>Ga0207681_10000145_pt1 | contig 58987 bp, 54 predicted proteins | sample KBSS53metaG_FD_184324 | JGI IMG/M metagenome (GOLD analysis project Ga0207681, IMG submission 184324) | Switchgrass rhizosphere microbial communities from Kellogg Biological Station, Michigan, USA - KBS S5-3 metaG (SPAdes) (version 2) | ecosystem: Host-associated > Plants > Roots > Rhizosphere... | reverse complement strand
CGGCTGCGGCTCGGGTGCTTGAGCTTGCGCAGGGCCTTGGCCTCGATCTGGCGAATGCGTTCGCGCGTCACCGAGAATTGCTGGCCCACTTCCTCCAGCGTGTGATCGGTGTTCATGCCGATGCCGAAACGCATACGCAGCACGCGTTCCTCGCGCGGGGTCAGGCTGGCGAGGACGCGCGTGACGGTTTCCTTGAGATTGGCCTGGATGGCCGCGTCCACCGGGATGATCGCGTTCTTGTCCTCGATGAAATCGCCCAGGTGCGAATCTTCCTCGTCGCCGATCGGCGTTTCGAGGGAGATCGGCTCCTTGGCGATCTTCATTACCTTGCGCACCTTTTCGAGCGGCATCGACAGACGCTCGGCCATTTCCTCGGGCGTGGGCTCGCGGCCCTGCTCGTGCAGGAACTGGCGGCTGGTGCGCACCAGCTTGTTGATCGTCTCGATCATGTGCACCGGGATGCGGATGGTGCGCGCCTGATCGGCAATCGAGCGGGTGATCGCCTGGCGGATCCACCACGTGGCATAAGTGCTGAACTTGTAGCCGCGGCGATACTCGAACTTGTCCACCGCCTTCATCAGGCCGATGTTCCCTTCCTGGATCAGGTCCAGGAATTGCAGGCCACGGTTGGTGTATTTCTTGGCGATGGAGATCACCAGGCGCAGATTCGCCTCGACCATTTCCTTCTTGGCAATGCGCGCCTCGCGCTCACCCTTCTGCACCATGTTCACGATGCGACGGAATTCGGCAAGCTGCATGCCCGTGGCCGAGGCAATGTCAGACACTTCGGCGCGGATGCGTTCCACGGCAGAGGCTTCGGTGGCGGCAAAGGCCGCCCACTTCTTGTCGCGGGTGGCGAGCGATTGCAGCCAGCCTTCGTCCAGCTCGCGCCCGACGTAGTGGTCGAGGAAGTCCTTGCGGCTCACCTTGTGGCGTTCGGCCAGGCGCAGCATCTGCCCGCCCAGCGTGGTCAGCCGGCGGTTGAACGCATAGAGATTATCGACAAGGTATTCGATTTTTGACGCGTGGAACTGCACGCTTTCCACTTGCGCGGTCAGGTCTTCGCGCAGCTTGTGGTATTCGGTTTCCTTGGCAGCCGAGAATGGCAGGCCAAGGCCCAGCGCATCGAGGCGTTCGCCCTGCAGCCGTTCGAATGTGCGGAACAGGCTGGTGATTTCGGCAAAGCGTTCCAGGGCGGCCGGCTTGAGCGTGGCTTCCATCTGGGCGAGGGAAAGGGTGTTGTCCTCTTCCTCTTCCTCAGCCGGACGGGCGCGGCGTTCGCGCAGTTCATCGTCCTCGTCCTCGGTTTCCTCTTCCTCGACGTCTTCCTCTTCCTTGAAAGAGGGGCCAGCGGTGGCTTCGCTGATTTCGCCGTCGGCTTGTTCGCCGTCTTCGGACAGGTTCTCGGGCTGCGGTTCCTTCGACAGCATGGCGTCAAGATCGAGAATCTCGCGCAACTGCATTTCGCCCGCGTTGAGCGCTTCGGACCATTGGATAATGGCATGGAAGGTGATCGGGCTTTCGCACAGGCCCATGATCATGGTGTCGCGACCGGCTTCGATGCGCTTGGCGATGGCGATTTCGCCCTCGCGGCTGAGCAGTTCGACCGCGCCCATTTCGCGCAGGTACATGCGCACCGGATCATCGGTGCGCTCGATGGTTTCCTTGCGCTTTTCGACCACCGGGCGGTCGTCCATCCCGGTATCGGTATCTTCGGCTTCCTCGGCCTCGCGCTCTTCGGGGTCGACCGCATCCTCGTCGCTCTCGACGATGTTGACGCCCATTTCCGAAATCGCGGCCATGATGTCCTCGATCTGCTCGGAAGACATCTGGTCCTGGGGCAGGGCCTCGTTCAGTTCGTCATACGTGATGACACCGCGACGCTTGGCGCGCGCGATCAGCTTCTTGATCGAAGCCTCATTAAGGTCGATCAGCGGTGCATCGCCGCTATCGGTCTTGTCGTTGGAAGCCATTAACCCCGATACCACCCTTTGACGTCGTGCCGCTTGCGCCCTGGTCGGGGCCTAGGCCAGGATCGCTTCCGTTCTCGGGCGATCCCACTTCACCTATTATAACGATGCACGAGTGCGACCCATTTGCCCCAACCGGGCCAGCAAAGCCAGCCTTCGTTGCAGCAATCGTTGCTGTTCGGCAAAGCTATCCTCGGAAAAATCGCTTTCGAGGCGCTCTGTCGCCCGCGCCAGCGCCGATTCCACCGCCGGAAGATCGACAATCAGTTCGATCGCCTCGGCCAATTCGTCAAGCGCGGTTGCGCTCGCCTCGGCCAGGAAACCGAATCGCAGTCCATCATAATCATCCGCCTGTGGCACCGGTATCTGCCGCTCCAGCAATATGGGGCGCAAGGCGGCACTTTCAAGCGGCGCGCCCGATTCGGCAAAGGCCAGCAGCGCGTCGAGCAGGGCCGCCATACCGGCATGGGCGGGATGGATGCGTGCCAGCGTCTCGCCATGGCGGGCCAGGGCGGCTGGGTGCACGACAAGGCCTGCGAGAACGGCGGCGAGCAACGCATCGCCCGACCCCACTTTCTGCTGCAAGCGGCTGGCCGTGCCGGCGGGAAGGGGCGGCGGCGCGGGTTTCCACGGGCCTTTGCCTTGGCGGGGCTGGTAAGTGCCCGCCTGGCGCGGGGTAAATGCCGGCCGCTCGCGCCGGGCAAAGGCCATTTCGCCGAACCGGTCGAGCAGATCGCGGCGATAGAGCGCCTTGATATCGGGGTGCTGGATCGTCTCGCAATGGGCCAATAGCCGCGCCTTGAGGCCCGCCTTGTCCTCTGGCGTGGCCAGCGGCGCGGCATCGCGCTCGCCGGTCCACAATACGTCCACCAGGCTGCGCGCGGAGCCCAGCAGATCCAGCATGGCATCGCGCCCGCGCTTCTTGACCACATCGTCCGGGTCCATGCCGTCTGGCAAGGTCACGATGCGCAAGGAATGGCCGGGGCGCAGCAGGGGCAGGGCGCGGGTCACAGCCTTCATCGCGGCACGCTGGCCAGCGGCATCGCCGTCGAAACACAGCGTCGGGCATTCGGTCACGCGCCACAGTCGCTCGATCTGATGCTCGGTCAGGGCCGTGCCGAGCGGGGCCACCGCTTCGGCAATGCCGGCCGCAGACAGGGCGACGGCGTCCATATAGCCTTCCACCACCACGATCCGCGCGGCACTGCGGGCAGCCGGCGCGGCGCGGTGCAGGTTGTAGAGCGTGCGGCCCTTGTCGAACAGCGGCGTATCGGGCGAATTGAGATACTTGGGCGCGTCGGTCTTTTCGGCGGCCAGGATGCGCCCGCCAAAGGCGATGATCTTCCCGCGCTGGTCGGCAATCGGCAGCATCAGGCGCCCGCGAAAGCGGTCGTAGGGCGTCTTGCCTTCCACCACGATCTGCAGCCCGGCCTCGATCAGCATGTCTTCGGGAAACTGGCCCAATGCCTCTTTCAGCGCCGTGCGGCTATCGGGCGCATAGCCAAAGCCGAACTCCCGCGCCACGCGCTCGGGAAATCCGCGCGAAGCAAGATAGGCGCGTGCCTGTTCGCCGCCCGGCGCCTTGAGACTCGCCACGAAGAAATCCTGCGCGGCCTGCATCACATCGTGCAACGACTTGGCCGCCTGCGCGCGCTGCGCGGCCTGGCGGTCCATCTCGGGCATCTCCATGCCGGCCTGCGCCGCCAATTCCTTGACCGCCTCGATAAAAGGCAGGCCCTGGTGGTCGGTCATCCAGCGTATGACGTCGCCGTGCGCTCCGCAGCCAAAGCAGTGATAGAACCCCTTTTCGTCGTTGATCGTGAAACTGGGTGTCTTCTCGTTATGAAACGGGCAACACGCCTTGAACTCCCGCCCGGCCTTCTGCACGCGCACCGCCCGCCCGATCACGCCCGACAGCGAGATACGGTTGCGCAGTTCATCCAGCCATTGCGGGGTCAGGCTCATAGCTTGGAACAGACCCTCCCCCGGCCCCTCCCGCAGGCGGGAGGGGGGACAATGGCGAGGACGCCAAAAGCTCCCCTCCCGCCTGCGGGAGGGGTTGGGGGAGGGCATGTTCCCTCAAAATTCACCCGCAACACCCAATTCCTTCAAAATACGCACCAATTCCAGAACGACCCCATCGAGGTTGTTCATCACATCCCCATTCCAGAAGCGCACCACACGCCAGCCCTGGCTTTCCAGAAAGGCGGTCCGCTGAACGTCGTAGGCTTGCGCCTCTTCATGGGTGGCGCCATCGATCTCGATCACCAGGCGATATTCGCGCGATACGAAATCGCAGATATACGGTCCTACCGGAAATTGCCGGTTGAACCGCACGCCCAGCACCTGCCGGCTGCGCAATGCTTGCCACAGGCGGCGTTCCGGCTCGGTGGCATTGTTGCGCAAGTGGCGGGCGCGGGCGGTAGGGCGTTGGTCGCCCTTGTCGTTCGCGCGCTGCCAGGCTGTGTCCATGCGTTGTAACATGCCCTCCCCCAGCCCCTCCCGCAAGCGGGAGGGGAGTTTAAAAGAGAGCCCTCCCGCAAGCGGGAGGGGAGCTAAAAAGGGGAGTCTAATGGCACTACAAAATCCCCCTCCCGCCTGCGGGAGGGGTTAGGGGAGGGCATGTTCCCTTAAGAAAGCGCCGCCTTCACCAGCCCACTCGCCTTGCCCATGTCGATCTGCGTGCCATGGCGGGCCTTCAGTTCGGCTACAACGCGGCCCATGTCCTTCATGCCGGTGGCGCCCAGTTCGTCCTTGATCGCGGCAATCGCGGCCTTGACGTCTTCCTCGGAAAGCTGCGCGGGCAGGAATTCCTCGATCACGGCCATTTCGGCCTTTTCCACCTCGGCCAATTCCTGGCGGCCGCCAGCCTCGAACATCGTGATCGATTCGCGGCGCTGCTTGACCATCTTTTGCAGCACATCGATCACCACGGCATCGTCGTCCGGCACGGTCGTGGCCGTGCGCAGTTCGATGTCTTTGTCCTTGAGCTTGGCCAGGATCAGGCGGACCGCCGCAAGGCGTCCCTTGTCTCCAGCCTTCATGGCAGCCACTTGCGCGGCCTTGATCGTGTCGCGGATCATGTCTCGTATTCCTGTGGGTGAATGCCGCGCATTCGGCGGCAAAGAAGCCCTCCTAGGACAAACTTTCTTGAACCGCTAGGTTGACGCTGCGGCCTTAGGGGCGTAGCGGCCGGGCCTTAGCAACATCGCCAGAACCCCTGCCAACGGAGCGCCCCCATAATGGCCGACCCCGCCCTTTCGCTTGCGTCCCAACCAGAAGGATCGACGGGTGTTCTCGTCCTTGCCGACGGTTCGGTCGCCTGGGGCCGCGGCTTTGGTGCCGTGGGCGAGGCCGTGGGCGAAGTGTGCTTCAACACCGCCATGACCGGCTACCAGGAAGTGATGACCGATCCGAGCTATGCCTCGCAGATCGTCACGTTCACCTTCCCGCACATCGGCAATGTCGGCACCAATGCCGAAGACATGGAAAGCCATGGCGTGCCGGGCGCCGTGGGCTGCGTGGTGCGCGAAGACGTGACCGAGCCTGCCAACTTCCGCGCGCAGGGCTCGTTCCAGCAGTGGATGGAGCGCCAGGGCCGCATCGGCCTTGCCGGGATCGACACCCGCGCGCTCACCCGCCGCATCCGCCTGTCAGGCGCTCCCAACGCGGTGATCGCGCACGATCCGGAAGGGCAGTTCGACCTCGACGCCCTGCTCGAAAAGGCGCGCGCCTGGCAGGGACTGGAAGGGCTCGACCTCGCCCGCGTGGTCAGCCGCGAGGCTCAGGAAGAATGGCAGGGTTCGGTCTGGCACCTGGGGCAGGGCTTCACTCGCCCCGAAGGCACGGGCCGCCCGCATGTGGTCGCCATGGATTTCGGCGCTAAGGACAATATCTTCCGCAACCTGGTCAAGGCCGGGGCAGACGTGACCGTGGTGCCCGCGCAGACCGGCTTCGACGACATCATGGCCTTGCAGCCGGCCGGCGTGTTCCTGTCCAACGGTCCGGGCGATCCGGCCGCAACTGGCGCGTATGCAGTCCCGGTGATCCAGAAGCTGCTCGCGGCCGACATGCCGATCTTCGGCATTTGCCTCGGCCACCAGATGCTCGGCCTTGCCGCCGGCGCGCGCACCACCAAGATGAATCAGGGCCATCGCGGCGCCAACCACCCGGTGAAGCGCAACGATGATGGCGTGGTCGAGATCACCTCGATGAACCATGGCTTTGCCGTGGACAACGCGCCGGGTTCGCTGCCCGAGAACGTCATCGAAACCCACGTCTCGCTGTTCGACGGTTCCAACTGCGGGATCGCGATCGCCGGCAAGAAGGCCTTTGGTGTGCAATACCACCCCGAAGCCTCCCCCGGCCCACAGGACAGCTTCTATCTGTTTGAAAAGTTCGTGAGCATGCTGGGCTGACCGCCCGCAATCGCTTCACGAACACATCCGCCGTGCCCGGCACGGTCGACGCAAGAACAAAGACAAAGGCCCTCCCATGCCCAAGCGCACTGACATCTCCTCGATCCTGATCATCGGCGCCGGGCCGATCGTCATCGGCCAGGCTTGCGAGTTCGACTATTCGGGCACGCAGGCGGTCAAGGCGCTCAAGGAAGAGGGCTATCGCATCGTCCTGGTCAATTCCAACCCGGCCACGATCATGACCGATCCGGAAATGGCCGACGCCACCTATGTGGAGCCGATCACGCCCGAAGTGGTGGCCAAGATCATCGCCAAGGAACGGCCCGATGCCGTGCTGCCGACGATGGGCGGGCAGACCGCGCTCAACACCGCGCTGGCGCTGGCGCAGGATGGCACGCTGGAAAAGTATGGCGTGACGATGATCGGCGCCAATGCCGAAGCGATCGACAAGGCTGAGGACCGCCAGAAGTTCCGCGATGCGATGGACAAGATCGGCCTGGAATCAGCGCGTTCTGGCGTGGCCCACACCGTGGAAGAAGCGCTCGCCGTGCTCGAAACCACCGGCCTGCCTTCGATCATTCGCCCGAGCTTCACGCTGGGCGGCACCGGTGGCGGCATTGCCTACAACAAGGACGAGTTCATCAAGATCGTCCGTGGCGGGCTTGAGGCTTCGCCCACCACCGAAGTCCTGATCGAGGAATCGCTCCTCGGCTGGAAAGAATACGAGATGGAAGTCGTCCGTGACCGGAAGGACAATGCCATCATCATCTGCTCGATCGAGAACGTCGATCCCATGGGCGTGCACACCGGCGATTCCATCACAGTGGCGCCCGCGCTGACGCTGACCGACAAGGAATACCAGATCATGCGCAATGCATCGATCGCGGTGCTCCGCGAGATCGGCGTGGAAACCGGCGGTTCCAACGTGCAGTTCGCGGTCAACCCCAAGGACGGGCGCCTGATCGTGATCGAGATGAACCCGCGCGTGTCGCGCTCCTCGGCGCTGGCGTCCAAGGCCACGGGCTTCCCGATCGCCAAGGTCGCGGCCAAGCTCGCCGTGGGGTACACGCTCGACGAGATCGTCAACGACATCACCGGCGCCACGCCAGCGAGCTTCGAGCCGACGATCGACTACGTCGTCACCAAGATCCCGCGTTTCGCCTTTGAAAAGTTCAAGGGTGCCGAACCGCTGCTGTCCACCGCGATGAAGTCGGTCGGCGAAGTCATGGCAATCGGCCGCAACCTCAAGGAATCGCTGCAGAAGGCGCTGCGCGGGTTGGAAACCGGGCTCGACGGTTTCAATCGCTATGACACGCTCGAAGGCGCCACGCGCGACGAGATCAACGCTGCCTTGAGCCGCGCGACGCCCGAGCGTCTGCTGGTTGTGGCGCAAGCTTTCCGCGAAGGCTTCAGCGTGGAAGACGTCCACGCCGTGACCAAGTACGAAACCTGGTTCCTGCGCCACATCGCCGAGATCATCGCCGAGGAAGCGGTGGTGATCGAGCGCGGCCTGCCGGTGACCGCGCAGGGCATGCGCCGGTTGAAGGCCATGGGCTTTTCCGACAAGCGCCTGGCCAAGCTGGCGGTGCGTTCGGCCCACCTGGTCGGCAGCCCCAACCATGCGCGTTCGGGCCTCGTCCATGATGTCGTCTCGGCCATCGCCGGTGCCACCAACGAAGACGAAGTGCGCAAGCTGCGCCACAAGCTGGGCGTGCGCCCGGTGTTCAAGCGCATCGACAGCTGCGCGGCGGAATTCGAGGCGGTTACGCCCTATATGTATTCCACGTATGAAGGCGGCCTGTTCGGCGAACCCGAAAACGAAGCCATGCCCAGCGATCGTCGCAAGATCGTGATCCTGGGCGGCGGGCCCAACCGTATCGGCCAGGGTATCGAGTTCGACTATTGCTGCTGCCATGCATGCTTCGCCCTGGAAGAAGCCGGGTTCGAGACCATCATGGTCAACTGCAACCCGGAAACCGTCTCGACCGACTACGACACCTCGGACCGCCTCTATTTCGAGCCGCTGACCGCCGAGGACGTGCTGGAAATCCTCGATGTCGAGCGTTCGACCGGCGAACTGGTCGGCGTGATCGTGCAGTTCGGCGGGCAGACCCCGCTCAAGCTAGCGCAGGCGCTGGAAGACGCGGGCATCCCCATCCTGGGCACGTCGCCCGACGCGATCGACCTTGCCGAAGACCGCGAGCGCTTTGCCGCGCTAGTGGAGCAGCTTGGCCTCAAGCAGCCGGCCAACGGCATCGCCCGTAGCCGCGACGAAGCCATCGCCGTGGCCAGCCGCATCGGCTATCCCGTGCTGATCCGTCCCAGCTACGTGCTGGGCGGCCGCGCCATGGAAATAGTCGACAGCCAGGCCCAACTGGAGGATTACATCGCCACGGCGGTGCAGGTTTCCGGCGACAGCCCGGTGCTCATCGACCAGTATTTGCGCGATGCGATCGAGTGCGACGTAGATGCGCTGGCCGATGGCGAGACCGTGCGCGTGGCGGGCGTGCTCCAGCACATCGAGGAAGCCGGTATCCATTCGGGCGACAGCGCCTGCACGCTGCCGCCTTACAACCTGCCGGCCGAAATCGTTGCCGAAATGGAGCGCCAGGCGGTTCTCCTGGCCCAGGCGCTCAAGGTTCGCGGGCTGATGAACATCCAGTTCGCGGTGAAGGATGGCGATGTCTACCTTATCGAAGTGAACCCGCGCGCCAGCCGCACGGTGCCCTTCGTGGCCAAGGCAGTGGGCCAGCCGATCGCCAAGTATGCCGCGCGCGTGATGGCGGGCGAGCGCTTGGCCGATCTGCCCGAAATCCGCCGCGACATCGATTATATGGCGGTCAAGGAAGCGGTGTTCCCCTTCGCGCGCTTCCCGGGCGTCGATCCGGTCCTCTCGCCCGAGATGAAGTCGACAGGCGAAGTCATGGGCATCGACGACAATTTTGCGATGGCCTTTGCGAAGTCGCAGCTGGGGGCGGGGACCCGCCTGCCACAGGGCGGCACGCTGTTCGTCTCGGTCAAGGATACCGACAAGCCAGTGGTCCTGCCAGGCGTGCGCAAGCTGGCCGCGCTGGGCTTCAAGATCGTGGCGACGGGCGGCACCGCGCGCTACCTGGCGGAGCAGGGCGTGGCGGTGGAGCAGGTCAACAAGGTTGCCGAAGGGCGGCCGCACATTGTCGACCGCATCATCGATGGCGAAATCGCGCTGATCTTCAACACGACCGAAGGTTGGCAAAGCCACAAGGACTCCGCTTCGATCCGTGCGTCGGCCCTGAACGGCAAGGTTCCCTACTTCACCACGGCGACGGCTTCGGTCGCCACGGCCGAAGCAATCGAAGCCTTGCGCAGTGCCGAACTTGAAGTGAAGTCTCTGCAAGACTATTATCGTTGATCGTCCAAGGGTTCCCCTTCCGTTAGCGGCCAAGGCTGGCCGGGTTGAATTCACAACCCGGCAGGGGAACGGTTTTCCCTTGAACCCATTGGGCCAAGGACTTGAAAGAGAAGGATTACGGATGGCCAGTGTCGAAAAGCTGCCGATGCTCCAGGAAGGCTATGAAAAGCTGACTGCCGAGCTCAAGCTGCTGCGCGAGGAGCGTCCCCGGATCGTCGACGCCATCGAGGAAGCACGCGCGCACGGCGATCTTTCCGAAAATGCCGAATATCATGCCGCCAAGGAACGCCAGGGGCAGGTTGAGGCAACGATCGCCGATCTGGAAGACAAGATCAGCCGCGCGCACATCATCGACCCGACGACCCTGTCGGGCGATCGCATCGTGTTCGGTGCAACCGTCACGCTGCTCGACGATGAAGAGAAGCCGGTGCGCTATCAAATCGTCGGCCAGGCAGAGGCAGATGCCAAGCGCGGGCGCATCAGCTACAATTCCCCGCTGGGCCGCGCGCTCATCGGGCGCAAGGCCGATGACGAGATCGAAGTGACCGTGCCTTCGGGTGACAAGTTCTATCTTGTCCAGAAGATCGAATTCATCTGATCCGATCCGCACCGCATTAACAAAAATCCCCCGAAACCCATTGGTTTCGGGGGCTTTTTGTTGGCTAACCGTCAGGCCGGATTTTGGCCCGGATCAAGCAGCTTGTGGAGGTGAACCACCACATAGCGCATTTCCGCGTCGTCTACGGTGCGTTGCGCTGCCGAGCGCCAGGCATCTTCCGCCGTGGCATAGTCGGGGTAGACGCCGACAACGTCGATCGCGTTGAGGTCAACGAAATCCAGGGTTTGCGGATCCTTGACCCGGCCGCCCATCACAAGATGGAGTTTCTGCATTGTGGTCCTTCCAGCAGGAGGATTCACCAATGCCGATGGCAAACTGTGATCCATTGCGCAAGTAGCGGCGGGCGCGTGGACACTTGCAACTTGCGCGCAAACGTTTGCGCAAATGGCGTTGCGAGCGCCCCCGGCGTCATCGCTTCAACCGCGATGCCAGTTCGTTGACCTTGGCGATCGCCAGGTCGGCAGCCTCGCGCGCAACGCCGGCCGCCGCTTCGGCGATGTCGCCCGCTTTCTTGCGCGCTTCATGGGCGCCCCCGGCCAGTTTGCCGCCGGCATCGCTGCCGATGTCTTCCAGCTTGTGCACGCTTTCGCGGCCAGCGTCAGCTGCTTTGGCGGCATAGGCCAGGGCAACATCGGCAGCCAACGATGCCAGGGCGCTGGTTTTCTTGCCAAGCCCGGCGGCTGCCTGTTCGATCGGAGCGGCAAGATCGGCAAAGGCATTGCGTGGCACAGGCTTGCGGCGCCCGCTGGCAAGCTTTCCCACCACCAGGCCAAGGGCGATGCCGCCGGCCAGCGCGGCGAGGGGATGCTGCTCCACGATCTGGCGCACCGATGATCCGGCTTCCGCTGCCTTGGTGCGCACATGGGCCAGACGGTCGCTCGGTTGATCGACAGCCGGTTCAGCCGTTGCCGATGGCACGTCCGGCGTCAGCGGGGCATTTGCTACCACGACGGGATTTTGCTCTGTCTCGCTCACCATAATCCTCCAAATTTGCGCTTGGCGGGCTTGCCGAACCATCCGGTTGGCCGGTTTTCCCAGATTCGGGACGCCAGTGCCACGATGGGTTCGCGCAAGACCCAGCCAGCAAGAATCACCAGCGTGGCGATCAGGGCGGGGGCTGTGTCGCGCACGACGGTCCCGGCGCCGTCGATAGCCTCGACCATTTCGTCGATCAGTCGCTCACGCAGGCGCTGGCCCAAAGGGCGGCTCGCCAGATCGTCCTTGAGGCCAGCAAGCTCGCCCCGAAGGCCATTCCATGCTTGCGCGCGTGATGCAGCCGCTTCCAGCAGGTCTTCCTTGGCGCTCATGCCTCGTTCTCCTGCTCGACTTTGGCAACCACGGCAGTTTCCGCCGGGATCGGCTTGCCCAAAACGGTATCGCGGGCGTCCCGAAATGCACGCACGGCAGCGCGAAAGCACAGTCCGCTCAGCAAGGTCAGACCGAAGAAGACCACGGCCAAGGCGCCCCATGGCGTCAACAGCGGGGCCAAGGCAATCAGCAGTCCGACGACCATTGCAATGAGCGTCAACCCGCCAAACGCTCCAGCCAGAGCGAGGAAAATCGCAACGCGCTTTCCTCGACTCCAGCCAAAGCTGACCCGCGCCTTCTGGTAAGCCACTTCCGAATTGAAAACGGCTTCGCCTTGACGGATCAGCGCCTCGAGTCGCTCGGCCAGCGGCACGGCCTCGCCTTCATCAGGCATCCTTGCTGTCGCCGCCACGGAACAAACGGGCGAGTACGAACCCAGTGACAGCCGCAATCCCAAGCGCCGTGGCCGGGCTCTTGCGCACGAACGTCTTCACGTCCTCGCCCAGTTCGGCGTAGTCCTTCGACGCCAGCTTGTCGGCCGTATCTTCAACGCTCTTGGCAGCGGTTCGCGCATAGTCGCCATACTTCACGCCAAGCTTTTCATCGAGCGCATCGGCCGATCCGGCAATAGCCTTGCCCACGGCGGCGAGCGCCTCGCTTGCCTTGGCCTTGCCCTCCAGCGCGAGATCGCTGCCCTTGTCCTTGGCCTGCGCGGCCAGGGCCTTGGCTTCGTCGGACCAGTGAGCGGCAGTGTCCGTCGCCTTGTCCTTGTAAGCCTGGCCCTTTTCGATGGCTTCGGCTTTCAGTGTCTCGGCGCTGGTGCGGGCATCTTCCACGGCCTGCGAGAAACGGGTCTTGGCCTTGTCGGCCAACTCGCGGGCAGTGGCGGCCAGGTCGTGGGCTTTCACATCCACGGCGTCGGCCGCCTTGCTGCCGGCATCCGCCAGATCGGTGCCGGCATCCTTGATGGCAGCTTCGGCTTCGCGGTTTTCAGGTGCGGTGTCGGCCATGAGAATCCCTTTCTCTCTCGACAAATTCGTTTGCCAGGTTCGCTTGCCCGAAACCGGGCCATCGACTTGGCGGCGCTGAGGTGTTGCACTGCGGCATTATTTGCCGATCAACGCCATCTTGCAAGCCAACGCCGCTTGCTTGCCAAGGTTCCACCCGATAGGAGCCCGGCAGGCCGGTGAAGTCCAGAGAAACTTGCCCTGGGTACTTGCACCGTCGTTCGCTGCTGGAAGCGGGCTCAATGGGGGCCTGTCACCAAAGCCAAGGGGAAGCCGATCATGACCGCGATCATCGATATTCACGCCCGCGAAATTCTCGACAGCCGGGGCAATCCCACTGTCGAAGTCGACGTTCTCCTTGACGATGGCTCGTTCGGCCGCGCCGCCGTTCCTTCCGGCGCCTCGACCGGCGCGCACGAAGCTGTCGAACTGCGCGATGGCGACAAGAGCCGCTATCTGGGCAAGGGCGTGACCAAGGCCGTCGACGCCGTGAACGACGAAATCTCCGAAGTGCTGCTCGGCCTCGACGCCGAAGACCAGCGCGACATCGACCTTGCGATGACCGAGCTGGACGGCACCGAAAACAAGAGCCGCATCGGCGCCAATGCCATCCTGGGCACCTCGCTGGCCGTGGCCAAAGCCGCAGCGGACGCACGCGGCCTGCCGCTCTATTCCTATGTCGGCGGGGTTTCGGCCCATGTCCTGCCGGTGCCGATGATGAACATCATCAACGGCGGCGAACATGCCGACAACCCGATCGATTTCCAGGAATTCATGATCATGCCGGTGGGCGCGCCCACGCTGGCCGAAGCGGTGCGCTGGGGCGCGGAAGTGTTCCACACCCTCAAGAAGGGCCTGCATGAAAAGGGCCTGGCCACGGCTGTGGGCGACGAAGGCGGCTTTGCCCCCAACCTTGCCAGCACGCGTGACGCGCTCGATTTCGTGATGGCCTCGATCGAGAAGGCCGGGTTCAAGCCGGGCGAAGACATGGTCCTGGCGCTGGACTGCGCCTCCACCGAGTTCTTCCGTGGCGGCAAGTACGAAATCAGCGGCGAAGGCCTTTCGCTCAGCCCCGAAGCCATGGCCGATTACCTCGCCGCGCTGTGCGACGCCTATCCGATTCTCTCGATCGAGGATGGCATGGCCGAAGACGATTTCGAAGGCTGGGCGGCGCTCACCTCCAAGATCGGCAAGCGCGTGCAACTGGTGGGTGACGACCTGTTCGTGACCAATCCCAAGCGCCTGGAAATGGGCATCGGCAAGGGCCTGGCCAACTCGCTGCTGGTCAAGGTCAACCAGATCGGCACGCTGACCGAAACGCTCGAAGCCGTGAGCATTGCCCAGCGCGCTGGCTACACCGCCGTGATGAGCCATCGTTCGGGCGAAACCGAAGATGCGACCATCGCCGACCTCGCCGTTGCCACCAACTGCGGCCAGATCAAGACCGGCTCGCTTGCCCGTTCCGACCGGCTTGCCAAGTACAACCAGTTGATCCGCATCGAGGAAGAGCTGGGCCAGGCCGCGCGCTATGCCGGCCGTGGCGCATTCGGGCGTCTTGCCTGATCACATGAAAAACCCTCTCCCCAGCGGGGGAGAGGGTGGGGTGTGGGGGTGTTGGGAAGCGTTCGGGTGAACATTCCCACCCCCGATCCCTCCCGCGAGCGGGAGGTGAGATTTGCTCAGTCTCCCCATTTCTGCTTCAGGTCATAGAGCGCTACAGCCGCCTTGGCTGCTTCGCCGCCCTTGTCCTTCTGCGCCGGATCGGCACGAACCAGTGCCTGGGCTTCGTTTTCCACCGTCAGGATGCCGTTGCCGATCGGCAGGCCATCCATGGTCAGTGCCATGATGCCCCGCGCGCTTTCGCCGGCAACGATCTCGAAGTGATAGGTTTCGCCACGGATCACCACGCCGATGGCGACATAGCCATCATATTCGCCGCCCTGGTCGGCGAGCGCGATGGCGGCTGGAATTTCCAGCGCGCCCGGCACGGTGACGACATCGGCCTTGTGACCGGCCGCCTTGATCGCGGCACGGGCACCGGAGATGAGCTTGTCGTTGAGATGGTCGTAGAACCGGGCTTCGACGATAAGGAACTTGGCCAAGGCGCTTACTCCGCAGGGATCGGGCGTTCGCCCACGACGTTGAGGCCATAGCCTTCGACCGCGATAAGCGTGCGGTGCGAGTTGGTCAGCAGGATCATGTCGTGGATATTGAGGTCTGCAAGGATCTGCGCACCGATGCCGTAGGCGCGAAGGTGCATATCCATGCTGGCCTCGCCCACCTTTGGCGCATCGTTATCCGACAGCGGGAAGAGTAGGACGATCACCCCGGACCCTACCCGGCCGATTTCGGCCATGGCGCGCTGCAAGGTACGCTTGCGCGGTCCGGCGCGGCCGAGAATGTCGTCAAATGGCGAAAGCGCATGCACGCGCACAAGTGTGGGCTGGTCGGGAACGACATGCCCCTTGTGCAGCGCCAGGCTTTGGGTGCCATCGACCTTGTTGCGATAGGTCATCATGCGCCAGTCGCCGCCGTAATCCGACGTGAACGAGACTTCCGAGACTTTCTCGACCAGATGGTCGTGGCGGCGGCGATATTCGATCAGATCGCGGATCGTGCCGACCTTGAGGCCGTGGCGGCGGGCAAATGGAACGAGATCGTCCATTCGCGCCATGGTGCCATCGTCCTTCATGATTTCGCAGATCACGCCCGATGGATTGAGGCCGGCGAGACGCGAAATGTCGACTGCGGCTTCCGTATGCCCAGTGCGCACCAGCACGCCGCCATCGCGGGCGATGAGGGGGAAGACGTGGCCCGGCGTCACGATATCGCCGCGGCCCTTGGTAGGGTCGATCGCCACGGTCACCGTGCGGGCGCGATCATGGGCGGAAATGCCGGTGGTCACGCCTTCGCGGGCCTCGATCGAGACGGTGAAGGCAGTTTCGTGGCGCGTGCCGTTGGCGCGGCTCATCAGTTCGAGGCCAAGCTCTTCCACGCGTGCGCGCGTCAGTGTCAGGCAGATCAGCCCGCGGCCATGGGTGGCCATGAAGTTGATGGCATCGGGCGTGGCCATCTGGCCGGGAATCACCAGGTCGCCTTCGTTCTCGCGGTCTTCGTCATCCACCAGGATGAACATGCGGCCGTTGCGCGCTTCCTCGATGATCTCCTCGATCGGCACGATCACGGGGGTGTCATCGCCCTCGCTCATCACCTGCTCGAGCTTGGCGAGGGTGTCGGCAGTGGGGTTCCACCCGGGCGAGGTGCAATCGCGCAGCGTGTTGGCATGAAGGCCGGCGGCGCGGGCAAGGCCGGCACGCGACATGCCCCCGTCGGTCACCAGTTTGCGGATGCGTTCGATGAGATCGTTTGACATAGCCACTGCATGTCACATCAGGATGTGATGCGCAAGGGTGATATCACATTGGCGTGTTGCATCGCAAAATGGCCGCTCCATCCTATCGCCGCCGCCACACATGGCGCGAGTCGCTTGGTGCAGATCGTTCATGTCGATCAACTTGGCCAGCGGATGCAATTTAGCATCGCCTATCCACTTAATTACCCATATCGTGGCAAGCCAATATCCAGCCGAGAAAAATTAGGAACTGGCGATTTATGATAAACGGCAATGTCAGCGGTGCGGACATCAAGCATTTTATGGAAACCGTCAAACTGCCCTTTGCCAATCAGGAAGGGGCAATGAAGTACCACGATGTTCATAGTGACCGTTATGCCATTACGCTCAACGCACTTTCAAAGGTTAATCTGCCCGCTGGTGCGAAGGTTTTAGAGCTGGCGGCTAGCCCTTATGGCATGTCGGCTTATCTTTGTACTGTGTTTGGCGATGACCTCACCTTGGCTACATACGCCGATAAAAAAGATGAGCGCTTCGTTGACATCGGTGTTTCTGAAAAAACGTTCAGACTTAAAGAATTTGGATTCAATGTCGAGCAGGAAGCTTGGCCTTTCGAAGATGATTTGTTCGATCTGGTAATTGCTTGCGAAATTATTGAGCATCTAGCTATGGATCCCATGGCCCTATTCGCAGGTGCAAACCGGGTTCTCAAACCGGGAGGCTGCTTTTTTGTTTCGACGCCGAACGCAGCCAGTATACAAAATTTCCTGAAACTCGGTCGATTGATGCCAGCAGGTTTGGCCCAGCAGTTTCGCCGCCCTTTCTCAATTGCGCGGCTATACGAGCGCCATAGTCGTGAATATACCCCATTCACCATCGGTGAAATGTTTGGCGCAGCGGGATTTGAAATTGCTTTTATGGAAACCGACAGTGCTTTTCCTGTGATTGATTTCGGGTTTTCGCAGGACGATATCGATCAAATTATCAAAATTATTGGTATACCTGAGTTGCGGCGTGACACCGTCAATGTGGTGGGTCGCAAGATCGGTCCTGTAGTTCAGCGCTACCCGTATACCCACGAGCTTTACAGCCCCGAGGATGAATAGAATTGCTCGCCCGATCCTGGCCCGGCTTGGGGGCTGGCGGTTACCAAGAAGCCATCATATCGGGCATTTGATGGCATGAAGGCCAACAAGTTTCCGCGTGATGCGATCACGGTCCTGCTGACGTCCTCTCCGATTTTCCTCCACGCTCCTTTGGGTGTTTGGTCCCAGCAAGTGCTGGGTGGGTCTAACGTTATATGCATCTGGCTTTGACTTCCGGCGCGCGGCGATGGCCTCATATGGCGTCCTGAATTTCAAGGCCTTGAGCGGCTTTGCCCAGCTTGTCGGCCGTCGCCAGTCTGCCATTTGTCCTCGCAGTTCCTGGATCGAGGCGTCATGGAAGGACGTGCTGGTTGCCTCCTTGATCGCCCTGGTCATTCGCTCGGCCTGCCCGTTGATCCAAGGATGGTCGGGTGTGGTGAGACGATGCTCGATGCCGTTGTATTGGCAGGTCCGTCCGACGATGTGGCCGATCGATGGGCGCGAGACGCCCTGGTACCGATCGACGAGGCGCATGCCCTTGAAGGTCGGAAATGTGCGGATCGGGAAGATCGCCCAGCGAAGAGCGCTCCACCTGTCCAGCGCCCTTCCGTGGCGGTTGTTGACTGCATTGCGCGCATCACCCAGCAGGCGGGGTTGGCGAACGCATATCAGGAGGTGGGTTTTAGCGACGAGGCACAAGCGCATCTCGATCGCTTAGAGAGCGAATGCGACGCGGTCGTCTACACGGACGAGAGCTTGCGCGCCCGCCATGGAGCCGCGCGCACCTCACAGGCGATCTGCGACGCTGCGCTGCTCGCTCTCACCAGCCTGCGCTGCGGCGCCAGGCCGTCGCTGCGTGGCTGCTCTCAATAGAAGAAAGTGGTGGACGCACTAGGGCTCGAACCTAGGACCCGCTGATTAAGAGTCAGCTGCTCTACCAACTGAGCTATGCGTCCACGCCTGCGGCTGCGCAGGGCCGGTATGGTGACCGGTGAAGGTATTGGTGGACGCACTAGGGCTCGAACCTAGGACCCGCTGATTAAGAGTCAGCTGCTCTACCAACTGAGCTATGCGTCCGGTTTCCCGAGCGACCGTCGCCGCCCGGGAGCGGCTCCAATAGCGTTTTCTCCGGCGGTGCCAAGCCCCCATTTCAACTTTTTTACGAAAGTCCTGTGGAGCCCCGGCGGCTCCAGCGATCGACGGCCATGATCGTGCCGATGCACAGCATGTTGGTCATCATCGAAGAGCCGCCATGGCTGAGGAATGGCAGGGGAATGCCCACCACGGGTGCCAGGCCCATCACCATCATCATGTTGATGCAGGCGTAGAAGAAGATCGTCGCGGTCATCCCGGCGGCCAGCAGGCGGGAAAAGCGATCGGGTGCGTTCATCGCCACCTTGAGGCCCCAGCGCAGCACCAGGCCGAACACCAGCAGCACGAACAGGCCGCCCAGCATGCCCCATTCCTCGGCCATGGTGGCGAAGACGAAGTCGGTATGTGCTTCGGGCAGGTAATCGAGGTGGCTTTGCGAGCCATGGCCGAATCCCTTACCCAGGAACCCGCCCGAGCCGATCGCGATCTTGGACTGCGTGATATGATACCCGGCGCCCAGCGGATCGCTTTCCGGGTCCATGAACACCAGCACGCGCTTGCGCTGGTAATCGTGGAGGGCAAAGAAGAACGCCATGGGGGCAATCACCGCGCCCGCGCCGCCCGCGCCCAGGAACCAGCGCAGCGGCAGCCCTGCCAGGAACATCACCACCACCGCGCCAAAGCAGATCGCCAGCGCCGTGCCCAGATCTGGCTGCAGCATCACGAAGGCAGCGGGAAAGCCGAGCAAGATGGCGGCGGGCGCCAGCGCACGCCAGGTGCGGGTTTCGCCGATCGGCAGCACGCTGTAGAACCACGACAGCACCAGCACGATGCCCGGTTTCATGAGTTCCGAAGGCTGGAGCGTCATGAACCCCAGGTTGAGCCAGCGCTGGCTGCCCCCGCCGATGCCCCCGATCAGTTCGACCAGGACCAGCAGCACGCAAAGAATGCCATAGAGCGGCAGTGCGGCGCGACGGAACCAGTGCTGCGGTATCCGCGCCACGGCCATGGCCATGGCCAGGAACACGAAGAATCGCGCGACGTGGGTGGCGGCCCAAGGCTGGAAATGCCCGCCGGCTGCCGAATAGAGCACGGCGCCGCCAAAGCACACCAGCATCAACAAGGGCAGCAGCATGCCCCAAGGCTGGCGCGAGAGGGCGGCAGGAATATAGGCCCGGCCCATGGCGTCATTGCCCCCCAGCCGGTTTTGCGGGCGGTGTGGGTGCTTTCATTGCCGTGGCGCCTGGCGATGGCGGCCCATCCGGTTCGGGCGCGGGCGTAGTCGCGTCGGTCTGCGCGGCCGATGGTTCGGGCGCGGGCTTGTTTTCGTTTTCGACCACTTTGCTGGCCTGCGCTTCATCGGGCGCGCGCGGGGCGCTGGCGCCGTATTGCGCGGCAAAGGTGTTGTAGCGCGCGGCCATGCGCTGTTGCACGTTGCCGCCCCAGCCCTTTTCCATGTCCTCAAGCACTGCCATGGCCTTGGCTGGATCGAACAGGTAGGTCATCACGTCGCGCGCGATGGGATAGGCGCTGCCCGAGCCGCCGCCATGCTCGATCGCCACGGCGCAGGCATAGCGGGGCTTGTCGAAGGGGGCAAAGCAGATGAAGTGGCCATGGTCGCGCCGCTTCCATTCCACGTTCTTGCCGTTGCCATGCTGCAGCCCCACCACTTGCGCGGTGCCAGTCTTGCCGGCCATTTGCACACCATCGATCGGAATGCGCGCCTTGCCGGCGGTGCCGCGGCCATTGACCACTTCGTTCATCGCGGCGTGGATCAGGTCGAGATGCTCCTGCGAAAAGCCCATCGAGGCCGGATGCGGCGCGTTCTTGTCGAGCAGCAAGCGCGGGCTCAATTGCAGGCCCGAGGCGATGCGCGAGACCATCGTGGCCTGCTGCAGCGGATTTACCAGCATGTAGCCTTGGCCGATCGTGGCGTTCACCGTATCATAGATCGCCCATTCCTTGTGGTATTTCCGCAGCTTCCACGCGGGATCTGGCACCGTTCCATAAGATTGGCCGGGGTAGGGCATGGGAAATTCCTGGCCCAGTCCCAGGCGTCTTGCCATGGCGGCGATCTTGTCCATCCCGATCTGTTGCGCGAAGTGATAGAAATAGACATCGCACGACTGATAGATGCCCTTGAGCATGTCGGTCGAGCCGTGGCCGTGGTGGTTCCAGCAATGGAACACACGGTTGCCCACGCGCAGGCCGCCGGCGCAGTTTACCGATGCCTTGGGATCGAGCCCGGCTTCCAGGAAAGACAAGGCAACCAGCGGCTTGACCGTGGAGCCGGGGGGATAGAGGCCGCGCAGCACCTTGTTGCGCAAGGGCACGTGATCGTCTTCGGACAGCATTTTCCATTCGATGCGGCCGATGCCGTCGGAAAAGCTGTTGGGATCGTAGCACGGCATCGATACCATCGCGAGCACGTCACCGGTGGCGCAGTCCATGACGACGACCGAACCAGATTCAAGGCCGATGCGCCGCGCGGCATAGTCTTGCAGGCCGCCCAGGATTGTCAGTTGGATCGGTTGGCCCGGCACGTCTTCGCGGGTGCCCAGGTCACGGACCACGCGGCCCGATGCGGTCGCTTCCACCCGGCGCGCACCAGGCACCCCACGCAGCCGGGTTTCGAAATGCTTTTCAAGACCATCCTTGCCGATCTTGAAACCCGGTGTGATGAGTAGCGGGTTGCGCTCCCGCTCGTAATCCTCGGCCGACGCAGGGCCGACATATCCGACCAGGTGGCCAACGGAAGGGCCTGTGGGATAATAGCGTGAATAGCCGCGCTGGGGGATCACCCCAGTCATTTCCGGCAGGCGCACGCTGACGGCGGCAAACTTGTCCCAATCGAGCTTGGCCGCCACTTCAACAGGCTGAAACCCGCGCGCCTTGTCCAGCTTGTCCTTGATGTCGTTGATCTTGTCCGCCGTCAGGCCCAGCAGGCCGGAAAGCCGGGACAGCGTCTGGTCGGCATCGACCAGACGATCGGGGATCAGGTCGACCCGGAAATCGGCGCGGTTAGACGCGAGTGCTGCGCCATTGCGATCGAGCACCCAGCCGCGCCGCGGCGGGATGAGTGACAAGTTGACGCGGTTGCTTTCCGAAGCGGCCTTGTACTTTTCGTTCTCGAAAATCGAGAGATAGGCCAGCCGCGTGGCCAGCAGCACGCCCACGCTGGCCTGCGCCATGCCGAGAACGAAAGTACGGCGTTCGAATCGGTTGGTGAGGATCGCCGAGGTGAGCGGCAGCTTCTGCTTCACGTCACAGCCTTTTGAGCGGAAGCAGGCGAATGCGATCGAGCAAGGCGACGATGCGCGTGACCACCGGGTGCAGCAGGACGGTCAACAGGACCTGCGGCCCGATGGTGAAGGGCAGGGGATATCCGGTGACCAGCCCGGCAAAGCCTGCCGTCAGCGCGACATAGGCCGTCAAGAGCGCAGCAGCGGTCAGCCAGTCCTGCACGAACCCGCGCCACAGGAACTTTTCATCGATCACGTCCATCGCCAGCATGGTGAGCGACCACAAGACAATGCCGCTGCCAAATGGCTGGCCACTGTAGAGATCGTCGAACAGCCCCAGCGGCAGGCCGGCCCAGACCGGCAACAGCGTGGGCCGCAGCAGGCGCCAGGCCAGCAGTGCCATGAACCCCAGCGGGGGCAGCACCGGGGCCGAAGCCACCACCGGCGAAAACGGCACCATCGACGCAAGCATGATCGATAGCCATGGCAGCCCATTCGCCAGCACCGGCGATGGCCCCCGGTTGAGGCGCTGTCGCACGAGGTCTTCGGGACGCGCGGAAAGGAAGGGGAGCGGCATCGACCGGCGCGCGCTCAGGGATTGCCGTCGTCGGAAGGCGGCGGCGGGGCGGCCTTTTGCGCGGCTTCGAGAACGGCCTGTGCGCTGGCCTGCCAGGCAGGCAGGACGACGACGAAATCCGCATCCGCCGGATCGCTGGCCAGATGCCCGGTGGCGCCATCGCGGTGCGGTTCGGTGGCTACGGCAACCGGAATGCCCGGCGGATAGAGGCCGCCCGAACCCGATGTCACGAAAACATCGCCCTTGCGCAGCGTGGCTACGCCGGTGTTGATCAGGCGAATCTCGATCCGGCCGTTGGCGCCGCCCTGGACAAAGGCGGTGAGCCCGTCGGATGTGCGACGCACCGGCACGACGTTGTCAGGATCGGTCACCAGCAGGACGCGGGCCGTGTTCGGCCCGGTTTCCACCACCCGGCCGATCAGGCCGCCGGCGGCGCGGACCGGCTGGCCATTCTGCACCCCCTGGTTGCTGCCCACCGACAGCACGGCAAAGCGGCGGGTGGAACTTGCGGTGGAGCCGATCAGGCGCGCCCCGGTCACGGGCCTGACCTGCGGATCGACAATGCCGAGCAATGCCTTGAGCCGCGCGTTTTCCTGCTGCAGCGCGTGCATCGTCACGGCATCGGCGCGCGCGGCCTGCACTTCGCGGGTGAGCGCGGCATTCTGCCGGCCGGCGTTGAAATAGGCGCCGATCGCGGCGAACACACCCTGGCTGGCGCTGCGGGTCTCTGCGCCGGCCTGGCCGAGCGGGCGGGCCACCTCGCTGGCGGTCGTGCGGGCAAAGGCGAAGGCTTCCGGGTTGAACAGCGAAACGCCGAGCACGACGAAACCTGCCACGACGCCCAGAACGGCGATCACGTAGCCAGTGAAGATCCCGTATTGCGCCCTGCGCGAAAAGCCCGGGCGCCGGTCAGGCGACCGGGCCATGATCATTCTACCCCTGATAGTCTACGCACATGCCAAGCCAGAGGCGCGATGAAGGCCTGCTGAACCGCCGCTTGCCGGGCACGCGCCCCATGGCCCAAAATCCGGCATTCGTCAGGCGGTCATCAACACGCCGCGATAGATCGGGTCTTCCATGGCGCGGCCCGTGCCCAGCGCCACGCACGACAGCGGGTCTTCGGCCACGCTGACGGGCAGGCCGGTTTCCTCGCGCAGATGTTCGTCCAGTCCGCGGATCAGGGCGCCGCCGCCGGTCAGCACGATGCCCTGGTCGACGATGTCGGCAGCCAGTTCGGGCGCGGTGTTTTCCAGCGCGATCCGCACGCCTTCGACAATCGCGCCGATCGGTTCGGAGAGAGCCTCGGCCACATTGGCCTGGGTGATGGTGATTTCCTTGGGCACGCCGTTGACCAGGTCGCGGCCTTTGATGTGGATCGTTTCACCCACGCCGTCGGCAGGCATCGTGGCGATGCCGTAGTCCTTTTTGATCCGCTCGGCCGTGGCTTCGCCGATCAGCAGGTTGTGGTGACGGCGCACATAGCTGACGATGGCTTCGTCCATCTTGTCCCCGCCGACGCGGACCGAGGTGGTATAGGCAAGGCCGCGCAGCGACAGCACGGCGACTTCGGTGGTGCCGCCGCCGATGTCCACCACCATCGAGCCGACCGGCTCGGTCACCGGCATGTCGGCGCCGATCGCGGCGGCCATGGGTTCGAGGATCAGGTAGACCTGGCTGGCACCGGCATTGCTGGCCGCATCGCGAATCGCGCGGCGTTCCACCGAGGTGGAGCCCGAGGGCACGCAGATCACGATTTCCGGGTAGCGCAGCAGGCTCTTGCTGCCATTCACCTTGCGGATGAAATGCTTGATCATTTCTTCCGCCACTTCGATGTCGGCAATCACGCCGTCGCGCAGGGGGCGGATCGCCTCGATGCTGTCGGGCGTCTTGCCCATCATCATCTTGGCATCATCGCCCACGGCCTTGACCTTCTTGATGCCGTTCAGGGTTTCGATGGCAACGACCGAAGGTTCGTTGAGAACAATGCCCCGATCCTGGACATAGACGAGCGTATTCGCCGTGCCGAGGTCGATCGCAATGTTCTGGGAACCGAACTTGAAGAATCGGGAAAACATCGAAGCCATCAGAAAATCCGTGTGATTCGCGCGCGGTACCACCGCCATTGGTGGCCTATGCGCAAAAGTGAGCGCCCGGGGAAGGCGGCTCATTAGCGCAAGCGGGGTGTAAAACCCAATATTTTGTGCAGCCGCAGTACGGGATAAGTCGTGCTGTCCGTCTCGAAAAACGGCGCGTTCGTCGCTAGATTGTCTTGGCCATGGATTCCGCCCCCCGCGTCATACGCCGTCTGCCCGACACGCTGATCAACCGCATCGCGGCGGGCGAGGTGGTGGAGCGCCCGGCCAGCGCGCTCAAGGAACTGGTGGAAAACGCCATCGATGCCGGCGCAGGGCAGATCGTGGTGCGTCTTTCCGAAGGCGGCCTTGGCCTGATCGAAGTGACAGACGATGGCTGCGGCATGCGCGCCGAGGAGATCGCCCTGGCGCTGGAACGGCATGCTACCTCCAAGCTGCCGGACGAAGCGATCGAACTGGTCGCCACGCTGGGCTTTCGCGGCGAGGCGCTACCCTCGATCGCCTCGGTTGCGCGCGTCACCATCGAGAGCCGCAGCCGCGCTGACGGAGAAGCGTGGAAACGCGTGGTCGATCATGGCGTGCTGGTGGCCGAAGGGCCGGCTGCATTGCCGCCGGGCACGCGGGTGCGGGTGGAAGACCTGTTCGGCAAGATCCCGGCGCGGCGCAAGTTCCTGCGCAGCCCGCGTTCGGAATGGGCGTCCAGCCTCGATGTCGTACGGCGCCTTGCCATGGCGAGGCCTGACATCGGCTTTACGCTGGAGCACGACGGGCGCCGCGCGTTGCATGTGCAGCCGGGCGACAACCTGGCTGCGCGCGTGGCGCAACTGATCGCGCGCGAACTGGCCGACAATGCCGTAGCGGTCGATCTGGCGCGCGGGGACTATCACCTCGTCGGCGTGGCGGGTCTGCCCACTTACAACCGGGGAGTGGCCGATCACCAGTACCTGTTCGTCAATGGCCGCCCGGTGAAAGATCGCCTGTTGCTGGGCGCGGTGCGCGGTGCCTATGCCGATATGCTGGCGCGCGATCGCCATGCCGTGCTGGCGCTGTTCCTCAACGTTCCGCCAGAGGAAGTGGACGTCAACGTGCATCCGGCCAAGACCGAAGTGCGCTTTCGCGACAGTGCTTTGGTGCGTGGCATGATCGTCACCGGGTTGCGCCAGGCGCTGTCCACCGGCGATCGCCGATCGGCCCAGGCGCCGGATGCCGGAGCGATGCGGGCCTGGCAGGCAGAGCCGGTTGCCGCTCCATTCACGCCGCCGGCAGCGCACGAACCGACACGCCAGGGCAGCATCTTTGCGCCGTCGTACCAGCCCCCGCGCGTGAGCGAGGCGGGGCAGGCCTGGCGCGGCTACGAAGCGGGCGTGATGGCCCCGCCCGTGGCCCGCGCCGAAGAGGCCGCCGCACCCGTGCCCGAAGCAATGGACCATCCGCTGGGCGTGGCGCGCGGGCAGGTGGCCAAGACCTATATCGTCGCCGAAGCGAGCGATGGCCTCGTGATCGTGGACCAGCACGCCGCCCACGAACGCCTCGTCCTCGAACGCCTGCGTGCCGCCGGCGCGGGGGAGGGTGCCGCGCCCGCCCAGGCGCTGCTGCTGCCTGAAGTGGTCGACCTCGACGAGCCAGCGTGTGACCGGCTGGAGGAAGCTGCCGCGCGCCTGGCCGACTTCGGCCTCGCGCTCGAACGCTTTGGCCCGGCTGCCATGCTGGTGCGCAGCGTACCCGCAGCGCTCGCCAAGGGCGATGTGCAGGCGCTGGTCCGCGATGTGGCCGATGACCTTGCCCGGCATGGCGACGCCCTGCTGCTGGGCGAACGGCTGGACCTGGTGCTGGCCACGATGGCCTGCCACGGCTCCGTTCGCGCCGGCCGCGTGCTTTCCGTGCCGGAAATGAACGCCCTGCTACGCGAAATGGAAGTGACCCCGCGCTCGGGCCAGTGCAACCACGGCCGGCCTACTTGGGTGAAACTGGCGCATGGGGATATCGAGAAGCTGTTCGGGCGGAAGTAAGTGGCTCCCTCCGCAAACCGGGGGAGGATTGATGGCATTGGGAGAGAGATCATGCGTTCGATTGTTCTGGCCTTGCCCTTGCTCGCGCTCGCTGCCTGCCACAAGGCGCCGCAGCAAAGCGATGAAGCCGCCATTGCCCAGGTGGAGGCCGCTCAAAAGGAGCGCGCACCCGCACGCGAGATCACGCCGCAGGTGATCGACTTCTTCGACATTACCAAAGGCAAGCTCACCGGCACTGGCTGCAACTTCGTGCCCGACAACGGTGGCATGGGGGCGGTGTTGCTGGCGCAGGAGGACCGGGGCATCCTGAAGCTTAACGGTCAGATCGTCGTCCTGGCGGCCGACAAGGGCAGCAGCAAGCTGCCACAACACGGCTGGTCGCACTACACGGGGCGCGAATGGGCGCTCACGTTGACCAAGGTGGACGACGGCAAGGCCAAGGCCATGGGGGTGATCGACAGTTTCACCGGCCAACTGGTGATCACCGACGCCAATGCACGCGTCGTCTACAGCGCCAAGGGGGATGTTCAGTGCAAGCCGATGTAAGTTTCCGTCGTCACATCGCGCAAAAACACCAATTTGGCGCTTTGTTGCCGTTCCCGGCGTGACTCTTTGCCCGCTTGTGCGTCTTGCATCGGCGCGGGGGCGCCAACGACTAAGGGAACAACCTATGATCAAGGGTCGCAACATCGTGTTGCTTTCGGCACTTCTGCCAATGGCGCTGGCAGGCTGCGCAACCACCGGATCGGTTAAGCGCGCTCAGGCCGCAGCCGACAATGCGCAGGTGCGGGCCGATGAAGGGCTTACGGCAGCACAACGTGCCCAGGGATCGGCCGACACTGCGGCGCAGGCAGCTGCGCAGGCGCAGGGTTCGGCCAACAATGCGTTGACGGCGGCACAAGGCGCTGGCTCGGCAGCGCAGGCTGCCAGCATGGCGGCGCAATCGGCGGGTAGCCGCGCGGATATGCTCGAAACGCGGCTTCGCTCGCTGGAGCGTTGGAAGTGGGCCAAGACCCACCCCAAGAAGGCGAGCAAGAAGCACCGTGCCCGCCATCATGCGGCCAAGCACCAGAACACTCTGCGTCGGCCGGTCACTGCCGACCAGACGTCTGCACAGCACATGTAATCACTTCAGGGCGCGCGTGGCCAAGGGCACGCGCGCCCATTTCCCTCAATCGGTACCGGCCGGATCGCGCGTGGATACCATCCCGGTGCTCAGCATCGTCATCACGACCACATCGTCCTGATTGAACACACGCGTTTCAGCGCGGAACAGGCCCATTTCCGGCCGGGACTGGCTGCGACGCTTGCTCAGGACGGTGATTTCGACGCGCAGCGTGTCACCCGGATAGACCGGATGGCGCCAGCGCAGCTCGTCGATGCCGGGCGAACCCAGGCCTTGGTGGCCGGTCCGCTCGTTTTCCTGCGCAATCATACCCATCGTCATGCCGCAGGTGTGCCAGCCGCTGGCAGACACGCGGCCGAAATGGGTGGCGGCGGCTGCTTCGTCGGACAAATGGAACGGCTGCGGATCATATTTGCCCGCAAATTCGAGCACTTCCTCGCGCGTGACGTGGCGTTGCCCGAACCGGGACACGGCGCCCACTACGATGTCTTCATAACACTCCATGGCCGCAACCTGCATCCGCTTTACCTTTACGTCAAGAAGTCGTGGCCCACCCAGGCCGACGCGATCACACGTTGAACTTGAAGTGCATCACGTCACCATCCTTGACGACGTATTCCTTGCCTTCCTGGCGCAGCTTGCCGGCGTCGCGCGCGGCCGCTTCCCCGCCAAGGCCCACGAAATCGTCGTAGGCGATGGTTTCGGCCCGGATGAAGCCGCGTTGCATGTCGGAATGGATTTCGCCGGCTGCTTCTGGTGCCTTGGCACCCTGGTGCACAGTCCAGGCACGGGCTTCCTTGGGGCCGACGGTGAAGAAGGTGAGCAGGTGGAGCAGATCGTAGCCGGCGCGGATCACGCGGTTGAGGCCGGTTTCGTGCAGGCCGAGTTCCGCCAGGAATGCCAGCCGTTCTTCGGTTTCCATGCCGATCAGATCGGCCTCGATCGCGGCCGAAACCACCACGGCTTCGGCGCCCTCGGCCTTGGCCTTCTCGAACACGCGGGCCGAGAAAGCGTTGCCACTGGCCGCGCTTTCTTCCTCCACGTTGCAGACATAGAGCACCGGCTTGGCGGTGAGCAGCTGGGCCTGGCGGAACAGGCGCTCTTCCTCGTCGTCCTTGGGCTGGGTCAGCCGGGCCGGCTTGCCCTGGCGCAGCAGGTCCAGCGCCTGGCCCAGGACCGATGCCATTGCCTTGGCTTCCTTGTCGCCACTGGTCGCCTTCTTGGCGGCGGCAGGCACGCGCTTTTCCAGGCTTTCCAGGTCAGACAGCATCAACTCCGTCTCGACGGTGTCTGCGTCGGACAGCGGGTCGACGCGGTTGTCCACGTGCTGGATGTCGTCGTTCTCAAAGCAGCGCAGGACGTGGATGATCGCATCCACTTCACGGATGTTGCCCAGGAACTGGTTGCCCAGGCCTTCGCCCTTCGAGGCGCCACGCACCAGGCCGGCAATGTCGACAAAGCCAAGCTGGGTGGGGATGATCTTCTGGCTGCCAGCGATCTTGGCCAGGGCATCGAGCCGGGCATCGGGCACACCCACATTGCCAACGTTGGGTTCGATCGTGCAGAACGGATAGTTGGCGGCCTGAGCCGCCTGCGTTTCGGTCAGCGCGTTGAACAGCGTCGACTTGCCGACATTGGGAAGCCCGACGATCCCGCAACGAAAACCCATCTTCGTGTCCTTGGCTATGGCCCCGATCCGATGCGGGGCCGCATATATGGCCGCCGCGATGGTGGTTCGGGGCGGCAAGGTCAAGGGGGCAGCGGCGCGTGGCAAGGGGTTTTGCGTGGGGTGGATGCAATCTTCACCGAAGTTTCAGGGCTTGATGGCAAGGCAGGCGGCATGAAGCGTTCCGCCTTGCCCCTTTCCCGCGCGCGCTGGCATGCGCTGGCGCTGATGGTGGCATCGGGCCTGGCGCTGGCTGGCTGTGCCGACGATCCGTCTGCCCATGCGGCCAAGGCACGCAGCGCGTTTGCCGCGCAAGACTTCGTGATGGCCCGGATGGAAGCCCTGTCGGCGCTGGATGCCGGCAAGTTTTCGTTGCCCGATACGCGCGCCCTGCTGCTGCTGCTGGCGCGTGCGCAACTGCAACTGGGCGATGGCGACGGGGCACAGGCGGCATTGGTGCGCCTGGAGGAAGCTGGCGGACATGGGCCGCAAATCGCGCGGATGAAAGCCGAGGCGGCCCTGCTGCGCGGATTGCCCCGCCAGGCGCTGTCGCTGCTGGGACAGGACGGCAACCCCGATGCCTGGCGCCTGCGGGCTGCTGCGCAGCAGGCGTTGGGCGAAAATGCCCAGGCCCTTGCCGCCTATCGCCAGGGTCTTGCCGCGGGAGACAACGTGGCGCTGGCGCGCGACTATGCCCGTTTCCTGATGACCGCAGAAGACTATGCCGGCGCGCAACAGGCCCTTGCCGTGATGCAACGCGTCGATCCCAAGGGGCTCGATACCGCGATGGTCGAAGGCGCTTTGCGGGTGAAGCAGGGGCAACTGGACGCGGCGGCCCTGGCCTATGACCGGGCGATTGCGGGCTATCCCACCCGGCTGGAGCCGTTGATCGAGCGGGCCAACCTGGCTGACATGCAGGGCCAGCTCGATCGTGCGATCGGCTTGATCGCCAAGGCGGCGCGGCTGGCGCCTGGCGATTCGCGTGTCCTTGATCTGCAAGTGCAATTCGCCAGTGAAAAGGGCGATTGGGAAACCGTGCGCCGCCTGCTGGCGCCCCATGAAGTGGATCTCGATCCGCGCACGCCCAACGGGCTTACCTATGCCGAGGCACTGCTGCGGCTGGGCCACCCGGAACAGGCACGGGTGATTTTTGCCCGCGCGCTGCTGCTTTCGCCGCAAAATCCCTATTCCCGCATGATGCTGGCCGAAGCCCAACTGGCGACGGGCGACGCCGGAACGGCCTTGCGCACGATCCGGCCGCTGTCGGATTCGCTGCTGGCCGGGCAGCAGGAGCTTGACTTGGCGCTGCGCGCCGCGCGCGCGGCTGGCGATCCGGTGGCAGACACGCTGGCTGCACGGCTGCGATCGGGGCAGTGGCAGCAGGAGCAGAAGCTGGCAGCGGAAGGGCAGGCGGCCCTGGGCAGGCGCGACTGGGCCGGCGCGATCGCGGCCTATACGGCGCTGCTGGGCGAGGGCAGCGATCCCGAAGTGCTCAAGCGGCTGGCCGTTGCCTGCAGCAATGCCGGGCGCCATCGCGATGCCATCACTTATGCCGATCGCGCGCTGCTTTTGGCCCCGCGCGATCCCGACATGTTGCACATGGCCGGCCTTGCCCGGCTCAATGCGGGGCAGGAACAGGACGCGGCGCAGCGCCTGTTGCAGCGCGCAGCCGATGCCGATCCGGCCAATCGCCTGTTTCGTGCGGACCTGGCCCGCGCCCAGGCGCGCTGAAAACGCTCTGAAAGCAACCGGCCTGAACGCAAGACGCCGCCCAAGCGATTGCTTGGACGACGTCCGGAGAAACAACGCTGGTAATCTGCCTCGGGCCAGCCGGGCGGCGCCTGGTGCCTATGGCAACCTGGCGCGAACCCGTCCCTATGCTGGCTTGTCCCTTGGCAGCGCGCGTCGATCAGCGGCGACGGCGACGCACGAAGGCGAGACCGGCAATGCCAGCGCCCATCAGGCCAAGCATTCCCGGTTCCGGCACGTCGGTGCCACCGGTGGACGAAGACGTGGTGCTGCCGCCCGAAGTGGTGGACGAGGTGGTGGTGCCACCCGACGTGGTGGTGCCACCCGAAGTCGTGGTGCCACCCGAAGTGGTGGTGCCACCCGACGTGGTCGAGGTGGTGGTGCCGCCCGAAGTCGACGAGGTCGAGGTCGACGTCGAGGAGGTGCTGCCGCACATCGCGCTGCCGGCCGGGTGGCCGCAGTTGCAATAGTGCGTGTGGAAGAAGGTGGCGTGGGCGGGGGCGGCAGCGATAGTGGTGGTCATCGCGGCGGCAAGGATGGCAATCGAACGCTTCATGGTCTGTCCCCTGTCAAATTTCCGGATCGTCAAATCCGAGAACGGCCTGATTGGTTGACAGTGACAAATGCAAAACCGGTGCCAATTACCGATTCCTGCGGGTTTGCGTGGTTAACGCCATTTCACACAATGGCCGGGTGTAAGCGGTTCCGACGCTTTTTTGCCAAATTTACGTTAACCTTTTCAACGTGCTTCAGGCTTGCTGGCGCATCGCAACGTCATTCATGAAGCGGGTGTTGTCGCCTTGCGCCAGCCGGTCGGCCTCTGCCGAAACGGCGCCGAGCATGGTGACGAGATCGTCCTGCTCGGCCTTGGCAAAGGCGGAGAGGACATAGCCGGTCACCCTGTCCTTGTGGCCGGGATGACCAATGCCCAGGCGGATGCGGCGAAAGTCGGCGCCGCAATGCTGGTCGATCGAGCGCAGGCCATTGTGGCCGGCATGGCCGCCGCCTTGCTTGACCTTCACCTTGAACGGCGCCAGGTCCAGCTCGTCGTGAAACACGGTGAGCACATCGCTGCCCAGCTTGTAGAAGCGTAGCGCCTCTCCCACGGCGCGACCGCTTTCGTTCATGAAGGTGGCGGGCTTGAGCAGGATGATCTTGTCGCCGCCCAGGCGCCCTTCCTGGACCCAGCCCTGGAATTTCTTCTGCACCGGGCCAAAGCCATGGACATCGGCAATGGTATCGAGCGCCATGAAGCCCACGTTGTGGCGATGCAGCGCATATTGCGGGCCGGGATTGCCCAGGCCAACCCAGAGTTGCATGGCATGTTCTCCTTGCCGGCGATCCGGTTCCAAAAAGAAACCCCTCCTGCCTGGCAGAAGGGGTTCCCGATAGCTTGCCGCCTGCGCAGGGCAGGCCCGAAAGGATCAGCCTTCGGTGGTGGCTTCGCCGGCTTCTTCTTCCGCCGTCAGCACGGTCGGCGTGGCGATCGTGGCAATGGTGAAGTCGCGGTCGGTAATGGCCGAGCGAGCGCCGGCCGGGAGCTTCACGGCGCTGATGTGCACCGAATCGCCCACTTCGAGGCCCGACAGATCGACGATCACGTCATCGGGGATCTTGTTGGCATCGCAGACCAGTTCCAGTTCGTGGCGAACGACGTTGAGCACGCCGCCAGCCTTGATGCCGGGGGCCTTTTCTTCGTTCTGGAACACCACCGGCACGTTCACGTGCACTTCGGCGTTGGCGGCAACGCGCAGGAAGTCGGCGTGCTGCGGACGGTCGGTCACGGCGTGGAAGGCCACGTCCTTGGGCAGGGTGCGGACGGTCTGGCCGCCGACGGTCAACTCGACGATCGAGTTGAAGAAGTGGCCGGTGCCCAGTGCGCGGGACAGGGCCTTTTCCTCGATATGGATGGCAACCGGTTCCTGGTTGCCGCCATAGATCACGGCGGGGGTGCGGCCTTCGCGACGCAGAACACGGGAGGCTCCCTTGCCAGCCCGTTCGCGCAGCTCAGCCGACAGGGTCAGCGTCTCGCTCATGTGAATTACCTTCCAAAATAAATCGGTTTTGCTTTCCTTCCGCCACGCCTCCAGGGATGACCATGACGGGGAAGCGGCGGCCCATAGCCGATTGCGGCGAAAATGCAAGCGCTGCGGCTCTATTCAACCCGTCTAACCAGCCAGCCGCGCGCCTTGAGCAGGGTAGGCAGCCCGTCGCTGCCGGCCACATGCGCCGCGCCCACCGCGATGAACGGTGCGGCGCCGTCTTTCAGCATGGCGTCGATCTGTGCTGCCCAGCTTGCATTGCGCGCCGTTAGCAGCGCCTGGTGCAGCGCGGGATCAGCCAGGAAGCCCTTCTGGCTTTCGCGCGCGATGCCCAGGTCATCGCCGCGCAACCACAGGCGCACCATGTCTGCATCGTCGTCGCGGTCGTCGGCGGCTTCCACGGCGATCTGTTCGAGCAAGGTTTGCTGCGCATGCTCGGGCAGGGCATCGAAAATGCCGAATTGCCCGTCCAGCGTTTCGAGACCTTGCACCGGCTTGCCGCCGATCAGCTTGCGCAGTTCCGGTTCCACACCGCTGGCCGGGTCCATGCCTTCCTTCTGCCCGCCGATCGCGGCGATCTGCAGGGCGACCGCCCAGGATTCCTCGTTCTGGAACTGCGCGTCGGTGAGATTGAGGTCCTTGTAGACCTTGGCCAGCGCATCGCGGTATTTCATCGCCACGCGCTGCGATGGCGGCGGCAGGCCGGGTGTATAGGCCAGCCGCGCCAGAGCCACCCCGGCCACGTTGCCATCCAATGGCTGGGCGATTTCCAGCACGAGCCGGTCGGCGCCGGCCAGCGCCTGGTCGATCGCCGGACGGCGCCACTGCACGCCGGCGGGCAGTGCATGGACGGTGCCGAAGATCCAGCCGCGGGTGCCGCTGGTATCGGAAATTTCCCATAGCGCCACTTTGGCCGGCAGCGGGGCGGGGGCTTCCTTGTGGCAGGCAGCGGCCAGCAGGGCGAGGGCGGCGACGATGAAGGCTTTCCAGCGCATGACTTACTGCACCCGCGTGACGGCAAAGCCGTCGCGTTCCAGGTTTTCCTGCACGCTACCCGTTCCGGCCAGATGCCCCGCGCCCACGGCGACGAAGACCGTTCCGGGCGTTTTCAGCCGCTGTTCGATCCACTTGGCCCAAGTGGCGTTGCGCCGGGTGAGCAGGATTTCAACGAGGCGCGGATCGTCCTTCATGTCTGCGGTCATCAACCGGCCCAGTTCTGGCGCATCGCCTGCGCGCCATGCGGCCACGATGCCGGCAATCTGCTCCCCGATCGTGTCGTATTGCGCCACCACGCCATCGAGCCAGGCGATCTGCGCGTCCTGGGGCAGGCCGTCGAGCAGCCCGAGCTGGAACGCCACGGTCTCCAGCGCGTCCTGATGCTGCGGGTGGGCTGCTTCCAGCGCCGCCTCCACCCCGTGCGAGGGCATATAGCCACGCTGGATCAGCGGCAGCAGCGAGAGCGCGGTGGCGGCCATCCAGGGCTTGTAGGCATCGAGCTGCGTTGCCGGTACGCCTGAGGCAGTGAGGGTGGCGGCCAGCTTCGCCGCGCGTTCCGGCCCGAGCAACGCGGGCAGCGTTTGCCCGGCGGGAAGGTATCCCGGTGCCGTGCCGGCCGATCGCGCGATGTCGGCGCGGGACACTTCGGTGACCAGCATGTCTGATCCCTGCAGCGCTTTGGCCACCGGCCCCACCAGCCACGGCGCTCCGTCCTTGGGCAGGATGTGGATCGTGCCGAACAGCCAGATCGTGGTATCGGCATCGGCCACTTTCCACAGCGCCGGGCGCGATGGCGTGGTGGCTGCCGGCGCCGGAGCCGGCAGCGGCACCAGTTGTGCCACGGCAGGCGCAGGCTGAAGCAGAAGCGCCGCGGCAACGCAGGCTGAGGTGAGGGCGGGGATCGAGGCAAGGAAACGACGCATGGGCCGACCCATGCACAGCCCGGACGGCATTGGGAAGTCCCCAAGTTAGGCCTTGCGGCGGTTGATTTGGCGGCCCGCATCGGCCATGGGCGGCACACCATGGCCGACACTGCAACCAAGCCGCTCAGCCTGCAGGACATGATCCTGCGCCTTCACGCCTATTGGAGCGAGAAGGGCTGCCTTGTCCTGCAACCTTATGACATGCGCGTGGGCGCGGGTACGTTCCATCCGGCCACCACCTTGCGTTCGCTGGGGCCAGAGCCGTGGAATGCGGCCTATGTGCAACCGAGCCGCCGGCCCACCGATGGCCGCTATGGCGAAAACCCCAACCGGCTTCAGCACTATTACCAATACCAGGTGATCATGAAGCCGAGCCCGGCTGACATGCAGGACCTCTATCTCGACAGCCTGCGCGCCATCGGCGTCGATCCGCTGCAGCACGATATCCGCTTTGTGGAGGACGACTGGGAATCGCCCACGCTGGGCGCCTGGGGCCTGGGCTGGGAAGTGTGGTGCGATGGGATGGAAGTGACCCAGTTCACCTATTTCCAGCAAATGGGCGGGTTTGATTGCAAGCCGGTGGCGGGCGAACTGACCTATGGCCTCGAACGCCTGGCGATGTATATCCAGGGCGTCGATAACGTCTATGACCTTGCTTACAACAGCCAGGGCGTGACCTATGGCCAGGTGTTCCTGGAAAACGAACGCCAGATGTCGAAGTGGAACTTCGAGATCGCCAACACCGATGCGCTGTTTGACCTGTTCGCCAAGGCGGTGGCCGAATGCCAGAACTGCCTGGAAGCCAAGCTGCCGATCCCGGCCTATGAACAGGCGATCGAGGCCAGCCATGTGTTCAACCTGTTGCAGGCGCGCGGCGTGATCTCGGTGCAGGAACGCGCCAGCTACATGGGGAAGGTCCGCGATCTCGCGCGCGGTTCGTGCGAAGCCTATATGGACAAGTACAAGGACGAATGGGCGCAGAAATTTCCGGGGTGGAGCGCATGAGCGGCTTTGTCCTGCGGGGGGCTTCGACAAGCTTAGCCCGAACGGATTTCGGTATTGTCCCTTGCACCCCGTTCGCCCTGAGCCTGTCGAAGGGCGCGAGCACCACACTGACCACACCCAAGCGAGACGCCGCATGACCGCCGATTTCCTGCTCGAGTTGCGCAGCGAAGAAATCCCCGCGCGGATGCAGGCCGGCGCGCGCGCCGATCTGGAGAAGCTGTTCGTCAAGGAACTGGCTGCTGCCGGGCTGAAGGCCGGCGCGATCACCGTGTGGTCCACCCCGCGCCGCCTGGCGCTGATCGCGCGTGATCTGCCGCTGGCGACGCAAGCCGTCAGCGAGGAAGTGAAAGGCCCGCGTGCCTCCGCGCCGCCGCGGGCGCTCGAAGGCTTCCTGCGCAAGACCGGGCTGACCCGCGAGCAGTTGACCGAGCGCGACGGCGTGCTCTTCGCGATCACCGAAAAGCCCGGCCGCGCCACCAGGGACGTGCTGGCCGAAGCGATCCCGGCTATCGTGCGTGCGTTCCCCTGGCCCAAGTCGCAGCGCTGGGGCGCCGCGTCGTTCAGCCCGGAGAGCTTGCGCTGGGTGCGTCCGCTTTCGGGCATCATCGCCATCCTCGGTAACGAGGCGATTGATCTGGAAGTGGGCGGCGTGCGTTCCGGCGCGGTCACGCGCGGCCATCGCTTCCACCACAGTGGCGACGTGACGATCACCGGCGCGGCCGATTACGCGGCCAAGCTGCGCGAGGCTTTCGTGATCGTCGACCATGCCGAGCGCGAGGCGATCGTGCGCGACAAGGCGCATGCCGCCGCGCAGGACGCCGGTCTCGTGCTGGTGGACGACGAAGGCCTGGTGGTGGAAAACGCTGGCCTCACCGAATGGCCGCAGCCGCTGCTGGGCCGCTTCGATGAAGCGTTCCTCGAAGTGCCGCCCGAAGTGATCCAGCTGACCGCGCGGGTGAACCAGAAGTACTTCATCTGCCGCGATGCCGCCGGCAATCTGGCCAACGCCTTTGTCTGCACCGCCAATATCGCCGCCACCGATGGCGGCGCGGCGATCGTTGCGGGCAACCGCAAGGTCCTGGCCGCGCGCCTGTCTGACGCGCGCTTCTTCTGGGAGCAGGACAAGAAAGTGCCGCTGGCCCGCCAGGCGGAAAAGCTGGCGCGCATCACCTTCCACGAAAAACTCGGCACCGTGGCCGACAAGGTGGCCCGCGTGGCAGACCTTGCCGAATGGCTTGCCCGCGAAGGCGTGGTTTCCGGCGCCGATCCGGCGCTCGCCCGCCAGGCGGCGGAACTGTGCAAGGCCGATCTCGTCACCGACATGGTGGGCGAGTTCCCCGAACTGCAAGGCCTGATGGGCGGCTATTACGCCCGCGCCGAAGGTTTGCCCGACGCCGTGGCCGATGCGATCCGCGATCACTACAAGCCGGTGGGGCAGGGCGACGACGTGCCGACCGCGCCGGTTTCGGTCTGCGTGGCGCTGGCCGACAAGCTCGATACGTTGCGCAGCTTTTTCGCCATCGACGAGAAACCGACCGGCTCCAAGGATCCTTTCGCGCTGCGTCGCGCCGCGCTGGGCATCATTCGCCTGATCACCGAAAACGGTCTGCGTTTCGATGTGGGCGAGGGCGACCTGCTCAGCTTCTTTGCCGACCGTCTGAAAGTGCAACAGCGCGAAGCCGGCGTGCGGCACGACCTGATCGATGCGGTCTTCGCGCTGGGCGGCGAAAGCGATCTCGTGCGCCTGCTGGCGCGCGTGTCGGCGCTGCAGGCCTTTGTCGGCACCGAGGACGGGGTCAACCTGCTGGCCGGATACAAGCGCGCGGCCAATATCCTCAAGAAGGAAGCAGCCCCTACCGCAGGTGCGAAAGGGGAGGGCGTGGTGCCGCCCACCGGCGAGGAAGACCCGCTGGTTCTGGTCGACGATCCCGCATTCAAGGACGTTGCGGCGGAGTTTGCGCAAGCGCAACCCGCCTTGTCCTATGCGCCCGAGCCGGCCGAAGCGGCGCTGATGGAGGCTTTGGCCCAAGCCACGCCGCAAGTGGAAAGCGCCGTTTCGCAAGAGGCGTTTACCACGGCCATGGCCGCGCTGGCCTCACTTCGGGCGCCGATCGATGCGTTTTTCGATCACGTTACGGTTAATGATGCCGACGTTCAAAAACGCTCCAATCGCTTGGCCCTGCTTGACCAATTCCGTGCTGCAGTGCACAAAGTGGCGGACTTCTCGCGGATCGAGGGCTAACCGCCCTCGGTCCAATTCCTAGACCTTGCAATGGCTCAACTTTGCTCAGGGAACGGACTGTAAATATGAGTGCATACGTATTCCATTTCGGCGGTGGTGCGCAAAACGACGATCCTCGGGCCAAGGACAAGACCATTACCGGGGGCAAGGGTGCCAACCTCGCCGAAATGGCTGGCATTGGCCTGCCGGTGCCGCCGGGCTTCACGATCAGCACCGAAGTGTGCGCACAGTACAATTCGGCCGGCAAGAAATTCGATGCCGATATCGAGGGCGGCGTGGCTGCGGGCCTTACCCATATCGAAAGCGCGACGGGCCGCGTGTTCGGCGATCCGGCAAACCCGCTGCTGGTCTCGGTGCGTTCGGGCGCGCGCGTTTCCATGCCCGGCATGATGGACACGGTGCTCAACCTGGGCCTCAACGATGTGACCGTGGAAGGGCTCGCCACCGATTCGGGCGACGCGCGCTTTGCCTGGGACAGCTATCGCCGTTTCATCCAGATGTATTCCGACGTGGTGCTGGGTGTTGACCACCACCGCTTCGAGGATGCGCTGGAAATCGCCAAGGAAGACAACGGCTATTACGCCGATGTGGAAATGAGCGCAGACAACTGGCGCAAGCTGGTGGGCGAATACAAGGCGATCGTGGCCGACGAACTGGGCCGCCCGTTTCCGCAAGACGTGCACGAGCAGCTGTGGGGCGCCATCGGCGCCGTGTTCGACAGCTGGGAAAGCGAGCGCGCCAAGGTCTATCGCAAGCTCAATGACATTCCGGCCGACTGGGGCACGGCGGTCAACGTCCAGGCCATGGTGTTTGGCAACATGGGCGATACCTCGGCCACCGGCGTTGCCTTCACGCGCGATCCGGCGACCGGCGAAAAGGCCTATTACGGCGAATGGCTGGTCAACGCCCAGGGCGAAGACGTGGTGGCCGGCATCCGCACGCCGCAGTACCTGACCAAGTTCTCGCGCGAGCGGGCCGGCGCCAAGCCGCTGTCGATGGAAGAAGCCATGCCACAGGCCTATGCCGAGCTGGCGAGCGTGTTCGAACTGCTGGAAAAGCACTATCGGGACATGCAGGACATCGAATTCACGGTTGAAAAGAACAAGCTGTGGATGCTGCAGACCCGCTCGGGCAAGCGCACGGCCAAGGCCGCGCTCAAGATGGCGGTAGACATGGTGGCCGAGGGTTTGATCGACGAAGCGACCGCGATCGCCCGTATCGACCCGATGGCGCTCGACCAGTTGCTCCACCCCACGCTCGATCCCAAGGCGCCGCGCGACGTGCTGGCCAAGGGCTTGCCCGCCTCTCCGGGCGCGGCAAGCGGGGCGGTGGTGTTCGATGCCGATACTGCCCAGGTGCGTGCCGAACGCGGTGACGCGGTGATCCTGGTGCGCGTGGAAACCTCGCCGGAAGACATCCACGGCATGCACGCGGCCAAGGGCATTCTCACCGCGCGCGGCGGGATGACCAGCCACGCCGCCGTGGTGGCGCGCGGCATGGGCCGTCCCTGCGTTTCGGGCGCGTCCGGCCTGTCGATCGACATGGCCGCCCGCACGGCACGCATCGGCAACCGTGACGTGGCCGAAGGCGACCTGATCACGCTGGATGGTTCGACCGGCGAAATCATGGCCGGCGAAGTGCCGATGGTGGAGCCAGAACTCGTGGGCGATTTTGCCACGCTGATGGTCTGGGCCGACGAGCATCGCCGCATGAAAGTGCGCACCAACGCCGAAACGCCGCTCGATTGCCAGGTGGCGCGCCAGTTCGGCGCCGAAGGCATCGGCCTGTGCCGTACAGAGCATATGTTCTTCGAAGCCGGGCGCATTTCCGCCGTGCGCCAGATGATCCTGGCCGAAGACGAAGCCGGCCGCCGCGCCGCGCTGGCCAAGCTCCTGCCCGAGCAGCGTGCCGACTTCATCTCGATCTTCGAGGTGATGGCGGGCCTGCCGGTCACCATCCGCCTGCTCGATCCGCCGCTGCACGAGTTCCTGCCGCATGGCGATGTCGAGTTCGAGGAACTGGCTGAAGTGACCGGCCTTGGCGTCGATCACCTCAAGCGCCGGGCCGGGGAACTGCATGAATTCAACCCCATGCTGGGCCATCGCGGCTGCCGCCTGGGCATCACGTTCCCCGAAATCTACGAGATGCAGGCGCAGGCGATCTTCGAGGCGGCGGTCGAAGTCGCGCTCAAGTCGGGCGAGGCAGTCGTGCCCGAAGTGATGATCCCGCTCGTGGCGACGAAGAAGGAACTGCAGATCCTGCGCGCGCTGGTCGATCGCGTGGCAGCCCAGGTCTTTGCCGACAAGGGCAAGACGCTGGACTATCTCGTCGGCACAATGATCGAGCTGCCGCGCGCGGCGCTGATGGCCGGCGAAATTGCCGAGGAAGGCAAGTTCTTCTCGTTCGGCACCAACGACCTGACGCAGACCACCTTGGGCGTGAGCCGCGACGATGCCGCGCGCTTCCTCAACCCCTATGTGGACCAGGGCATCTATCCGCGCGATCCGTTCGTCAGCCTCGACATCGAAGGCGTGGGCCAACTGGTCGAACTCGCTGCCGAACGCGGCCGCAAGACCCGCCCCGATATCAAGCTCGGTATCTGCGGCGAACACGGGGGCGATCCGGCTTCGATCGCGTTCTGCGAGAAGGTGGGCCTCGACTACGTGTCGGCCAGCCCGTACCGCGTGCCGATCGCCCGATTGGCAGCGGCACAGGCGGCTTTGAAGGCCTGAGGGTGGCTTGAGGCTTCCACCACCCCCCAACCCCCTCCTCTGAAGAGGAGGGGGTTGGGGGGGGGGTGCGAGGTCTCGCGCTACACCGTCAGAATTTCGGCGCACGCAGCGGCTTGGCCCAGCCGCTCAGCGTGAGAATTTCAAACGTCTCAGTCACACGCCCTTCTGCATCCGCCATTTGCGCAAAGGCCTCTTGCGCGCGGGCAAGTGCGGCGTTGCCGAGCGGCGCACCGGTGCGGGCCAGGCAGTTGGAAAGGCCCTGTTCGCGCAAGTCCTGCACCAGGCGGCCAAGGCTGCGATAGCGAACGGCCAGGCTGCGGCTGTCGATCACCGGATCTGCAAAGCCGGCGCGTTGCAGCAATTGCCCACCGGCGCGCACGTCCACCTGCGGGTGGACGCGGGGCGCGGGGCGGTCTCCATCGGCGGCCAGCATCATGCTGCGCAGCGATGGCAGGCTGCCGGCGGCGGTGAAGCTCATCATGGCCAAGCCATCGGGCGCCAATGCCCGGCGCAAGTGAACGAGCGCGCCGGGCAAGTCGTTCACCGTATCGAGCGTGCCGAGCACGGCGATGAAATCGAAACCCTGCGCAAAGGGCAGTGGCGCTTCCTGCTCCAGCCTGATTTCTCCCGGCAGCGGCGCGGGATCAGCGCGCGTGACGGCGATGCCCTGCGCTTCCAGGGCGGCGCCAAGGCTTTGCGTCACATCGCCGATCAATAGCGCCGTCGTGGGCGCGTGGCGCAGGAATGCGAGTCGATCGAGTATGTCCTCGATCATGTCATCGGCCAGGAAACGCGCGGCATCGGGCTGCCCGGCCAGGCGGCGCATGCGGGCGCGCTGGGCCAGGCGGCGCTTGGGAGCAAAGATGACGGGCGGCGTGGAAGTGGGGGAGGAAGCCATGGCCTGCTGCCTGCCCGCAAGCGCCGCGCTTGCCAAGCGTCTTGCGCTGGGAGATGAAAGGCACGCGATGCTGCGCTCGACCCTGCTTGCCCCGATCGTGGACCTGCTGTTTCCGCCGCGCTGCCCCCTGTGTGGCGAAACACTGGCGGCGCATGGCGGCCTGTGTGCATCCTGCTGGTCCAATCTGGAAATACCCGGAGAGCCGGCCTGTGCCCTGTGCCAGCGCCCGCTGGACTACAGCATCATGCCCGATGGCGATCCCTTGTGCGCGCCCTGCATGGCGCAGCCGCCCCGGCATGACGGCATCGCTGCCGCCACGCTCTACGGCGATGCCACGCGCACGCTGGTCTTGCGCCTCAAGCATGGCCGCAAGGTAGGACTTGCCGGCCTGATGGCGCGGCTGATGGTGGCGCGGTTGCCGGGGCTGGAAGGCGAATGGTTGATCGTTCCCGTGCCGCTCCATCGTTGGCGGCTGTGGCAGCGCGGCTATAACCAATCGGCCTTGCTTGCGCAGGAGATCGCGCGGGCGACGGGGCAGCGGCTGGTGGTGGATGGCCTGGTACGGCGCAAGCGCACGCCCTCGCTGGGCGGCCTGGGCGCCAAGGCCCGTGCGCAAGTTCTGGCCGGGGCGATCGCGCCGCATCCGCGCCATGTTGCAGGCTTGCGCGGCGCGCAGGTGCTGTTGGTGGACGATGTGTTGACGAGTGGTGCGACCAGCGATGCCTGCGTGCGCGCGTTGCGGCGGGCTGGCGCGGCCAAGGTGAAAATCGCCTGCTTTGCCCGCGTGCTGCGCGAGGCCGAAGGGAAGGGGTGATTCGCGCCAGAGCTGTTTTGCACGATGCAAACGGTAGCAAACCGAAAACGCCCGGAACCTTTCGGCCCGGGCGTTTCGTGACGAAACCTTTTGATTGACGGGGCTCCCTCTCGGCCCTGACCGTAGCCCCGCCACTCAATCTCTCCGAACAGCCGTGCCTTCCTTTTCGGAAGGTCGAACCAGCCGCCCGGTCCCTCGCGTGTCCCTGAACATTGGCGCTTGCCGCGCCGCCTTGCGGCGGTCCAGATCGCGGTTCCCTCAAACCGCATCTTCTTTCTTGACGATTGCAGCGCTGGAGGGAAGGGGAAGCCGCGTATGGCACCGATTTTGACCCCATCATGTGGTTATCCTGCAACAATCCATGTGATGCGGGGGCTTAAGCAGAAGGAAATTGCCCAACGTGTCGGCCGATAACGATTTCCTGCAACGCGAGCAGGGCACGGCGTTCATGCCGCGCTTCGATTCTCATGGACTGGTAACGGCAGTGGCGATCGATCATCGCACGGGGCAATTGCTGATGCTGGCCCACATGGACCGCGAGGCCATCGAGCGCACGCGCGAGACGGGGCTCGCCCATTTCTGGTCACGCTCGCGCCAGAAGCAATGGATGAAGGGCGAAACCTCTGGCCACGTGCTCAAGGTTCTGGAGATACGCGTCGATTGCGACCAGGATGCGCTGGAACTGCGCGTCGAACCGGCCGGACCGGCTTGCCATACCCTGGCGACCAGCTGCTTTTACCGGCGGATCACGCCCGATGGATCGCTGGAACGCGTGGACGTCTGACATGCAGGAGGCGGCCGACACCGGCCGCCTCCCGAGACGTCAGCCGTAGACTTCGTCGAGCATGGCCGTGAGTGCCAGCCACGACTGGCGATCGGCACTGGCGTTATATCCCAGGAAATCCGCGCCGCGCGCTTCGCTGTCGGGATCGGTGAAGCCGTGCTTCACCCCGGCATAGGAATGGAAATGCCAGTTGGCGCCGGCGGCATCCATTTCCTGCCAGAAACCGAGCACCTGGTCGCGCGGGACCAGCGGGTCGGCATCGCCGTGGCACACCAGGATACGCGCTGCGATCGGCGTTTCGGCCGTGGCGGGGCGATCGGATGTCAGCAGCCCATGGAACGTTGCTGCCAGTGCGATCGGCGCGCCGATGCGGGCCAGTTCCAGCGCGGCCTGGCCGCCCATGCAATAGCCGATCGCTGAGAGCGTGAGACCTGGCGCGGCAGCGGCCAAGGCATCGAGCCCCGCCTTCACGCGCGCGCGATAGGTATCGACGTTGGCACGCAGCGCCGCCCCCATCGGGAAGGATGCTTCGAAGCTGGTGACCGGTTCGCCATAGAAGTCGGCAACCATGGCGACAAAGCCCTGGTCGGCCAGCATCTGGGCGCGACCACCCATTGCCTCGTTGAAGTTGGCGATGGTCGGCAGGATAAGGATGGCGCCGCGTGGCGTGCCTTGGGGGCGGGCAAGCCACCCCGTCAGCGTCAGGTCGCCATGGGCATAGTCGATACGTTCGAGGCTCAAGGCAGTCACTCCGGCAGGAAATCCGGCACCGAGAGATAACGTTCCCCGGTGTCGTAGTTGAAGCCCAGCACGCGGCTGCCGGCGGGCAACTCGCGCAGCTTGGCGGCGATGGCGGCCAGCGTTGCACCCGAGGAGATGCCGACCAGCAGCCCTTCCTCGCGGGCAGAGCGGCGCGCCCATTCCTTGGCATCGGCAGGATCGACCTGGATCGCCCCGTCGATGGCCTGGGTATGCAGATTGCCGGGGATGAAACCGGCGCCGATCCCCTGGATCGGGTGCGGGGCGGGTTGCCCGCCGGAAATGACCGGGGACAGCGTGGGTTCCACGGCATAGGCCTTGAAGCCGGGCCAGTGCTTCTTCAGCTCTTCGGCGCAGCCGGTGAGATGGCCGCCGGTGCCCACGCCCGTGATGAGCACGTCGATCGGGCTATCGGCGAAATCCGCCAGGATCTCCTGCGCAGTGGTGCGCACGTGCACGTCGACATTGGCCTGGTTGTCGAACTGCTGGGGCATCCAGGCGCCCGGCGTCGAGGCCACAAGTTCCTTGGCGCGCTCGATTGCGCCTTTCATGCCCTTTTCGCGCGGGGTCAGGTCGAACGTGGCGCCATAGGCCAGCATGAGCCGGCGCCGCTCGATCGACATCGATTCGGGCATGACCAGCACCAGCTTGTAGCCCTTGACGGCCGCCACCATGGCAAGCCCGATGCCGGTGTTGCCCGATGTCGGCTCCACGATCGTGCCCTTGGGCTGCAGGCTGCCGTCGGCCTCGGCCGCCTCGATCATGGCCAATGCGATCCTGTCCTTGATCGAGCCACCAGGATTGGTGCGCTCGCTCTTCACCCATACCTCGTGGTCGGGAAACAGGCGGGACAGGCGAACATGCGGCGTGTTGCCGATCGTGGCGAGAATGGAATCCGCTTTCATGTCGCGTGTGCTCCTTGGATGGTGAGCGGGGTCAGGATTGGTATTTTGCAGCAAAGGTTCGGACCCGGCGCAATTCGGGGAAGCCGACTGCCCAGGCCAGGGTAACGAATATGGCACCCACGCCGCCAAACACAACCGCGCCGGTTGCGCCGAGCAGGGCTGCGGCCACGCCCGATTGCATGTCGCCCAACTCGTTGGAGCACGAGATGGCCAGGCCCGAGATGGCCGAAACGCGGCCGCGCACGGCATCGGGCGTGTGCAACTGGATCAAGGTGGTGCGGATATAGACCGAGATCATGTCGGCCGCGCCGATGAAGACCAGCATGACCAATGACAGCCACAGGTTGCGCGACAGGCCAAAGCCGATGGTCGCTGCACCGAAGGCGGCCACGGCCAGCAGCATCTTGACGCCCACTTCGCGTTCCACCGGGCGTCGGGCGAGCAACGCTGCTACCAATGCGGCGCCCAGGCCCGGCATCGCGCGCATCACGCCCAGGCCATACGAGCCGACCGAATGTCCGTTGACCGTGAGAATGTCGCGCGCATAGACCGGCAGGAGCGCGGTGGCGCCGCCGAGCAGGACCGCAAAGAGATCGAGCGTGATGCAGCCGAGCAGGAAGCGATCATGCGCAACGAAGCGAAAGCCGTTGGCAATCTGCCGAAACGGGTGGACCGCGCGATTTTCAGCAGGCGGCGGCAACCGGCGGATGCCGAATGCGCCGAAGGCGGCCAGCGCCAGCAAGAACACCGAAATGCCATAGGGCAAGGCGGGGGCGGCGGCGAACAACACGCCGGCGAGCGCCGGCCCGCCCATCGAGCCGATCTGCCAGGCCATGGAGTTGATCGCCACGGCACGCGGCATGAGCGCCGCCGGGACGATATTGGGCGCGATCGAGGAAAGCGCGGGGCCAATGAATACGCGGCTGGTGCCGTGCGCGGCTGCCATGGCAAACAGCAGGGGCAGCGAGAGCGCGCCCCGGTATGTTGCCAAAGTCAGGACCAGGGCGACCAGCGCATCGAGCACCATGGTGAGCCCGGCGATCACCCGCCGGTCATAGCGGTCTGCCACCACGCCTGCCACGGGCGTGAGCACAAGTTGCGGCAAGAACTGCACTAGGCCCATCAGGCCAAGCTGGAATGCCGCTTCTTTGATGCCCATGCCATACTGGCTGCGCGCCACATCATACAGCTGGTAACCCAGCACGACGACCATGCCGGACGTGGCGATGACCGAAGATAGCCGGGCAACCCAGAACCGGCGGAAATCCGCGATCTGGAACGGTGAAGTGACGCTTGCGGGCGGCACGGGGGAAGGCGCTTCAGTCACGCCGCCGTCTGTGGCAGCGGCATCGGCCTTTGCCAAGCCAACAATTGTATGTGCTTAATTGAGATTTTCTGGAGGATCGGATCGGCAGGTCAACCGCGCGCGTCACCCCTTGGTGCGCAACCGGGTGTTGGGCTGCAACTGTTTGACCATCTTGGAAAAATCGTCCTGCCGGATGATCCGCTCAAACTGGAAGCCGGCGCGGCCTCCGTCGTTCCACACCAGGAACGCTTCGATCCGGCCAACATGAGGCAACCGGATCGTCACCCGCTCTCCGCGTCCCAAATCGAGGTTGTCGCGCACCATGAAACCGGTGGTGGAAATATTGACGATATTGAGCAGGACATCGCCCAGCCGGCGATGCTCCCCGATCACGGGAAGGTGAACGGGGTGGCGGGTAGACCGGCGCAGGTCGGTCACTGAAAGCTGCGCGCCGCCGGACATGGCTTCTCCTGCCGGTAAGAATGGATGCAGCCGGCAGTGTAGGGCGCAAATGGCTGCGATTTGGTTAAGCAGCGGCACCGGACTGCCGCTGCCCGGCAACCCGTTGCCCTCAAGCAGGCCTTAGGATGCCATGCTTTTTCTTGCCCGAAGACAGCCGGCGCTCAGCCGAAACATCGATAATGGCGGCCTCGTCGGCAATGGCTTCGCCATCCAGGCGCGCGCCGCCCCCGGCAACCAGGCGCTTGGCTTCGCCACGGCTGGAGGCAAAGCCCAGGCCGATCAGCGCCTCGATCACGCCGATGGTGCCATCGCCCACTTCCAGGGTCGGCAGGTCCTGCCCCAGGCCGCCGCCGGCAAAGGTGGCCTTGGCGGTCGCTTCGGCCGCATCGGCCGCCTCGCGCCCGCGGATCAGCGCGGTGACTTCGCTTGCCAGCACGGCCTTGGCAGCGTTGATCTCGCTGCCTTGCAGTTTTTCGAGGCGTTCGATCTCGTCCAGCGGGACATCGGTGAAGATGCGCAGGAAGCGGCCCACGTCGCGGTCGTCGGTGTTGCGCCAGAACTGCCAGAAATCGTAGTTGGGCAGTTGTTCCTCGTTCAGCCAGACCGCGCCGTTGACCGACTTGCCCATCTTGGCGCCATCGGCCGTGGTGAGCAGCGGCGTGGTGGCGCCATAGACCTCGATCCCGTTCATGCGCCGGGTCAGCTCGATGCCGTTGACGATATTGCCCCATTGGTCCGATCCGCCGAACTGCAGGCGGCAGCCATGGCGCAGCGCCAGTTCGCGGAAATCGTAGGCCTGGAGGATCATGTAGTTGAATTCGAGGAACGTGAGCGGTTGCTCGCGATCAAGGCGCAGCTTGACCGAATCGAACGTCAGCATGCGGTTGACCGTGAAATGCGGGCCAACGTCGCGCAGCAGGTCGATGTAGCCCAACTGCGAGAGCCATTCGTCGTTGTTGACCAGCGTGGCGCCCGTGGCGCTGTCGTCGAAGGTCAGCAGGCGGTCGAACACCTTGCGGATGCCCGCGATGTTGCTGGCGATGACCTCTTCGGTCAGCATCTGGCGGCTGGTATCCTTGCCCGAAGGATCGCCGATCTTGGTGGTGCCCCCGCCCATCAGCGCGATCGGCTTGTGCCCGGCCTGTTGCAGGCGGCGCAGCAGCATGACCGAGGCGAGGTTGCCGACATGGAGCGATGGCGCCGTGGCGTCATAGCCATTATAGCCCACCACGATTTCCTTGGCCGCCAGGGCATCGAGCCCCTGGGCATCGGTCAACTGGTGGATATGGCCCCGCTCGGACAGCAGGCGCAACAGGTCGGACTTGTATTCGGTCATGGTTGCCTCGATGTGGAGCGGGGCGCCTAACATGAAAGGACGCCCGTTGGAACCGGCGCTGCTTGTTGCCCATCCCGATCATGCCGCGATCGCCGTGCGCCAGGTTTCGGCGCGAATCCTTTCCATGGATGCCAACTGGCTGTGCCTGCGCTGGCGCGTGGAGGGCACTTCTGCCCTGATCATTCCGCCGTTTGCCGGGCGGGCACGAACCGATGGCCTGTGGCAATCCACCTGTTTCGAACTGTTCCTGGCCGAAGACGATGCCGCGGCCGGCGGCGCCTATGCCGAGTTCAACTTTGCGCCTTCGGAACGCTGGGCCGCCTATGATTTCGATGGCTATCGCGCCGGCATGGCGCCGCGGCCCTTGTCGCGCGAGCCGGTGTTGACGCCGCGGCGCGGGCAAGACCTGCTGATCTTCGATGCTGCCTTGCCCATGGCCGGGCTGCCCCAGCATCCCTGGCGCATCGGCCTTTCTGCCGTGCTGGAAGAAGCGGGTGGGGCCAAATCCTATTGGGCGCTGGTCCATCCACGCGGCAAGCCGGATTTCCACCACGCGGCTTGCTTCGCCGCGCAGGTTGGGGCACCGGAAGCGCCATGAAAACCGGACTCGATCGCCTGCTGGCTGAGCCTGCGCTGCGTGCGCCGCTTGCCGGCCGCCGCGTGGCCCTGGTGGCCCATCCCGCCTCGCTCACGCACAGCCTGGTCCATGCGCTCGATGCCTTGGCCGCGTGCCCGGATGTGAAGCTGACGGCGGCCTTCGGCCCGCAGCACGGGTTGAAGGGTGACAAGCAGGACAACATGGTCGAATCGCCCGATTATCGCGATCCGGCCTTGGGAATCCCCATCTTCAGCCTCTATGGGCAAGTGCGCCGACCGACGCCGGCCATGATCGACACGGCCGACGTGTTCCTGTTCGACCTGCAGGACCTGGGCTGCCGCATCTATACCTTCGTGACCACGCTGCTCTATCTGCTGGAAGCCTGCCACGGCACCGGCAAGGCGGTGTGGGTGCTCGATCGGCCCAATCCTGCGGGCCGCCCGGTGGAAGGCACGCGGCTGGTGCCGGGCTGGGAAAGTTTCGTCGGCGCAGGCCCCATGCCGATGCGCCACGGGATGACGCTGGGCGAAATGGGCCGCTGGTTCATCGCGCACTACAACCTGGACGTCGATTATCGTGTCATTGCCATGGAGGGCTGGCAGCCCGACGCCGCGCCCGGCTTCGGCTGGCCGCAGGAACGCATCTGGATCAACCCCAGCCCCAATGCGGCAAGCCTTGCGATGGCGCGCGCCTATGCCGGCACGGTGATGCTTGAAGGCACGACGCTATCGGAAGGGCGGGGCACGACGCGCCCGCTTGAAGTGCTGTTCGGCGCGCCCGATGTCGATGCCTTGGCCGTGCAGGCGGAAATGACCCGTCTTGCACCGCACTGGCTGGCCGGCACCGCGATCCGCGAATGCTGGTTCGAGCCTACGTTCCACAAGCATGTGGGCCGCCTGTGCCATGGCCTGATGCTGCATCCCGAGGGGGCGTTCTACGATCACGCCGCGTTCCGCCCCTGGCGGCTTCAGGCGCTGGCGTTCAAGGCCATTCGCAACCTCGCTCCCGATTACCCGCTGTGGCGCGATTTTCCGTATGAATACGTGCTCGACCGCCTTGCGATCGACGTGATCAACGGCGGCCCTGCCTTGCGCGAGTGGGTCGATGATCGCGCGGCACAGGCCGGCGATCTCGATGCCTTGGCCACGCCGGACGAGGCTAGCTGGATCGAAGAGCGCGCACCCTTCCTGCTCTACTGACAAAAAAAGGGAGGGCGCGGGGCCCTCCCTTTTCTCCCGTGGATGGGAAAGCGTGTGCTTTAGAAGCGCGTGCCGACGCTGACGGCCACGTGGCGGCGCTGGAAGTTCAGCCCCTGGAAGCTACCGAGATCGGCATAGTCGATCGAGAAGCCGGCATAGGCGCGCTGGCTGATCAGCACGTTGATGCCCAGTTCACCGCCCACGCCATCGAGGTTCTTGTGGCCGGTGGCGCCGTCGATCGAAGCCTTGAGACGGAAACGGTCGTAGCCGAGCTTGAAGAACGCTTCAACCTTGGGGCTGAGCGCCACGCCGGCGCGACCGCCGACGAGCAGGTTGCCGTTGGAACCCAGGCACACGCCGTCGATGCAGTCCTTTGCTTCGGCGTAGTCATAGTTGACGAACGGGCCAACGGCGACCTTGCCGCCAACCGGCACGTCATAACCCACTTCGGCGCCAATCGAGGCCGAGTTGCCAAGCTTGTACACGTGGCCATCGCCAAGGCCGCTGACGGTCGGCGTTTCATAGCCGACGCGCACTTCGGCGCGCAGGCCCGAAAACGGCGTTTCCTGGGCGAGCGCGGGCTGGGCCGCCAGCATGGCAGCCAGTACAACGATCTTCTTCATAATTCCCCCTGTGTGGCCACGCTGCCGCGTTTTCAGCGGCCAGCGTGGCAAACTCCCGGCCGTGGAAGCGGCTGGACGGGGGCGCACTTGCGCGAACACAACGCAGTGCACAAGACGCAATGTTGCGATTTGCATCCTATTTGGAGCAATTTTATTCAAACTGTTTTGCGATGTTATTGTGGATCGGGTCGATCCGGTGCGATTTCGAGGGAGCTGTTCTGGCCAGGCGCCGGCGGCTGCCTGGCATAGCTTTGCGCGCGCTGGTCGACTTGTGCCCAGGGCGGCGCTTCATCTGTCCAGATCACCATTTCGGGCACAAGTCCGTGGCCGGAATCGAGAAACCCCAGCCGCAGGGTGCGCAAGTGCATCCGGCCCGACGATTGCGCCATGACGCCTGTTCCGCATTCCGGGCAGAAGAACTGGGTGAGCGTGTTGCCCGAAGGCGCGCCGTAGGAAAACGATCCAAGCGTGCCGCGTACCTCGACCGCCTCGGCCGGGAACACCGCATTGTTGGTGCATCCGCCGGCAGCGGCTTGCTGGCACTGGCGGCACCAGCACTGCCGCACGGTGACCGGCGCTGGCGCAGTGATGGTGGCAGTAACCGCGCCGCAGGCGCACCGACCGGTAAAGGCCATGGGCATTTCTCCATTCCGGTATCGTTAGGTTTACAAACAATGTTTGGGTTGCCGGAGCAAACCGGGGCATAATCCGGGAGAGGATAACAGTCTCCATGCTCAAGCTCTACAGTTTCGGCCCCTGCCGCCAATTCGCTCAAGCCCTTGCTTGCATTTCTGCTGGTGCGTCCACCACGATCGGCTGGTACCGCTATGTCGGCAAGATGGTCCATGGCCTTTCCGATGCCGAGTTCGAGGACAAGGTGAAAGCCATTCCGTTGTCGAACAACAGGTGAAATGGCGCCGCGCCCGCGAAGGTTTTCCGCAAGGACGATGTTCGGGGAAGTGGAACGGGAGCCGCTGGGCAAGCGGCGCTGAAATTTCGCGGGCCGAACGAAGGAAATTCACGCGTGCAAGGGTTTTACCCATGATGGCCATGGTATAGGGCCATCGTCGGGCAAGGGATGCAAACCTGCCCGGTGACGGAGCCTTGATGCAAGACGTGCTGCTGGCGGAAGGGGGCGGGCGCTATGGCGCGGCCCCCCGCCGTCGTTCCCTTTCCTTCGTGCTGGCGCTGGCCATGTCGCTGCTCCTGCTGGCGGCCTTGCTTTCCGTGGGACTCTATGAGCCTCCGGTCCGGCACGAGGGCGGCACGCTGACGGCCGTCAACCTCTCTGCGGCGGCGGGTGACAAGAGCGACAATCCCACGCCGCGTCCGCAAAAGGCCGAGCAGAAAGCGACCCGTGCTGCAGCAGCGCCACCTGCCGCAACGATGCCGCCGCGCGTCGTGGTGCCCACCGACAACAAGGTGGTCTGGCCAGAAGGCTTTATCCCCATGAAGCGATCTGACTTTGCCGCGACCGACATATCGCGGATGCGCAGCCCGGCCGGCACCGGCAGCGCCGCGCAAGTGGCATCGGCCGGTGGCGGCGGCGGCGGAGCGAGCGGCACCGCGCCCGATGGCTCGCGCCTTTACAACGCGGAATGGTATCGCGAGCCAGCCGAGGCGGCACTCACCGGGTATCTGCGCCCAGGACAGAGCACGGGCCGATGGGCCGAAATCGCCTGCCGTACCATTGCCGATTACCACGTGGACAATTGCCAGGAACTGGACGAAAGCCCGCGTGGATCGGGCATGGCACGCGTGTTGCGCCAGGCCGCCTGGCAATTCCTGGTGCGCCCACCCCGCCTCAACGGAAAATCCATGGTCGGGGAATGGGTGCGCATTCGCTACACCTTCACCACCCGCAAGCGGGACGACGATGCCGGCAGCAATGGTGATGCCGGCAATGGGGATGGTTGAACGCAGCCTTGTCTCGGGCGCGATGGCATCTTTCTAGAATTCAGACCAGTCTTCCATGCTTCCACCACCAGCGATCTTGCGTGGAGCCGGGGACGGAGCCGGCATCGGTGCCGCCGGTGCGGGCAGGGCGCGCGCGGCAGGAGCGGGTGTGGGCGGGATAAGCTTGGTCGACGGAAGGGGCATTGGCGCAATCGGCGCAGGTGCCGTGGCCACCGGGCCAAGGCTTCGCATCGGCTGTCGGCTGCCGCCGCTGCGGAAGCGTGCCACCATGTTGCCCAGGGCGTCGGCCTCGTTGGCGAGGGTGCGCGCGGCGGCCGTGCTCTGTTCCACCATTGCCGCATTCTGCTGGGTCATGCGGTCGATCGCGCCAACGGTTTCATAGACTTTCTTGACGCTGCTGGATTGGTCTGCCGTGGCTTCGGCGATGCCGGCAACCAGGCCACGCAGGTTGTCGATGCGCGTGATGATCGCTTCGAGCGCTTCGCCCGTGCGTGTCACCAATTGCACGCCAGAGGTTACCTGGCCCGTGCTCTGGCCGATAAGACCTTTGATGTCGTTGGCAGCATCGGCCGATCGCCGGGCCAGCGCGCGTACTTCGGTGGCAACCACGGCAAAGCCCTTGCCGGCGTCCCCGGCACGGGCGGCTTCCACCCCGGCGTTGAGTGCCAGCAGATTGGTCTGGAAAGCGATGCCCTCGATCAGGTCGATGATCTGGTTGATCATCTGCGAGGACTTGGCGATGCCGTCCATCGCGGCGATTGCCTCGCTCACCACCGCGCCGCCGTCGCTGGCCGCGCTCGATGTTTCCTCGATCGTCTGGCGCACGGCTTCGGCCTTGGTCGCACTATCGTCCACCATGGCGGTCACGTTGCGCATGGCACTCGCTGCGGATTCGAGCTGCGCCGCCTGTTCCTCGGTGCGTTGGGCAAGGTCATCGGAGGCCGCGCGAATTTCGGTCGATCCGCTCCGCACATTGTCGGCAGCATCCGTCACCGCGCCGATAACCTGGCCCAGCTCTACTGCCATCGTGTTGAAATCATCGCGCAACTGGGCGAACGGGCCTTCCAGCCCGGCCTCGATCCGCGCGCCCAGGTTGCCGCTTTTCAATTCTGCGAGGGCAACGCCCAGCGATCGCACGATCAGGTCCACCTGCGCGGTCTTGGCTGTCTCGGCTGCGTGCAATTGATCGCGCAGCGCGTCGAATGCCCGTGTCAGATCACCCAGTTCATCGGTGCCGGGCACGTGATCGAGGTGCACGGAGTGATCGCCCGCACTCAAGCGTGCGAGAGCCTGCGTCACTTCTCCCACCGGCCGGGCCACCAGCCGCTCAAGCACGCGATAGCTCCAGGCCAGCACGATCGCCAGGCCGCCAAGCGCCCCCAGCGCGGTGAACACCGAGAACCAGTAGGCACTGGTGGCTGCGGCGGTGGCATGGGCGATATGGCCGCGCTGATAGTCGATGAGCTTTCCCAGCGCCTTGTCCACTCCACCGGCAATTTCTTCGTTCTGTGCGATCAAGGCCAGGGCTTCGGTGCCGTGGCCTTGCGCGGCCAGTTCCTTGATCCTGTCGATCACCGGTCCGTAACTGGCCCAGCCCTTGGTGAATTCGGTGACGAAGCCCGCTTCGTTGTCGTCGAGGTCTGTTGCCTTGAGCGCGCCGAGGCTTTTGTCGATCAGCGCGCGGTTCTTCGCGATCCGCGCTTCGGGCCGTTGCAGCGCATCTGGTGTGCTCGCGCTGGCAAGGGCGCGCAGATCGGCATCGAGCTGGGCCACGGCCGTGTCCATGCCGTTGGCCATCAATGCCTGGGGCAGGTGGTCATTGGTGATCTCGTCGTCTTCTGCGCTGATGCGGTGCAGCCCACCGCCAACCATGCCCAGACTGACCATCACCATGAACGCTATGATGGCGAACAAGCGCGAAAATTTGCGACGGATCGGCGCGTTCCTGAAATACTGCATCGGCATTCACCTGGCCAGCCAGCGCCGCGCGGGCACCGGTTCTCAGCATGCGAAATGCCACAGCGCGCTTAGGCAGCCTTCAACAGCAGACTAAGCGAAAGCGCCTATTGATCCGATGCTGCGCATCGTCTCAGGCGTCGATCAGTTCCCGGTCCAGGTCACCGGCGCGGTTCTGGATGAACATGAAGCGGTGCTCGGGATTGCGGCCCATCAGGCGGTCGACCAGGTCCTTCACGGCCGCGCGGCCTTCGTATTCGGGCGGCAGGGTGATGCGCAGCAGGCTGCGGCTGGCCGGTGACATCGTGGTTTCACGCAACTGGCCGGGGTTCATTTCACCCAGGCCCTTGAAGCGGCCCACTTCCACTTTCTTGCCCTTGAACTTGGTCTTTTCCAGCTCTGCACGGTGCGCATCGTCGCGGGCATAGGCCGAAACGGTGCCGGCCGTCAGGCGATAGAGCGGCGGCTGGGCGAGGTAGAGATGCCCGCGCTTCACGATCTCGGGCATTTCCTGGAAGAAATAGGTCATCAGCAAAGTGGCGATATGCGCGCCGTCCACATCCGCGTCGGTCATGATGATCACGCGGTCATAACGCAGCGCGTCGGGGTTGCAGTCCTTGCGGGTGCCGCAGCCCAGCGCCAGGCACAAGTCGGCGATTTCCTGGTTGGCGCGGATCTTGTCGGCCGTGGCGCTGGCGACATTGAGGATCTTGCCGCGAATGGGCAGGATCGCCTGGGTCTTGCGATCGCGTGCCTGCTTGGCGCTGCCGCCGGCGGAATCGCCTTCCACGATGAACAGTTCGGTCTCGCCGCTGCCTTCGCCCGAACAATCGGTGAGCTTGCCCGGCAGGCGCAGCTTGCGCGCATTGGTGGCGGTCTTGCGCTTCACCTCGCGCTCCGCCTTGCGGCGCAGGCGCTCGTCCATCCGCTCCATCACCGCGCCCAGCAACGCGCGGCCCCGATCCATGTTGTCGGTCAGGAAGTGGTCGAAATGATCGCGCACCGCCGCTTCCACCATGCGCGCGGCTTCGGGGGAGGTGAGGCGGTCCTTGGTCTGGCTTTGAAACTGGGGATCGCGGATGAACACCGAAAGCATGATCTCGCTGCCGGTGATCATGTCTTCAGGCGTGATGTCCTTGGCCTTTTTCTGGCCAACCAGATCGCCGAAGGCGCGGATGCCGCGTGTCAGCGCCGCGCGCAAACCCTGCTCATGGGTGCCGCCATCGGGCGTGGGAATGGTGTTGCAATACCAGGAATAGGCGCCGTCAGACCACAGCGGCCAGGCGATCGCCCATTCCACGCGGCCCATTTCCTGCCCATCGGGGCCAAGAGGAAAATCCTGCCGCCCGGCAAATGGCGCGCTCGTCACGCATTCGCGGCCCTTGACCTGCTCGGCCAGGTGATCGGCAAGGCCGCCAGGGAACTGGAACACCGCATCGGCCGGGGTATCGTCGGCAATCAGCGCGGGATCGCATTTCCAGCGGATTTCCACCCCGGCAAACAGATAGGCCTTGGACCGCACCAGGCGGAACAGCCGCGCCGGCTTGAACTTGGCATCGGGCCCGAAGATCGTGGCATCGGGAATGAAGGTTACGGCGGTGCCCCGCCGGTTTGGCGCATTGCCCACGCGCACCAGTGGCCCTGTGGCTAGCCCGCACGAGAACTCCTGCGCGTAAAGCTCCTTGTTCCGGGCCACTTCAACCCGCGTGAGGGTGGAGAGCGCGTTGACCACGGAAATGCCCACGCCGTGCAATCCGCCCGAGGTGGCATAGGCCTTGCCCGAAAACTTGCCACCCGAATGGAGCGTCGTCAGGATCACTTCGAGTGCCGACTTGCCCGGATACTTCGGGTGTTCGTCAACCGGAATGCCGCGCCCGTTGTCGGTGATCGTGACTTTGCCCGGCGCGCCATCGGCAGCTTCGAGTGTAACCTCGATGCGGTTGGCGTGGCCGGCCACCGCTTCGTCCATCGCGTTGTCGAGCACTTCGGCCACCAGGTGGTGCAGCGCGCGTTCGTCCGTCCCGCCGATATACATGCCGGGGCGCCGGCGCACCGGCTCAAGCCCTTCCAGCACCTCGATGGCTGAGCCATCATAGCTTTCTTGCGGAGTGCCCAGGGGCAGCTTGTCGAACAGGGAGCCGGAATCTTCTGTCGCCATGAGAACGGCTATAGAACATGCGCGAATTGCCGCGCAAGCCGTCGCCGTTCCCTTATCCGCCCCAAATCCTCAGTTTGCGAACTTTTCGGGCGCGCGTGACACCGTTACGACGGTGCCCCCCGAAACCTCGCGTACTTCCAGCGCACGTTCGGCCACGCCATTGGCGTTGAAGCGAAAAACGCCATCGGTGCCGATGAAGCCATCGCGATCGTACAGCCGCGCGGTGGGAAACAGCGTGCCCGGTTTCCATCCGCGCGTGATGTTGAGCGCGAGCAGCACCGAATCATACCCCAGCGTGGCGATGCGCGCCGGGCTGGCGCCGAACCGCTGGCGATAGGATTGTTCGAAGCGGGGAAGGCGATCGTCGGATATCGCGGCAAACCACGCGCCTTTCATCGCCGGGCTGCGTGCAAGCGCAGAATCGCCCTTCCACAGTTCGGTGCCCAACAGGCGGGTGCCCTTGGCAAAGGGCGCGGCCTGAAGCGCGATGCGGGCGCCATCGCCGATCAGCAGCGCATCGATCGGTCCGCGCGCTTTCACGCGGCGCACCGCGCTGGCGGCCGAGGTGTTGCCGCGGTCGTAGGTCTCGATTCCCGTCAGGGTAACGCCCTGCTCGCGCGTGGCCTGTGCCAGCGCCGCGCTCACCCGCTGGCCATAAGTGCCCGTGGGCACGATCGCGCCGATGGTCTTCACGCCCTGGCTGCGGGCATAGCCGATCACGCGCGTGATCGATTGGCCGGGCACCTGGCCCAGCACGAAGACATCGCGATCGGCAACCGCGCTGTCATTGGAATAAGTGATCATCGGCACTTTGGCGGGGCGAGCCACGCTGGCCACGGCGCTGACGTCATCGGCGGTCAAGGGGCCCAGGATCAATCGGTTGCCGTCCAGAACCGCCTTGTTGGCAGCAGCGCCCGCGCCGGTGCCGGTGTCATAGGTGGTGATGCGCAGCGACTGGGCGTTGGTGTCGAGGAGGGCCATGGTCGTGGCGTTGGCAATGGCTTGGCCCACGGCGGCGTTGGGGCCAGATAGCGGCACCAGCAGCGCCACGCGATGGCGCCCGGCGTCGGTGGGCAGCACGTTATCCTGCGGCGCGGTTTCGCGCGGCGGGGGCGGGGCGCCTTGCGTGCCGGGCTTGGGGATCACCGAACAGCCCGCCAGCAGCACGGCCGGCAGGGACAGCGCCAGCCACTGCCCCACGCGGCGACGGTTCCATCCGGCTGCGCCATCTGCGCTGCCCGCAATGCCGTTGTTGCCGCTCTTGCCCATCATCATCTGCTTGCCGCTCCCGTAAGGCCGGTCCATGGAAACGGGATGGATACTCCACCCCTTGCGCCCGGGCTCTATATCGTGGCCACGCCGATCGGCAATCTTGGCGATATCACCGCCCGCGCTGCCGACGTCATCGCCCGGTGTGACGTCATAGCCTGCGAAGATACCCGCGTCACGGGCAAGTTGCTCAATCATCTTGGAATTCGCAAATCCATGCGGCGGTACGACGATCACGCCTCGGCCGATGTGCGCGAGCGGTTGCTCGGCGAAATGGCCGAAAAGTCGGTCGTGCTGGTGTCGGACGCGGGCACGCCGCTCATTTCCGATCCGGGCTATCGCCTGGTGCGCGAGGCGCGCGAGCGGGGACTTGCCGTCACCAGCCTGCCAGGCCCGAGCGCGATGATCGTGGGGCTCACGCTGGCGGGCCTGCCGACAGATCGCTTCCTGTTCGCCGGCTTCCTGCCTTCCAAGGACAAGGCACGCGGCGATGCACTGGCCGCACTGGCGGCCACGCCGGCGACGCTGGTGTTCTACGAAACCGGGCCGCGCCTGGTCGCCTCGCTTGCGGCCATGGCGCAGCACTTGCCGGGCCGCGAACTGGCCGTGGCGCGCGAGTTGACCAAGTTGCACGAGGAGTGCCGCAGCGGCACGCCCGAGGAATTGATCGCGCATTATACCGCCCATCCGCCCAGGGGCGAGATCGTCCTGCTCGCCGGGCCGCCGCCCGAACCGGCTGCGCCAGAGGCCGAAGATGTCGACGCTCTTTTGCTCGCGGCATTGGCCCAAGCGTCTCCTTCGCAGGCAGCAGGGCAGGTCGCCAAAGCCCATGGCCTTGATCGCAAGGCGCTTTATGCGCGTGCCATGGTATTGAAGAGCGAGGCATGAGCCGCGCCCGTGCCGAGGCGCAGGGCCGGCGCGGCGAATGGCTCGCCGGGCTCTACCTGATGCTCACCGGCTGGCGCGTGCTGGCGCGGCGGGTCAAGATCGGCGTGGGAGAGGTGGACCTGATCGCCCGGCGCGGGCGGACGTTGGCTTTCGTGGAAGTGAAATGGCGCGCCAGCGCCGCCGCACTCGATACCGCGATCGACGCGCGGCGCCTTGCCCGCGTGGCGCGGGCAGCACAGGCGCTGGCCCCGCGCTATGCCGGGGATGGCGACGATGTGCGGATCGACGTGATCCTGATCGCGCCGGGCCACTGGCCACGCCGCATCGTCAACGCGTGGCAGGGCTAGGCGGCGTGGACAAATTCCACAACCCCTTCGGGGCTGGACCAAAAACCGCCATCTCAGCGTCGGCTCGGCTAGCAATAGGCCCACTATTGCGTCACCTCGCCTCCTCGAACTGGCGGTTTTTGCC
>Ga0207681_10000143_pt1 | contig 59590 bp, 71 predicted proteins | sample KBSS53metaG_FD_184324 | JGI IMG/M metagenome (GOLD analysis project Ga0207681, IMG submission 184324) | Switchgrass rhizosphere microbial communities from Kellogg Biological Station, Michigan, USA - KBS S5-3 metaG (SPAdes) (version 2) | ecosystem: Host-associated > Plants > Roots > Rhizosphere... | reverse complement strand
GCCATCGAGGCGCTCGACCATTTCCATCGACCAGCCCGGTTCCAGCTCGTTGAGCCAGACACCCAGGGTTGCACTCATGATGCCGCCGCCGATCAGCAGCACATCGACTTTCTTTGCCTCTTCCGCCTGAGCGGAGCTGATCCCCAGCGACAAAGCCAGCCCCAGCAGGGCAGTGTTTACTTTTTTAAACATCAGTAGCACCTATGATAAAACGCCATCCGCCCTACCGCCCCTGATCATGGGCAACCCTCCATCACGATGCGCCAGGCAACGCACCGCGGGGTTTGCACATTCACGAGAGGGCGGCCAGCGACGCTCACAAGGCCGACGTATCGACCTCACTGTTTATGTCCCTTCTGCGCTGACTTTTTATCATTATTGGCTTCAGCTACCTGGGCGACAGCCAACCGCCGGGACGTATACGGATGTACGTACCCAGGAGAGACTAGACCAGGACGGCGCGCAGAATATCACGGCAAACGGCGTTTATGCGCCGTTTGGCCAATTGACAGCTCTAAATCGCGGCTTTTAACCCGTCGATGTCAAGCGTGGCAGGCGCGACCAGGGGTCACAGGCCTGGAACTCTGACGCAAACGGCTGTTCTAGACACCTTTGCCGCCGCTTGCGTAGCATCAGCGGCTCTCCTTCGTGCGCTACATCCAACCAGAGTTACCCATGACTATCCAGCAAACACCCGGGCATGTGCTGCCCGCGCGCAGCGCCGCCAAAATGGAAGCGGCCATGGCCGTGGGCGCCTTCGCGATCGGCACCGGCGAATTCGCCATCATGGGCTTGATGCCCGACATCGCCCACAATCTGAATTTGAGTGAACCGCAAGTCGGCCACGCCATCAGCGCCTACGCCCTGGGCGTAATGGTCGGCGCCCCACTGCTGGCCATCCTCGGCGCCAAGTTGCTGCGCAAACATATGCTGCTGTTACTGATGGGCCTGTATGCGCTGGGCAACCTGGCCACCGCCTTCACCCCGACCTTCGGCTCGCTGGTGGCCTTCCGCTTTATCAGCGGCCTGCCCCACGGCGCCTACTTCGGCATCGCCGCCGTGGTCGCCTCGAGCATGGTGCCCAACGACAAACGCGCCGGCGCCGTGGCCCGCGTGATGATGGGCCTGACCCTGGCCATGCTGCTCGGCAACCCCATCGCCACCTTCCTCGGCCAACACCTGGGCTGGCGCTCGGCGTTTGCACTGGTCAGCGTGATTGCCCTGTGCACCCTCTTACTGGTCTGGCAATTCGTGCCCCATCGTCACGACGAACAACGCAGCGACCCGCGCAAGGAACTGCGCGCCTTCACCAAACCGCAGGTGTGGATGGCGTTGTCGATTGGCGCGATCGGGTTTGCAGGGATGTTCTGCGTGTTCAGCTACCTGGCGCCGACCATGCTGGAAGTGACCAAAGTCTCGCCGCAGTGGATTCCCTTCGGCCTCGCCGCGTTTGGCGTCGGCGGCATCATCGGCAACATCGCCGGCGGCAAGCTGTTCGACCGCCTGCAATTTCGCGCCGTGGGTTGGATCATGGTGTGGTCGATGGCCGTGCTGATCTTCTTCACCTTCGCCGCCAGTTCGCTATGGAGCGTGCTGCTGGGCATTGGCCTGGTCGGCACCATGATCGCCATGGCCGCTCCCCTGCAAATCCGCTTGATGGACATCGCCCACGAAGCCCCGAGCCTGGCGGCGGCGTCGAACCACGCGGCGTTCAACCTGGCGAATGCGCTGGGACCGTGGTTGGGCGGGATGGCGATTACAGCCGGGTATGGCTGGACCAGCACCGGCTACATCGGCGCCGCTACAGCGTTGATCGGCCTGGGCATCTACCTCATCGCCCGCCGCATGAAGGGCGGCCACTGACGCCACACTTCCCGATCCAATGAAGATCCAACTGTGGGAGGGGGCTTGCCCCCGATGGCAGTGGGTCAGTCAACACAATCACGACTGCCCACCACCCCATCAATCATCATGCAACAACCCCGCCCCATACTCCCCATAACTACTCCCCAACCCACTGCCGCCAAAATTCATCTTGGCGGCTTTGCTGGGGCTATGGTCCCCAAACGCCTGGCATCCGCCTGAAAAACACGGGTCACTGCTCACGCCGGCCGACCCTGTCGAACACGCGCCCAACAGCAACGTACCCGCAACCATAACGACTTTAACGAGGTTCGAAATCATGGTTTCAGTTCCCTGTGGAATGGAGGCGCGGAGGTCCTCTCTTGAAGAGGATCGTAGCGCTCAAAAGCGCCGGGAATGATGAAACTTTGCTGGGTGACAGGAGGGGTTCAGGTTGCCGGTTGGGTGTTCGGAGGGAGCGCTGATTTGATCGATATAAGGATTGCGTGATTTGTTAGGCAATGTGTGGTCTGAGGGGCAAGCCGAAAGAAGAGTAGGAAGGTTTCCGCGAACGCCCTTAGACCAAATCGATAAAACCATGATGCTCTGAATTAAGGTTAGTAGCTTCTGGATACACCTCGCGACGACCTGCTGATTCAAGCCAACGATCCACAGTGTAAGATGCCCACAACCATCCACCTTCGAGGTCGCCATGACTGGAATCTCCCTAACCCTGCCGGAAGATCTGTCCAACTCTCTTGCCGACTTGGCCAAAAGCAACGGCCAGACTGCGACCTACCTGGCGATGGACGTTCTTCGCGACTACATCGAGCATGAAAAAACGCTGACCGCTCAGATCGAGTTGGCCGTGAAAGAAGCCGACCAAGGCAAATTCGCCACCGACGATCAAGTGGCGGCCATGCGCGCTAGGCGCTGGAGTCGGAAGGCGGGTTAAGTGGCTTGAAAAAGCGCTCAAAAATCTAGAAGACGAAGCGAACTATATCGCTCTCGAAAATCCAACGGCTGCTGACGACTTCTCCGATGCCATTTTCGCCAGCATCGACAAACTGGCTCAATTTCCCTCTATGGGTCGTGAAGGCCGGGTCAAAAACACCCGTGAATGGGCAGTCCCCAATTGGTCATATCTGATTCCGTATCGGATACGCAGTGATCGCCTGCAAATCCTCGGTGTATTCCATACACGGCAGCGTCCACGTTCGAAATGGTAGTGGACGCAAATCTCGGCTCCCCGACACCCAACATACATCCCTGATAAACTGCGCGCCATTCACCCCGCTGACTCAGACGCCCCAATGCCCCTACAAACCGCCCCCCTCTCCCGCCGCTTCTCCGTCGCCCCGATGATGGATTGGACGTAGCCCTCCTTCTGCGCCCCGGCCAGCTTGGCCACGCTGCCGTAATCTCTTCGCTTTGTAGCAATTTCTAAGCATCCAGCAGCTACCACCCACAAAGGGCAATATCGATACTATGCTTTTCGCTTTACCAAAGGAGTCGATGCTGTGGCTGACGAATATTCGTTATCGGATGTGCTGGAAAGGATCCATCAGAACCAGCTGGGCTTGGAAGCAGCCCTGATGGAGCTGACGCTTCATGTTGAACAGCAAGGCTTCACCGAAGCTGGAGACAACGTCCGCGGGGCCTTGTGGGTGATTGGAGAGAACGCTGGGCACATCAACCAGGGGTTAGCCAGACTCAAGGGAAAAAACGCGGGCTAGATTGAAATTGTAGGCGGACATCGAAGCTTTCGGTGCATATCGGTCCCCCGGCGCCATAAGTGGGTGTGGCGAAAGGCTTTCGATCCCTCACAACAGCTAGCCTTGTGCAAACCATTCTGACGTTCATCAACGAATACCAGTAAGCGTCCAGTCCACCTAGAGAAGCCCATGCAACCACCTGGCGCCCCCCCCTAGAAATGCGCCAAAATGCCAGCAATAAATTATACTGATCACGGGACGGTGATCCTAAAGGGCACCGTCGGCATCGCAGGAGAGTCAAGATGGCCAAGATAAGTATTCCTCTGGATTTCAGCCGCTATCCAGCAGGAAGATATAGGACTGATAGCCCGTATTCAGCAGAAGATTTTCGTGAAAGGCTTCTGGCTCCGTCGTTGAAAAAAAACGATGTTGTTGAAGTCGAATTTGATGGATCTATGGGGTACAGCTCCTCATTTCTCGAAGAGGCGTTTGGCGGGCTCATTAGAAAAGAAAAATTCAGCAAGGAACTGCTACATAAAAAACTTAAACTGCATTACAAGGAAGACCCATATTTGATAGAAGAGATTTGGGAATACATCGATGAAGCAGGCGAGCATGTTTTATAATGGCTGATTTTCCTTATGGCGATATACCCGCATGGATTGCTCTTGGCGTCTCAGCATTTACCATTATTCAACAGAGCAAACAGAACAATAAATCACTGCTAGAAAAAGAGGAACAGAAGACAGCCTTAAGACACAAAGAAGAACTGTCGAGAAAGAACCTAACAAACCTTAAACGGCAACTTCGCGCAGAGCAAATGATAACAGACATCGACGAACTTCTGGCTCTAACTGTGGACTATTGGACACAATCAGAAGGCAATGGCTCTCCATCAGCGATAATGATCAAGGTCAAGTCCCAAGACTTATCTCATCGATGCAATGAATATAGAAGCTTTTTAGAATTCCCGGCTTCGTCTGACTTCTCAGCCATTCGACGGTTAATTACTGGAGGTGAATTCGAAGGCAAGTCACGTAAGGCAATACCTACGAATGCACCTTTAATACGAGATGCATCTAAAAAGGTAAATGACTTTAGAACAAACCTTAGAAGATACATTGATAAAATAGATAACTTCCAATAGATCATAACTTTAGAGCCAAAAATCACTTCTCAATAATTGCGAGCGCCCTGACCAATCAAACATTATAACTCTCAACTGCCACACTACAATCGAAGATGTTTTTTTGGGGGGGGGGGGAGAATGGCAGCGGAACCTAATTTTTATGAAGCCGGCCTCATAGCATTTGACCATAATAAGTCAGGTCGCGTTAAAATTCTTGCTTGCGCCATGTCGCGCAGCAAAGCCGCCCTCACAATAAATTATCGATACAATTACCTCAGCCAGCCTTTTTTCTTTGAAGGATAGAGTTCATATATCTGCTTCAATGATCGAGAAATCCTCGAATTTTGATCAGATACCTTTTGCAAAACTTGACGCTCATCTAGAGATGAAAAACCTTCTGCATTTAAAGTGTAATTCTTACGAACCGAATAAAAAAAATCATCTGGAATTTTAACCGAGTATGACTCATGCAATATAGTGGCTAAAGCTCGTAAAGAGGATATTTCTACCGAGACCGAAGCCACCCAAGCCTGATGTTTACCCTGCACACTTGCTCCACTCAGAAAAAAAACCGATGCCCTCTGGTTCAAAACCATCGTCACATTGATAACCTTGTTTAGAAGGTCATATATTTCCGCTCGATTTGCACTTGATTTCGAGTCCTTAAAAACAACTAACCACCCAACAAATGTCACCAAAACCGTTATTACAGGTGAGGCAACAGTGGCAAAATCAACAAAATCTTTACTTAACGAAACCATTTAAACTCCAGATATGTAATCCTTGATTTCCAGAATATAGTCTCGATGCGAAGTTATAATATTTATCTTCGCAAGAACGATCTCCTTCGGAATACCGCACACTCTAACAAGCCCCCCAAAAGCCTCTTCTAAAAATGAGGATCCGTACTCATATCCATCTTCAACTGTATCTAGGTGAATATTAACCTTCTTTACTTTATCATCTTTGAAATGTGCAGCTAGGATTTCATCCCTGAATCTCGCTCCATTGTAATCCCCATCACTATTATATCGCCCATAAGGCGTTCTCGAAAAAGCACCAACTAACACATCTACTTCATCTAAGTTCATTATGCACCACCGCGCTCAAAGCACCATTCAATGAGTGTACCACCAAAACTATTGTTTGCGAGCGTATCAGATGAAATTATCTCCTGATTACTGTACTTCACAATACCTTTACCACTACAAATCAACAAATGCTTTGCCTTTTGATTTATATCCACAGGCTTTTTTATATTAGTAAACCCATTTCCACGCCCTTGATCATTCGCATAACGAGTTTTCCCGCGAATCATAGCGTATTCGATAATTCTATTATCTTGATGAAGCGCGCTCCCGCCTTCTTGGACATATTTCCGCCCAATAGTCTCAGATATACCTACACCCATATCATACAAAACCACACTTAATGTGTTCTTTAAGTTATTGAAGGCAACGTATTGCCACCAGCGTCCATGTATATCGCTTGATGTTCCTGGTGCGTATGCATGATGCCTAATATTTAAGTACCCCTCACTTAACGCAGAAACCAATCGATCAGGTACCGACCCTAGCCTAGACTTAAGTTGCTTAATAACTGATGCTATTTCATTATCCGTACAGTTCGAGGTTTTAAACGGATTACCAACATCTTCCCAAAGCCTTTCAATCTTCTTAATTCCACCCGGTCTAATAGCATCAAAAAACCCAGAACTAACAAATAATTTTTTTGCAACTTTTTCTAAAGGCAGAATAATTTTTATTGATTGATGACTAACATTATCATAGCTAGAGTCCGCCATTAACTGGCAGCGTGTTATTTTCGCAAATGTCACCACCGCTGCAGCCGCACTAATAGATAAACAGCTTGAAAAATCTATACAAAACTCTTTACGCTCATAATGGAAGCCATCAATTTCTGTTAAAAAGTCCATTGTTTCATTAGCATATTCAGTACGATAGAGGCATATGTGATCTGGTGACTTAACCACTTTCAACTTTTTAGCCTCCTTACTCCAAAAAACCGTTTGCGTAGAATACTGACATCATTCTCGCTGATCTACGCGCGCTCGTCATCGGGAAATTTCGGCGAACAGCAAATGATTTCATTAGCGCCTTACGCGTAACCAACTGGATTGAGGCCTTTCGGACTGACGGAAGTAAATCTCGCTAAAGGAATCGTTCTGCACCCGCCTCAATCAGTAAAAGTCACCCTGCAGGATATTGTAGCTCCCCTATAGTCAGATCATGCGCGTCCGTACTTCGCCTTCCATAGCTGGTAGAGCTTTACCGTATGGGGGCATCTCGATGCATTTCCCAATCAAGATCGATCGCTGCGCGGGCAGAACGCCTCCTTTTCCTATAGATATTCCTTATCAAAAAGCTGAGCTCTGCAGTTGTGGGGCCTCGGATGATAAGGGATGGCATCATGGTGATCAGAATAATCTAGCCAGAGCTGTTGGCTCCCAATTCATTATCACCAGCTCGCCACTGACTTTTGCCTTGCCCTGCCGCTGGTTGGTCGTGGTATAGCAAATGTCCAAGGTCTCGAAGTGGAAGCCTTCAAACACGCGGCGGATATCCGCATGGTCGTTGATGCTGACCATCACCTTGCCTTTGCAACGGCGCATGAAATCGGCCATCCGTTCGTAGTTTTCGAACGGGAAATCCACGCCATAGCCGGCAGTCTGCCAGTAAGGCGGATCCATGTAGTGGAACGTGTGGGCACGGTCGTAGCGTTCAGCGCATTCAAGCCAGGGAAGATTTTCGACGTAGGTGCCGGACAGGCGCTGCCACGCAGCCGACAGGTTCTCCTCGATCCGCAGCAAGTTGATGGCCGGGCCGGTCGTTGCAGTGCCAAACGTCTGCCCTGTAACCTTGCCAGCAAAAGCATGGTGCTGCAGGTAAAAGAATCGGGCAGCACGCTGGATGTCGGTGAGGGTTTCCGGACGGGTCATCTTCTGCCATTCGAACACCTGGCGGGAACTGAGCGCCCATTTGAACTGGCGCACGAATTCTTCTAGGTGGTTCTGCACGACGCGGTAAAGCGTCACCAGGTCGCCGTTGATGTCGTTGAGGACTTCAACCGGCGCGGCCTGGGGACGCATGAAGTAGAGCGCAGCGCCGCCGGCGAAGACTTCAACATAGCATTCGTGAGGCGGGAAGAGCGGGATAAGGCGGTCGGCCAGGCGGCGTTTGCCGCCCATCCAAGGAATGATGGGTGTGGACATATAAAAGCAAGACCTTTGCTGTATGGATAAACAGTGCTAGGCTCGCTCCGCTTTGTGCACGAAGCAGGAGCCTTGGCTGGACTTGCAGGGACGATCTGCGGGGAAGGTGGCCGGGTAGGATGTTGACGCATCCTGCCCTGCCGCTCCTTTTACTTCGGTGTAGAGACTTCTTTTACGTAGGCCTGACAGGCCCGCAGAGCGATCAATCCTTGATCCCCGCCATTGGTGATTCCGATAATTCGTTGAGCATGCGCTGGGTCAAGTTGGGCTCGACGGGTTGCATGAACCACGCCGACGGCGCCGGGGGTTGCGGGCATGTTGCAGCCACTGGCTGAATCCGTGGCGTCGAGAAGGACTGACAGCCGCACATCAGCAGTAGCAAGGCGGTCACGCAGTAGAGCCTGGTTGCGTTGGGCATCGGATAATTCCTTGGTGTGTTTTTGGTCGGCTGTAGCCAGCTGCTGCTCGGTGCGCAGGCGCCTTTCCTGCTCAGCGCGAGCCCCAGCCGCCGCGGCATTGCTGATCGCGGTCAGGTCCGCCTCGAACTGGGCGCCCTGCTCTGCCTGCATCTTCCCGAGGCGCCAATCCTGCACCTGCCAGGTAGCGCCGAAGCTCACGGCCATAGCCACCAGGATCAACAGCACCAGGCCGGCCAGCTTCTGCACGGGCGTCATGCCAGCACCCGCAATGCCATCTGATACAGCGCCAGGCGATCAGCCGCACCATTCGGGATCTTGCCCTTGCTGCCCGTGTTGATGAGGCTCCCGATGTTCTGGATGTCGCCGGCGTCGGCCAACGTGTTCAGCCCGTTTACGGACCAATACCAGGCCGCCGACAGCGCTGCGTATTGCGGCTGCTCCAGCAGCTCGGGGTGATTGATCAGGTCGACGCCCAGGGCTTCACCGCACGCACGATGGTTGTCCTTGCCAGTAATCTGGATCAGGCCGCGCCCTCGGTAGATATAGCCCTCGCCTGACGCCTCAGGGCCATTGCCCATACGGTCGCCATAGACGGCATTCCCCATACGTGCCGAACTGCCCGCCAGCTCGGTGGCACGCGGCACCAGGGATCGCCAGCGGGAACCCGGGCGCGCGGCATTACCCAAGGCTATGATTCGGTCCGCTCTGTAGTTCAGGCTCTCGACCAGGCGCGTCAAATGGCCGGATTCATGCCCGACTTGGGCGATGAAAGCCGCGATTCGCTTGGGCGTGACGATGCCGTACTTGCTCATCGCAGTATTCAAGACACCGACAAAAAGCCCGGCCTGACGGCCAGCGTTCGGGAGGATCAACAGCAACTGCTGCAGGGTGATAGACATGTTTTCTCCAGGCAAAAAAAAGCCGCCAAACGGCGGCGGTTTCTAGTTAAACGGGGGTTTCAGCGAGTCACGTCAAAGCTGTAGAACCTTGACCTCCTTGGTTTTTTTCGCCTTCTTGCCCTTGGCCTTGGCCTTACCCTTTTTGCCGCCATTGCACTCGACGGTGGTCGACCAGCCTGCCTGGGTGAATACCTGCTCAACCGAGTCGACCAAGTACTCGCCATCAATGCCGACCTTGAAGCCCGTGGCGTTTACCGACCGCTCGGCAAACAGGTCGGTACGTCCAGGCATTTCAAGACGAACGCCTGCAGAAGATCGATTGAAGGCGGTCAGGCGGGCCTTGGCGGCTTGGGCCGCAGCGGTCTTGTTGGGGTAGAGATGACGGTCTGTATGCACCGCCGGCAGCCCGTCGGGCGCATCCGTGTTGTCCAGGCTGATCAGCTTCAGCTCACCGCTTTTTTTGTCCTGATGCTTGGTGGCCACTGCCTTGTGCGTGTTGCGATCGCCTAAGCGGAACTGCCACCGACTGACATCGGCAGGCGTGATGGTGACAGCGCCCAAGGCCTTGCCACTCGCACTGGTGCCGCCGTCGCGGGTCATGACAATCAACTTCCCATCGGCCACCTTGGCCGTGCAGTCGTGCTGCTTGGCAATGCGGGTGATGAAGTTGAAATCAGACTCGCCAAGCTGGTCAGCCCGAGGCACGTTCGTGGAGACGTTGCACACCGGCGTCCAGCCGTTGCGGGCAGCCACGTCGGCCACGATCTTGGACAGCGGCACATCTTCCCAGCTACCGCTGCGCACCGTCTTTCCGGTACCGCGCATGTCGCCGGCCTTGCCGCGCACGACGATGGTGTTAGGCGGGCCGGATATCTCCACCTCATCCACCATGTAGCGGCCCAGCCGCACCATGGACGTTTCGGCATAGCCCAGGTAGATCTCAATGCCGGCGCCGCGCTTGGGCAGCACCACTGCGCTGTCGCGGTCATCGATGCGCAACTCGAAGTCGTCAGACTCCATGCCTGGCTTGTCAGTGGTTTTCAGCAATAACAGGCGGTCATTGATCAGCGCAGTAATGTCTTTACCGTCTGCAACGACGCGAAAGCGAGGGGTCATGGTTCACCCAGTTACCCCGCCAACGCGGGGAAATGTTGGCGGCCGTTACGCGTAACGGAAGGAGAGGACAGCCAGGCCTGGCTAATCCCAAAGCATCACAAGTTCTTCAGTGGGTGCCGGCATGTCCGGCAGGACAATCAGCACACCAGCTCGGTACGGCTGAACCTCATCGGCCAGCCCCTGATTGGCATCGAGAACGGCCTCCACCGTGCCGCTCAGATGGCCGTAGTAGTTGTGACAGATGGTGTCCAACAGATCCCCGTCAGACGTTCTGCATGTCGTCGCCATAGCGTACAAACTCCAGGGTAAAGCCTTGCTTACGCGGGATACCGCCGCCCAGCAGCGCGCTTTGTTCTTCCTCGACACTGGTCATGCACCAGGTGCCCAACACGTCGCCGTAGCCGGTGGTCAGCGTCATGGGCTGCAACTTGCCACCCAGGGTTCGCAGGGTGTCCAGTTGCTTGATGCCGCCCCTGAAACCCGGGAAGATGGCGCCTTTCAACGTCAGCTTTTCGTCACCCATACCGATAGCCTGCTGGGCTGGTCGACGCGTCAGGCGCTCCTGAGAGGCCCAGCGGAAAGCTGTCGAGCGCCGCAATTCATCGAAGGCCGCCGTGTCCAGATTGAAGAAGTACGGCTGCTGTTTCGGATCACGCGGCTGCATGATCATCAGGTGCGGAAAGGGTTTCACCGCCTCCGGCGCCGGTGTGGCATCAGCAGCAAAGGCCCCGGTCGGGAGAATGCCAGACAGCGAGGGGCTGACCTTGCCGGCGATGTTGTTGATCGCCGTCGCCGCCCGCCCCGCCTGTTCCTTCAGCGCACCCAAGCGCTCATCAATCTGAGAAGCCGCCCGGGTGGCTGCGCTGTACACCGAGACCACCTGGCCAACCTTCGCCTGGGCCGCTGTCACCCCACGCATAACGCGCTGCAGCTTTTCGCCAACGGCCTGCCCCACAAACGGAATGCCTTCCAACTCCGAGACCGCGCCGCTAAGTTCACTGATCGCCCCGTCTACCGGCGCGATCATCCCATCCAGGCTACGGCGACCAGTCTCACCCGCCGCCGCCAGGGACTTAACGCTTGATTGCAGCTGCTCCATGTAGCCCATAAATCCCCCAGGTCAAAGATGCGCGTCGTCGTAGAGCTTGCGGCTTTCCAGCTGTTGAGTGATTTCGCGCTGTTGCTGTGCGATGTATGGCTGAAGCTCGCGAGCGAGCTGCGCCGGATCCTTCACGTCGCCCTGCACGGTCACCTGAATCGGCGCGCTGATATCAACCTTTTGCTCGATCTTCGGCGCCGGCGGTTTTGGCGGTACCGCCATCAGTGAAATCCCAGCGGGTGTGCTCGATGCCGGCGGCGAAGCCAGCGAACGAACGACGTCACCACCCACCGGCCCCGGCGTCTTGACGGCGCCAGGCATCAGCAGAGAGCCATCACCTTTAGGCGCGAAAGAAGTCGCGATATCGCCGAGCACCGGCGGAATGTCTTTGCCGGCGTTGACCATCATCAACGGACCGGCATCGGGCATTTTCTTCAGCCCATCGTCGCCGCCGAAGAACGACTTGCCCAAATATCCGCCCAGAGCGTCGCCACCCAGGCTGCCCAGGTAGGCCCCCAGCAACCCACCGACCACCGTGCCGATTATCGGCACGGCCGAGCCAATCGCCGCACCGGCCGCAGCGCCGGCCAGTGTGCCTGCCAAGCCCCCTGCCGCTTCGCCATAGCCTTCGGCTTTTTCATCGCGGGTCGTGGCGTTGTCGTAGGTATCTTTGACCTTGTAGCCAGCCTCAATGACAGCCAGAGCCGCAGGCAGCTTGGCGCCTTTGGGTAAGCCCAAACCGCGACCACCCGCCTTGCCACCCCTCCTACCTTTGCCGCTGCCGTCTACACCACCATCCAGACCGCCCAAGCCCCCTGCAGGAAGATTAGTGACGATTACCTTCTGCGGGATGTTCGGATTGCCCATCAGCGAACCACGGCCGACGTTCAGCAGGCCCTTGCCGATCTTGAGCGCACTCAGCGCGGCACCCAAAGTGACTGCGCCTGCAGCAACTGCAGCAATCACCGCCGTTACGGGCTGGTATTTGTTGGCCAGGTCAGCCAGCGCATAGCCAACCTTCCCCAGGCTATCCGCGACCTTATCGGTCAAAGGCCGCAAACCATCACCCAGGCTGATCATGGAAGCTTCCATGCCCGCCGTGGCCTCTGCCCATCTGCGGTTGGACGTTTCGCGGGCCTTGGCGGCGTCCGTCTCGATCTTGGTCTTGCCGTCGGTTTTCTCGATCGTGACCATGTCGGCCTTGATCTTGTCGCCGTATTTGATCTGCGCGAGCAAACCCGCACTGGCGCTCTGATCGCTGACGATGTTGGCCAGACCCGCGGCTTCAGTCAGGGCCACCATGGCCTGCTGTTCCTCGGCGCTGCCGTCCGCCGCCGCCTTGATTTTGGCCTTGAGGGCCTCGATCTTCTTGGCCTTCGCCGGATCCTGACGTTTGATCATTTCCTGACTGAGCATGATGAAGGCGTCAACCGGGTTGGCAGCCTTGCCGCTTTTCGTCGCGGCCAGGATCGAGCCGGCCAGGTCATAACCTTCCTTGGCAAAGCGCTCCTGGCTGGTACTGCTGATCACCGCGTTCAACAGATTGTTCATGTTGGTTGCAGCGACCGCAGAATCCTGAGTTTGCGAGTATTGCGACTGCAAACTGGCCCCCAGAAAGCGCACCGCCTCCGGGCCTTCCATGCCCAGGCGCTTGATGTTGCCGAGCATGGACGGCAGATAACGAGCCATGTCCTTGGGGCCAAAGGCGCCGATATCGCCCGCCGCCGCCACCTGGCCCAGCATGCCGGCCATGTCCTCTTTCTTGACCCCGGCCTCCTTGAACGAGTTGATCAAGGTTGCGATGGTTTCGGCTTCCATGCCCTGGCCGTCGATCAAGTCGGCAATTTGGCCCGCGTATTCGCTGGCCTCCTTCCACTCAACGCCCTTTTCGATCAGGCCACCGACCGCCTTGGCGAGCAGCTGACGACTCATGCCTTTGTCGTCCGCAATGGTCGAGACCATTTCGGCCATCTTGCCTTCGTCTTCAGTGCCGGCGGTGTGCGCCCACAGCGACATCTGGCGCACTTGCGCCTGATAGTCACCGGAAATCTTGGTAGGAATGGCGACGGCCGCCGACAGCGCCGTGGCCTGACCGAGCGAGCTTTTTAGCCCGTCCTTACCCTGCTTGATTTGAGTGTGACCGAGCGCCTTAAGCTCAGCCCCACGGGCTACTTGGCCCAGCTTCTGGTACTCGTTACGCAACTTTCCGACCTCGACGCCCTGATCCTTGAGGGTTCTGAGGTTGGTCTCCAATTTTTTCAGCAGGCCATCTGCAGAGGCAGAGCCGGTGTCATGGGCTTTTTTCCACTCATCACGCAGGCGGATGGTGTCGCCAATGGTGCTTTGAAGTACCCGGGCCTTGGTGCCCTGGTCACTGAGTTTCTTGATGCGCCCTTCAACATCCTTGAATGCAGCGCCGACGGTCGAACTGATAGCACCGCCGATGACGACGCCAAGCGCCAGGTTGTTCGCCATGGGGTCACTCCGAAAAGGTCCAGGCGGCTCACTCCTTGAGCCACCAGATCATCGTTGAGAAAGGCATAGACTCGATCTCGCTGGCCGAGAAAGACATTTCTCGGGCCAGCCGCTGAGCCAGCTTCCTCTGTATTTCTTCGTTAAACCCGGTCTTCGCGCACCAGGCGAAAATAGGCGGCCTGCAGGCGCTTGTAATCACGCACGCTCAGTTCTCCCAGATCGTTTTGGCCTGCATCCGTCAGGCTAGCGAACAGGATCATTTCGCTTTGCTCCTCATCGTCCGGGGCGGCTTTGGTCGCGGCACGAACCTCGCGAACGGTTGGGGAACGCATGGTCAGCTGATCAGTTTCGATCTGATTGACCTTGACGATTTTGGACAGTTTGATGGTTGCCGAGTCAGCGGTGATCGTCAGCCATTCCGGGATTTTGTTGATGTCTTGAGGCATGGGTATTTTCCTTAAAGGCCGAGGTCGCGGCGAACAGCTGTCAGTTGGTCAACGCCGTTGATAACGCGAACCGCGTTAACAGGATCGATTTCAAACATACGCACGCCAGCGACTTCCAGCTTGTAGTAACTGACGCTGACGGCGTACTTGAATTCAGCGTCGCCGCCCGGCTTCCATTCACCTGGGTCCAGCTCCGAGACCATCCCGCGAAGGGTGGCGACCACTGCAGTAGTTGCCCCCTTCTGTCCTTTGAACGAGCCACGGAACACGGCGTTGAACGCGGTCTGATCAGCCAGGCCAAAGAACTTCATCGCCTCACGGCGTACACCTTTGGTGCTGAAAGACGCCTCCAGCTTTTCCATGCCCTGGTCCATATCGATGGGGGCATCCATGCCACCACCCTGGTACTCGCCGGTTTTGATCTTCAGCTTGGGCAAGCTCAAGGTGGGCACGTCGCCGGCGAAGCTCATGCCGTCGACAAACATGTTCATCATGAACAGCGTTTGGGGAATCATGGACATTGCGAAGCCTCCTTAGGCTTTGGTTTCGATGACTTCGGTGATCCACTGATTCGTGACTTCAACGAGGAAAGTAGGGTTTTCAGCCGGCGGCACGTCGGTGAAGCGGATGCGCCAATAAACCTTGCCCTGCTCCAGCTGACTGGCAGTGTTCAGTTCGTCGTCCGGATACACCTCGAAGTTGATCACCGCGCCCTGCTTTTTCAGGTCGCGCATGAAGTTTTCCAGGCCTTCGGTCACATCGCTGACGTAGGTCTTGGTGATCGAGCGGTCAACCGCCCACTTGTGCCCGTAAAGGATCGCGTCCATAACGATGTCCTGGGTGCGCACACGCGTCACGAAGGCCCACTTCGGATCGCTGGAACAGGTGCGGTTGCCCCACAGGCGGTAGCCGTCGTCACGGATAATCGTGGTGATGTTCGCGTTGTTGAGCAGGTTGGCCCGGCACGTCGCGTCACCGTCGAGGAATTCGATAGGCCGCGTGGTGCCGGTGATGCCGACAAACTCCTTGTTCGACGGCGAGGCCCAGAAGCCGTATTCGTTATCGGTCCAGGCAAAAAGGCCTGCCACCCAAGCGGAGGCCGGGGCATCAATGGTCTCGCTGAGAACGGTGTCCCAGGTCTGCACGCCAGGATCCACCAGAAACACGCGCTTGCTGCCGAAGTTTTCGGCGTAGGCGATGGCCGCCTCATCGGTGGTGTTAGGGCCATCAACGATGGCCAAGCCGCGCAACTTGCCGGCGAGTGCATCCATCGACGTTGCGACCGCCTGGGTCGCGCTGTGACCTGGGGCAATCAGCAAACGGGGCTGAGCATTGAAACGGCTCTTACCGTCCAGCAGCGCCTGCATGCCAGTACGCTGTCCGTCAGCCAGAACGCCGCCGATGATGGCCGAGGTCTGCAGGGCTGGAGTTGCCAGCTTCTCGACACCACACGCCACGATCACGGCCTTGGCGCGCATGTAGATCGCCTTGATCGACTTAGTGATCGCCGCGTCTTCGCCCCAGGCCGCCACCGCTTCGCTTTCGCGAGTGATCAGCAGCACCTGGTTAGGCTTGGCGGTTACCTTAGGCCCTGGGGTAAAGGTGTCGCACAGACCGATAATCGAGGACGACGGCAGCGAGATAGTACGTGCGCCGGTGTCCACATTGGTGACGGTCACACCGTGAAAGAAACTCATAGGGCAATCTCCAGAAACGAAAAAGCCCCGCATAAGCGAGGCCGTGGGTTGTTCGTGTTACGCGTAACGGAAAAGAAAACGCCCCGTCAGTGCGGGGCGTCATTTTGGCTCAGCCATATCAGGCGGCGACCAGGGATAGAGGGATTGAATAGCCTCGAAGCGAGCGACGCCAGCAGCGCGCACCCCCTCCCACCCATCTTCCCCCATCACCTGCATACGCTGGGCCTCAGCGAAGTGACGATCGGATCCAGTCAGAGGATCAGCGTAAGCGCGCAGCCGCAGGGCTTCGACCTGCTCGCGAGTAACTGGCAAAGGCTCAGGCTCTGCCGACGACACAACGCCCTTCCCGTCAATTCGCCAAACCAAATCAGGCCCCTGAAGAATCCCGTTTGCCATGGCATCGCTAAGCTTGACGGCGCTCGGCGGGATCGAGTGAACGCCAGAAATAAGCAGCCGCTGAAATAGGCCGTCATCATCAAAAACACCAAACATTCCCGACATATCAGCGCCCCAATGCGAACCAGAAGAAGTTGTAAGTCCCGCCGGCAGTCCAGCTAAGAATCATTGCGTTGGTGGTCAAAGACTGGACGTTGGCCGCCACAGTGCTTGGGCTACCACCCACGATTGAGTTGGGGACCGCCCAAGCAATAAGCGCCTCAACCGGGAAAGGCATGGCGAAAGGCGACGACGCGCCAGACGTAAACGCCTTGTTCCCCCACTGCCAGACCAAACCGCCCATCCAGCTCGGGAAACAGATATAACCATTGGCCCCCAGCGAAACCCGAAAGCCAGCACGAAGTTTTTTCGGGGTGACAATCGTTGCATCGTCAACGCCCAAATCAACCTGGGATTGGGTGGCGATCTTGGCTGTACCCTGATTGTTTTCCGTCGCCAGGGCAGCCAACGTAGCAAGCGCGGCAATATCAATATTTCCCTGATTGATCGGCGCGTTCCAGGCCTTGATGCACCACATCACAGCCAAGTTGCGGGGCCGAGTTTCGGTGCCGCCCTCAGCCTGTATGTACGTTTCGCTGTTGTTTTGTGTGCCGGTGCTATAAATGGTCGTGAATCCACCACCCGCCGCTGCCTGGTTGACCTTCGCGCCGTGGGTATGGCTCTTGAACATGTCGAGTTCAAGCGTGCCAATACCTCGGCCAGGATTTACCCCGCGACCGTGGTCCCAACCCCGCAGAAACTCACCACGCGACTCTGGGAGACGGAAGTTTCCAGCACCCTCGTCGCCCTTGTTGAACGCCCCGCCCAGGAACGTGGCCAGGTCTGGATAAGCGGCCGCGCTTTTGACGCTGCCATCCAACTCCAGAAAGCCAGGCGCTACCTTGTTCACCGGGAAACCGATCATCGAGCCCACCGGCAGCGCCGAGGCCTGGGCAATCATTGCCGCGATTTCGTCCTTGGTGTAGGTGTCGGTAATGCCGTGACCCGCCAAAGTAGTCGGAGCCGTGCCCGCCAGCACTCGACCGAATTTATCGACCGTTACGCTCGTAAATACGCCAGCAACTTCTTTTGCAGTGGCAGCTAGCAATTCGAAGTTCAATGCGGTCGTGCCAATAACCACAGGACCGTCCGTGGTCAACGTCCACACTGAATCAGCGTAAGTTGCGCCGCGCTCAACTCCAACAGTCAGCGCCGAGGTAACCTTTGCACTGGTGTCCGCATCAGAAGACCTAACCCAATTTCCCGACGCCGCGATATAAATACCGTTTTGACTGGCTACCTGCTGCTTTCTCACCAGCACGCGCGCCCCCGCCTCCAGGGCAATGCCGTCGATAGTTTGAAGGCCTCCCAACGCAATGCTATTCAGGGTTGCAACCACAACGGATTGCTTCAAATCGAGCTTGCCAATTTCTTCCGCGACCTTGAGGTCAACATACTCTCGGGTTGCGAGGACAATCGCCGGGTCAATCTTCAGGACGACGCTCGCGGTATTCGCGACGATGAAATTCATCCGAATGATTTGGGTTTTGCCAGTCCCCTGCACAAGCAAAGGCTTGAAGCTGGGCGCACAGTTGGCCACCGCCACCATGTCGCCGTCGGCGTCATACAGAGCAATTTCCCGGATCCACTTACCGCCCACGTCTGCCGGGATAACCTGCTCGGTGATGATGATGTTCGGGTTGGCCGGATCGGTTCGCACCTGATTGACCCCCGCGCGGCGCCATTCGTTGATCAGGCGCGTTTGCGCTCGGCTGGGGATTGGGTCGGTGCCGTTGGCATCACCCACGCCCATTTGGGAGAAGGTCCAGGGCTGGCCCAGGGCGGTAGCGTTTGCCTGTTTCGCCTCCCCCACTGCCGTGAGAATGGCGAAGAACTGACTGTTTTGATCAATCATGGGTACACGTCCAGGGTGTCAATTTCATCAATACACATGACCAGGCCATAAGTGCCGGTCACCTCGATATCGCGGGGGGTTGGTGGATAAACGTCGATCACTTCACCCTCGCTTACACAGGCGCCGATGCCGATGTAACCGGTGGTCTCCAGGCTGATCGCAAGGCCGGTCATGTGCCGACTGACAGGCTTGGCGTCATCAATGAGCCGGGTCAGCTCTTCGTACATTTCTTCGGTAATGCCGGTGTCCAGCACACCGACCTTCAGGGCGAACGTGCCCGGCCCCCCTTCAGGCACCGTCTGCCACCACTCGATCACCTCAAGCAGGTAGCCAAGCGGCTCTACCACGCGGCGCAGTGCGCCAATGGTTCCTTTGCGGGAATGGATGTAAAACGATGCTCGTATGGCATTGCGCTTGGCCGCCTCCGTCCAGCGGTCGTCCCAGCGATCAACAGACCAGGCCCACGCAAGGTGGGGCAGCAAATGAACGGGGCACGTCGTAGGGTTGTAGAGAGAGCGCAGCGGGATCACGGTTCGATCCACGCTCGCCGCCTCAATCGCACGCTCCAACTGGGTGCTATTGATCGGCAGTAGACTCTTCATGTCACTCCCCCAACTTGACGCTGTAACCCGTGCAGAACGCCGCCTGTGCCTGCGTGGGAGCAAGATCCTGCCAGCCGATCAACTCAACACGCGAAACCCCGGGTACGTGCAGTTGGGCGTCTACGGCGGAACGCGCCACCTCGACGCCAAGACGTTTGCGCGGGTTGATCCACGCAGCGAGGCGCCTTTCCGCTTCGGCCAGAGCGACAGCGCTTTCAGGGCCTGGGCCTTTCATGTGCAGCACCGCGTCAATGCGATACGGCAGCACCTGGGCGCTTTGCACCGTCAACCGGTCGCCCAACGGCCGAACGTTTTCGTCATTGAGCGCACGGGCTACCACGGCCAATAACTCAGGGCCTACCGCCCCATCCCCCTCCAACCCCAGCACCGTTACCGTAACGCACGCCGGCGACGGGCTTTCCGCCGACGCATCCGCCACCAGGGCAGACGCATTGCGCGCATGCAGCTTGTAGCTGTTGCGCGGCCCCGCCGTGGTCAGGCCCTCATAGGCCAACTGGATCCGCTCGCGGTAGGCATCGTTGCCTTCCGTGATCTTCTCCACCGGCGGCACTGCGCGCAGGTCTTCCGCCTGGATCACCAGGCGAGGCGTGTTGACGTTCGCACCCAACTGATCGAGGTCACTACCAATCGCATGCGCGAGCAGCAACGCCTTAGCGGCATCATTTACCCGGGCACGATCACCAATGCCCACATAGGCACTGACCTCCAGCAGCTTGACCACTGGATCGCTCTCAAGCGGCGCACTCCAGTTGTCACCCATGAATCCCCGAAAAACACTGAGCCTTTCTGCATAAGCCTCTTCAAAGTCCAGGGGCTCAAGCACGTCCGGCGCCGGCAATTCCGACAGGTCAACGATACTCATACACTTACCTCTAGCAGTACGTTTTCGCCCTCGTAACTACCGGTGACTTGGATTTTGATCAGCCCTCCCAAGACAGAGACGGCCTGTACGCGTTCCAGCTTCAGGCGAGGCTCCCAGCGGCCTAGCGCCCTGCTCGCCTCAGCCTGGACCGCTCCCTTCCAGCCTTCGTTAACTGGCAGATCCACGTAACGGCGCAACTTGCTACCATACTCCGGCCGCTCCCGACGGCTTCCCAGCGGGGTGCTTAGAATGTCCCCGATGCATTGCCGCAAATGAGCAATACCCGAAATGGGCTGGCCGGTGTGGCGGTCCATTCCGATCATCTAGGTCACTCCTGCAGTAGTTCGAATTCCTCATTGGATTTGAGGTAATCCAGCGCTTCAGCGTCAGTTGCCGGCACCGACACACGCTGCTTGAGGACCGCCAGAGCACGGCCACTGTCGGGCAGAATCAGGATGCGTGAGTTGTAAAGCTTGTCGCGAAACGTTGAGCCAGACCCAGCGCTGGCAACGGGTGTTTCAGGAGTCTTGGCCATGGTTTCCCCCGGGCACAAAAAAGCCCGCAAGCGGCGGGCCTGTGAAATTGAACGGCTAGTGTTTGTGGTTCGCGCTGTTGCCGCCAGCGTCAAGGATCTTGCCGGCACTGGTGATGTCTTTCACCGCGTGCAAGGAGCCCTGAACCGCTACGTTTTTCGTAACGGACAAAGAACCTTCAATGGCAACGTCTGCAATCAACTTAACGTTGACAGTCGTGACCGTCACCGCGTTATCCGTAACAACCGCCTCGGTCGCACCTACTTTGATGGTCACCGTGCCCGTGGGCAAAGTGATGGTGTAGCTCTTGGCCTTCCAGTCGTAGACCAGGGAGCCGCCATCATCGAACCGCCACACCTCGACATGATCACGGTTATCCGGTGGGGCACCGGCGCCGCCATACAGCCCGGGTACAAACGTGCCCATTCCTGCCTGGCCGCTGGGATTGAACAAAATCCCCTGCTCGCCCAGGCTAGGTGCACGCCAGTGACGAGCCTTCCCTGCAGACTGGCTGTGCCAGCGCACCCAGGCGCTCACCCACTCACCCGACCTGACCCGCACGGCCGGGGCCATCAGATCCACCCCGACCACTACACACGGCATCAACATGGCCGCGATCATGCGGTCGTGTTCGCCCTGGGCCCAGCTCATGGCGCACCACCCGGTTGATCACCCGCACGGTACGCCTCCAGGTTGAGTTTGAGCATGCTCGGCTTCTCTTCAGGGAAAGGCCAAACCTCCAACCCCAAATAGACCTGCTGAGTCCACTCGACTACCCACACAACATAGCCATCCAGCTCAGGCTTGGTCCAATCCTGAGTGGCTCGCTCAAATTGCGCGACGTTGACGTCAAGGCCCCAGCTTTGCTGTCGGAGCAGCACCGCCAACTGCGACACCAGGTGTACAGCTTGCTCATGGTGATTGGCTAGTATTGGGTCAACAATGATCCGGGCCTCAAACTTGCAGACCAGGCTGGATTCGCCAGTACCGATATCGATACCCGGTTCAAACTCAGCCATTTCGAGAAACACAGACGGCAGTGGAATGCCTTGGTTTTCCTGTATATCCGGCCAAAACACAACCGCCTTGATGCCCGACAGATGCTCCGTCAGGTGTTGCTCGATAGCCTGGTACAGCTGACTCAGGCTGAACGGCTCATCGGACATTAGCGCTCCCCTTCAGATACTTCTGCAGTTCGTAGTTGAGCTCTTGCTCAAGGATTACCAGCAGCTGTTCATCGGCACGTTTGATCCACGCCTCAAAGTGCGGCCGGGCTTGCTCCAGTGATACCTTGGCTTTCGCCAGAGGAAAGCGGTTGTCGTTTTCCTCAACGAAACCACTGCGCCGACGGCCCTGAGTCGCCTCAGGGTAATCATCGCTGTTGAAGTGCTTGCTCGCAGTACGGATCCAGATATCGGCGCTACCGCCGTACACCTGCTTGTAAAAAGCACCCTGATACCGACGCCCCGCTACCGACACCCCCCTGCTGGTCTGACGCACCCTACCGATGCGGCTGGCCTTGATCGCGTTGAGGCCGAACCACAACTTGCCGCGCATCGCACCGCCGCTGGTGGGGTAAGCCCGCAAACGTTGCCGGACTGCGCCAATGGCGATGCGCTCTTGCTTACCCACTGCCCTGGCGATGTGGGTACGCAGCCATCCGAGGGTTTTGTTGATCGCTCGCCGCTGTGCAGCAGCGGCTGCCTTTGGCACCAGCCGGCCGAAGTCCTGAAAGCGCTTCAGGTCTGCCAGCGACGGCTGAATGTTGATCAACCCACCGTCGCGTTTTTGCTGTGCGTAGCTGCCGACACTCATGGACGCTTCCTCAAGATCAGGGCCACCAGGCCGTCACCACCAGGCTCCAGCTGCAGCAGGTCATATTCCCCGCCGCCGTCCAGGACCTGCAGATCGACGGTGACGCGCAGGCCTTTGATCAGGCCGTCCGAATCACGTACGCGGATCTCAAAGCGCGGCTCTCGGATGGCCGTTTGGGTCTTGCCAAACTGCGGCGCCTTCCATGGCGCCATGAACATGCCCAACACTGGCTCGTCGCGGCCTTCGATCTGGGCGGAGTCGCCCAGGGTTTCGAAAACCACGTCGTCGATGTCGTCGATCAGATCGCGGAAGGCCACGGTTACATCTCCAGCAGGATCTGCGCCAGAGGCCGTGTGCACATATGCAGCGGGTTGGACTGGGCTTCACCTGCTACGCCCTTATTGAAGGGCAGCGGCTCGATCTTGCTGTAGTACGGAATGCCTTGGGTGTTGACCGTTTCCATATAGTCAGCCGGTGCGAAGGACGAGATATACAGGTCCGGAACGCCTTCAGGAATAAGCAACGCTTTGTCGTCGTGGATGAATGAAACACCCGCGATCTTGCCGCGATAGCGCTCCCAGACGATTCCCCCGAATTCGAAGCTTTCACGGGCATCGCCACGCAGGGCCGCAGCCTGCATCGAGTTGAGGTAGGTTTTCTGAACCGAGTTATGACTGACCAACTCGTTCCAGAAGTTTTTCCCACAGAACGCCCGGGAACCGCTTCTGGTGATGCTGCCCAATGCATCCTCTTGCATGTCGAGAGCTTCGCCAGCTTGGACGCGCAAATCGGTATTGGGGTCTTTTAACCCCATCGGCAGCTTCTTGCGTTGGACGCCGAAGGTTTTATAGATGTCCAGCAGCACGGTCTTACCGTCAGCATCCAACACCTGGCCGTTCAAGGCCCCCATGCGCTGGAATTCGTGAGTGGCATCCAGTTGACGGCGAGCCTTTGCCAGACGCTTGTTGACCACATCCTGCACAGACTGCAACTCGGTCCGCGAGCCAAAAGCGCGAATACCCTGGATCTCATCAGCCTTGATGGTGAATCGTTCCGGCAGGTGCACGGTATTGAAAGGGATCAGTTGGCGCTTGGTCGCGCCGACCACCAGGCCCGAGGCACCGCGCTCACCCGCTGGCACCAGGGCCAGAGTGTCGCCGTCCTTCTCGATCTGAACGGTGATCGTGCTGATGCCCTCTTCGCGAAACAGGCCCAAGCTGCTGATGCGGCCCGGCAGGTATTCCTGGTCATTGATTGCAGCGGTCAACGAGGAGACGCTGAATGCATCGTCTTCAAAAATGGCGATATCGGCCATGGGGTACTCTCCAGAAACGAAAAATCCCGCACTCGGCGGGATGGATAAACAGGGTGCTCGTCTTAACGGACGATGATGTGGTTGACGCCCAGGGCCTTCTCGGCGGCGGGATCGAGCCCGGTCAAATGTACTTCGCTGACTTCGGCGAGCCGCACAATGGCACGACCCCGCCTTACCACATCCGATTCGCCCAATGGCCCGTAGAGGATCGCGATGGCATTTTCAGTGCCATCCTCTGCAGTAGGCTTATACGGCGCGAATTCGCTGGTTGCGGTGATCAGGCCCAGGATTTGGCCCGGTTCGAGCGCGGCGCCGGCGGCGACATTGATTGCTTCGCGGGAAATGTTGCCAGCACCCTCGGACAGCAGGAACTCGCCTGCGTGCATTGATTCAATTTTCATGCTCTTGCTCCTTTCGAGTTTCCGTTCTGAGCCGCCTGACGGGAGCTCCAGATTGCGTGGGTGTCGACCTGCTTGGCCTTGACCGTGGGTTCGGGGTCATTGTCCAGCGGCAGGCTGTTGTTGATTTCAAAGCCGCCGCCGCTGCCCACCAGCTTGTCGAACAGTCGCGCCCTGACTGCAGCTTCGTCCAGGCCGGCCGCGATGAATTCACCGGTCAGCTCGGGCAGTCGTGCGGCAACGCACAAACCGTGCAGGGCTTTTGCATTGGTCAGTGCCGCCTGGATTACTGCTTCGCTTTCGAGCTTGGTGGCGGCCAGCAGTGGCTCCACCAGGTTGCTGATGCCCGCCGCAGCACAGCCTTGCGTGACCATCAGCGCCAGTTTTGCCGCGTCCACCACGGGAGCCGGCGCCGGTGGATTGTTTGGCTCTGGCAATTCCACCTCTGGCTCTTCATCGAGCTGGGCGAGAAGTTCCGGCGGAGCATGCTGAAACCGCTGCAGCACACTGCCCTGGCCGAGGCAGGCACTGACCTTGAGGCCATCCCCCACTTCATCAGCCAGGCCAAGTGCCACCGCCTCGTTGGCCGTGAGCCAGGTTTCAGCGTTAACCATGCACCGAAGCTCGGCCTCGTCGATATCCGGCGCCTTGGCCTTGTAGGCCGCGATGATCGCTTCCAGCGTTTGGTCCAGTACATCCGCAACGCGGCGGAAGTCTTCCGCATCGCCACCGGTGAAGGTGTATGGGTTGTGAATCATCAACATCGCGTTGGCAGCGATCACCACCCGGTGAGCGCCACAGACCGCGACGCTGGCCGCGCTGGCCGCCAGGGCATCAATACGACCGGTGCAACGCTCGCCCAAGCGCGACAGCGCGTTGTGGATCGCCAGGCCGTCAAACAGGTCACCGCCGATGCTGTTGAACGCAACAATCACCGGTGACACGCCGTCATCCATGGCGCGCAGATCCTGCACGAACTGATTGGCGGTGACGCCCCAAGCACCGATCTCGCCATAGACGAAGATCTCGATGTTGCGCTGCTCGGCTTCGCCGCTGGCCTGGAGCGTGTACCAGCTCTTGTCCGCGACGGTTACCTGCTTACCAGCTTTATCGTAAACGCGAGGTTTCGCTTTTTTGCTCATAGGTGTTCCTTGTCATCAATCGTCTCGATGGCTTCAAGAGTCGTGTAGTTGAGTCCGAGGTGTGTCGCCCTGGCGAGATCGGCGGCGTTTTCCGCGTCGACCGTTTCCGCGTCGTAGCCCGTGCGCAGCACCATCTCGCTGCGCGACGCAAAGCCTGCCTTCACTTCCATGCTCCGCGCCTGTACGTCCTGAACCGGCTGGATGTAGGCCCAGCCTTGCGGTACCCAACGGGTGCGTAGGTATTCGCGACGGCGTTGCGCGTAGTCCTCAAGCACTAGGGCACCGGACAATACCGCCATGTCCATCCAGGCCGCCCGCACCGGGCGACACAACTGATGCACGTACACGCCAAATTGCAGCTGCTCCAAACGACGCCGGAACTCGTTGAGCACCACCCGCAGCGCCCGGTCGTTGACCTCGCGCATGTCGCCGGTGAGGATCTCGTAAGGCGTGCCCGACCCCGCCGCCGCAGCCATCAGCTGCTGCCGCATAAAATCCGGGTAGTTGTTGCCGGCATCTGGTGGCTTGGAGAATTCCACCTCTTCACCTGGACCCAGCTCCTGCATGGTGCCGGGCTCCAAGGCGACCATAGGCGTGAAGCCATCGCGGTCAACATTCAATGGCATGCCAGTAACGGGATCGCGAGGCTGCTGCGTTGCCTCCGGTGCCGGGCGCTTGATGAAGCCCGCGAACAGGTTCGCCACTTCCTGCCGGAACAGCACCGCGTCGTCGTAGTTATCCAAGCTGCGCAGGCGCTTCAGCACCGGCGACAAGCGCGGTACGCCGCGCAACTGCCCGGGCTCCAGCGGTTCGAAGATATGCAGCACCTGGGCCGCAGGAACGCGTACCAGTTGGTTGTAACCCGCATTCAAAGACGACGAGTCACGCGGATGCGCCAAATACATCCAATACGCCACTCGCTTGCCGGCAGGGCTGAACTCGATCCCGGCACGGATGACATTGCCGTTTTTGGCCGGCTCGAACTTGTCGTGAGGAACAAATTCAGGGGCCAGCGCTTGCAGCTGCAGCGGCACCGCCAAACCCTCATTTAGTCCGCGCGGCCGTAACCGCACAAAACACTCACCAGCCGTTTCAACGGTGCGTGCCACCAGGGCCTGCATGCCGTAGAAATCGGTCAACTCATCGGCGTCCGCCTCATCCACCCAGTCGTCCCACAGCTGCTGCTTCAACTTGCGCAGTGCCGCGTCATCCGTGGTTGGCCTGGGCGTGATGCCGGTGCCGATCAGGTTGCTGACGCGCTTGTCGATGACGTTGAACGCATACGGGTCGTTGCGTACTGCCGCCCGAGAGCGCGCACGCAGGTTGCGCAGTGCCGGGGTGTTGATGCTGTTGATACCGTTGTCGGTGGCTTCCCAACTGGCCGAACGACGGCCCTCCCCGGCGCCTTCGTAACTGGCCTTGATGTTCGACGGCAGCAAGAATCCGTTACGGGTCAGCGTCGGATAATGTCGGGCCATTAGATTCCCTTGCCTCCGTGGGTAAGCCGGATCACGCGAGAACGCGGCCCAGCGGCGTTGGTTAGCGACGTGCGGATCTCGTCGCGGGCCTTGAGTAGTTCGTCGATGGAGCGGTACTCCACCGTACGGTCGCTGTAGCGCACGGTCTTTTCACCGCGTGCAATAGCGCGCTCGATGACTTCGAGGTGCTTCGGGGTAAACGACATATCAGCGTCTCTTCAGGTAACCGCTGGTGGAGCTGCGGCGTTGAGGGGGGGCTGCTGGGCGCGGTTGGACGGCCGGAGCGACAGGTTGTTGCATAGATTGTGACGTTGAAACCGGCGTTGTGCCTTCAACGTCCCTAACTTCATCCGGGATATTGGAAGAGGGTTTCTCTACGAACAGCTCAGACTGCGCGAGAGCCTGAGCTACCCGATCCCAATCCCTCTCCTTGTATCGGTCTAGGCCGAGGTAATGCGCCATCGCCAAGCAATACACCATCAGGTCTAAGGCTTCGTTACGCTCCGACTTACCTTTGATCCATTCCGTTACCGGCTTGTTTTTCACATAACGGGTGATCCTGCGCTCGGCAACGCATTGCGCGAAAAAGTCGTCAGGCAAATCTTTAGCAAAGTGCAAAGCACCTGGACCGGACTCGAATGGATAACGGTTGTAAATCCAATCCTTCGCCGTGTCGGTACCGACAAACCAAAGTTCGGCCCCATTGCGTTCGGTCTGGCCTCGCCAGGTTACGTCAACCATTGAGGGGCGCTGGGCAATCGGCGGCTTACCTGGCTTACTGGCACCCTTGATGGCAAAGACATTGCGCCAACGGCGAACGCGGCAGAACTGGTAAACATCGTTGGTGTGGTGACCACCTGTATCGACGGCAGTTGCCAAAATTGTCAAACCTACACCACATGGGTGCCAGTATCGCGCCTTTAGCTTTTCGTCCAACGCGGACCAGGTCTGCTCGTCCGATGGATTCCCCATGATCACCTGATGATCAATGATCCAACGTTCCATCCCAACACCCCAGCCCATGACCATGAACTCGAGTCGATTGGCCTGCACATCCACCGATGCCGTCAGCATTAGTGCACCATTAGGTACAGAGCCAAGCACGTAGTCTTCCTGCAACGCCCGAGCCTGCAGCACGCTGGCCTTGGTCTGTTCTTGTGTACTGTCCCAGACCTTCGCTAAACGCGTGTTGAAAAAGACCTGCATCGCTTCTAGATCACCACTTGCCTGTTTCACCAGCGCCTCGTCGTAGTCCTTTGCCATCGACAACCAACTGGTCCATCCCAATGGGGCATATAGGGCGTTGAGATGAAAACCAACGGTTTCACCGTCACCTTCAGCATGGGAACGCCACTCCCCGCGAGCAAGCATTTCACCCTTGTGGTGTTCGTCAATAAGCGCGCCGCATTCAGGCCCGTTGCACAGATATTGGATTTGGCTGTAGTCCTCCGTGTACTTGAGGTTTTCCCACTCAAGCACTTGCATGTGCTGACAATGCGGGCACGGAACGTAGTAGTAACGCTGATCGCTCATAGCGAAGAGGTCGGCAATACGGGAGGCGCCCTTGAGGGTCGGTGAACTGGAGAAGTAAAACTTGGCCTTCCTGCCAAATGTACTGCCCCGGATCTCGGCCAATTTTACCGGATCGCCTTCATTACCCACATCGACCTCCCAGCGGTCGATCTCATCACCATAAATAAACCGTGCTGCCAACTCAGCTAAGTTGGCCGCTGAGCCAGCAGTTACCGCATAAAGCGTCCCGCCTTCGAACTCCTTTGTATCCTGGGTATTCTTGGCATCACGCGATCGGGGCGCAGCCACTCTTTCGCGCAAAACCGGCGTTGCATCTATCGTTTTGCTGATCCGAGACGAAACCCGCGAAGCCAGTTTAAGGGTGGGCAGCAGTGTCAGAATGTTCGAAGGCGACATATGAATTAGCGCCCCGATCCAGTTCAACGCGATCTGGGTTTTCATCAATTGCGAAGCCACCATGGTGACTACTCGCTTGCAAGGGTGTGCAGGGGACAAACAACGCATCGGCTCACGGGCATAGGGCGTGCGGGATGTTCGATATTGGCCTGGCTCAGCGGCACCCACACTGCGCGGAATTCGCATGTATTCATCGGCCCATTCATCGACCCAGAGGTCAGGGTCAGGATGCAAGCCTCGAAAATACGCTGTGCGGTAAACCTCTGCACCGTCAGCGTATGGAAAATGCATCAGGGTCAGCTCCTGGTTAGTGCTCGGGAAAGATCGCTGATTGACATGCGCTCAGCGTCTTCAAGGGTTCTTCTGATAGCCGCCGTTAGGTGCTTTTCGATTTCCCAAGGATCAGTGAGTGCAACCAGTTCCGAAGCGATTTGAGGCGGCAGGCCAAGTAGAAGATCGCGCAGCATACGCCCGGCCTCAAATGCCGCTTTATCGACCACTTCAGCCTCGACTAAGGAACCGTTTTCCTTTCGGACCTGGGTTTCAATTTGCTCAGCTTGAGCATGCTCACGACGTGCGCGGGAACGTTGGTAATCGGGAATAATTGGCTGCCCGCTACTAGCCGGCTGATGTACAGATAACGCAGGCGTTTGGGTTGCTGCCTGCTTGTCTTGCTTATGGCGAGCGGTCACCCCTACTTTACTTGGGTCACGTGTCAGCGCCAGGAACTGCTCGCTAGCATCAACATCGATCAAACCTGCCTCATCCAAAACCAAGCGATTATTGAGTATCAGCTTGCTGATGTGCTGCTTGGACCAGCCTTTGAGCGTGCCGTATTCCTTGCGAGTCAAAAAAGCCATACACCCCTCCTAATTCCAAGCCTGGTCAACTGGTCAACCAGTCAACTGAGGTCAACTAACTTTGAAACCCAGCCACTAACGAAAAGCCGCGGGTTTCATGCCCCGTGTCCCTCGAATACTCCCAGGGTCCCCAGCGACCTCTCGGCGCTTCATTTTGGTGCGAATCGCTACAGGCCACGTATTCCGAGGCCTCCAGCGCATCACGCCTGACCACCGCCAGATGGCGGCACATCGCACACACCCAACCGCTTGGCGGCCCAGCGTTCGTACAGACCGATGGCGACATCGGCGCCGGCCATCGCGGTGAGGCAGCCGATACTCCCCGCCGCCAGCACCGACATGCCCGAGGCGTGCAGCAACATCATGGTGGAAAGCCCGCAGACCACGCAGGCCCCGGAGCGGAGTAGCAAGCGGCGAACCAGGGACCAGCCGCTTACCCCCGCCTTGTCGGCCCGCCATGCCTCGCCGGAAATCCCGCCAACCAGGGACAGTAGGATCACCATCCAGACCGGCATCTCAATAAGCGCTTGCTGCTCGTTCGTCATCGCCCTACCCCATAAACGCAAAAACCCGGCGCAATGGCCGGGTTCAGTGTGGTGGTGAGTCCCGCTGCTTGCGGTCGCACCTATCGAAGATGGGTACTTTTTACAGGTGGATTATCATGGCAGCAAGCAGGTTTTAATGCCATGGAGCAATACGGGTGCCATACAGGTATGACGCAGGTGCAACGGAGGGACAATGCATTCAATCGGCTATCGCTTCTGGTGCCCTGTCTTGCCTGTCCCACTATTCTGGATCGAAGTAGGACAGCTACAGGCGCCTAAATACGGGGCTCTGCCCTACTGTCCTACCTTTTTTACTTTTCTCTTGTGTATAGAGAGAAAGTTAAAAGCACGCGTGCGCGCCATGGGCGCGACTACGTGCCCGCTATGCTCATGTGTGCGCGGGGCGGGTGAAGGTTGGACGGTAGGACAGGCCAACAACGGCGCGGCCTGCGCCTGTCCAACTGCGCAAAATGGCAGCCGGACAAGGCGGGACAGTAGGACAGAGGTATGCGGAGTGACGCCGAGAATCATGCAGCCTTCCCCATCAGCATGCCGGCGATGGATACATGGGCATCGTGTAGCCGACGGTAATAGGTCGGCGCACTGCAACCGCAATGAAGCATTTTCTGTGAGAGGAAGCTCTCGTGGTTGCAGTAGTGTTCCATCACCACTAGGGCCAGCTCGGGCGCCAAGTGCTTGTTGACGATCAGCTCGATATCCGCCGATTCATCCAGCAGCACCCGACTACCCCGCGTGCCGCGTATCAACTCACCTTTGCACTCCATCAGCATGGCGATCATGTTGCCGCCACTCGGCCCGCCAGCACCGTCTGGCACAGGTGAATGAAGATCCTGCGCCCATAGTTTGAGCATCTCGTCGATTCGCTTAATCATCGAAGCAAGACTCCTCGATCACCGACTGCTGCAACGCAGACGCACGCCCCCAACCCGCAGGCTTTACATAGGCCCAGGGCCGCACCCCACTCTTAGGCAATGCCGGCATGCGCCGCTTGCGCCAGCCCAGCCGGTGCATGATCGCCCCGACCCGCATCTGCTCGGGCTTGCCCCAATGGCCGAAGTCGAGTTTCAGCGCCTGGGTCAGGATCTCGTTGCCGGTGGCGGTTTCCCCGATCTGCGACTCTTCCATCCAGGCCAGGATTGGCCCTTCCCATTCATCCACCACAAAGCGCTCGTCTTGAGCCTCGGCGAACATCTTGGATTCGTCCTTGTTCACCCACCAGATATCGCCGGCCTCGAAGCAAAACAGCGCCTCGGCCCATAGCTGGTCGCGGATCTCGCGCAATTGTTCCAGGTCGACCTTGTTGCAGAACACCGGCCAGTAGCGGCGATTGCCCGTGGCATCCTTGAGGTATTCCTCTTGGTTGGTGGTCCCCACGAAAACACACTGGCGTGGCACGTCATTTGTTCTGCGGCCGTAGCTCTCGCGGTAGGTGTCGGTGGACGCGGAGAAAAACTGCTTGGCCTTGGTGCTTTCGGCCTTGTTGAAGCTGTCCAGCTCGCCCAGCTCGACAATCCACTTGCCGCGAATCGCCTGGAAGCTGTCCTTGTCGCCGAGAGCAAAAGGAGTATCCATAAACCACTCGCCACCGAGAACGCCCATTGCCGTGGACTTACCAGCACCCTGCCCGCCTTCGAGGATCATCACCGAGTCAGCCTTGCAGCCTGGGCGCATTACCCGTGCGACCGCAGAGATCAGCCAGCGCTTACCGACCTTGGCCGAGTACTCGCTGGCCTGGACGCCCAGCACATCAGTGAGCCAGGTATCGATGCGAGGTACGCGGTCCCACTCCAGCTTCTCCAGGTACTCGCGGACCGGGTGGAAGGCATGATCATGTGCAACCACACTAACCGCCTCGATCACATGGGACGCCTTCACACGCAGGTTGTACTGCTGCGCGAGCCACTTCATCACCCGCATGTCGTCAATGTCCGCCCAATCGCCGGCACCGCCACCGAAGGGCGCAGACCGTAGTTTGACGATCTTGGAGCTGAACACGCTGTAGCCGATGACCCCGGCCCAACGCTCGTCATTGCCCAGGATCAGCTCGACGTTTTGCATGTGCGCGATCAGGGAGCCGTTCTCGGTGCGGGCGAGTTGGTCCTTCCAGCCCCCAGCTGCAGGAGGCTTGACCACCGCCAGCACCTGGCGGCGGACGGCCTCCAAACCTTCGGCGACGTGCAGGTCGTTGAAGTCGGTCCACTTGATCTCGCGCTCGCCGGAGAACACCGGGGCAACCACCTGGCCGCCGACAACCAGCGCGGCGTTGTTGGCCTTCTCTTCGCCTGGATTCCAGGGATCGCCGTTGGAGCGTTTGGTCTTCCAGTCATCATCGCGACAGATGATCAGCGGGCAGCCGGGGAAACGCTCGCGCATGGCCTTGGAGACCGGCAGCAAGTTACCTGCGTCGAAGGCGATGGCGACTGTCAGTGACGTCGCCATGTGCAGGCTTGCACCCGTGGCGTAGCCCTCACACACCAACACCGGCTCGCCGGGTTCAGGGTGTGGGCCGATCAGGTGGAATGCACCTTCCTTCGACATACCGTAGGGCCAGTAGGCTTTGTCACGCCCGGTGTCCTCTTGCTTCGCGGGGAAGATCACCTGCAGGCCCCAACGATCTGGTCGCACGTTGCACATGGGTACCAAAAAAGCGCCGGTACGTGGCGCATAGCGCACCTTGAAGCCGACGATCTGCTTTCGATCCAGGTAGGCGCTCTTGCCCTTTTCCGGCATGCGCTTGAACAGTCCGGCAGCACGGTTGGCCGCTCGACGCGACGCGTTGGCCGCGATCTCGGCGGCCTTGCGCTTGGCATCCTCCTGGCGCGCGCGTATGACGTCGCGCTCTTCTGGGCTTATACGACCGGCCTTGACCTTGATCTTCTGGGTATCGCCGGAGCGCCAGTCACCAAAACTGCCGAAGATCAGCGTCTCGTTCTTTTCGGTGCGGTGTTCGTGGATGACGTACCACCCGTTCTTTTCCTTGCCCTTATCCTGGGTTGTTTTGCAGCGGGTGAGCTTTCCGAATACGAGGGGCTGAGCGGGTTCGAGACCGTAGTCCGCGAACTGATTGAGAACGTCATCGAGCATAACGGGGCGCCCTCAGATCATCAGCGGTTTTACACCCTATGCAGAGCGTACAACCGGGTTGTGCCAAGCGGCGCGCCTCAGGAATAGGCTCGTCGCACTCATCACAGAACATCAACGAGTGCTGGGCCGTACTGGACATCAGCGCCAAGCGTGCAGCCACGGCTTGATCGATCCGTTCCTGCACCAGGTCATTTGCAAAATCAGCGATATCAGCCACGTTCCACCCCGCGAGTCGTCTGGTTGACGTAGCGGGCGCGGTTGTACATGCCCAACAATCCCTGAATGCCGCGAAATACCAACTGCCGTATCTCGGCCAACTCGCTGTCATCGACCTTGCCATCGCCAATGTGCTTGGCCCAGGTCTCGGACAAATCCGCAACCTGCCGAAAGAACTGCGCGATCCCCGTGGTTAGGGTTTCAGGCATGTCGTTGGTATACGCCTCTGCCAGCTCCTGCCAGATCGTGTCACCGACAAGACCATGCACAGCATCGAGAATGCGACGGTCCTTGGTCAGTTCAAGGATCTCGCCGAACTCCTGAATGTTGACGGTGTGTGAGGGATGGGTAGGAGACAACTTGTGCTGCAGCGTGGTTGCGTTTCGACCGGTGGTGGCGGCGATTGCTGCGGCACCGCCGGGATAGTCCCGTGCGGCGTGGTACAGGGCTAATTCGAGCGTCAGTACTTCCTTTTGCGCTCTCTCAACACAGCTTAAAGCTACTCGGCTCATGGCATTAATCCTACAAAGTTGCCGGTGCCTCGCGACATGCAGTGGTGTTACATTTGCCGCGTGGCTTGAAAGGGCCCAAACGCCGGCTAGATCTAGGGATCGAAACCGGCACCGTGCCGAGGCGAACAATCCGTTGCTCACCTCTGGCGCAACAGCTGCCTAATCTGTGGTGGAAAAGGCAGCAACCCAAGACATCCGTGTCTTGACAGCGCGATAAAGGGAGGTGGTTTGCATGTGGTGTGCCCTCCTACCTTCGTCGCGACCCGACAGCACTGTGGTGGTGTGTGCCGGGAGGAACTGGGCGGCCCTTGGGTCGCCTTTTTTCTATGCAGCGTTTGGAATTTCGGACTCGGGAGGAAAAACGTCATCAAGCGTGCATGTAGCGCCCAGTTGATTCAACGCGGCAGTAATTGCACGGCACTCGCTCAAACCTGGCATCCGGTGACCAGACTCATAGTTGCTCAAGCGAGCCTGGGTCCACCCAAGGACCTCACGTAGATCCCGTTGTTTGATCTGCGCCTCCTTACGGATGCAGCCGATTCGGTTCATGTACTCAGCTCCTTTTGACTTTGCACACTCTAAACACGATTCGTGATTACTTCAACACGATAAGTGAGAAAAAAACATTTCAATACGTGATAAAAAATCCCCATGGATACTTTAGGCTCCCGCATACAGCGGCTCAGAAAACAGAAACGGCTCAGCCAAAAGAAGCTGGCTCAGGCTTGCGGCTGGGAATCTCAATCTCGGATCGGTAACTATGAGAGTGGTCTCAGAATGCCGAGTATTCCAGACCTTCAATTGCTGGCTCCTGCATTGGGCGTATCACTATCAGATTTGTTAGATGGCATTGAGGGTAGCCAGCTGATGGCATTGCAAGATACACCGGCTGCCAACACGCCTCATTTATGGGGCACAGAGAGCACCGCTATCAGGCATGCCGGCTCCATGAAGGAAGGAGTGGTAGCAGTGGTTGGATCCGCAAAACTTGGGGCTGATGGCTACTTTGAGGCTCTGGATTTCCCCACAGGTCATGGCGATGGATACCTTCACATTTACAGTGACGATCCCAATGCCTACGGACTTCGTGTGATGGGCGACAGCATGCATCCGCGTATAAAAAACGGTGAGTATGTACTGATCGAGCCCAACAAAACCTACGTCACGGGTGACGAAGTCATGGTGCAAACCTTCGACGGTCGATCAATGATCAAAGAGTTCATCTACCTACGTGACGGTATCTTTCGGTTTGACAGCGTGAACCGTGATCACAGCCCTCTCCACCTTGATCAGAACGAAGTTTCTAAGGTTCATCTAGTAGGTGGGATCCTCAAATCATCACGCTTCACGCATGAGTAAAACAAAATAATCACGATACGTGTTGACACATGAAACACACTGCGTGATATTTGCCTCACTCTTCCACCACAGAGCGAGGCAACACCATGCACACCACAGCCACCCTGCACGTCCATCCGACAGCTGCTAACCCCTCCCGCATCTTCGAAATCCGCCGCCTGGCACAAGACTGCGGCTGCGCCTTCATCGCGTCCAAACCCAAGCTGAAACAGCGCTACGCACCCGCCCCCTCCGATCCAAACGGCGGAGGGCACGCGGCATGAAAAAGTACACACTCGACAACCGTACCCTGACCCTGCTCAAGGCCCAGGTATGCCTGACCCAAACCTTCAACCACCTGCTGCGCGCAGAAACACAGCGTGAGGCCCTGGCCTTCCGCCTGAACGTCGAGCGCCGCAAAGCCGACACGCACTTCACCGTTGAACTGGGCAGCGAACGCCACACGCTGACCCTGGCCAACACCAAGAAGATGCACCTCAAGCTTGCGGACTTCATTGAGGAGATCGTCAACGGGCCAGCCAACCCAACCGATCCATCGTCTCTGCCGCACGCAGACCGCCGCTACGGCGCGTTCAAGACCGAACACAAGCAGCAGGTATTCGACCTAGTGCAAACCGGAGGCGCTCTCAGTCTCGATATGGGCTTCGAGCAACCGATCAACCTGGCAATCCACCGCAACAAAACCCGCACGGGCATCACCACCATCATGAGCATCGGCGTCAAGAAGCCATTCAGCAAGTGCTTCACGGTGTGCGGCAGTGACGTGGAGATCTATTCCATGGTGGCCGAATCCATCACCCACCTGGCAGCCGTGGCGACACCCGCTGCGCATGCAGCCTAGGAGACCGAAATGGAACGTAGCCTGGAAAAAGCCGCGAAATACTTCGGTCTCACCCGCCCCAAGTTGATCGCGCTCATGCGGGAAAAGGGCTTGCTCACCGACCGCAATCTACCGGCCTTCCCGGTGCGGGATCGCGACTACCTGCGGGTCAAGAACAGCAACTGGCACCACGAGACCGCCGGCATGCAATACAGCCAGTCGACCAAGGTCCGCCAAGCCGGCATCCGCTGGCTCGCCGAACAGTTGGGCCTCGAACTGCCAGCCATCCCGGCAGACAACCGTGACGTGGCCTAGGGAGTACGCCCGCCAGATCGTCGCCATGCACACACGCGAGGAGCGCAACGCCGCGCTCCTCGAAGTGCCGGAGCATCTGCGGGAACTGACCAAACGCCATTGCCTGAATGCCTGGAACCACCCTTCACGACTCAAACGCAAGGAGGCCGCTGCCCATGAGCAACATCAGTCAAACACCGCTACGACTGCAACCCGCACCGGATAGCGCTACCGTCGAGATGCTGCACCAACTCTTCGGTGACGTTCTTATCCCTCTGGAAAAGCTGCGCGTGCACTACTTCAAGAACCTCAACGAAAAGACCTTCACCGAGGCGATCAACAGCGGCCGGATTCAGCTGCCGGTGACCACGCTGGATCACAGTGTGAAGGCGTTGCGGTACGCGCACATCAAGCACGTCGCGGCACTGATCGATATCCGCGCCTACAAAGCAGACGAAGACATGCCACGACTGCAAAACGACTCAACCGAGCTAGACCAGTAACCCCAACGGCTGCCACCACCAGCCAATGTAACTACCAGGAGCACACCACATGACTGCGATTCAAATCTGCGCACTGATCGGCATCGTATTCGCCGCCGGCATCCTCTACTGGGTCGGCTACCGAGGCGGCCTCACAGATGGCAAAAATGATGGCTACGACGAAGGCTATTCCGACGGGTACGTCTCGGGCCGGGAGGAAGCTTCAGCCGCATACGCAGCCTCTCTCAAAGATATGTCAGATCAATGCATGCGCACCGAACTCCTATTGAGCCGGGAACCGCAAGACCGCTACACCCTTTTGGCCATTGCCGAAAAGCTGAAGCTCGCGGCAGACACCTTCCGCGCTGTCAGATCCGAAACCCAAGCAACTCAGGCGCTTGCCCTACGTGACAAGGCACTGAATATGGCTGCGCTGATGGATCGCTTCGAGTTGAAGGGGGATGCAGCATGAGCCGAGCCATCCCTATGCTGCGCCTGACACCCGAAGCTGCCGGCACACTGCAGCAGCAACACGCCAAGGCCACCAAGGAACTGCGCGCACTGACTCGCTACAGCAAAGAGTTCGACCGCCAGTTGAAAGCCCTGATCGGTTATGAAGCTCTGCGCCAATTGCACAAGGCAACCGATAACGCCTTGTTGCTGGCCGACCTGGTGAGGGAAGCCGCATGAACTGGATCCTCACCTCCACCGGCAAGCGCTTCGACTTGTTCGAGCCTGACGCCGACATGATCGACCCACGGGACATCTCGCACGCGCTGGCCCACCTGTGCCGATTCAACGGCCACACCCGCGAGTTCTACAGCGTGGCCCAACACAGCTGCATCGTCGCCGAGCTGGTGCCGGAAGAACACAAACTCGCAGCCTTACTTCACGACGCCGCCGAGGCGTACCTAGGTGACATGACGCGACCACTCAAGCAGTGGATTAGCGCCTTCCAGCATTTCGAGGACTGTATCTGGTGGCGAGTGTGCGAACGGTTCGACATCGCCCCAGAACTCCCCGCCTGCATCTACAAGGCCGACCTGATTGCACTTGCGACCGAGCGCCGCGACCTCATGCCAACCGGTCCGGCTATCTGGGATTGCTTGTCCGGCATCGAACCCATGGTTGAAACCATCCGCCCATGGCCTGCCGCCGAAGCCCGGCTCACCTACCACCAGCGGCTGATGGACCAGCTCGCAATCGAACACCGGAGGAAAGCGGCATGAAGAACCAACAGGACAAAACCCATACCCTGCCCGCTTTGCTCCGTGCTGCTGATGGCGTCGACACGCTAGAAACAAACAGTCTCTGCTGCGCAGCAGCAGGCATTATTGCCCCTTCCAGTGCCACTGCCGAGGCACTTATACCCCACGAAAAGCTGCGCGGGGCAGCGCTCGCTGATGCAACGCTAAACGCTCAGAAACGCCCGTTCGCGCAGCCTGCCGTGGGGTATAACCACCCAATTACATCAGCCGCCAAAACCCAGTTCGGTCTCGACTTTTCCGGCGAGATCCGCGTCGACCTCTTCGCCGGTGGCGGCGGCGCAACCATGGGCCAGGAGATGGGCACTGGCATGCCGGTTGACATCGCCATCAACCACAACCCCGACGCCATCAGCATGCACAAGCGCAACCACCCGAGCGCCGAACACTACATCACCGACGTCTACGACGTATGCCCCCGCCTAGCAACTCGCGGCCGTCCAGTAGCGCATCTGCACGCTAGCCCTGAATGCACCCACCACAGCCTTGCTGCTGGCGGTCAGGCGCGCAGCACCACCAGCCGTTCACAGTCATGGGTCATCCAGAAATGGGGAGGCCAGGTCAGCCCCCGCATGATCACGATGGAAAACGTCGTGCAGATCCTCCAGTGGGGACCGCTGATCGCGAAGCGCTGCAGCAAGACTGGCCGAGTGGTACGCCGTGACATGACTGTCGCGGCTGCCGGCGAGAGGGTACCGGTACAAGAACAGTACCTGGTGCCCGATCCAAAACGGAAAGGACGAACCTGGCGCCGCTTCGAAAACAACCTGCGCTCCATGGGCTACGACCTGATGTACGGTAAACTCAAAGCCTGCGACTTTGGCGCCGCCACTACCCGCGAGCGCTTGTTCCTGATCGCTCGCCGTGATGGTCAGCCACCGCGCTGGCCGAAACCGACGCACTTCAAGAACCCAGCCAAGGGACAGTCAGCCTACCGCTCCGCCGCCAGCTGTATCGATTGGTCTATTCCATGCCCGAGCATTTTCCTCACCAAGGAAGAAGGCCGTGCTGCAGGTGTGAAACGCCCACTGGTGAACAACACCTTGGAGCGCCTGCGCAAAGGTGCCAAACGCTACGTCATCGAGCACAAAAACCCGTTCATTGTCAGCGTCAACCACAGCGGCAACGACCTGGCGCGTTGCCAATCCGTTGACGATCCCACAAAGACCATCACCGGTGCGCATGGGTTTGCTCTTGTCACCCCGCACCTCGCACCCTTCATCACCGAACACGCCAATGGCAGCAGCCAGCGCAACATGCCAGGTGATGACCCTCTACGCACCATCTGCAGCGGCGTGAAGGGCGGACACTTCGCCCTGGCCGTCGCATACGTCGCCCAGCACAACGGCGGATACAACGTGACTCCTGGGCACCACCCGAAGCAACCGCTGACGGCGATCACCACTACGGGCAGCCAGCAGCAGATCGTCACTGCGCACCTGTCGACGCTTCGTAGGAACTGCGTCGGCCGAGCCATGGACGAACTGGTGCCGACTATCACTGCGGGTGCCGAGCATCACGCCCTGGTCGAGTACAAGCTCGCGCCAGAGGTCGAGGCCGGCGCCATGCGCGTAGCGGCCTTCCTGATGGGCTACTACGGCAGCGACAATACCTACGACCTGCGTGACCCGGCCGCAACCATCACTACGCGGGACCGCTTGGCACTTGTCACCGTTACGATCAAAGGCACGCCGTATGTCATCGTCGATATTGGCATGCGCATGCTCACCCCTCGTGAGCTTTACCGCGCGCAGGGTTTCCCAGATAACTACGTCATTGATCGTGGGCACGATGGTCGCAAGTTCAGCAACAGAACCCAGGTACTGATGGTGGGAAACTCCGTGTCACCTTGGCCAATGATGGCATTAGTTAGATCTAACAGAGATAAAAAAAATAACAACTGTATGGAGGCAGCTGCATGAATACACTTTTTTTGCTGATGGCTCAATACGACGGCAAAACTGTCATACCTTTAAATCGCATCTGTGCCGACTATATGAATCTAACCGTGGAAAAATTCAAACAAAAGCAATTCAATGGAGAGATTGATATTCCAATAACCAGATTAGGCGCTAACTCCCAAAAAGCAGCACTTGGAATACATATCAAAGATCTAGCAGAATACATAGACCGGCAAAGAGCGAAAGCATTGGAGGAACATAAAAAAATTATAGGGCGGGACTATTAACTATATGAAAGATAGGCCCCGACAGGGGCCTGAGCAAGCTTATGCCACCGGGATCATCACTACCGGTATAGAACAAAGGGAGGATGGTAATCCCGATACGAAATTCGAATGAGCTTGAAGCAATCGCTTATCTGCCAAACCAGTTTCGAGATCAATCTCAATTGTTCCAGCACAAAACGAATGACTACCTGTACCAGCTGAATATACAAAAGGTTTAAAGTCATCTCGACTCATTGGGTTTTCGCAGCATTTAACAGCGAGTTGAGTACAAGCAATTTTCACCGCAGGCAAGCATGCTTTAACTGCGTTTATTATCTCCACACGTGGAGTTCCATGACGCCCACGACCATTCGAAAAAATTATCGACTCTGGCTTAACGACGGAAAGTAAATCCCTCGTAAACTCTGCGGGATCATCGCCGCCGGGTAATCCACCGTGGTGCGGAAAAACTAAATACTTAGACTCCACAGAGCATTCAGAGCGCACAATCTCATCTAAGGCCAAACGATCCATATCGGCGGTAATCAACGCCACCGGGGAACCTTTAAAAATAACTTTAGCAACTATACTAACAGAGTTACTAGTAAGCACCTTCGAGCTTTTAGGCAAGGCGGAACCCGCACCAGTCAAGGCCATGAGAGGCGTAGGGGAGACAATTTCAATGGACACTTCATTCGAAACATTCGCCCAACCATATGTTTGGTTCGCACTAACACCCATTGTTACCGTAAGAGCGCCCCGCTGCATAAGTTCATCCACGAGCGTACGTACATCCCCCCACAGTTTACTTTGCTTCTTAGAGTCACAATTCAAAACTAAATGTCTAACAATGTATTTGGGGTTTGCAAGTATATTTATCAACCCTCCAACATGATCAGAATCAGTATGTGAAATTATCACCACATCAATCTCTTCGATACCCTTACACTCCAAATAATGAAGTAAATGAGTACGATCAGCAGTATCAATAACCACAGTTTTCCCATCACTCATCAGAACCGAGGAGCTGCCATGGCCGACATCTAAAACCGCAAGAGTAGATGTCATATCGAAATCCAATCTTTTATATAAATATCTGTTTGGCTTTCCGCATCCAAATTAACTTGAGCCTTACACCTATATACATCTCCGCCCTTGATAGATTTAACTATCTCCGAGCAAAAGCCCACCTCATCTTTAGATATATCAACCTCTATAATTGATTGAGACTCCCACCCAGGCACTACTACTGCAACTCTAAGTATAGTTGGCGACTCCTGAACAATATTCTCAATACGGATCAGAGTTGGCCAAGGCCGCCTGATACTGGAAAAATTACCGGAAAACTCTCGGATACACGTAGCAAACGCGTCCATAACGCTCTCACCATTTAGGTTCCGAGCTTCAATAATGCACGGTATAGAGTGCCTCAAGCGTCTAACAGACGAAATCGTATCGACATCCCTAGAACACAGCACAGCCGGTATGTTCTTCTTATATAAACTCGAAACAATTACATCACCATTGATAGGGGAGTATCTCGAGTTATTTAAATGAAAGTCACAAACAAATCCATCATGATCATTAGACGCATTGAGGAGCTGATCCATTCCCGAGATATGGAAAATCTCCTCAGTATCCACTCTTAAGTCATCTAAATGATACTCATACAGTTCCCTAACCGAGGGATCGTCATCAATTAAAAATACGCGGGAAATATCTCTCCCCTCGATGTTTAAAGCCTGCATTTTAACTCCCTATAATTGGCAGTGTAATCTTAAACTCAGCACCACCTAACAAATCTCCCCGTGGCGTAACATGCACCTCCCCCCCCAAATCTTTCACAGTATCCTTTACAATAGTAAGGCCCAAACCGGTACCATCAGGATCAGAAGTAATACCTGGAAGCCAAATTTCAGAAACATTACGCTGAGATATACCAGGACCAGAGTCAGCAACAACGATAACGCACGTATCACCATCAATGCTGGTAGATATTTCAATGATACGATTATTAGAGTTTTCCCGCCTGAAAGCATTCAATGCGTTGTTTAATAAGTTAGTCAATATAGATTCAAGGGCAGCTTCAGAGCATCGCAAAAATGGGTTTTGAGCACTTAATTTCAATTTAATAGATGTGTCGCGCGCTGTATAGAAAGGCAGCATCATCTTTTCTATCTGCACTATTACAGAATTTATTTCGACCTTGCCAATTCGACGTTTATTAGCGCGAACAAGACTTAAAGTAGCCGAGCTCAATGTCGAAAGCGCGTCTAAAGCTTTTCGAATCTTCTCAATTAGAGTAACTATAATTGGTTGCTTATCAGCAGCAATAGCCTGTTTCATCTTTATTTCTAATACCGATGTAGAAAGCTCAATAACCTTGAGTGGATTGCCGTGTGACTCGTGTGCAAAGGTCGCCGCAGTTATGCCGGCTGTGCTTAACGTACGATAAAGCTGAATCTCTTTACGAAGGTTGTCTGCCTCCTTATCCCTCGATTTTGCGTACTGATCGAAAGCAGCCGTAATTTTTTGCCGTATTCTAGGCGGCGCCTCTGAGATTATCTCTGTGAGGTTCGCCTTCTCTTTCGTAGCTGCGGCTGGTGCAGAAGCTCTTTCCCCCTGCCTTCTCCGCTCAGCTTGAAGTAGCCGCCATTTAGCCATCCATTCTAAGCAGTCTATTGTGAATGTTTTCAACTCAGTGAACGTATCGTCCTCAATAAATCCTGAACGGTCTGTCTTCTGAACTAAAACCCTCATACCTTTGTTACTTAGAGAAATTTTACCAATTGAGTTATTAGTACTCGGGCGCTCTTCTGGGTTTTGCGTCCGAATCAAATTTATCCCTAACCAGTCATCGCCGCCGCCGCCATATGGTGAAACTCGAACCTCATCCTGATACACATGGACTCCCCCAAAGTGCTTTAGCCACTCTCTTACATCTTTGAGGTTCACCCCTTTACCTGAACTGAAATTTTCAGATTTAAGAAGGAAGGCCCAAAAATCTAGCTTACAAATTGGAGAAAGATAAGCACCCATATCTTTTTGACGTCGGATATCCTCATGCGTACCTGCATGTAAGACTTTGCCCTGCCAATCAAGAATCTGAGCTGACGCCTTGCCATTTTCGTCAAGGCTTGCTGACAAGTGATATTCACAAGAATCAAAGTATTTACTGCTTAAGAGTTTTTTTATTTCATCAAATTCTTTGGATTTTAAATCGACTTTGAAACCAGACTCTTTATCCTCAAAAGGGTCGGTCAATAACAATACCACTCTAGCTAATCGCTTTAGCTCCTCGGAGCGAATAGCAGACCTCAAGCCTTTGAGTTCTGTCGTCGTCCCTTTACCTTTACCTAAAGCAAGAGACTGGATAGTAAGGTCCACGTCTTCAACGGTACTGGCATTATCGAACTTATCCCAGTTCACATCCAAGACACTGCTAGCAGATGAGTTCTCCAATGTTGACTCAAGACGAACAGATCGCCCCATCCTAAGTGCTGCTAGACGACCAAGACCTTTACTTCCTGATGGTGTACGGCCCAACCTGGTTGTTTGCAAACTATTTTTCGTCGACTTGCCCAATACCAACCATGAGTTTTTAATACTGTCATTAGACATGCCATCCCCATCATCGCTGACAATAATAGAGCCGCCTGGGACAGTAGTATTAATCAGTTCAACAGTGCACGTCTTGGCATCAGCGTCATAGGAGTTTTTGATTAACTCAAGGATACTTTGGTCACTACCCTGGTTTAACTCTTCACCAAGTCGAACTAGGATATTTGGTGAAAACCTGAAGTGGACGTCACTCAAAATTTCACCCCCTGAAGAACCATTGAAGAGACACTTTTAGTCGTCAGATGACGACACCTGATGACATCATTTAGCCTAGAGGTAACCCGTGGATCTTTTAGAGCTTTTATGAGTTTCAAACAGCTAGTGACGCCCCCCTTCAATGGCTTCATCACAATTAAGTGATTCTCAACGGCCACCGGCTCAGTTCCTTTTACCAGCGTAGTCACCAGCCGATTCTTGTCGCATGGATTCGACGTTCGCCTCACCACTACAAACGGTGGCACAAACTTAGTACCAGAAAAATTTATTATTTCTTTCGGAAAAGCGACTCCAAACGCTGGAGCATTCTTCGCACAAAGAAATGGAAAACCCTCTTCACCTTCATCTAGTCTGTGCGGTACCACAGGCCCCACACGCACAGTAAACAAATCGCCTACCGTCACTGAGTCCGCTTCATCTACTGCCAGCGGAACCCATTGAATTTCTTGGGCAAAACTTGAATGCTGCTTGATTAAACTTAAAATAAATACATCTACGTCAACATTCTTCGAAAAACGGCCATGCAAATCAACTAAACCGTTGTTCGTTTCTTTTTCTAGTTTTTCACGCCAGCGTTCATACCTAGAACCACTTCTTAAAACATCGGGAAGAATCGCTACTAGCTTTTGACCAAGTTTACCGGTAGCAAGAACCTTATCCACAAATATCGCAGCAAGCTGAGTTTTCCCACTACTCCAATTATTTTCATCACTAGCTATAACATGACCAAAAGGTGGATTAGCAATTACGCAATCAAACTCGCCTCCAACATTTCTCTCTAAATAGTCACACGTATAAAACCTGTCAAAACAACTTAAGAATATAGATAACTGACCTTCTGATATACTTGGCAGCCCATGCCTAATTGCAGCCAAAGCGATTAGCCTAAGTTTCGCTGCGACTACAAAACTATCATGCAGATCACATCCACCAAATTTCCGCCCCCAATATTCAATCGTATGATCTAGCGTTTTTTTGATCGGGTAGGTTTTGGCAACGCCCAACAATAGATTACCAGCCCCGCAAGACGGATCAAAGAATGTTTTTTCAGCAGCAATTTCTGCTGACAACAAACCAACTAATTTAATTGTTATATCATCAGCAGTAAAAAAAATACCTTGTTCTGAACGAGTCTCATATGGCACCAATTTCTCTACCGCAATATCGGCTTCCCCTTCAACAAACTCAATGGCTCGACTGGAGCTGACCTCGCACCAAGAATCTGTTAACAAGGTATGAAACAGCTCCTTTATAAAGGGCGCATAATGAAGACTAGCTGTAGTTGCTAATAAATGAGCGACTGCCACTTTATATACTTCCGAAATCGGTTTTTACAATCATTGGAAAATGATTTTTTCCAACCACTAACAGGCTGACAAAATCAACGGTTGGATTCGTGAGGTGAGTTCGCGAGTCATTACATGCTTCACAGATCATTTGCCCACCCTTCCTTAGATAAAAAAAGACAAAATCATCAACCCTTTATTCTTTTTGGTTACAAAAAAATCACGAATATATACCAGCATATTAATTCATTTTCGCGATTGCATCGCCCGTTTCGAGCCCTGCCATGCCACCTCAACCTAATATTTTTTCGTGGTCACATCGTCTATCCATCTCCAAGCACAGTATGCATCGCCTCGACCACGTAAATGCGTATATCGCCGAAGGGAATTCCAGTCTCGATGACCAGACACACTCGATACCCTCGGAATATCCCAATCCATTTCAAAGAGTCGGCTGACTCCTTCATGGCGCAGATCATGAAAATGGAGGTCTTCAATACCAAGCATCGGGCACGCTCGCGTGAAAGAAGCTGACACCGATTTGGCGTTATAGGGGAAGATCTCCCGCTTAACCCTCGGCATGGTGTGCAATATCGCCCAGGCTTCATCCGGCAAATGACACCACACGTCATTACCAATTTTCTGCCCCGGGTTTTTCATGTCCCGCACTAAAACCGCCTGCCGAGTGCAGTCAAGATCATCCCAGCGGATTCTAGTGATCTCTTCCTGCCGGCGCGTTGAGAATATCGCGAAGGCGATCAGCTTAGGCATATGAATGGAATCTGGTCGACGCTTCTGCATCTCAAGAAAATGACTCATTAGACTATCCAGCTCGTCGAGCGTGGGCCGGCGATTGCGCTCCTTGCTCTTGCTGACCATACCGAGTTTGCGTAGGACCTTGCGAGCGTCAGGCATTGCATGCGGGTCTATCTCATAGCCCCAAGCAGGTCGAGCCACGGATAACACCGCACCCAGATGCGATAGATCGTTCCCTACGGTCTGAGCCTGAACACCGCCGCCCTCCTTACTCATCCGCCACTGTGCGAACTCGACCAATTTCTGACTGCTCAACGCTGCATCATCTAACTCACCCAACCAGGTGTCTTTGATCGCGTTCAGCGTCGCGTTCTTGGTCTTACCGAGCGGCCGGATCTTCTCGTACTCATCTAGGTACTGCTCGATCATTTTCTTGATCGTCACCCCCTTCCGATTCGCCCGCTCAATAGCACCTGGCTGGGCCAGCTCGGTCTCCCGTCGCTTGATCCAGGCCTGGGCGGCCTGCTTACGGTCGAAGGTTTGGCTTTCCTGATAAACTGTCTTGCCATCCCGATTGATCCGTATCTGCGCCGTGTAGGCTGTCGAGTTGTCCTTGCGCTTACGTGCTGTGATCGTGCCCATTTCCAGTTGCTACATTGCCGAATTCGATCGCTACAATGTAGCAACCGACTCTAGAAAACAAGGGAAAACGGGTAAAAACCGCTGTATAAAAGAACAGTATTAATGAATTCCGAAAAAGCCGAATCACTAGTAAACGCTAGCCCCTCATGCTCAGAACCGTCACGCCGGTTCAGCGTGGCGCCGATGATGGATTGGACCGACCGCCACTGCCGGTTCTTCCTGCGCCTACTCTCCAAGCACGCCCTGCTCTACACCGAGATGGTCACCACTGGCGCGATCCTGCACGGCGACCACGACCGTTTCCTGCGTCACAATGAAGCCGAGCACCCGCTGGCCCTTCAGTTGGGCGGTAGTGTTCCGGCTGATCTGGCGGCTTGCGCGCGTATGGCCGAGGCCGCTGGCTACGACGAGGTGAACCTGAACGTCGGTTGCCCCAGCGACCGGGTGCAAAACAACATGATCGGCGCGATCCTGATGGCGCATCCTGCCCTGGTTGCCGATTGTGTGAAGGCGATGCGTGACGCGGTGTCGATTCCGGTGACGGTGAAGCACCGCATCGGCATCAATGGCCGGGACAGCTACGCCGAGCTGTGTGATTTCGTCGGGACGGTGAAGGACGCGGGCTGCACCAGTTTTACCGTGCATGCGCGGATTGCGATTCTGGAAGGGCTGTCGCCGAAGGAAAACCGTGACATTCCGCCGTTGCGTTATGACGTGGCGGCGCAGTTGAAGCGGGATTTCCCTGAGCTGGAGTTTATTCTCAACGGCGGGATCAAGACGCTGGAGCAGTGCCATGAGCATTTGCAGACGTTTGATGGGGTGATGTTGGGGCGGGAGGCTTATCACAATCCGTATTTGCTGGCGGAGGTGGATCAGCAGTTGTTTGGCAGTGAGGCGCCGGTGATCAGTCGGGCTGAGGCGCTGGTGCAGTTGCGGCCGTATATTGCGCAGCATTTGGCGAGCGGTGGTTCGATGCACCATATCACTCGGCATATTCTGGGGTTGGGTACCGGTTTTCCGGGGGCGCGCAAGTTCAGGCAGTTGTTGTCGGTGGATATTCACAAGGCGAGTGATCCGCTGGCGTTGCTGGATCAGGCTGGGGCTTTGCTGGAAGGGCGGTAAGTCCGTTCAAGTCTGGGGGACTGGTCTGCCGCTATCGGGGCAAGCCCCCTTCCACCTTTGAATTGTGGTGATCATGCGGGAATTGGGTTGAACCTGTCGGCAGTTTTGGCCTCCTATTTAGCACCAAGACAAGGCATTCAAACGGCCGTTTTCAGGTTGTTGCCCTCGCAAACGATCGAACGCATTTGCGCCCTTGAGCGCCTGCCGGTGCTCGGGTAATGTCATCAGACCCACAGGACAGAGCACGCCCATGACTTCCAAGCTGGAACAACTCAAGCAATTCACCACTGTCGTAGCCGATACCGGCGATTTCTCCACCCTCGCCAAGCTCAAGCCGCAAGACGCCACCACCAACCCTTCCCTGCTGCTCAAGGCCGCTTCGATCCCGGGCTACGCCAAGCTGCTGGATGAGTGCGTGCAGGACTGCAACGGCGATGTGGGCCTGGCCAGCGACCGGTTTGCGGTGGCGGTGGGTCAAGAGATTCTCAAAGTGGTGCCAGGCCGTATTTCCACTGAAGTGGACGCCCGCCTGTCGTTCGACGAAGACGCGATTCTCAAGCGTGCGCATCGCCTGATCGACCTGTATGACAAAGCCGGCGTTGGCCGTGACCGCGTGCTGATCAAGATCGCCTCCACCTGGGAAGGCATCCGCGCGGCGGAGAAGCTGGAAAAAGAAGGCATCCAGACCAACCTGACGCTGCTGTTCTCCTTCGCCCAGGCCGTGGCCTGTGCCGAAGCCGGTGTGTTCCTGATCTCGCCGTTCGTGGGCCGTATCTATGATTGGTACAAGAAGGCCAACGGCAACGATTACACCGGTGCCGAAGACCCGGGCGTGCAGTCGGTGACGCGCATTTACAACTACTACAAGGCCAATGGCTACAAAACCGTGGTGATGGGCGCGAGCTTCCGTAATCTGAGCCAGATCGAGGAGTTGGCCGGTTGTGATCGCCTGACCATCAGCCCGGACCTGCTGGAGAAACTGGCGGCGGATAAGGGCAAGCTGGAGCGTAAGCTGTCGCCGGGGCATGCCGGTGAAGCGCGCGTGCATCTGACTGAAGCGCAGTTCCGTTGGGAGTCCAACGAGGATGCGATGGCGACTGAGAAGCTGGCGGAAGGGATTCGTCAGTTTGCTCGGGACCAGGAGAAGCTGGAGGCGTTGCTGACTGCCAAGTTGTAAGGCAGGCAGTGGCAAAAAGGGCGGTTCCCTCGCGGGTACCGCCCTTTTTTGTGCTCAGCCGATCTGAAGCCTGTCTTACTTCAATGTGGGAGGGGGCTTGCCGCCTCCCACATTTGGAATGCATTCAACCCAGGAGGTCAGTGGCGCTCAAGGGCGTTGACGAGGTCGTGGAAGGCTTCGCGGTTGGAATCATTCAAGCCCATCAGGATCTTGTGCGCTTCCAGCACCTTGACCCGCACCACTTCCTCGGACTGGTCCTGGGACGGCAGGTCGGTGAGGCATTCCGGGCATGGGATCGGGCGGTCAACGATGTTGAACACCTGGTCGAAGCCCATGGACTGCAACAGGCGGGTGATGTCTTCGTGGGTGGTGACGACGGTCGGCAACAGGCCGACCTTCTGCCGAGACAGAATGGACAACTTGGCCAACAGGCCCAAGGTGGTGCTATCGATGCTGCGGGTTTCGGTCAGATCGATCACGATCGCCGAGAAGTTCAGCGCTGTGAAGATCCGCTCAATCGTCGCATCCAGCGCCGAACACAAGGTCAGGCGCACTTCACCGACAAACTTCAGGACGAAGGTCCCGTCTTGCTCGGCGAATTGGATTCTTCCGGTACTCATCAAAGATTCCTGCTCAACACCAATAGGGCGATATCATCCGGCATCTCCCCCAGCGTGGCCAATCCAAAAACCTGCCGCAGGCCATCCAGGCTGCCGCCCGCCGACTTGACCTTTTGGGGCAAGGCGGCTTCTTTCTCTTTGAGTGTAGGCTCTGGAAGCAGGTCCAGGATGCCATCAGACATCAGCGTCAGGCTGAACGTCGGCGGCAGTTCCAGGATGTGGTCTTCGTAGGTCGCTTCATTGAACAAGCCTACGGGCAGGCCACGCCCTTCCAGGTAACGCACACTGTCAGGAGTGTATAAAACAGGCATCGGCAGGTGACCGCCGATGCTGTAGGTCAAAAGACCGGTTTCTTCATCGATCACGCCGCCGACCATCGTCACGTGCTTGCCCAGCTTGCAACTGATCAGGCCTCGGTTGATGTGACCCAGCACCTCGGAGGGGGTGAACTCCGGCAAGGTGCCGTTGCGCTTGGATTCGAACAGCAACCGTGTGGTCATGAACTTCAACAACACGGTGACAAAAGCCGAGGAAGCACCGTGGCCGGACACATCGGCCAGGTAGAACGCGACACGCCGCTCGTCGACGCGAAAGTAGTCGACAAAATCACCCGACAGGTACAGCGACGGGATGATCTGGTGGGCGAACTGGAATTCGTCGATGGTCCACGGGCTGACCGGCAGCATGTTCATCTGCACCTGGCGCCCGGCATTCTGGTCTTCCTGAAGCAGGTTGAGGCTGGCTTCGAGTTCGCGGTTGGCGGTTTCGAGCTTTTCGCGGTAGCGCTGGTTTTCCACCAGCAGGCGCGCCCGGTCCAGCGCACGGCGCACTGAGTGCTCCAGCACTGCCAGGTCTTCCAGGGGCTTGATCAGGTAATCGGCAGCGCCCAGGCGCAACGCTTCGACGGCATCGTTCATCACGCCGGCACCGGACACGACAATCATGGGCGTCTGCGGGGCGAGCTCGGTCACCTGGCGAATCAGCTCGAGGCCGCCCATCTGGGGCATGCGCAAGTCGCAGATCACGAGGTCGGGCTGGTCGCGCTCGAACACCTGGAGACCCTGTTGGCCATTGCTGGCCTGCAGGACGCTGAAGCCACTGTCTTCCAAATAGGCCGCAAGGCTCGCGCGCACTACTTCGTCGTCATCGATTATCAGCAGCGTGGCACTGGTTTTTTGCATGTGGGCAAACGGCGCCAGAATTAGGTTGGCGTAGGTGGCGCGACAATGGCCGGGCTCACGTACTGGATTCGCTTTCTAGCCTCTCTGTCCTACAAAGCATTGGGATTTTTCCCATGCACAATGGTAAAGCAGAGGTGCCCTTCTAAGGCGCAGACGGTACTCCCATCCGTCAGGGGTTTCAAGCTCATGCCGATGGTCGCCGAGCGTCTTTACACCGCAAATCACCGGGAGTTATAAGAACAGGCACGACCACAACACAAAGAAAGGATGGAACCCATGAGCGAACACGAGCGCGACTACGCCGAAAAACGCGATTTCATCCGCATGCGTGTGGATGCCGATGTGTCTCTGATCCACGCAGGGCAAGAGATTGCCGGGGTTTGCGTGGACCTTTCCAGCTCCGGCATGCAGGTGCAGGCGCCGCGCCAGTTCAACACGGGCGACCTGTTGACCGTGCGCATCGACTCGGAGCACGCCGCGCTGAAGGGCCTGGAGGCGGACACCGAGGTGGTGTGGACCAAAACCACCGGCGAAGACCAGCACCTGGGCCTCAGGATCCTGAAAATGCGCTGAAAACCGCGCACAAAAAAGGCGACCGCCGGGGTCGCCTTTTTCATGTCAAAACATAACGGTTTAGAAGTCGTCGACGACCTTGCCGTCCTTGACCTTGAACTCGCGGTTCTGCAGGTACGCGTTACGGATAAAGGTGTACTTGTCACCGGTGATCAGCTTCTCGCTGTCAAGCAGGCTGGCACGGGTATCGACGATGTTCAGGCCGAAGGTGCTGTTGCGCCAGCCGATATCGTTCATGTAGCGATACGGCTGGGTGTAGCTGTCCACGTACTTGGACGGCGCGTCACGCAAGGTGCTTGGGCCCAGCAGCGGCAGCATTACGTAAGGGCCGCTGCCGACACCCCAGTAGCCGAGGGTCTGGCCGAAGTCTTCATCACTGCGTTGCAGCCCCATTTTGGTGCCTACATCGATGAAGCCCAACACGCCGAAGGTGGTGTTTACCAGTAAACGGGCCGTATCTACACCGGCCTTTTGGGGCTTGAGCTGCAGCACGTTATTGGCCAGGTTGCCGACATCGCCGATGTTGCGGAAGAAGTTGTGAACGCCATCCTGGACGAATTGCGGGGTCACGAACTGGTAACCCTGGGCCAATGGCTTCAGTGCGTAGGTATCAACGGTGTCGTTGAAGGTGAAGATCGGGCGGTTGACGCTTTCCCATGGATCGTCTTCCGAGGCTGCCTGTGCGGCGAACGGCGCCAGAAAGATAGTGGCACACACCGACAGCTGAGCGAAATAGTGGCTCCAGCGCATAGCTTTTGCTCCTTGAATGGTCTGTCATGGGCGCTATGCCCTGAATAAGGCGGTCAGTATATGCCGGAAGTCGCCAATTAGGCAGCTGCTAGGAAACGTCTGATTCAAAATGCACAAAATTCCTACAATCAACCCGACTGTCATCGGCCTGTCATGGTGCCTGGATAGCGTTAGCGCTATTTCAGGGATGTCGACATGCCCCACGCCGAGATAGCCATCGCCAGCGCCCCCGCCCTGACCGCCGTTCTGTTTGGCCTGAGTGGCTGTCTGGTGGACTTCGGTTCCCGGGCCCGTACCGACTCCCAGGCCCCCGACTCCCAAGCCACACCGGGTGCGCTGAAAATCTTGCGCAGCCTCAAGGAACAAGGCGTGCCCTGCGCCTGGCTGGATGAACTCCCCCCCGCCGTCACCACGCCGTTGGCCGCCACGCTACCCAACTGGGTCAAGGCGGCATCGCCCTCCTCCATTCGCTGGCCGGCCCCCCATGCCTGCTGGCAAGCCTTGATGGAGCTGAACATCGAACGCCTGGAAGGCTGCGTACTGGTCAGCGGCGAGCCGCGCCTGCTGCAATCGGGCCTTAACGCCGGGTTGTGGACCATCGGCTTGGCCTCCTACGGCTCACTGTGCGGCATGGCACCCGAGCAATGGCAGGCCCTGAGCGAGCCGGAACGCGAGCTCAAGCGCGGCAAGGCCACCCTTGCGCTGTACGGGTTGGGCGTACACTCGGTGATCGATCACCTGGGCGAGCTCGGCACCTGCCTGGCGGACATCAGCCTGCGCCAGCTCAAAGGCGAGAAGCCCTGACACGGATCATGCACAGTCGACGCCAGTGGATTAATCTACAGGCTAGCCCGTAGACCTTTCTCGGCGTGCCGCGGTCTATGCCAGTGCCTATCGATAAAAGGAAACACATCATGCCTGATCGCAAAAAACTGGAAGACCAGGTCGAAATCCTGCGCGGGCAGTTGGAACAGCAACCGCCGCTGTCGGAAGAAAAACGTGAAGCACTGGAGGCCTTGATTGCCAAGTTCGAATTGCAACTTGAGCTGGAACCGGCCACCCAGACACCCAGTATTTCCGACGATGTGAATAAAGCGGCCATAGAGTTCGATGCTGAACACCCGGCCATTTCCGGGGCACTGCGCAATATCATGAACACGCTGGGCAGCATGGGAATCTAATCTGCCCGACATGTGGGAGGGGGCTTGCCCCCGATAGCAGAGGTTCAGACACAGGTTCTGTGACTGACACTCCGCCATCGGGGGCAAGCCCCCTCCCACATTTATCTTGCAATAAGCCTACTGTCGGGCCAGCCGCACGTTCTGGAACGCCACATCCTCAGTACTGCGATACGGGTTGATATCCAACCCACCCCGCCGCACATAGCGCGCATACACCGTCAATCTTTCCGGCTTCAGCAAGCGCTGCAGGTCCAGGAAGATGCGCTCTACGCACTGTTCATGGAAGTCCGAGTGCTGGCGAAAGCTCACGATGTACTCCAGCAGGCTGGCGTGATCCAGCGCGTGGCCACGGTATTGCACCACCACGCTGCCCCAGTCGGGCTGGCTGGTCACCGGGCAGTTGGATTTGAGCAGGTGGCTATGCACGCTCTCCTCGACAACGCGCGAGTCATCGCAACGCAGCAGCTCCGGGCGCGGGTGCTCGTAGTTGCTGACGCTGATATCCAAATCATCGATGCAAACGCCCGGCAGCGCCATCACGCCTTCGGCCTCGATCTCGGCCAGGCTGCGGATGCGCACGTTCACCGGTTTACCGGCTGCGGTGCTGAGGTCTGTGCGCAGGGTGGCTTCCAGGCTGGCCGTATCGGCAAACGCGGTCTGGTTCAGCGAGTTGAGGTACAGCTTGAACGACTTGGACTCGATGATGTTCGGCGAGTCGGCCGGGATGCTGAATTCGCCGATGGCCACCACCGGCTTGCCCGACGGCAGCAACCAAGACAGTTCGAAGCAGTTCCAGAAATCCACGCCCTTGTACGGCAGGGTCTCGGCGCTCAGGCCCAGTTCGGCCCATTTGGCGGCGCGTGGAATCGGGAACAGCAACGACGGGGTGTAGGTGGAGATGTATTCACTGGACTTGCCCAGCGGCGAATGTTCGGCTGCGGGATGCATGGCGGAAACCTGGCTAAATAAACCGCGCCAGTCTACCAGCCTTTGCCCCCGCGCCTAAGCGCCAGCGGATCAATCGACGTTGAGTTTGCCGACCATGCCCGCCTGGTAATGCCCCGGCAGGTTGCAGGCAAACTCAAGGCCCGTGGCCTTGGTGAACGTCCAGGTCAGCTCGGCGGTTTTGCCAGGCTCGACCAATACGCTATTGGGATCGTCGTGTTTCATCGCACCATGGCCCATGGCGCCGTGGTCCATGTTGCCCATGCCGGTGGACGTGAGCATACCGCTGGCCTGCATCTGTAACATTTCCTTCTGGTGCTCGGCATGCATCGCCGCGTCACCCAGGTTGAATTCGTGGAGCAACTGCCCTTTGTTGACCAATACAAAGCGCACCGTCTCACCGGCTTTTACATCCAGGGACTTGGGCGAAAAGGAAATATCCTGCAGGGTCACTTCCACGGTACGCGTGGCCTTACTCGCCGGTGCAGCTTCACCGAACGCATAGGTATGGGCGCCATCGGCCATCGCCTCAACACTCAACGCCAACAGGCAACCCGCCAACAACAAGGGTGTACGCAACGCCATCTGTTTTCTCCAAAATGTGTGACCAGGCAGGGGAACACTCTAAGAATGCGCCGCTGCCAGCCAGCTGACTGCTAGATTACAACTTTGTCAGGTTGCCCTCCTGCCCTGGCACCCAAGGTATAAAGCCGTCGTCCATCGTTGCCAAGAGTCGCCCATGAAACTGCTGATCGTCGAAGACCAACCCAAAACCGGCCACTACCTGCGCCAGGGCCTGGCCGAGGCAGGGTTTACCACTGAACTGGTGGCCGACGGCAGCAGCGGCCAGCACCTGGCATTGACCGGTGACTACGACCTGCTGATCCTCGATGTGATGCTGCCGGGCCGGGATGGCTGGCAGATCCTCCAAGCCGTGCGCAGCGCCGGCCTGGATATCCCGGTGCTGTTCCTCACCGCCCGCGATGCCGTGGAAGACCGCGTGCACGGCCTGGAACTGGGCGCCGACGACTATCTGGTCAAGCCGTTCGCCTTTTCCGAGCTGCTGGCCCGCGTGCGCAGCCTGTTGCGCCGGGGCGGCAGCACACCGCAGGAAACTGCGCTGCAACTGGCCGACCTGCGCCTGGACCTGATCCGCCGCCGCGTCGAGCGGGACGGCCAGCGCATCGACTTGACCGCCAAGGAATTCTCACTGCTGGAACTGCTGCTGCGGCGCCAGGGCGAAGTGCTGCCCAAATCGCTGATCGCCTCCCAAGTGTGGGACATGAACTTCGACAGCGACACCAACATCATCGAAGTCGCCATCCGCCGCCTGCGCCTGAAAGTCGACGATAACTTCCCCAACAAACTGATCCACACCGTACGCGGCATGGGTTATGTGCTGGAGGAGCGGGTCAATTGATCAAGCGCCTGTCCCTGGCCAGCCGCCTGGCGTTGCTGTTTGCCGCCTGCACCGCGGTGGTGTCGTTGATTGCCGGCGTGCTGTTCAACCGTGCCAGCGAAGCGCACTTCATTGAGCTGGACCAGCAACAGCTCGACAGCAAGCTGATCGCGCTGCGCAGTACGTTGCAGGGGGTCGACTCACGGGAAGCGCTGGCCCAGCGTGAAGCGCAATTGCGCGCCGAACTCAGTCGCCAGCCCGACCTGACCCTGCGTATCACCGCGGCAGGCCAACGCTGGCTGGACGATGCACCCAGCATCGACTTGCCCGCAGCGCCCGGCCTGCACAGCCTGCAAAACGCCGACACCGACTACCGTGTCTACAACGCGCCGCTGAGGGCCGACCAACCGGATTCGCCGCAACTGACGCTGATGCTCGATATCACCCACCATCAACATTTCCTGCAACGCATGCAGCATCTGATCTGGCTCACCATCGGCCTGTCAGCCCTGGCCACTGCCCTGCTCGGCGCATGGGCCGCTCGCAGCGGGTTGCGACCGTTGCGGCGCATGGGCGAAGTGGCCGCCAGTGTGTCGGCCCATTCCCTGACCCAGCGCCTGCCCCAGCAACATATGCCGGTGGAACTGGCCGAACTGGCCCAGGCCTTCAACGCCATGCTCGGCCGCCTGGACGATGCATTCCAGCGCCTCTCGGCGTTCTCCGCCGACATCGCCCACGAACTGCGCACGCCGCTGTCGAACCTGCTGACCCAGACCCAGGTCATCCTCACCCAGCCGCGGCCGCTGGAGGATTACCGCGAGGCGCTGCACAGCAACCTGGAAGAACTGCAATGGATGGCGCAACTGGTCAACGACATGTTGTACCTGGCCAAGGCGGATCATGGCTTGCTGATGCCCAAGCGCGAGCCGTTGGCGCTGGCTGATGAAGTGGACGCGTTACTGGAGTTTTTCACGCTGCTGGCGGAGGACAGGCAAATCAGCCTGGTTCGCGAGGGCACGGCCCATACGACGGGCGACCGTGGGATGTTGCGGCGGGCACTGTCGAATCTGCTGGATAATGCGCTGCGGTTCACCCCGCAAAGTGGCCAAGTGCGTGTGCGTATGGAAGATGGGGTGAGGCTTTCAGTCGAAAACACCGGGGACGGTATTCCAACCGAGTTGCTGCCAAGATTGTTTGACCGATTCTATCGGGCCGACCCGGCGCGGCATGAAGGCAGCAGCGAGCATGCGGGGCTGGGGTTGGCGATTACCCAATCGATTGTGCGGGCGCATGGGGGGAGGATTTATTGTGAATCCGGGGCGGGATGGACACGGTTTGTGATCGAGTTGCCTGCTGGAGATTGATGCAAGCTTTACCGGCCCTATCGGGGGCAAGCCCCCTCCCACATTTGAATGTACTCACAGATCAAAGTGTGGGAGGGGGCTTGCCCCCGATGGCGGTCTTGAATATTACGAATATCTCAGCGCATGCGCCGGCTCAATCTTCGCCGCCCGATACGCCGGGTACAGCGTCGCCAAAAAGCTCAGCACAAACCCCGCCGTGCAAATCAGCACCACATCCCCACCCTGCAGCTCCGAAGGCAGGTTGCTGACGAAATACACGTCCGAACTGAAGATATGCTGCCCGGTGACCCGCTCCATCCAACCCACCAGTTCACTCACATTCAACGCCGCGATCACGCCCAATACGCCACCGATCAAGGTGCCGACGATGCCGATCACCGTGCCCTGCACCATGAAGATCGCCATGATCTGTCGTGGCGTGGCGCCAATGGTGCGCAGGATCGCAATGTCCGCGCCCTTGTCGTTCACCACCATGATCAAGGTGGCGATGATGTTGAATGCCGCCACGGCGACGATCATCAGCAACAGCAGACCGATCATGGTCTTTTCCATCTTCATCGCGCTGAACAGACTGCCCTGGGTGTGAGTCCAGTCATCGGGCTTGTAGCCGCTGCCCAGGCTGGCGGCGATATCCGCCGAGACCTTGGGTGCCGCGTACAGGTCTTTCACCGCCAGGCGCACGCTTTGCACCTGGTTTGGCTGCCAGTGCTGGATCTCGGCAGCGTCGGCCATGTGGATCATGGCCATGGAGCCATCCAGTTCGGCACCGACCTTGAAGATCCCCACCACGTTCAAGCGCTGCATGCGTGGGGTGATGCCACCCGGCGCAGTGCTGATTTCCGGCACGATCAGGGTCAGCTTGTCGCCCACATTCAGGCGGAAACGCCGGGCAGTGATTTCGCCGACCACGACGCCGAATTCGCCGGGTTTGAGGTCATCCAGTTTGCCCTGCACGATATGCTGGGCCACGATCGACACCTTGCCTTCCTGCGCCGGGTCGATGCCGCTGATCTCGATCGGCTGCATCGCGCCTTTGTAGGAGAACATGCCGTCCATCTGTGTGAACGGTACCGCTGCGGTGACTTCCGGGTTCTTCATCGCGGCGGCGGCCACGGGCTGCCAATTATCGATCGGGTTCACACCGACGATGGTGGCATGGGGCACCATGCCGAGGATGCGTGAGCTCATTTCGCGTTGGAAGCCGTTCATCACCGACAACACCACGATCATCGCCAGCACGCCCAGGGCGAGGCCGATCATCGAGGTCATCGAGATAAACGAGACAAAACGGTTGCGGCGCTTGGCGCGGGTATAGCGCGTGCCGATGAAAATCGATAACGGTCTGAACATTCGCTTGCACCGCCTGAAAAAATGAAAAAGCCCGGCGCATGAAGCACCGGGCTTGAAACGGGTCAGATGGCGACCAGGTGACCTTCCTGCAGGTGCAGCACGCGGTCCATCTGGCGGGCCATGCTCATGTCATGGGTCACCACCAGGAACGCAGTGCGCATCTGGGTGCTCAGTTCCAGCATCAAGTCCTTGATGCCCTGGGCCGTGTGGGAGTCAAGGTTGCCGGTAGGCTCGTCGAGCATCACCAGGCCCGGGTTGTTCACCAGGGCACGGGCGATTGCCACACGCTGGCGCTCGCCGCCGGACAGTTCGGCCGGCTTGTGCTCCAGGCGATGACCGAGGCCGACGCGCTCCAGCAGGGCCTTGGCGCGCTGGCGGGCTTCCGGGATCGCGGTCTTGCCGATCAGCAGCGGCATGCACACGTTTTCCAGGGCGGTGAATTCCGGCAACAGGTGGTGGAACTGGTACACAAAACCGAGCGAACGGTTGCGCAGTTGGCCACGGGCCTTTTCGCCGAGGGCCGAGAGTTCTTCACCGGCCAGCCATACGCTGCCCTGGGACGGCGTATCCAGGCCGCCCAGCAGGTTCAGCAAGGTACTTTTGCCGGAACCGGAACTGCCGACGATCGCCACGCGCTCGCCCGGGTGCAGCTCAAGTTGCAGGTTGGACAGCACCACCACCGACTCCGGACCTTCCTCATAGGATTTGCCCAGGTTGCGGCAGCTCAGGATTGCTTTTTCACTCATGCCCGATTCACTCATAACGTAAGGCCTGTGCTGGCTGGGTACGCGCCGCGCGCCAGGCTGGATACAGGGTGGCAAGGAAACTCAGGACCAACGCCGCGCCGCCTACCATCAACACGTCCTGGGCCTGCACCTGGGACGGCAAGTAGTCGATGAAGTAGACGTCGGCATTGAGAAACTTGTGGCCGATCAGGGTTTCGAGGCCGGCGATGGCGGCACTCACGTTCAGCGCGGCCAGAATGCCGACCGCCGTGCCGATCAAGGTCCCGACCACGCCGATCACGGTGCCCTGCACCATGAAGATCGCCATGATCTGTCCCGGCGTGGCACCGAGTGTGCGCAGGATGGCGATATCGCCCTTCTTGTCGTTCACCACCATCACCAGCGTGGAGATGATATTGAAGGCGGCCACGGCGACGATCAGCAGCAATAGCAGGCCGATCATGGCTTTTTCCATGCGGATGGCCTGATAGAGGTTGCCGTGGGTACGCGTCCAGTCGCGGGCGTAGTACTGGCTGTCGCCCA
>Ga0207681_10000142_pt1 | contig 59744 bp, 66 predicted proteins | sample KBSS53metaG_FD_184324 | JGI IMG/M metagenome (GOLD analysis project Ga0207681, IMG submission 184324) | Switchgrass rhizosphere microbial communities from Kellogg Biological Station, Michigan, USA - KBS S5-3 metaG (SPAdes) (version 2) | ecosystem: Host-associated > Plants > Roots > Rhizosphere... | reverse complement strand
ACGGCGGAAGTGTGCTTCATGCCGCTGACCGTGGGCGGGGGCGTGCGCACGGTGGAGGATGCGCGGGCGCTGCTCTTGGCAGGCGCGGACAAGGTGGCGGTGAATTCCGCGGCGGTTTCGCGGCCCGAGGTGGTGAGCGACATTGCCGAGAAGATGGGGTCGCAGTGCATCGTGGCCTCGGTCGACGCGCGCCGGGTGGGCGATCACTGGGAGATATTTACCCACGGCGGGCGCAAGGCGACCGGGATCGACGCGGTCGAGCATGCGGTGAAGCTGGCGCGGCTGGGGGCGGGCGAGCTGCTCGTCACCTCGATGGACGGGGACGGGACGCAGGCCGGCTATGACCTCGAACTCACGCGGACGATTGCCGATGCGGTTTCCGTGCCGGTCATAGCGAGCGGGGGCGTGGGGACGCTGGACCATCTGGTTGACGGCGTCACCAAGGGCCATGCCAGCGCGGTGCTGGCGGCCTCGATCTTCCACTTCGGCAAGCATTCGGTGGCCGAGGCCCATGCGGCTTTGCGCGCGGCAGGGCTGCCCGCGCGCGGATGATTCCCGCTTGCGTGGGCGCCGTATCGGCGCCGTTGCGGTGGCGGTGAGGTGATCCCATGTGTCCTGAAACAGGTTCAGGACGACGGCAGGTGGGGTTGACCCTTTCTTCGCGCGGCGGCATCGCTCGGGCATGAGCGAGACCCTGGCAAACCTTGAAGCGACCATTGCGCAGCGGCGCGCGGCCGATCCGTCCACGTCTTATGTGGCCAAGCTCAATGCGAAAGGCGTGGGCAAGATTGCGCAGAAGGTGGGCGAGGAGGCCACCGAGACGGTGATCGCCGCGCTCTCCGGCGACCGGGCCGAGCTGGTCGGCGAGGCGGCGGACCTGTTGTTTCACCTGCTGGTGCTGCTGGGCGCGAAGGGCGTGCCGCTGGCCGAGGTGCTGGCCGAGCTGGACCGGCGCGAGGGCACTTCGGGGATTGCCGAAAAAGCTTCAAGGAAGGCTGACTGATGCCGATCGATCCCCGGGCGCCCTATGACGACAACAACATCTTCGCGAAGATCCTGCGCGGCGAGATCCCCTCGCGCAAGGTCTACGAGGACGACTTCGCCTACGCCTTCCACGACATCAACCCGCAGGCGCCGGTCCACCTGCTGGTGATCCCCAAGGGGCGGTGGGTGAGCTGGGACGACTTTTCGGCCGAGGCAAGCGAGGCGGAGATCGCCGGGTTCGTGCGGGCGGTGGGCCATGTGGCGCGGGAGCACGGGCTGGTTGAGCCGGGTTACCGGATGCTGGCGAACGTGGGCCAGCACGGGCACCAGGAAGTGCCGCATCTGCATGTGCATTTGTTTGGCGGGCGGCAGTTCTACGCCATGATCCCGCAGTAGGTTTGCGTCGTCCCGGGCTTGACCCGGGACCGGCGTGGGTGGCGGAGGTCTGGCCTTGCGGGCAGGCTGGCCTTTCAGCTTCGCGTTGGGCAGCGGTCCCGGATCAAGTCCGGGACGACGGGGCAGGCGAGTCCAGCGGAGCCGGGGGCGCGGCGGGTCGAGAACATTTCCGGTCATCGCCCTTGCCCTGCGACTCGACCATTGGTTAATACCGCAGCCGATGACCGTCCCCGTCCCACCGGCAGGCCTGTTTGAAGGCGCGGTGCATCGCTTCGCGGTGCGGGCCTATTACGAGGACACCGATCTTTCGGGCGTGGTCTACCATGCCAACTACCTCAGGTGGTTCGAGCGGGCGCGGTCGGACCTCGTGCGGCTGCTGGGGATCGACCAGCGTGCGGCGCAGGAGAGCGGCGAGGGGACATATGCGGTATCCGAGTTGGCCATCCGCTATCTGGCCCCGGCGCGGCTCGATGACGTGGTGATTGTCGAAACCCTGGCGCAGGAGGTGGGCGCGGCTTCGTGCCGGCTGGTCCAGCGGGCCTTGCGCGAGGGGCTGCTGCTGGCCGATGCGCAGGTTCGGGTGGGGTTCATCGGGCCTGATGGAAGGCCCCGGCGCCAACCCGCCGACTGGCGCGCCGCTTTTCAACACATTCTCATGACGGAAACTCCATGATCCTGAACCTGCTAGCGAGCGGCGCGGCCGCATCGGCTCATCTCAACCCCGTGAAGCTGTTCCTCGATGCCGATATCGTGGTGCAGCTGGTCATGCTGGGCCTGCTGCTGGCGAGCGTGTGGGTGTGGACCATCGTGGTCTCCTTCTCGGTGCGGCTGGGCGCGGTGAACCGGGCCGATGCCGCTTATGAGCAGGGCTTCTGGCAGGCGCGCGACATCGAGGCCTATCACCAGCTGAACAACCGCAGCGATGCGCCGACCGCGCGGGTGGCGGCAGCCGGTCTGGCCGAGCGCGGACGCAACCTCGGCGCCAAGGGGCTGGACCTGGAGGGTGCGCGGCAGCGGCTGGCCGCCAGCATGGGCGCGGTGGTCGAGCAGGAGAGCGATGCTCTGGGCAGCCGGCTCAATTTCCTGGCGACGGTGGGTTCGGCGGCGCCGTTTATCGGCCTGTTCGGGACCGTCTGGGGGATCATGAACTCGTTCTTCCAGATCGGGCAGCAGCAGAATTCCTCGCTGGCGGTGGTGGCGCCCGGGATTTCCGAGGCGCTGTTCGCGACGGCTATCGGCCTGTTCGCGGCGATCCCGGCGGTGATTGCCTACAACCGGTTTTCCAATGCGGTGAACCACTTCGAGGCGCGGCTTCAGCGCTTCGCCGACCGTTTTCACACGACGCTGAGCCGCGAACTGGAGGCCGAGTGATGGAGTCTTTGATTGGTGCGGAAGTCGCATCCGCGCCTTCCTTTGCGGCACCGGCCCACTCCCCCGGCCCGACCACCCGCTCAGCGTACCATGTCGGGTGGTCGGGCCGGGGGAGTGGGCCGGTGCCGCAAGCCCCTGACGGATGTCAGGGGCGCACCCAGCAAGGAATCTGCTGATGGCGATGAACCTCTCATCGTCGGGCTCGCGCCGCCGTGGGCGGCGCGGCAAGCGCGGGGCCATGGCGGAGATCAACGTCACCCCGCTGGTCGACGTCATGCTGGTGCTGCTGATCATCTTCATGGTGACCGCGCCGCTGCTGACCGCCGGCGTGCCGGTGGAGCTGCCCGACAGCCGGGCCAACGCCTTGCCGCAGGAGCCCAAGCAGGTGACCATCTCGATGACGAGCGACGGCAAGACTTATCTCGACCAGGCCGAGGTGGCGCCGGGCGAGCTGGGCCAGCGGCTGGCGGGGATCGCGCCGGGGGCTGACGGCAAGCCGCCACTGGTCACCCTGCGGGCGGACAAGGCCCTGCCTTACGGCGATGTCATGGCGGTGATGGGGGAGTTGAACCACGCGGGGTTCAATTCCATTTCACTGGTCACCAACGGTTCAGTTGTCGCACCATAGCTCGGGGATGATGGCAAGTCTCAGCGCATATCGGGAGCATGGTCTCCGGCCCGAGGAGAAGGCGGGGCTGGTGGTGGCGCTGGCGGCCCATGCCGCGCTGATTGCCTGGCTGATGCTGAACCCACCCGCGCCCAAGCCCGTGCCCATGCCCGAGCGCATGACGGTGACGATTGCCGACGAAGTGGCCGAGCGCTCGACCTCGCCCGAGCCGAAGGCCGAGGCCGCGCCGGCGATTGCCCCGGTGCTGGCCGAGCAGCCGGCGCCGGCACCGGTGCCCTCGCCGGTGATCCAGCCCCAGCCCCAGCCCCAGCCGGCAGTGCGGCCGCTGCCCAAGGCGGTGCCGCAACCTGCCCCTGCACCGAAACCTGCTCCCAAGGCGGTGCCTCAACCCGCGCCGAAACCCGCACCGCCGCCCAAACCGGCAGCCGGCGGTGGCAGCCGGCTGGGCAGTGACTTCCTCAAGGGCATCGCCGGCGGCACCACGCCGGGGGCCACGGCCAAGGCACCGCCGGCACAGTCGTTCGGCCCCGCGGTGAAAGCGGCGCTGTCAGGTGCAATCACCCGGCAGCTGAAGCCTCATTGGGCGGCGCCGCAGGGGGCCGATGCCGACCAGCTGGTCACCGTGCTGGCCTGGGACCTGAACGCCGACGGCACGCTGGCCGGATCGCCGCGCGTGGTCAGCCAGGCCGGCATAACCGATGCCAACCGGGCCCAGGCGCAGCGCCACGCCGAACAGGCGATCCGTGCGGTGCGCCTGGCAGCGCCGTTCGAACTGCCCGCCGATCTTTTCCCCCTGTGGAGGCATGTTGCCTCCTTCCGCTTCGACAGGAAGTTGTCGCAATGAAATTCGCTCCCTTCGCCCTGTTCGCCCTGCCGCTGGCTGCCGCCCTGGCGGCGCAGCCCGCACCCGCTCCCGCCCCCGCCGCGGGTGATGGCGCGGCGCAGCCTGCCGAGGGGCTGACCGGCTCGGTCTCCGACGAAACTCCGTGGCAGGACCTCGGCATCGCCATCCCGACCTTCCCGACCGACCGCGACGTGCCGACCGAGGCCAGCGCGGGATCGACCTCGGCGCTGGGCCGGGCCATGGCGGGCGTGATCACGGCGGACCTCAGGAACAACGGCCTGTTCAAGCCGACCGGGCCCGATTCGCTGCCACAACCCAGCTTCGGGCAGGTGGTGGCGCCCGATTTCGGGGTTTGGTCTGGCCGGGGCGCGGAAATGCTGGTCCATGGCTATGTGCGGGGCAATGCCGACGGGACGCTGACCGTGGGGTGCTATCTCTATGACGTGGCGCTCAAGCAGCAGCTGGTGAAGGGCGGCTGGCAGGTCGGCCCGGGCGAGTGGCGGCGGGCGGCGCACAAGTGCGCGGACCTCGTCTATTCGCGGCTCTCCGGCGAGAGCCCGTTCTTCGATTCCAAGATCGCCTATATCGCCGAGACCGGCCCCAAGAATCACCGCATGAAGCGGCTGGCGATCATGGATTCGGATGGCGCCAACCACCGCTACATCACCACCGGCCAGGCGATCGCGCTGACCCCGCGCTACTCGCCCGACTACAGGTCGATCCTTTACCTGAGCTATTTCAACGGGTTCCCCCGGATCTACGTTTATGACCTGGCCTCGGGCAAGCAGCGGCTGATCACCCAGAGCAAGAACCCCACCTTCGCGCCGCGCTGGTCGCCCGATGGCCGGTGGATCCTTTATTCGATGGCGATCGGCGGCAATACCGACATCTACAAGGTCGCTGCCGACGGCAGCGGGACGACCCTGCGGCTGACCAATACGCCGGGCATCAACATCGGCGGTTCGTTCTCGCCCGACGGCAGCAAGATCGTGTTCGAGAGCGACCGTTCGGGCGCGCAGCAGGTCTATGTGATGGACGCCGACGGTTCGAACCAGAAGCGGATCAGCTTCTTCGGCGGGCGAGCGGCAACGCCGGAATGGTCCCCCCGCGGCGACCAGATCGCCTTCACCCACATTGCCGGGAACTTTCGTATTGCCGTCATGTCCCCTTCTGGTGGTAACATGCGCGATCTGACCGACAGCTGGCAGGACGAGGCGCCGACCTGGTCGCCCAATGGCCGGATCGTCCAGTTCTTCCGCACCGAGAAGGGCAGCGGGCGGGCCGGCATCTGGCAGGTGGACCTGACCGGGCGCAACGAGCGCAAGCTGCCGACGCCGGTCGATGCTTCGGACCCCGCCTGGGGGCCGGTGCAACCTTAGGTTGCACCGCCATTCCGCCGAGGGCGGCCTGCGAATGGCGGTTTGGCGCGCTTCCGGCGCTCACGACCAGCAGGTCGCCGCGCGCCGGATCGCGCCGAACCACCATTTTCGACTCGCCCTGAACGAAATGGCAATGCAACCTGCGCCAGTGATGACACTGGAGCGCGAACGAAATTTGAAGGAGACGACAGATGCCGCATTCCACTGAGTTCAAGTTGGGCCTGAAGGCCGGCACGCTGGTCCTCGCCGCCAGCCTCGCGCTGGCCGGCTGCGCCAAGAAGGCGCCTCCCGCCCTGCCGCCCGCTCCTCAGCCGACCACGGCGACCGAGGCGCCGCCGCCGGTTTCGGGTCCGGTTGCCGGCAGCCAGGCGGACTTCGCCGCCCAGATGATGGGGCAGGACACGATTTACTTCGACACCGACAAGTATGACGTCGACCAGGCCGATGCCGCCGCGCTCAAGTCGCAGGCGGCCTGGCTGGCCCGCTATCCGGGCAAGCGCGCGACGATTGAAGGCCACTGCGACGAGCGCGGCACCCGCGAATATAACCTCGCGCTGGGCGAGCGCCGGGCCAATGCGGCCAAGAATTACCTCGCCAGCCTCGGCGTCGACGCCAGCCGCCTGACCACGATCTCCTACGGCAAGGAGCGCCCGGTGGCGCTCGGTTCGGACGAGGCGAGCTGGGCCAAGAACCGCCGCGCGGTGACTGTCACCATCGACTGAAGCTCCTGCGGCTGCGAATAACCCTCCGTCCCCATGGGACGGGGGGTTATTCGTGCGGCTGACGTTTCGCCGCCCGGCCAGGCGTGCGCCGCAGATGCGTGTTGGCGGCGGGCGGGGATCCTGCAACATTGTCCTGCAAGACTAGACCCAGCCGCCTGGACGAGGACGCCCGATGAAGCCTGCCCTGCCCGCGATCCTGCCCGCCTTGCTGGCCGCCATCCTGCTCGGCTCTCCGGCGGCCGCCGCACCCTCGCCGGCGAGCGTGGCCGCCGCGGCGCTCAAGGCGGCGCCGGTGTGGGACGGGCACAATGACGTGCCCGAACAGCTGCGGGACCGCCGCAAGGATCTGCTCACCGGGTTCGACTTCCGCGATACCACCGGCACCGCCGATGCCGCGGCCGGGCGCGTGGCGATGCACACCGACCTGACGCGCCTGCGCCGGGGCCATGTCGGGGCGCAGTTCTGGTCGGTCTTCGTGCCGGCCTCGCTGACCGACCAGCAGGCCGTGCAGGCTGTCATGGAGCAGATCGACGTGACCCGGCGGCTGATTGCCGCCTATCCGGCCGACCTCCAGTATGCCGGCGACGCGGCCGGCGTGGCGGCGGCGTGGAAGGCGGGGCGGATCGCTTCGCTGCTCGGCATGGAGGGCGGCTATGCCATCGGCAATTCGCTCGGCGTGCTGCGCCAGTTCCGCGAGCTGGGCGTGCGCTACATGACGCTGACCCACTACAAGACCACCAGCTGGGCCGACAGCGCGACCGATGCCCCGCAGCATGGCGGGCTGACCGATTTCGGCAAGCAGGTCGTGCGCGAGATGCAGCGGATCGGCATGCTGGTCGACCTCAGCCACGTCAGCGCGCAAACGATGAACGCGGCGCTCGACGTTGCGCGCGCGCCAGTGATCTTCAGCCATTCCGGGGCGCGGGCGATCGGCGATCATCCGCGCAACGTGCCGGACGATGTGCTGGTACGGCTCAAGGCCAATGGCGGGATCGTCATGGTGGTGACCCTGCCGGCCTATGTCAGCAATGCCGTGCGCCTCTGGGAGCTGGACCGCACGGCGGAGCGGGCACGGCTGGGGGCGCTCCATGTCGATGCGCCGGACCGGGCCAAGGCGGCACTCGCCGACTGGGAGCAGGCCCATCCGCGGCCTCGCGCCAGACTGACCGATCTGGCCGACCATATCGACCATATCGTCAAGCTGGCCGGGATCGACCATGTGGGCCTCGGCGGTGACTTCGACGGGATGGATACGACGACCGAGGGGATGGACGACGTTTCCGGCTATCCCAACCTATTCGTCGAACTGGCGCGGCGCGGCTATTCGCAAGCAGACCTCGAGAAGATCGCCAGCGGCAACATGATGCGCGTGCTGAAGGCCGCCGATGCCTATGCGGCTGCGCACCGCGCCGATCCGCCGAGCGAGAGCGCGACGGAGTTTTAGGCGGTGTGGAAATTGTCCAAGCTGCCTAGCGCCTGAGCAGGGCGAGGGTCATCCCGTCGCGCTCACCCTCGTAGAAGGCGTCGATCGCCTCGCCGAACAGGGGATCGCCGCCAGCTGCCTCGAACAGGGTAAGCGAACTGCGCAGTTTCATCGCGTCGATGGTGCCCAGGATGGCCTCGGGTCGCTGCTCGCGGTGGGCGAGCAAGGCGCGGGTGGCTTCGATCAGGCGGGGCCCGAGCACCGGATGGGCGAGATAGGCGCGGGCTTCGGCAAGGTCCTCGATGGCATAGTGGCGCGCGGTCGAGCTGAGCCCGAGGCCGGCGAGCTGGGGGAAGATGAACCAGATCCAGTGGCCGTGCTTGGCCCCGGCGGTAATTTCCGCCAGGGCGGCGTCCCATGTGCTGGCCTGCGCGCGGACGAACCGGTCCAGGCTTCCCGCCATTTGCTCAGCCCTTGTGCCCGGGCAGGCCCTTGCGTTTGGTGTGCGCGAAGTCCTCGAGTTGCTGCTCGGTCATCGAAGCCTCCATCTGCTTCGATGCGCCTTTGAGCTTGGATTTCGGCGTTTCTCCGCGCTTGGCGGAGAGCGCGGCGCCGGCGGCTTTCTGCTGGGCTTTGGACTTGGCGGGCATGACGGGTCTCCCTACTGGCGCGGGGTGGCCTGATTGGTGACGACACCGGTGCGATCGCCCTGCGGGCTGGTCGCCGCGCCGGTGATCCAGACGACCGACAGCGCGATGATTGCGAGGACAAGGGCGATGGACAGGACGTAGCGGACGACGTTCGAGGTTTCGCCCGAACGCGCTTCTTCCGTATCCAGATGTATTTCTTCGCCGCGGCGTTCCATGGGGCTACTCCCGGTGTTCGGCTGGTGTGAACCGAATCTACGCGGGAGCACCCTGCTTGTTCCTGTTCGGTGCGCCCCTGACATCCGTCAGGGCCGATGCCGGGTGGAAGGACCGGAGGGCCCTTCCACGACCATCAGTCCCGCAGCAGTTCGTTGATGCCCGTCTTGGAGCGGGTCTGCGCGTCGACCGTCTTGACGATCACCGCGCAGTAAAGCGACGGGCCGGGCGTCCCGTCGGGCAGGGGCTTGCCGGGGACGTTGCCGGGGACGACCACCGAATAGGGCGGGACATAGCCGACGTGGACATCGCCGGTGGCGCGGTTCACGATCTTGGTCGAGGCGCCAAGATAGACGCCCATCGACAGGACCGAACCCTCGCCCACGATCACGCCTTCGGCCACTTCGGCGCGGGCGCCGATGAAGCAGTTGTCCTCGATCACGACCGGGTTGGCCTGAAGCGGTTCGAGCACGCCGCCGATGCCGACGCCGCCCGAGAGGTGGACGTTCTTGCCGATCTGGGCGCAGGAGCCGACCGTGGCCCAGGTGTCGACCATCGTGCCCTCGCCGACGTGGGCGCCGAGGTTCACGAAGCTGGGCATCAGCACCACGCCCTTGGAGATGAAGGCGCTGCGGCGCACCACGGCGCCGGGGACGACGCGGATGCCGGCGGCGCGGAAGCGGTCGGCGTCCCAGCCGGTGAACTTGAGCGGCACCTTGTCGAACGCCGGGGCGCCGGCGGAACCGAATTCCATGGTGTCGTTGTCGTTGAGGCGGAACGAGAGCAGCACCGCCTTCTTGAGCCACTGGTTGACCTTCCAGCCGCCCTGGCCATCAGGCTCGGCCACGCGGGCCGCGCCGGAATCGAGCAGGTCCAGCGCCGCATCGACGATCTTGCGCACATCGGCGCTGGCGGGGGTGACGGTATCGCGCGCGTCGAACGCGGATTCGATCTGGGCGGCAAGGTCGGTCATGCGGCAGGTCTCCGGGGAGGCGGGTCTTGGCCGGGCGCCTATCCCCTGCGGAGCCGGACGGCAAGTTCGTTCAGGAAGCAGCAGGTGGGGATGAGATATAAACGTAACTAAATATTGAGGAATTTGGAGGGGAATCCCGCAACCATGTTGCACAGCCTCATCTTGGCCGAGGGCCCGATTCGCTTGTCTCGCCTGCTCCGCGGTTCCCCGGTCGCGCTGGCGCTGCTGCTGGCGGCTTGCGGCGATGGCGGCGGGACGACCAGCACGCCCCCACCGGTGGCCAGCCCATCGCCCGCGCCGACCGCGACCACTTCGCCGGAACCCGCGCCGAGCCCCACGCCGACGCCCACTCCCACGCCTACCCCGACCCCGACTTCGGGGCTGATCCCGGCGAGCACCTTCCAGACCTCGGAGTATTTCCGCTCGGATGGCCCGGCGTTCCACCAGGCGATCCCGGCCTGGCAGACCGGGGCGAGCGGCAAGGGCGTGACGATCGGGATCGTCGATACCGGTATCAACACGGCCAATACCGAGTTCGCCGGGCGGATCTCGGCGGCCTCGCGCGACGTCGCCGGGACCCGGTCGCTCATCGGCGACGACGATCATGGGACCCAGGTGGCGCTGATCGCCGCGGCGGCGCGCAACAACAGCGGGATCATGGGGATCGCGTGGGAATCGACCCTGCTGATGGCGCGGGCCGATACGGTTGGATCGTGCGCTACGTCAGGCGGTTGCTCGTTCGCGGACACCGACGTGGCGACGGGCGTTGACCTCGCCGTGGCCAACGGCTCCAAGGTCATCAATCTATCGCTGGGCGGCGACGCGCCCTCGTCGACCCTCAGCCAGGCGATCGCCCGGGCTGCCGCGGCAGGGGTAGTGGTGATCGTTTCGGCCGGGAACGACGGCGGCTCGACCAAGGCCGGAGTGGACCCGAACAATCCCGAGCCGTTCGCCGTGGGCCTGCGCCAGGCCGGCAACGGCAATGTGATCATCGCCGGTTCGGTCAACGACCAGAGCCAGTTCTCCAGCTTCAGCAACCGGGCCGGCAGCGAGGCCAACTGGTTCCTTTCGGCGCTGGGGGAGAATGTCTGCTGCGTCTATTCGGGCAGCCAGATCCAGATCACCACGACCAATGGCCAGCAGTTCCAGACGGTCGTTTCCGGGACAAGCTTCGCCGCGCCGCAGATCGCCGGGGCCGCCGCGTTGCTGCTCCAGGCCTTCCCCAACCTCACCGCGACGCAAGTCGTCCAACTGCTGCTGACCAGCGCGACCGATGCGGGGACGGCGGGCGTGGACGCGACCTACGGGCACGGCATACTCAACATCGCCAATGCCTTCGCGCCCAAGGGGGCGACCACGCTGGCCGGGTCGACCAGCCTCGTGCCGCTGGGGAGCACCAGCGTGACCACCTCGACCGCGATGGGCGACGGCGGCCAGGGCGTGGCGCTCCCGGCGACGCTGCTCGACAGCTACCAGCGGGCCTACCGGGTCGACCTTGGCCGGAGCGTCCAGACCGCGGCAGTGGCGCCGCGCCTCGGCGCGAGCCTGCTCGGCAGCGGCCGGGCGGTGAGCGCGGGCGTGGGCGGGGCGGCGCTGGCCTTTACCGTGGGCCGCAGCGATCCGGCCCTGCTGGCCTGGAGCGGCGCCCTGCGCCTGTCAAAAAACGAGGCGCAGGGCGCGCGGGTTCTGGCGGCCCGGGTGGCGACGCGGATCGCGCCGCGAACGGCACTGGCCTTCGGGGTTGCCCAGGGCGCCGACGGCCTCGCGCAGCAGCTGGCCGGGCAGAGCCGGCCCGCCTTCCTGATCGCCCGCGACAGCGGCGACGACTTCGGCTTCACCCGCGACGGACTGGTGGCGAGCGCGGTGCGGCGGCAGTTCGGGCGCAGCGGCATCACCCTTGCCGCCGAGAGCGGGCAGGTCAGCCGGTTCGATGCCGCGCGCCTGCCGCCCTATCTGCGCCGCGACGAGCTGCGGGACGCGCGGTTTGCCCGCTTTGGCGCGGGGATCGACCGCCGGTTCGGTCCGCTGGCGCTCAGCGGCACGGCGAGCTGGCTGGCCGAGGACCATACCGTGCTGGGCGCCACGCTCAATCCCGGCCTGACCCCGCGGGGGGCCGACAGCCTGTTCCTCGACCTTGCCGGACAGTGGCAGATCGCGCCCGGCTGGCGGCTGGCCGGCGACTGGCGGCGCGGCATGACCTATGCGCGCAGCGGGCCGGTGATCGCCGGCGCGTCGCGCCTCGCCAGTGCCGGGTGGAGCCTGGACCTTGGCCGTACCGGCGTGTTCCAGCGCGGCGACAGCCTGGCGCTACGTGTTTCCCGGCCGCTGCGGGTGACTTCGGGCGGGCTCTCGCTGCTGCTGCCCGAAGCATGGAACTATGCCACGGCCCGGCCGACCATGGCGCTGGAGCGGCTGGCGCTGGTGCCGAGCGGGCGCGAAACCGACGCCGAGCTGGCCTGGCACGGCTTGCTGTGGGGCGGCGAGGCTTCGGCCAGCGCCTACTGGCGTGACCAACCCGGCCACGTGGCGAGCTTGCCGGCGGAGAAGGGCGTGGCGATCAGCTGGGCGAAGGGTTTCTAGAGCGTGATCAAGATGATCACGCTCCAAGCCTAGCTGCGGGTCAGTTCGCGCACGAAGTCGATCAGCCCGGTCTGACGGGTACGGCGCATGCGTTCGGCCGCGAGGATCTCGCGGACCTTGCCGAAGCAGGCTTCGACGTCGTCATTGACGACCACGTAGTCGTAGCCGTCCCAGTGGCTGATCTCGGCCTGGGCGCGGGCCATGCGTGCGGCGATGATCTCGGCACTGTCGGTTCCCCGGCCGACGAGGCGGCGCTGAAGTTCATCGAGGCTCGGCGGGAGGATGAAGACACGCACCACGTCGCGCTCGGCCTTCTGGTAGAGCTGCTGGGTGCCCTGCCAGTCGATGTCGAACAGGAAGTCCTGCCCATCCTTGAGCGCGGCGCGGATGTGGCTCTTGGGCGTCCCGTAGGAGTGGCCGAAAACATGGGCCCACTCGTAGAACTCGTTGGCTTCGACCATGCGGTCGAACTCGGGCTGGCTGACGAAGTGGTAGTCCTTGCCCTCGACCTCGCCCGGACGCATCGGCCGGGTCGTGGCCGAGACCGACATGGCGATCTCGCGGTCTTCGGCCAGCAAGCGGCGGGCGATCGTGGTCTTGCCCGCGCCCGAGGGCGAGGACAGGATGAACATCAACCCGCGGCGGTGAAGCGTGTCGGAAGCCATGGCTGCCCTTGGCGCAAACCGGGGCGGCAGATCAAGGGGGCGCGGCGAGTTCTCCGCCGTGGGCGCGGCTTCAGCTTCGGCCCTTGCGGGCGAGCTCGTCGAGCTTTTCATGACCTTCGGCCTTTGCCGTACGGGCGCGCTTGCGATCGTAGAGGGTCTTGGCGAGGAGGCCGCCGCCGACGATCAGGGCGCCGGGGACCGAGCGCGTGGCGACGCGGGCGATCATCGTGCCGACCAGGCTCTGCCCGAGCGAGCGGCCCTTGACCACGTCCTTGGCCTTGCGCTTGCTGGTGGCCGTCGCGCCCAGCAGCCCGGCCTCGACCGCCCGTTTGAGCAGGGCGCCGCCACCGCGCAGGGCCACATCGGCGATCAGCAGGTTGGTGGCGGGATTGGGGCTCGGCGTAGCCGCGGCGATTGCCAGATCGGGGGCCTGGTCCATGGCATCTTCGGCTTTGACGACGGCTTTGGAACGCTTGCGCAGGAATGCCATGGTCATCGGAGCCTTATGCCAGCCGGGTTATTTCTTCCGGCCGAAATCGATGGTGACGACGTTCGACCCATCCTCGGCAACGCCGGTTTCACCGCCGTGTTCCTCCCCATCGGGCGCATCGTTCTCGGCATCGTCGTGCGGTTCTGGGGCGAGGTCGTTGACCGTGGCCTGGAATTGCAGGCCGAAATCGACCGCCGGATCGACGAAGGCGGTGATCGCCGCAAAGGGGATCAGCAGCTTGGCCGGGACCTGGTTGAACGAGAGGCCGACCGAAAACGAATCCTCCCCCACCGACAAGTCCCAGAACTTGTTCTGGAGCACGATCGTCATCTCGTCGGGGAAGCGTTCGCGCAGCTGCGTCGGGATTTCCACGCCCGGAGCACCGGTCTTGAAGGTGATGTAGAAGTGATGGTGGCCAGGCAGCATCCCGCCTCCGGCTTCCACCTGGCCGAGCACCCGGCCAACCACGGCGCGCAGGGCTTCCTGGACGATCTCGTCGTAAGGGATCAGACTGTCGGGCGTGTCGTTCATCGTCTCTCAAGTGGCGACGGCGGCCGCGATGGTCAAGCGCCCTGTCGGTCCATTGCAGTGGAGAGAAGCCCAAGACGGCGAAAAATACGTTATCGTACAGCCAGTTGCGTCAAGCCCTCATCGCGGCCGTAGGGATCGGAGCGGAAGGCGAGGCCTCCTGTTTTCTGCGGGAAGACGGTCAGGTAGGTGATGTAGACCGGCACCAGCTGGGGCAGGTTCATGCGCTTTTCCGGTTCGGCCACCTTGCGCGGCAGCGGCTTGCCCATCAGCCAGCGCCCAAGCCGCTGCGCATCTTCCAGCCGCACGCAGCCGGAACTGGCGGTGCGCTCATCCTTGCGCATCAGGGCCTTCTCGGGCGTATCGTGAAGATAGATGCCCTGGGGGTTGGGGAATTCGAACTTGACCCGGCCCATGAAATTGCTGCCGCCGGGCAGCTGGCGCACGACGACCGTGGCGCGGCCGTCCTCGACCGCCTGCCAGTCGACCAGCGACGGGTCCATCGGGGCGGAGGCATCCCAGTCGGGCAGGACCTGATAACCGCCGGTCTTCAGATAGGTGAGGCCCTTTTCGAGCACGTTCCAGGCGATGCGCTGGCGGACGAGGTCCTCGGGCACGTTCCAGTAGGGGTTGAGGATGGCATAGCGGATGAACCCGGCCATCATCGGGGTCTGGTTGTCGGGCTTGCCGACGACGACCTTCATCGAATCGACCGGGCGGCCGTGCTCGAACATCCACAGCCGCGCCCCGGCGGCATCGACCAGCACGTAGCGATCGGCCGGATAGGGCGGCAGGGCGCGCAGCCGGTCGAGGTTGAGGGCGATCTGGTGGCGCTGCTCGTCGTCATAGTCGCGGCTGAGCAGGGCGGCGCGCAGCGGGGCATACCACGGGTGCATCCAGCCCATCTCGGCCACGAACTGGTCAAGCGACGGCGCTTTCGCCGCGGCGGCGAGCGCGGCGGACTGCGTGGGCACCGCCGGTGCAAGGGCCTCGCTTTCGTATTGCATGTCGGCATGGGGGGCGGAGCGCAGGGCCGTGACCCAGTTGGCATAGACCCTGGAGGCGGTGAACTCGACGCGGGCGAGGTTGGCGGGCTCGCCATTGCCCAAGCGGTCAAGCGCCTTGCGCAGATCGCCAGCGCGCAGGCGATTAGGCCTGATCCCGTCCATCCGGGCCTGTTCGACCTGGCCGAGCAGGAGGAAGGCGGCCTGGCGGACCCGGCCGCCCTCGTCGAGCCACAGCGGCTGCCAGCCGCGCGCGGCGTAGAAGGCGCGCAGGTCGCCCGGCGCCCGGTCGGCGAGAACGGCGCGCATCGAGGGGGCAACTGCCTGGGCCTGGGCGAGCGTTGGCCCGGGTGCCCCGGGCACGAGGCCCAGGGCTAGAGCCAGCGCTACCGGCGCCAGTAGCCGGCGGTAGCGGGGATGCCGGGCGGAGGGGCTGGTAGCGCTGCTCATCGGATCAGCCGCGCTCCCCGGTGCGGCGGTAGTTGTCGGTCGGCTGGATCACGGGGGCGCCTTCGTAGTAGCGACCCTCGCGCACGTAGCCGTCGACGCAGCCGTCATTGTTGTGATCGGCCCAGACGGCACCGGCAAGTCCGCCGACCGCCGCGCCAAGGACCGCGCCGGCCAGGACATTGCCGGCCAGGGCCCCGACAGCTGCGCCGCCAACCCCGCCGACCGCCGCGCCGGTTACCGCGGTGCCGCCGACCGAGCGGCAGGCGGGCGCTGCCGCTGCTGCAGACTGGTAATTGGGATCATAGCCCTCGGGTACGCCCGGATAATACTGGCCTTCGCGGACATAGCCGTCGACGCGGCCGTCGCCATCGCGGTCGGCCCAGACCGCGCCGGCGATCCCGCCGACCGCAGCGCCGATGGCGGCGCCGGCCAGCACGTCGCCGCCGGCAAGGGCAGCCACGCCCGCGCCGCCCGCCGCGCCGATCGCGGCGCCGGTTCCGGCGCTGGCCAGGGTGTGGTCATTGCTCATCGATGAGCAGGCACCGAGCGGCAGGGAAGCCGCGGCCAAGAGGCAAAGTACGGATGCTTTCACGATGTTTCTCCTTCGCGACGCCGGTCCGCAAGCGGCATGGCTGCCGCTATGCGCAGCCCCGGCCGGTTCCCCTCGCGCGGACGGTTAACGGGAGCGGCAACCACTCGTTCCGGCGGAGTGTGGGCGAGTCGCGCTGAACCGTGCGCTGGTGCGGTGAATCGTTAACTGGTTGATTTAACCAGAGAATGATCCGGCTAGCGGACGCCTGCCAGCGCCTTCTGGCGCCGCCGCTGGACCGAGGAGCCGAGGCCGATGGCCTCGCGGTACTTGGCGACGGTGCGGCGGGCGAGATCGAAGCCCTTGCCCTTGAGGAGATCGACCAGGGCATCGTCGGAGAGGATCGCGCCCGGGTCTTCCGCATCGATCAGCTGGCGGATCGCGGCCTTCACTGCCTCGGCCGAGACCGCCCCCTCGCCGTCCGCCGAAGCAACGCCCGACGTGAAGAAGAACTTCAGCTCGAAGGTGCCGCGCGCGCAGTTGAGGTACTTGTTGGAGGTGACCCGGCTGACGGTGCTCTCGTGCATGCCGATGGTTTCGGCGACGGCGCGCAGGGTCAGCGGCTTCAGATGGGCGACGCCGTGGCGGAAGAACCCGTCCTGCTGGCGCACGATTTCGGCGGCGACCTTGAGGATGGTTTTCTGGCGCTGGTCCAGCGCCTTGATCAGCCAGTTGGCATCGGCCAGCTTTTCCGACAGCCACCCGCGCGAAGCCTTGTCCCCGCAGGTGCCGCGCAGCTCGACATAGTAGGAGCGGTTGACGACGAGGCGGGGCAAGGTGGCCTGGTTGATCGCGATCGACCAGCCCCCATCCGCCCGCGGGCGCACCAGCACGTCGGGCACGACCGGCTCGGCACTGGCCGCGCCGAAGCGCAGGCCGGGCTTGGGATCGTAGCCGCGCAGTTCGGCGAGCATGCCGGTGAAATCCTCGTCATCCACGCCGCACATGCGCTTGAGGCGGGCGAGTTCGCCGCGGGCGAGCAGGTCGAGATTGTCGAGCAGGCGGGCCATGCAGGGATCGTAACGATCCGCCTCGCGTGCCTGGAGGGCGAGGCATTCGGCGAGGCTGCGCGCGCCGACGCCGGTGGGATCGAGCGACTGGAGGAGCGCAAGGCCGGCCTCGGCCTCGGCCAGCGAAACGCCGAGATCGGCGGCGGCTTCGCCGAGCGGCAGGGCGAGGTAGCCGGCCTCGTCAAGCTGATCGACCAGGGCATGGGCGATGAAGGCGACCTGCGGATCGCGCGCCTGGGCGCCGACCTGGGCGTGGAGATGTTCGGCGAGGGTTTCGGCAAGGGCCCCGCGATCATCGATATCGGGCGCCTCGCCGCCCGAAGCGCCGGACGGCAGGTCGGGCAGGAAGGCGAGATCGCCGGTGTCGCGGTCGGTATCGAGCGCGCCGGCGTCGATATCGAGCGGACGGTCATCCGCCGCGCGGCCTTCGCCGATCAGCTGGTCGACCGGCGAATTTTCGAGCGTGGTGCGGCGGTGATCGTCATCCGGAGCGGCTTCTTCCGGAGTGGCTGCGGGGGCGCCGATATCGAGCAGGGGATTGCCCTCGAGCGCCTCGCCGATGAAGGTTTCGACCTCGAGGTTCGACAGCGCCAGCAGCTTGATCGCCTGCTGGAGCTGCGGGGTCATGACCAGCGATTGGGACTGCCGAAGGTCCAGCCTCGGTCCAAGGCCCATACGGCTTATCCTTCGGCCCTGGCCGGGCCGGGCGTGTTCACAGCGTGAAGCCTTCGCCGAGATAGAGCCGGCGGACGTTTTCATCGGCCACGAGCGCTTCGGGGCTGCCGGCGAAGAGGACCTGGCCGCCATAGATGATGCAGGCGCGATCGACGATGTCGAGCGTTTCGCGGACGTTGTGATCGGTGATCAGCACGCCGATGCCGCGCTGCTTGAGGTCGATCACCAGGTGGCGAATGTCGCTGATCGAGAGTGGATCGATCCCGGCGAAGGGTTCGTCCAGCAGCATGATCGAGGGCTTGGCGGCCAGCGCGCGGGCGATCTCGCAGCGGCGGCGTTCGCCCCCGGAGAGGGCCATGGCGGCGCTGGAGCGCAGGCGGGTGAGGCCGAATTCGGTGAGCAGGCGTTCCAGTTCCTCGGCCCGGACGTCACGATCGGGTTCGACCAGTTCGAGGACGGAGGCGATGTTCTGTTCGACCGTCATCCCTCGGAAGATCGAGGTCTCCTGGGGGAGGTAGCCGAGGCCGAGGATCGCGCGGCGATACATCGGCAGGTTGGTCACATCGATGCCGTCCATCAGGATGCGGCCGGAATCGGGCCGCACCAGGCCCATGATCGAATAGAAGCAGGTGGTCTTCCCCGCGCCGTTGGGGCCGAGCAGGCCGAGCACTTCGCCCTTGCCGACGGACAGGGAAATATCGGTGAGCACGGCGCGCTTGTCGTAGCTCTTGGCGATGGAGATCACCTCGAGCCCGCCTTGCGGGATGGGCTGCATGGCGCCGGCGTTGGCCGCCTCGGCCTGCGGGATATCTGCGATGTCGCTCATCTGGCATGGGGTTTAGGCGGGGGTGGCGGCCACTTCAAGCGGCCAAACAATCCGTTTTCGGCATTTGGCAGGTTTCCTGCATGGCTGCGGCCTGGCTGCAACGGCCAGGTCGCGGCGATGGGACTTGCCAGCTTGGTTTAGCGGTGATTTACTCTCCGGCAAAACGCCTGTCGGAGAGGAAGGGCGCAAATGGTCGGAATCGAGCGCGAAGCACGCGCAGAGGCGTCCCTGCCGGATTGGCGCCGGCGCATGAGCAACCAGGTTGCCTATGCCCTGCTGGCATACACCGCCTTGCAGATCTTTCTTACCGTGGGGGCGCTCCAGGGGGATCGCGGCTCGTTGCTGCCCTATCTGGCGCTGGTCGTGCTGGTCGGCGCGATCATTCCGGCTTGCCGTGGGTGCGAGCGGCGTTGGCAGGAGTTGGAAGAAGGGCCGGCGCACGACCCGGCCCTGGCGCGCTGCTACCGCCGCGACTGCAAGGTTCTGTGGGCCCTCGCGCTCGGCGTGCCCCTGGCGATGACCGCGGTGCTCAAGGGGCTGGCGCTGGTCTTCGCCGGCTGAGGGGAGCCCCGACCGCAACGCATTTTGGCGCGAGGCCCTTTCGCTGGGGCTCGGCCATCGCTAGATCGCCCGGATGCTCGATGTCTCCGCCGCGCAGGAACGCGCCGCCGCCCTGATCGACCGCGCCCGCCGGGCCGGCGCCGATGCCGCCGATGCGGTCTATATCGCCGATGCCTCGGAGAGCGTGGCCGTGCGCCTGGGCAAGCTGGAGGACCTCGAGCGCTCGGAGAGCGAGCACGTGTCGCTCCGGGTTTTCGCCGGCAAGGGCTCGGCCTCGATCGGCTCGAGCGACCTTGGTGATGCGGCGCTCGATGAGCTGGCCGCCCGCGCCGTGGCCATGGCCCGGGCGGCGCCGGAAGATTCCTATGCCGCGCTGGCGCCCGAGGACATGCTGGCGCGCGGGCCCCTGCCCGAGCTCGACCTCAGCGACGGCGGCGCGGTCGAGCCGGCGCAGCTGCGCCGGACTGCCGAGGAAGTGGAAGCCGCTGCCCTCGCCGTGCCGGGGGTGAGCAACAGCCAGGGCGGGAGCGCCAGCGCCGGGCGCACGGTCGTCGCGCTCGCCACCAGCCATGGCTTCGCCGGGGGCTACGAGACCACCAGCCACGGCGTTTCCGCCAGTGTGGTGGCGGGCGAGGGCGCGGCGATGCAGCGCGACTATGCCTGGCGGTCGGCCCGGCACCGGACGGACCTCCCCGGCGCGGCGGAGATTGGCCGGCTCGCGGGTGAGCGGGCCGTGGCGCGGCTTGCTCCGGGGCGCTTGTCCAGCGGGCCGATGCCGGTGGTGTTCGATCCCCGCGTGGGCGGGTCGCTGGTGGGCCACCTGCTCTCGGCCATGGCCGGCAGCGCCATCGCCCGGCGGGCGAGCTTCCTGCTCGATCGCGACGGGGCCCAGCTGTTTCCCGAGGATATCACCATCATCGACGAGCCGCTGCGGTTGCGGGGCCTCAGGTCCAAGCCGTTCGACGGCGAAGGCCTGCCGACCGCCCCGCGCGTGCTGGTCGAGAACGGGCGGCTGACCGGCTGGCTGATGAATGCAGCGGCGGCGCGCCAGCTGGGCGGCCGGCCGACCGGCCATGCGACGCGCGGCGGCGGCGCGCCCGGAATCGGGGCGACCAATACCCACGTGGCGGCGGGCCGGCTTTCGCCCGCCGAGCTGATCGCCGACATTGCCGACGGGGTTTATGTGACCGAGCTGATCGGCCAGGGGGTCAACGGCGTGACCGGCGACTACAGCCGGGGCGCTTCGGGCGTGCGGATCGTGGGTGGCCAGCTGGCCGGGCCCGTGGCCGAGTTCACGATCGCCGGGAACCTCGTCGACATGTTCGGGCAGCTGCGCGCGGCCAATGACCTCGAGTGGTACCGCGCGGTGAACGTGCCGACCCTGCGGGTGGACGGGATGATGATCGCGGGCGACTAGTCGAAGGTCGTGCCCACGTCGGCCGGTTCGCCGGCCAGCTGGGCGTGGGTGGCCGCGATGCAGGCGACCAGCAGGATCACCATGCCCGCGCCGAGCGTGGCGGAGATGACCGCCGAGACGATTACGGCGATCCGGGCCGGCAGGACCAGGGCAAGCACGATGCCCGACAGGCCCATCACGACCGACATGACAATGGCGAAGGCCAGCAGGATCAGCGCGAAGAAGCCGAGCACGCGCCAGGTGTTGCCCGAGGTGAGCTGCCACGAGCGGCGCAGGGCCGCGAGCGGATTGCGCCAGCGCTCGATGGCGACGACCGGCGCGGTCAGCGCGAAGCGGGTGATCAGCACGGCCCCGATGGGAACGGCCAGCACGATGGCGAGCCACGGCAGCCCGACTCCGCCCGCCACTCCGGCGATGATCAGGACCAGCATGCCCAAGCCCATGCCGAGCACGATCTGGCTGGCGAGGTAGGGCAGCAGGGCGGCAAAGCCGGCGCGGATCGCCTGGCCGACGGTGGGCCGGGCGCGGTCAGTCAGCAGGGTGAGCAGGCCGAGCGTGCCCGCCGCCTGGAGCACGGCCATCGGCAGGGCAACCGGCAGGGTCTGGCGGTAATAGTCCGCCGCCTGGGCCATCATCGCCGCCTCGTCGCCGCCCCGCAGCGGCGCGGGCTGCGGAAACAGCAGGGTCATCGCGAGGCTCGGCAGGAGGAAAAACACGCCGGCGAGCGCGAACAGCACCTCGCCATTGGCGCGGATCGCTGCCGTCGCCCGGGTCCAGGCGCGGTTGCTGTCGAACGGGGGGCGGGCTGTGGTCATGCGGCGGTGCTCATGGCCCCTTGATAACCGCACCGAATACGCGCAGGCAACGCGCGATGAACGCCCTGTCCCCGTCGAATTCCCCGCTGCGGCCCGAGGCCTGGCCCGCGAGCATCGAATGGCGCGCGGAAACGAGGCACGTGGCCTATGCGCGGGCGCTCGAGGAGATGACCGGGCGCAACGCCGCGATCCAGGAAGGCACGGCGCGCGAGCTGATCTGGCTGCTGGAGCATCCGCCGGTCTATACCGCCGGGACCAGCGCCGACCCGGCAGAAATGCTCGACCCGCGCTTCGAGGTGGTCCGCGCCGGGCGGGGCGGGCGCTATACCTACCACGGGCCCGGGCAGCGCATCGGCTATGTCCTGCTCGACCTCACGCGCCGGGCGCGCGACGTGAAGGGTTTCGTTCATGCACTGGAGGGCTGGGTGATCGCCGCGCTGGCCGGCTTTGGCGTGGAGGCCTGGCGGGCCGAGGGGCGGATCGGCATCTGGACCCGCGATCCGCAAGGGGCCGAGGCAAAGATCGGCGCGATCGGCGTGCGGGTGCGGCGCTGGGTGACGATGCACGGCTTCGCGGTGAACCTTTCGCCGGACCTGTCGCACTTCGGCGGGATCGTGCCTTGCGGGATAGCAGACTACGGGGTGACCAGCCTCGCCGCGCTTGGCCTAAGCGTCAGCGCGGCCGAATGGGACGCGGCGCTGCTCGCTGCCGGCCCGGACTTCCTCGCCGCGCTGGAGCGGCCCTGCCCGCCCATCGGAGAACCTGAATGACACGCCGTCCGCTCGCCCTGACCGCGTTGGCGCTGGCCACGCTGCTGACCGCCTGCAAGCGCGAAGCCGCCCCTGATGCGGCGGCGGGGCAGGTGCTGCCCGGCTCGATCAGCGATGCCATGCTGCCGCAGGACCGGGTGACCTCGCAGCCCCCGCTCGATCCGCGCGCGGATCGCAGCAATGGCGGCGGCGGGGAGCAGGCCACCGCAGCGGCGGCCGCCGCCGAAGCGACCGGCGCGGCGGCGGAACCGAAGGCTGACGGCACGGGCGCTGCAGACTGAGGCGGGGCATCACGCCCCATCCGCTTCGCGGGCGCTCCCCCTCCGCATTCGTGCGTTCCGCAAAAACGGGGGCAATCGCAATCAGGCCCGTCCGAGATCGCCTCGGCCAACCGTGCCGCTGGCCATTTCCAGCATGCGGTCGAGGCTCTTCTTCGCCTGGACGCGCAGGCCTTCCTCGATGTGCACGGCCGGGGTGAGATCACGCAGGGCGAGGTAGAGCTTTTCCAGCGTGTTCAGCGCCATGTAGGGGCAGATGTTGCAGTTGCAGTTGCCGTCGGCCCCCGGTGCGCCGATGAAGGTCTTGCCCGGCAGGGCGAGTTCCATCTGGTGGATGATGTGCGGCTCGGTGGCGACGATCAGGGTATCGCCAGGCATGGTCTTGGCGAACTGGAGGATGCCGCTGGTCGAGCCGACATAGTCGGCATGGTCGACGATGTGGGGCGGGCATTCCGGGTGGGCGGCGATCGGCGCGTTCGGGTGCTGGCCCTTGAGCTTGAGCAGCTCGGTTTCCGAGAAGGCCTCATGGACGATGCAGACGCCCGGCCAGAGCAGCATGTCGCGCCCGAACTTGCGGTTGAGATAGCCCCCCAGGTGCCGGTCGGGCCCGAAGATGATCTTCTGCTCGGGCGGGATCTGCTGAAGGATCGTCTCGGCGCTGGAGGAGGTGACGATGATGTCGGACAGCGCCTTCACCTCGGTCGAGCAGTTGATGTAGGTCAGCGCAATGTGATCGGGATGGGCTTCGCGGAAGGCCTTGAACTTTCCGGGCGGGCAGGCGTCTTCGAGCGAGCAGCCTGCGTTGATGTCAGGCAGGATCACGGTCTTGTCGGGCGAGAGGATCTTGGCGGTTTCGGCCATGAACTTGACGCCGCAGAAGGCGATCACGTCGGCATCGGACTGCGCGGCCTTCCGGCTGAGCTCGAGGCTGTCGCCGATGTAGTCGGCCAGGTCCTGGATTTCCGGCTTCTGGTAATAATGGGCCAGGATCACCGCATTGCGCTCCTTGCGCAGGCGGTCGATCTCGGCGCGCAGGTCGAGGCCGGTGAGATTGGCGGGCATGGCAGTCATCGTGGCGGGGATCCCGTGAAGCTTGGACCGCCCAGATAGGAACTGGACGGCCCAAGCCCAAGCGGAATTTCGCGGAGGAGTCCCGTCAGCCGCCGGTGATGCGGGCAGCGAGGGCGCTGACCGGGCCCATCTTCGACGCCAGCGAGACGAGCACGTGGCTGAGTGCGATCACCACGCCGACCGAGAAGGTGGCGGCGTGAACGCGGCCGAGGGTCTTGCGGTCATGCCGGGCGATGAGCGCGACCACGCCGAGCTGGATCGCCATGACGATCCATTCGGTCATTTCGCCGCCGATGAGGGGGGCGGGAAGGAGGCGGCCGAATGCCGGTTCGAGGATGACGATGGTTCCGCCCATGATCAGGCGGCGGTGGGTTTCGGTATCGCGGCGGTTGGTGATGCCGGCAAGGACCAGGCCGCCGAAGGCCATGGTGTCGGTCAGGGTCAGGGCGAGGAAAAAGGGCGCGGTGAAGAACGGCGGGTAGCGATGCAGGGCCAGGCTCATCACTCCGGCGAAACAGGCGAGGCCGACGATCACGCAGACGAGGAAGGCTCCCGCCCACCCGAGCCGCCGATGCAGGGCAAGGTTGCCGCTGGCGGCGAGGCGGTTCTGGGTGACGAACAGGGTGAGCCAGGCGAGCATGGCGAGGCCATGGAAGTGGACCCAGATCGGAACGGCCGGAAAGTTGACCCGGCCGAGGGCAGCGTTCTGGGCGAAGCCGAAGACGATGATCGCAGAGAGCGCCCAGGCCAGCTTCACGAAGAACGGCTGGCTCGCGGAATAGGGCTGCGGCGCGGACGGCTGGACTGAGGCCAAGGTTGCCATGTTCGGGTACTCCCACTTTACCCAAGTGGGGCGGAGTCTAAACTGAACGGATGTTCAGGGAAAGCCCCCGGTGAAATTGCCTAGGCCGTGGCGCGCCGCCCGGCCATCCGGCGCCGGCCGACGATGGCCGCGGCCGCCGCGCCGAACAGGACCAGCATCGGCGGAGCGGGCACTTCGGTGCCCCCGCTCGACCCGTGATCGTGCCAGCCGCCGCTCGACGATGAGGTGGAGGAGCTGGTTGACGAGGAGGTGGAGCTGGAAGTCGAGGTCGACGAGCTGGTCGAGGACGAGGACGACGTCGACGACGAGGTGCTGGTCGACACGTTGCCCGAGCTGGTCGAGGTGGAGCTTGATGTCGAGACGTTGCCGGAACTCGTCGAGACGTTGCCCGAACTGGTCGAGGTCGAGGTCGACACGTTGCCCGAGCTGGTCGACGACGAGCTGCCGCCGCTGCTGGTGCTGGAGCTGGTCGATCCGCCCGAGGTGCTGGTCGATCCGGTGCTGGTCGAGGTGATCACGACATTGCCGCCCGACGAGCCGCCGCCGCCGCCGAAGAAGCCGCCGAAGAACCCGCCGCCGAAGCCGCCGCCACCGCCACCGATCACCACCGCGCCGCCGCCGCCGCCGCCGGTCTGGGGGGGCAGGGGGGGCAGCATCGGCAGGGCGGCCATGGCCATGGCCGGCGCGGGTTCGCAAGTGGTGGTGGTGCGGGTGATCACGCGGCGGATGCGCTTGACCTGGCGCGGGGGGGCCATGCGCCGGGCATGGTGCGGCGCGGCGCGCCTGGCCTGCGGCGCGGCGATCTTGGCGTGCTTGACGTATTGCGGGTTCGAGGTCTTCGGCGCCTCCGCGACGTGCACGGCGCCGCCGCCGAGCAGCGCGCCACCGGCAGCGGTGGCTGCGAGTTTCACAAGGGCTGTCCGAACCGACATAAATCTCTCTCTCGTCCGGGGGCGATGGTCGATGCCGCCTAGGGGGGAATCCCGGCGGCAATCGACTGCCCCGCTCTGGAGAAGCGCAGAGCGGTGGCCTTACGACAATCGCGTTAACCGAGTCTGGCGTGGTGAAATTGCGGATTCGTGCCCCGCAGCGGGACAGCGGCGGCAACCTGTCCCGCAATGGCACCGAACCGGGCGGTGTCGTTAGTCCTGGTCGAACAGGCCGGTCTGGCTGCCGCTTGGTGGAGCAAGGCCGAGATGCTGCCAGCCGCGATCGTTCAGGCAGCGCCCGCGCGCGGTGCGGGCGACGAGGCCAAGCTGGATCAGGTAGGGCTCGATAACATCCTCGATCGTATCGCGCGGTTCGGACAGGCCGGCGGCGAGGGTTTCCACGCCGACAGGGCCGCCCTTGTAGATATCGGCGATCATGTGGAGATAACGGCGGTCCTGCGCATCGAGGCCGAGGGCGTCGACTTCGAGCCGGGTGAGCGAGGAATCGGCGATGGCCCGGGTGATCGTCTCGGCGCCATCCACATGGGCGAAATCCCGCACCCGGCGCAGCAGGCGGCCGGCGACGCGCGGGGTGCCGCGGGCGCGGCGGGCAATCTCGCGCGCGCCTTCCGGCTCGATCCCGATGCCGAGCAGGCCGGCGCCGCGCGTCACCACGCGTTCGAGTTCGGGGACGGTGTAGAACTGGAGGCGGACCGGGATGCCGAATCGGTCGCGCAGCGGCGTGGTCAGCAGGCCCTGCCGGGTGGTGGCGCCGACGAGAGTGAAGGGCGGCAGGTCGATCCGCACCGAGCGGGCCGAGGGACCCTCGCCGATGATCAAGTCAAGCGCGCGGTCCTCCATCGCCGGGTAGAGCACTTCCTCGACCTGCGGATTGAGGCGGTGGATCTCGTCGATGAACAGGACGTCGCCGGCCTCGAGATTGGTGAGGATCGCGGCAAGGTCGCCCGACTTGGCGATGATCGGCCCGGAGGTGGCGCGGAAACCGACGCCAAGTTCGCGGGCGACGATCTGGGCGAGCGTGGTCTTGCCGAGGCCGGGGGGGCCGTAGAACAGCACATGGTCCATCGCCTCGCGGCGGGACTTGGCGGATTCGATGAAGACGCGCAGGTTGTCCTTGGCTGCGGCCTGGCCGACGAATTCGGCCAGCGTTTTGGGGCGCAGGGCGGCGTCGGCGTCTTCGGGAACGCGGTGGGGGGTGAGGAGGGGATTGTCGGTCATCCCGCCGCCCTTTTCAGCGCCACGCGGATCAGCTCGTTGAGCCCGGCCCCGTCGCCCAGCTCATCGTGCGCGCGCGCGACGGCTTCGGTTGCCACGTTGGGTTTGAAGCCGAGGTTCTGGAGGGCGGAAACGGCGTCGCCGCTGGCCGAGGCCGCCGGCACCGCCGCAAGCTGCCCGCCGCCCGCCATGATCGGCAGGGCGCCGACCTTGTCCTTCAGCTCGTTGACGATGCGGCTGGCGAGCTTGGGGCCGACGCCGTTGGCGCGGGCGACCATGGCCGCGTCGCCGCCGGCGCAGGCGCGCTGGAGTTCTTCGGTGGTGAGGGCCGAGAGGATGGCCAGCGCCACCTTGGAGCCGACGCCCTGGACGGCGGTGAGCAGGCGGAACCAGTCCCGCTCCGCTCCGCTCGCGAAGCCAATCAGGCGGATGTCGGTCTCGCTCACCTGCATCTGGGTGAAGACGATGCAGGCATCGCCCCGGATGCCGAGGGCAGTGAGGGTCTTGGCCGAGCAGGCGACGAGATAGCCGACGCCGGACACGTCGATCACCGCCCAGTCGGGGCCGAAATCGTCGAGCAGGCCGGTGAGCTTGGCGATCATGGTTTGTTCCTATGGCAGGGAACGATGGCGGTGAACAGCCTTGCCGCCGTGCTTTCCACATCCGCAGGCCTCGGGTGTCTCGATTTCGCTCGACACGAACGGGCGGTTAGGAGCGTTCGGTCGTCAGCGGTGGGCGCCGAGCAGGTGCGCGTGGGCGATGGCGACGGCGAGGGCATCGGCGGCATCGGCTCCGGTGACCTTCGCCGCAGGCAGCAGGACCTTGAGCATGGCCTGGACCTGCGCCTTTTCCGCCCCGCCGGTGCCGACGATCGCCTTCTTCACCAGCCGGGTTGCATATTCCGCAATCGGCAGCCCGGCACGCGCGGCGGCCAGCAGGACCACGCCGCGGGCCTGGCCGAGCTTGAGGGTGGACTGCGGGTTCTTGTTGACGAAGACCTCTTCCACCGCCGCGCAGTCCGGCCGGTGCGCCAGGATCACGTCGGATAGTTCGCGATCAAGCGTGACCAGGCGGTCGGGCAGGGAGGCCGAGGGATCGGTGCGAACCTGGCCATTGGCGACATGGGTCAGCCGGTTGCCCGACTTGGCGATGATCCCCCAGCCGGTGCAGGTGAGCGAGGGATCGAGGCCGAGGATCAGCATGTCAGATCTTGAGGCCGAGGCGCGGACCGAAGTGGGTCATGCCGAGGTAGAGCAGGACGGTGAGCAGGCAGCCGGCGAGGAGCGCGGCCCAGAATGGCAGGCCGTGGCGCAGCAGGGACGGGATCAGGAGGAACATCGGCAGGCTGGGGAGGACGTACCAAAAGGTCGCCTCGGCGTGGACCGCCATGTTTTCCGCATCGGGGCGGGCATGCCAGAGGAACACCATGCCCAGCACCGAGACCAGCGGCAGCGAGGCGACCAGAGCGCCGAGCGCGGGGAGGCGCTTGCCGATTTCGGCGATGGCGGCGATCAGCGCGCCGGAGAGCAGGGCCTTGGCGGCGAGTTGCCACATTGCGGACGTTCTCCGGTTGGGTGGTGAAGAACGGCGCCTGCCCCTCCACCACGCTGTGCGTGGTCCCCCTCCCCGTCCCGGGGACGATTAACCCAGCTTTTCCATGATCTCGTCGGAGATCTCGTAGTTGCCCCAGACGGTCTGGACGTCGTCGTCTTCCTCCAGCACGTCAATCAGCCTGATCAGGGTGGCGGCGGTGGCTTCGTCCACATCGGCCTTGAGGTTGGGGCGCCAGGCGAGCTTGACCGCCTCGGCGTCGCCGAGCACGGCTTCGAGCGCCTTGGCGACTTCGTGGAGGTTTTCGACGCTGGTCCAGATCTGGTGCAGGCCGGGGTTTTCGTCGCCATCGCCCAGATCACTCTCGACATCGTCGGCGCCGGCTTCGATCGCGGCTTCGAGGACCTTTTCCTCGTCACCGGCCTTGCCGGGGTATTCGATGAGGCCGAGGCGCTCGAAGCCGTGGCTCACCGCCCCGGACGCACCGAGGTTGCCGCCGTTCTTGGCGAAAGCGGTGCGCACGTTGGTGGCGGTGCGGTTGCGGTTGTCGGTCAGCGCCTCGACAATGAGGGCGACGCCGCCGGGGCCATAGCCCTCATAGCGCACTTCCTCGTAGTTCTCGGCATCGCCTTTGCTGGCCTTGTCGATCGCGCGCTGGATATTGTCCTTGGGCATCGACTGGGCGCGGGCGGCGAGGACCGCGGCGCGCAGGCGCGGGTTCATGTCGGGATCGGGCATGCCCATCTTCGCCGCGACGGTGATTTCGCGGGAGAGCTTGGAGAACTGCGCGGCGCGCTTTTTGTCCTGCGCGCCCTTGCGGTGCATGATGTTCTTGAATTTGGAATGGCCGGCCATTTGCTTTTCGCTCGGGTTGGGTGTGGCGATTGCCAGCGCCCCTAGCCGAGACCGGCCTTGCGGGCAATCTCACCCGTTCACGATAGTCCCGCCGTTGGGGTGAAGGACCTGGCCCGACATATAGCTGGAATCCTCGCAGGCGAGGAACAGGAAGCAGGGGGCGACCTCGTTGGGCTGGCCGGGGCGCTTCATGGGCGTGCTCTCGCCGAAGTGCTCGAGCTTCTCGGGGCTCGCCCCGCCTGAGGGGTTGAGCGGGGTCCAGATCGGGCCGGGGGCGACGGCGTTGACGCGGATTCCCTCGCCGACGAGGTTTTCCGAGAGCGAGCGGGTGAAGGCCGTGATCGCGCCCTTGGTGCTGGAATAGTCGAGCAGTTCCCTGGAGCCCTGATACATCGTCACCGAGGTGCAGTTGATGATCGCCGCGCCGGGTTTCAGGTGCTCGCGGGCGGCCTGGACGAGGTAGAACATCGCGAAGATATTGGTCTGGAAGGTGCGCTGGAGCTGCTCGGCGGTGATGTCGCGGATGTCCTGATCGGGGTGCTGCTCGCCGGCGTTATTGACCACCACGTCGAGGCGGCCCCAGCGGGCGACGGTGTCGCGCACCACGGCGGCGGCGTGCTCGGGATCGCCGAGGTCGCCGGACAGGAGCAGGCCTTCGCTGCCTTCCTTTTCAATGGCTTCGAGCGTTTCGTGGGCGTCCTGGTCCTCGCACAGGTAGGCGATGGCGACGCGGGCCCCCTCTCGGGCGAAGAGCACGGCGACGGCGCGGCCGATGCCGCTGTCGGCGCCGGTGACGATGGCGACCTTGCCGGCGAGGCGGCCGGAGCCGGGGTACCTGGGGGCGTAGTCGGGCCGGGGGTTCAGGCCCGCTTCGCTGCCGGGCAGGCCGTCTTCATGGACGGGGGGCGTGAATTCGGCGGATTTGTCCATGGCGGTGCTCCTTGGCGAAGCAACCGCGCTGGCAGGGCGCTGTTCCGCGCCCTGCCGTGCCCAGCTGTCACTCGATCCCGAGCGCGGCCATGTAGGTCTGCAGGATGGCTTCCATCTCGCGGCGATCGTCGGGCTTCATCTTCCGGATGCGGACGATCTGCTTCATGATCTTGGCGTCGTAGCCGGTGGCCTTGGCTTCGGCGTAGACGTCCTTGATGTCGTCCTGGATGCCCTTCTTCTCTTCCTCGAGACGCTCCACGCGTTCGATCAGCAGGCGCAGGCGGTCGTCGGCGGATTCGGCCATGGTCATGAAGCTCCGGAAGTTAGAATCGGTGAACCGGCGGGGCGATTAGCTGGCCGGGGAGATTCGGGCAAAAGCGCGGCTGTGGAAATCCTCCCCGGGACGGGGGGGGGGACCAGCAAAGCTGGTGGAGGGGCACGGTCGGTTTTCGCTGCCACGCGAGGGAGGGAAAACCGGCGGGTGCCCCTCCACCACCCTGCGGGTGGTCCCCCTCCCCCAAGGAGGAGGATTAGTGCGTGCCGCCGTTTTTCATCAGGCTTTCTTCCATGCGGGCGAGCTGTTCCGGCGTCGCCTCGGTCTGGAAGCGGGCCTTCCATTCGGGGGCGGGCATGCCGTGAATCGCCTCGCGCGCCTCGGTCTTGCCCATGGGTGCGCCGGCTTCGACGATCCAGTCAGCCAGGCAGTTGCGGCAGAAGCCGGCGAGGCCCATCAGGTCGATGTTCTGGGCATCGTGACGATGACGCAGGTGGCGGACGAGGCGGCGAAAGGCAGCGGCGGCCACGGTATCGTCGAGCGCGTCGAGCGGATCGTGGTCCGGTGAATTCGTATTTTCGGAGCAGCTCATCGGGCTTTGAGTCCTTGGGGTTTGGCCTCACCCTTGCCATAGGCGATGGGCGCAGCGGAAGGATAAAACGTGACCGGTTCGAAGACAGGATATCGCGGGCGGAGGGTCAAGATTCTGGCCACCGTCGGCCCGGCCAGCCGGAGCCCGGAGATGATCGCGCGGTTGCTGCGGGCCGGTGTCGACGCGTTCCGCGTCAACATGAGCCATGGCGACCATGCCACGCATGCCGAGACCATCGCAACGATCCGGGCGGCGGAGAAGGATTTCGGGCGGCCGGTGGCGATCCTGTGCGACCTGCAGGGCCCCAAGCTGCGCGTGGGCACCTTTGCCAACGGGCGCGAGCGGATCCGCCACGGCGCCCATTTCACGCTCGACCGCGATCCGGCACCCGGCACAGAGGAGCGCGTCTGCCTGCCGCACCCGGAGCTGTTCGGCGTGCTGAAGGCCGGGCAGCGCCTGCTGATCGACGACGGCAAGGTCCAGCTGCGGGTGATCAAGGCCGGGGCCGATGCGATCCTGACCACGGCCGAGGTCGGCGGGTTCATCTCCGACCGCAAGGGCGTCAACGTGCCCGATGCCGTGGTGCCGGTGCCGGCGCTGACGGAGAAGGACCGCCGCGACCTTGCCTTCGCGATCGAGCACCATGCCGACTGGATCGCGCTCTCGTTCGTCCAGCGGCCCGAGGACGTGGCCGAGGCGCGCAAGCTGATGGGCGGCTACGGGGCCCTGGTGGCCAAGATCGAGAAGCCGGCGGCGGTGGACCGGCTGGAGGAGATCATCGAGCTATCCGACGGGATCATGGTCGCCCGCGGCGATCTTGGCGTCGAGCTCAACCCGGAGGAAGTGCCGCCGCTGCAAAAGCGCATCGTCGAGGCGACGCGCCGTTCGGGCAAGCCGGTGATCGTGGCGACCCAGATGCTCGAATCGATGATCGAAAGCCCGGCGCCGACCCGCGCCGAAGTGTCGGACGTGGCCAATGCGGTTTACGACGGGGCCGATGCGGTGATGCTTTCGGCCGAGACGGCGAGCGGGGCATGGCCGGTGGAAGCCGTGACCATCATGGACCGCATCGGCAAGCAGGTGGAGGCCGATCCCGGCTATGCCGCCCGCGTCCACTTCACCGACGTGCGCCCCGATGCGACTACCGCCGATGCGCTGGCCCAGGCCTGCGCCAATATCGCCGAGACGGTGACGCTGGCGGGGATCATCGTCTTCACCGGCTCGGGTTCGACCGCGCGACGCGTGGCCCGGGAGCGGCCAGCCGTGCCGATGCTGGTGCTCACGCCAAGCCCGCGGACGGCGCGGCGCACGGCGCTGCTGTGGGGCGCCCATGCGGTCCATACCCGCGAGATCGGCTCGTTCGAGGAGATGATCGCCAAGGGCAAGCGCATGGCCCTGCGCCATGGCTTCGGGGCGGCGGGATCGAAGCTGGTGACGCTTGCGGGCGTGCCGTTCGGCGTGCCGGGATCGACCAACCTGCTGCATGTCGTGACGCTGACCGGGCAGGAGCTGGACGGGGAGTAGGCATGGTCCCGGGCTTGACCCGGGACGACGCTGGCTGTCGGCGTTATTCCCGCGCGCCGAACAGGGCCGAACCCACCCGCACGTGGGTGGCGCCGAGCATGATCGCGGTTTCGAAATCGTCGCTCATGCCCATCGAGCGGCCGGGGAGGCCGTGATCGGCGGCGAGCTTGTCGAGCAGGGCGAAGAACGGGGCCGGTTCAATGCCGGCGGGGGGGACGCACATCAGGCCGGTCACCGGGAGGTCGGCGGCGCGGGCCTCGGCCAGCAGGGCCGGCAGGTCGGCAATCGCGCAGCCGCCTTTCTGCTCTTCGGCGCCAATGTTGACCTGGAGGAAGCACGGCAGGCGGCGGCCGGTCTTGTCCATGGCCCTGGCGAGGGCGGTCACGAGAGAGGGGCGATCGACCGAGTGGATGCAGTCGAACAGGGCGACGGCGTCATCGGCCTTGTTGGACTGGAGCTGGCCGACGAGGTGGAGTTCGATCGCGCCATGCGCGTCGCGCAGGGCCGGCCACTTGGCCTGCGCTTCCTGCACCCGGTTTTCGCCGAAAACCCGCTGGCCGGCCGCGATCAGCGGGGCGATGGCTTCGGGCCCGTGCGTCTTGCTGACGGCGACGAGGGTGATTTCGCCGGCCTTGCGGCGCGCGATCGCGGCGGCGTGTGCGATGCGGTCGCGGACAGTCTGGAGAAGGGTCGCTGGCTGTTCCATCGTGCTGCGCTATAGCGTTCGGATGCGCCCGCGCCAGACCCTGCCGAACCTGTGGCTGGTTTCCGATGCCCGCACCGATGCCCGTGACGAATCTGGGCTGGAGCGCGCCATGGCGCGGCTGCCACGCGGGGCCGGGGTGGTGTTCCGGCATTATCACTTGCCTGAGCGGGAGCGGGAGGCGCGGTTTCGCTCGCTGGCGCGGATCGCGCGTGGGCGAGGGCTGTGGCTGGCCTGGGCCGGTTCGGCGAGGGAGGCGCGGGCGCTGGGGGCTGACGCCTGCTACGGCCCCGCTGCCTTGCTGACGCTGGGACCGGCGCTGGGACGGCTGGTGACCGCGCATGCGCTGCGCGAGATCGGCATGGCCGAGCGGGCACGGGCCGATGCAGTGCTGCTTTCGCCGGTTTTTCCGACGCGGTCCCATCCCGGCGGCAAGGTGCTGGGGGCGCTGCGGTTCCGCCTGCTGGCGGCGCGCAGCCGGCTGCCGGTGCTGGCGCTGGGCGGCATGAACGCGCGGCGCGCGCGGGCCCTGCGCGGGTTTGGCTGGGCGGCGATCGACGGGTTGGCGGGGCTCTAAGCTTGTGGGGGCGTGGGGCTATAGGGAGCTGCGCGTGTTGGCTTGCCCACCCCCGGCCCCTCCCGCCTGCGGGATTGGAGCAAGACGAAGCAGGCTTCGTTGCGTGGTGCGTGCGGCGTTCCGTTCACCGCAATAAAAGCGCCCGGATTCCCTTGGATTCTTGACGGGGAGTCGCCCCCGGGCGCATTATGCGCCGTGCACGGAAGGAAGGGGCGCAAAGCAGCCGATGGCGACCAAGGCAGTATCCGGGACCGGTGGGGCGAGCCGCCGTTCCGCGCCTTCGGGCAAGTGGCGGCTGGTGCTGCGCCGGTCGGTGCGGCGGGCGCTTGAGCTGGGCGCGGCGCTGCTGCTGCTGGGCGCGGCGCTGTTCCTGGCCCTGGCCCTGGCTTCCTATCGCCAGACCGATCCTTCGGCCTCGACCGCCGCGGGCGGCGTGGTGCTCAACTGGATGGGCCTGCCCGGCGCCTTCGTGGCCGACCGCGCGCTGTTCCTGTTCGGGCCGACGGCGGTGTTGCTGGTGCCGCTGCTGGTCGCCTGGGGCCGCCGCCTGTGGCGCTTTGCCGAGGCGGAAGAGAGCGGCGAGGAACTGGGCGAGGCGGCTTCCGGCGGCAAGCACTGGTGGCGCTCGGTCATGATCCTGCTGCTGGCCATGGCGCTGATCGGCACGGTGCTGAGCCTGGCCTTCACCGCGCCGGGCGGCACCCTGCCGGCAACCATGGGCGGCCTTGCCGGCCTGCTCGGCGCCAAAGGCCTGCGCGCCCTCGCCGCGTTCCTGCCCGAGATGGCGCGGGGCTGGGCGATCCTGGGCGCCGCGATTGCCTGCCTGGTGGGGGGCGCGGTGCTGGCGGCCCGCGTCTTTGCGCTGGACTGGGCGAGCCTGCTGGCCCTGCCCCGGCTGTTCGGGCGTCGGCGGGCGGAGGCGGCGAGCCTTGGCGACCTGCAGGGGCTCGAGCCGGCGCGCGAAGCGCCGATGCGCGAGCCGCGCGCGGTTGCCGGTGAACCCGCGTCCGAGACGCCCCGGCGGCCGACGGAGATCAGCGATCCGACCCGCCCGATCAAGCCGGCGCAAACGCTCAATCCCAAGCGGCAGGGCGACCTGTTCGACGAATACGAACTGCCCGGACTCGACCTCCTGGCCGATCCGCCGCCCAATGCGCAGCCGAAGGTCGACAAGCTGGCGCTGGAGCGCAACGCCCGCCTGCTCGAGACCGTGCTGGATGACTTCAACGTCAAGGGCGAGATCACGGCCGTGCGCACGGGGCCGGTCGTGACCATGTACGAGCTTGAGCCTGCCCCCGGCATCAAGGCCAGCCGGGTAATCGGCCTCGCCGACGACATCGCCCGCAACATGAGCGCGATCTCGGCCCGCGTCGCCTCGATCCCCGGCCGGACGGTCATGGGCATCGAGCTGCCCAATGCCGACCGGCAGATGGTCAGCTTCAAGGAGCTGGTCGGCTGCGACAGGTTCGCCAATTCCAAGGGCCTGCTGCCGATCATCCTGGGCAAGGACATTGCCGGCGAGCCGATCGTGGCGGACCTGGCGACGATGCCTCACCTGCTGGTGGCGGGTACGACCGGGTCGGGCAAGTCGGTCGGCCTCAACTGCATCCTGCTCTCGCTGCTCTATCGGCTGACGCCGGCCGAGTGCCGGATGATCCTGGTCGATCCCAAGGTGCTCGAGCTCAAGTCCTACGACAACATCCCCCACCTGCTGAGCCCCGTGGTGACCGAGCCGGCCAAGGCCGTGCGCGCGCTCAAGTGGGCGGTCGAGGAGATGGAGCGGCGCTACCGGATGATGAGCGAGATCTCGGTGCGCAACCTTACGGGGTTCAACGAGAAGGTCCGCAACGCGATCGCCAAGGGCAAGCCGCTGGGCAAGCGCATCCCGATCGGGTTCGACCCGGATACGGGCGAGGAGCTCTACGAGGAGCAGCAGTTCGAATACCAGACCCTGCCGCAGATAGTGGTGATCGTCGACGAGCTGGCCGACCTGATGGTCACCGTCGGCAAGGAGATCGAGGTGCTGATCCAGCGGCTCTCGCAGAAGAGCCGCGCGGCGGGCATCCACCTGATCATGGCGACGCAGCGCCCCTCGGTCGACGTCATCACCGGCGTGATCAAGGCCAACCTGCCGACCCGCATCTCGTTCGCCGTCACCAGCCGGATCGACAGCCGCACGATCCTGGGCGAGCAGGGCGCCGAGCAGCTTCTGGGCAAGGGCGACATGCTCTACAAGCCGGCGACCGACCCGATCAAGCGCGTCCACGGGCCCTTCGTCAGCGACGAGGAGGTCGAGAAGATCGCCGATCACTGGCGCGGGCAGGGCGAGCCGGACTACGTCGATTCGGTCACCGAGGAACCGGAGGACGCGCCGTTCGGGTTCGACGACCTGGAAGGCGGCAGCGACGCGCCGGAAGACCGCAAGTACCGGCAGGTCTGCCAGCTGGTGTTCGAGAGCCAGAAGGCCAGCGCGAGCTGGATCCAGCGCCAGATGGGCGTGGGCTACAACACCGCCTCCAAGTGGATCGAGCGGATGGAGCAGGATGGGCTGGTCGGCCCGGCGAACCATGTGGGGCGGCGCGAAATCTACCGGGACAAGGACGGGAACGTGCTGTGATCCTCCCCGCTTGCGGGGAGGTGGCAGCGCGTCAGCGCTGACGGAGGAGGTGTTCCGCCGGGCGCGGCATTGGCGGCGAGCCCCCTCCACCGCCCTTCGGGCGGTCCCCCTCCCCACCTGTGGGGAGGATCGTGAAGCCTTAATTCCCCCCGCAATCCGCCGTTTTCCCTCCCGGTAGCCACGGGATTTGCAGACGATGAAGGCTCTCACCCAGTGCTGGTTCACCCGGATGCATATCCCGGAGGGCCGCGCGCACAAGGAGGATGACGGCTCCCACACCTCGTGGTGCCGCCATTGCGAGCGGCCGATCGTCTCATGGGACAGGGCGCGCTGGTTCCTAGCCGATGGCTTCAACGTGACCCACCTCGCCGAGACCGTGGGCGGGCGCTTCCTGTTCGTGGTCGACAGCCTGGAGGAGGCGATGATCGCCCGCTATCCGGTGCGGGACCTGCCCGACGAGGCCGCGATCGAGGCGCTGAAGGCCGAACTGCGCGAACGCCACGGGATCGGCAAGCCGGGTTCGACGCTGGAACTCCATGACAGCGGCGCCAAGCCGGCGGAGCGGCGCAAGCTGGCCGAGAAACGGGCGCGGCGGGTGGCGCCCACGGGACGCAGTTCGCCGCTTTCGGCTTCTTACTGAGCTACTCCGCCCGGTAGAACGGCGCCGCCACCTCCGGGGGCACGCGCACCAGCCGGCCGCTGGCCTGGTCGATCAGGGCCCAGGTGGTGCGAGCCGAGACGAGGACCTTGCCGGCGGCGTTGCGGAAGCGAATAGCGCGGGTCATCTGGGCGCCCTTGGGGGCTTCGCGGACCTCGGTTTCGGCGGTGACGGTTTCGCCCTCACGGATGTTGCCGCGGTAGTCGATCTCGTGGCGGGTCACCATCCAGATGTAGCGAGCCTTGTGCTCGGGCGAGGAGACGGCCTCCCAGTGCGCGGTGGCGATGGCTTCCATCCACTTCACCCAGACGACGTTGTTCACGTGGCCGAGGACGTCGATGTCTTCGGTCTGCGCGGCGAAGGTCTGGGTGAAGGGGGCGCTCATCCGGCGAGCCCCAGTTGCCAGAGGATGAAGGCGAACTCCTCGGCCGTCTCGCGCAGGGACTCGAAGCGGCCCGACTTGCCGCCGTGGCCAGCGCCCATGTTGGTCTTGAGCAGGAGCTCGTTGGAGTCGGTCTTGAGCTCGCGCAGGCGGGCGACCCACTTGGCCGGTTCCCAGTAGGTGACGCGCGGGTCGTTGAGGCCGGCGGTGACGAGGAGCGGCGGGTAGGCCTTGGCTTGGACCTGATCGTAGGGGCTGTAGGAGCGGATCAATTCGAAGGCGGCCTTGTCTTCGATCGGGTTGCCCCATTCGGGCCATTCGCCGGGGGTAAGGGGCAGGCTCTCATCGAGCATGGTGGCGAGGACATCCACGAAGGGGACATGAGCGACGACCGCGCCCCACAGCTCGGGCGCCTCGTTCATCACCGCGCCCATCAGCTCGCCGCCCGCCGAGCCTCCGGAGATCGAGATCTTGCCGGGCGCTGTGTAGCCCCTTGCGGCGAGGGCGCGGGCGACGTCGACGAAATCGTGGAAGGTGTTGGTGCGGCGTTCGAGCTTGCCGGCCTTGTACCAGGCCCGGCCGAGATCGTCGCCACCGCGGATGTGGGCGATGGCATAGGCAAAGCCCCGGTCGACGAGGGAGAGGCGGGTGGTCGAGAAGCCGGGGGCGATGGCGATGCCGTAGGCGCCGTAGCCGTAGAGGTGGAGCGGGCCGCCGGCCCCGCCGTTCATCTGATCCCGGTCCTTGCGCGAGACGATGCTGACCGGGATCTTCGTCCCGTCGCGCGCCGGGATTTCGAGGCGCTCGGTGACGTAGAGCGAGGCGTCGTAGCCCGAGGGGATTTCCTGGACCTTGCGCACTTCGAGCCGGTGATCGGCGACGTGGTAGTCATAGGTGGTCGCCGGGCTGACCATCGATTCGTAGCCCAGGCGCAGGACAGCCGTGTCCCATTCGGGGTTGTCGCCGAGGCCGGCGTCGTAGCTGGCTTCGGGAAACGCGATCGGCTCGACGCGCGCCGGGTCGTCATACCAGCGCAGTTCGATCTGGTCCAAACCGGCGCGGCGGCCTTCGACGACGTAGAAGTCCTTGAACAGCTCGAAACCGGTCAGGTAGAATGCGTCCGTCCCCTCGATCAGGGTGATCCATTCGCCGGGCGCGGCCAGCGGCGCGGTGGCCAGGCGGAAGTTTTCGTGGGTGTCGTTGGCGTGGATGAACAGGGTCTCGCCCCGCACATCGACGTCGTATTCAATACCCGCCTTGCGTTCCTTGACCAGCAGCGGCGCGGCCAGCGGATCGGCGGCGGGGATCAGGCGGACTTCGCTGGTTTCGTGATCGCTGGTGGAGACGACCAGCCATTCCTCGTTGGCCGAGATACCCGAGCCGACGCGGAAGCCTTCGTCATCTTCGTGGTAGAGTTCGACGTCCTCGCTGACCGGACGGCCGAGCCAGTGGAGGCGGGCATTGTCGGTGCGCCACTGTTCGTTGGCGAGGGAATAGACCAGCGCCTTGTCGCCCGCGACCCAGACGAGGCCGGAGAGCGTGCCCTCGATGGTGTCGGGCAGAATCTCTCCGGTTTCGAGCACCTTGATGCGGGCTGTGAAGCGTTCGGAGCCGTTGTCATCGACCGACCAGGCGAGGAGCTTGCCATCCTTGCTGACCGAGATCGCGCCGAGGCGGAAATATTCGTGGCCTTCGGCGAGGGCCACCTCGTCGAGGATCAGCTCGTCCGCGGCAGGATCGTCCTTGGCCGAGACGGGCCTGCGCCACCACTTCTTGTACTCGGCGCCTTCCTCGTATTCGATCCAGTAGAGCCAGTCGCCGTCCTTCTGGGGGACGGACTTGTCGGCCTCCTTGATGCGGGCGCGCATCTCGGTGAACAGGGTTTCGACCAGCGGCTTGCGCTCGGCCATGCGCGCCTCGAACCAGGCGTTCTCGGCTTCGAGGTGGGCGAGGATTTCCGGGTCCTTGACCTCGGGATAGCCCGGATCGCGCAGCCAGGCATAGTCGTCCGCGACGGTGATGCCGTGGCGGGTGAAGCTGTGCGGTTTCTTCGCGGCGACCGGGGGCGTGTTCGGGGGGGTGTTATCAGGCATGGACCGCATCTATGTTGGGCGGACCCAAGCCGCAACCTTGCGAGATATTTACCGATGCTGATGTCCGTTGCCGAAGCGCGCCTCGATGCCCTGCGCAAGGAACTTGCCGCCCGGGGGCTCGACGGCTTCGTGGTGCCGATCTCGGACGAGCACATGAGCGAATATATCGGCGCCTATGCCCAGCGGCTGGCCTGGCTGACCGGCTTTCGCGGTTCGGCGGGAACGGCGGTGGTGCTGCGCGACGAGGCGGCGATCTTCGTCGACGGGCGCTATACCCTGCAGGTGCGCGACGAGGTCGACGGAACGCTCTATGGCTATGAGAGCGTGCCGCAGACCTCGGTGGCGAAGTGGTTGGGCGAGCACGCGCGCCAAGGCATGAAGGTGGGCTACGATGCCTGGCTCCATGGCAAGCGCTGGGCCGATGCGGCGGCCAAGGCGCTGGCCGAGAAGGGCGCGGAACTGGTGGCGGTGGACGGCAATCCGGTGGATGCGGTGTGGGCCGATCGCCCCGCGCCCTCCCCCGCGCCGGCGCTGGTCCATCCGGAGGACCTCGCCGGGCAATCGAGCGGGGACAAGCGCGCGGCTGTCGCGGCATGGCTGAAGGCCAAGGGCTGCGCGGCGGTGGTGATTTCGGCGCTGGATTCGGTGGCCTGGCTGCTGAACATCCGGGGCTGCGACGTGGAGCGCACACCGGTGGCGCTGTCGTTCGCGATCGCGCGCGCGGATGGTTCGGCCGAGCTGTTCATCGCCCCTGAAAAGGTGACCGACGACCTGCGTGCACACCTTGGCAACGCGGTATCCATCCGCCCGCGTGACGACTTCGCCGCGGCGCTGGCCGAGCTGGCGGGGCAGCAGGTGGCGGTCGACCCGGAGCGCACCGTGATGGGCGTGTTCGTGGCGCTTGAGGCCGCGGGGGCCAGTATCGTCGAGGCGCAGGACCCTTGCGTGCTGCCCAAGGCTACCAAGAACGCCGCCGAGATCGCCGGGCACCGCGCTGCCCAGGCGCGGGACGGAGCGGCCATGGTGCATTTCCTGCACTGGCTCAGCCAGGAAGCGCCCAAGGGCACGGTGGACGAACTGGCTGCGGCCGATTGGCTACAGCGCGCCCGCGCCGCTTCGGGGACCTTGCGCGATCTGTCGTTCGATACGATCTCGGGATCGGGCCCCAATGGAGCGATCGTGCACTACCGGGTGAGCGGCGAGACGAACCGGCCGCTGGAGCCGGGTTCGATGTACCTCGTCGATTCGGGGGGGCAGTACCCCGACGGCACGACCGACATCACCCGCACGGTGTGGATCGGGCCGGGCGAACCGGGGGCCGAGGAGCGCGACCGGTTTACCCGCGTGCTCAAGGGCAACATTGCCCTGTCGCGCGCGGTGTTTCCCAAGGGCACGCTGGGCAGCCAGCTCGATACGCTGGCGCGGCAGTTCCTGTGGCATGCCGGGATCGACTATGCCCATGGCACCGGCCACGGAGTGGGGGCCTTCCTTTCCGTCCACGAAGGACCGCAGCGGATATCGCGCGCCACCGGCGGACAGGGTGGGACCGAGCAGGAGCTGCTGCCCGGCATGATCCTGTCCAACGAGCCGGGCTACTACAAGGCGGGGGCCTGGGGCATCCGGATCGAGAACCTGCTGCTGGTGGAGGAGCGGGCGATCGAGGGTGCCGAGGGCGAGTTCCTCGGCTTCGATACGCTGACTCACGTGCCGATCGACCGTGCCCTGCTCAATCCGGCGATCCTCGAGCCCGGAGAGGTCGCCTGGTGGAACGCCTATCACGCGCGGGTGCTGGAGATCGTCGGGCCGCAGGTGGACGGGGTGGTGCTGGAGTGGCTGCGCGAGCAGTGTGCGCCGCTGGCGATGGCGGGGGTGCAGGGGTGACGTCGTCCCGGGCTTGAGCCGGGACCGGTGTCTGGTGCGAAGCTGTGAGCCCGCTTGCCGGCCAGGTCCTGCCTGAAGGTCCGCCAGCGGTCCCGGATCAAGTCCGGGACGACCTTATTCCTCAGCCCAGGTCAAGCTTGTCGGCGTAGATCAGGCGGCCGCCGGAGAGGTGCCAGAGGGCCTCATTGAAATCGGCCTCGCCCATGGCGAAGCAGCCGTCGGAGCGGCCGAGCTTGCCCCATTTGGGCAGCATATCCTCATTCGCATACCAGGCCGGGTGGAGGACGATGGCCCGCTCGAGGACGTTGGAATTATCCTGGTCCAGCCCCATCAGCCGGATCGAGGTGCCGTATTTGCCCTTGTACCATTCGGCCGTGACATAGGCGCCGCGGCTGGTGGCGTAGCTGTTGGGCACGTTCGAAAAGGTTTTCAGGAAGCCATCGTGTTCCGGATCGGAGCCGCGGCCGTGGGCGACCAGGAAGGAGCGGACGGAGCCCTGTTCGAGATTGGCGAAATGGAACCGGGGCAGCGCGCTGGGCAGGGCGAAATCGGCGACGGCGGCCATGTCGGCGCGCCACAGGCAGGAGCGGTTGCGCTCTACCTGCTCGGCCGCGATGGCGAGGATCTTGCGGTGCTGTTCGCTGACCGAAAATGCCTGCGCGAAAGCGCGCCCTGGCAGGGCGGCCATGGCACCGGCGGCAACAGCCCCGGTCAGCAGCGATCTCCGGTCCATGCAGCGGGTATAGCGGGAATCGGCGCGTTTTTCCAGACCAATGCGATCAGTTGGGCGGCGTGAGCACCATCTTGTCGCCCTTGAGCTCGACCTTGCCGAGCTGGGCGAGGACCGACTGGCCCAGGAGACTGACGCCGAGATCCTTGACCACGACGGCGCCGACGTTGTGCAATTCGGTCTTGCCGAGTTCCAGCCGGTCAATGGTGATGAGCGTGCCCCAGCCCTGGCCGGAGGCGGTCTGGAGGATCGGCTGGAAGGCGCTCTGGTCGACCTTGATCCCGGCCCGCTCGGCATCGGCGATGGTCAGTGCCACGGCATCGGCGCCGGTATCGACGAGGAACTTGGTGGGCTGGCCGTTGAGTGCGGCATCGAGGTGGAACTGGCCGGAGGCATCGCGGTCGATCACCAAGCCCTCGGGGGTGAACCGGGCCTCGGCAGGGGCGGGGGCAGGGGCGGCGATCACCACGCCGCCGGTCGGCCCGCTGAGCGGATGGACGGGCGAGAGGAACTGGCCGACGAGCATCAGCGCGAGGACGAGGCCCACGGCCATGATGACGAAGCCCTTCATGGGCGGGAAGTCTAGGCGAGCAGGGTTAATTTATTCCGCTGCTTGCGGCTCGGCCTTGCCCGCATCGGTGGTTTCAGCCTCGAGCTGCGCGGCCTTGGCCTCGACGAGGCTGACGATGTGATCGAGCATGGCCTCCGACTGGACGTGGTGGTCGGTCACCCCGGAGAGATAGACCATGTGCTTGCCGTTGCCGCCGCCGGTGAGGCCGATGTCGGTTTCGCGCGCTTCGCCCGGGCCGTTGACGACGCAGCCGAGGACCGAGAGCGAGAGCGGGGTCTTGATGTGGGACAGGCGCTGTTCGAGGGCCTCGACCGTGCGGATCACGTCGAACCCCTGGCGGGCGCAGCTCGGGCAGGAGACGATACGCACGCCCCGGGTGCGCAGGCCGAGCGCCTTGACGATCTCGAAGCCGACGCGCACTTCCTCTTCCGGCTCGGCCGAGAGCGAGACGCGGATGGTATCGCCGATGCCGGCCCAGAGCAGGGAGCCGATGCCGATGGAGCTCTTGACCGTGCCGCCGATCAGGCCGCCGGCCTCGGTGATGCCAAGATGCAGCGGGCAATCGACGGCTTCGGACAGGCCCTGGTAGGCGGCGACGGCGAGGAACACGTCGGAGGCCTTCACCGCCACCTTGTATTCGTGGAAATCGTGATCCTGCAGCAGCTTGATGTGATCGAGCGCGCTCTCCACCAAGGCTTCGGGACAGGGCTCGCCATACTTTTCCAGCAGGTCCTTCTCGAGGCTGCCGGCGTTGACGCCGATGCGGATCGAGCAGCCGTTGGCCTTGGCGGCGCGGACAACCTCGGCGACGCGATCGGACGAGCCGATGTTGCCGGGGTTGATGCGCAGGCAGGCCGCGCCCGCATCGGCGGCTTCGAGGGCGCGTTTGTAGTGGAAGTGGATGTCGGCGACGAGCGGCACGGCCGCGGCGCGGGCGATCTCGCGGAAGGCGGCGGTGCTGGCCTCGTCCGGGCAGGAAACGCGGATGATATCCGCCCCGGCATCCTCGCAGCGGCGGATCTGGCTGATCGTTGCCCCGGCGTCGGAGGTGAGGGTGTTGGTCATGGTCTGGACCGTGATCGGCGCATCGCCGCCCACCGGCACCTTGCCGACCATGATCTGCCGGCTCTTGCGGCGAACAATCGTGCGCCAAGGTCTGATCGAGGACATGGCGGGGGATATAGGGGCGCGGGGGGATTCGGGCAACGTGCCCCGTGGGCCCGCCCGCGCCCCCTTCGATTATCCTTCCGCTTCCCGCTCGAACGCTGCTTCTCCGCCGATCTTCGCCGAGATGCGGCCGAGCACGGTCAGCACGACCACGGCCAGCACGGTGGCGAGGATGGCGTAGGAGTAGAGGCCGGCGAGGTCCTCGCCCATGCCGAGCTTGGCGAGGGTGGCCTTGATCGCCTCATTCCAGGCCAAGGCGGCGACGAGGCCGAGCGAGGCGGAGGCGAGGGCGATCATCGTCTGGATCATGGCTTTCGGGTCGGTCATGGCAGGAGCCCCTGGTTCGTGAACGGTGCCCGATGGTGGCAAAGTCGGGGGCGAGGGGCAAGCAAGCGCGCCGTGGCCGTTCACAGGATGCGGGCGAAGAGGAACTCCTCGTCGAGCTGTTCGCCGACGCGGAAGCTGACTTCTGCCACCTGATCAAACCCATAGCGCCGGTAGAACCGCTGGGCGCCCGGGTTGTGCCGCCAGACGGAGAGCTGGACCTCGTCGGCGCCGAGCGCGGCGAACTCGGCCATGGCCCAGTCCATCAGCGCGGCGCCGATCCCGGCCCCTTGCGCATTGGGCGCGGTGTAGAGCTGCTTCAGCTCCATGGCCCGCGCGCCGCGGGCATGATCCGGGAAAGAGCAGGTGAGGCCGAGCTTGGCCCAGCCGAGCAGCAGGCCCCCGCGCTCGGCAACCTGATAGCTGGTCAGCGGGTCGGCGATGGCCATGGCGAGGGCGGCTTCGGAGTGGGTTTCGGCAAGGAACGGCAGCAGGTCTTCCGGGCGGTACAGATCGCCGAACTTGTGCACGAAGGCGGCGACGCCGAGCAGCGAGAGGGCGGGGACATCTGCCATGGTGGGGCTGCGCAGGACGAGGTCAGCCACGGCCGGGTCCGCTGCCGGTGCCGGCGAACTTGTCCGCCTTTCGCCGGCCAAGGCGCATGCCGGATTCCAGCCGGGCGCGCAGCTGGGTGTAATAGGCCTCGAGGAAGGCGCGCTCGTCGGCGGTGCCGGCATCCCAGCCGATCTTGGTGCAGATCCGCTGGTAGACCGCGGCGAGGCTTTCCGGACGATCCTCGCGCAGGACCCGTTCGAGGACCTGGAGCTCGTATTCGCCATAGACCGACAGCTCGGCCTCGCCGAAGCGGTAGCCTGCCGATGGCCCGGCGACGGCGCGCGAGAGGGCAGGGGCAAGGCGCATGCGGGGCGCTTCGACCACCCAGGTTCCGGCGATGAGATCGCCCGCACGCAGGGCATCGCGGTTAAAGAATGGAAACAGGGCGAAGATCAGGAACCAGCCCGCCGCGGCGAGCCCCGCGGGGCCGAGATCGCCTCCGCCATTCTTTGCGGCGATGAGGAAGCTGGCCGGCAGGAACAGTTCGACGTCGCGCAGGAGATTGCGGGCGATCACCATTTCGGCGGTAAGCCGGCCGCCATCGCGCGCGGCAATGCGGATGCGCTGGGAGCGTTTGCCCGGCGTGGCCCCGCGCGGGCCCAGTTCGAAGAACAGGAACCAGGCGTTGCGCAGCAGGAACATGGCCATGATCCAGATCACGGCAAGGAACTGCAGGGCGCGGCCAATGGCATCGTTGCGGCCCTCGATCCCGGCCAGGCCGAAGACCCCGATCCCGAGATAGAGCAGGGCCGCGCTGGTCACGACCATGACGAGGCCGATCAGCACGAAATCGATGAACAGCGCGCCGGCGCGCGAGCCGCGTGGGGCTAGGACGAATTCGAGGGGCACGCCTTCGGGGGTGATCACCGTGCGGCGGCGGCGAGCGAGATCGGCGCGGGCAAGGTCTGCCCCGTCGGCGCGTCGGCGCTCGCGGCGAAGGAGGGCGGGACTCTTCACGGCAGCCGGCTCATGACAGGCGCCCCGGGGTGCGGCGGAACGCGAAAAAGTAGGCGAGCCACAGGGCAAGGACCGACCAGCCGAGGGTCAGGCGGGCGGTGGTATCGTCGATCAGCTGCCGCGCGAAGCCTTCCAGCATCCCGGCAACCATCAGCATTAGGACGACGCCGAGCATGACCAGCGCCGCGCGCCGCCCGGCTGCGGCCACGGAATCGAGCACGGAGCGTTCTCCCGGGAAGGCAATGGCCCGGCCGATGTGGAGGCCCGCCGCGCCGGCGAGCAGGATGGCGAAGAGCTCGGTCGTGCCATGGACGCAGAGCCAGCCGATCACCTCGATGGTCAGCCCCTGCCCGTGGAACAGCCAGAGCATGGCGCCAAGCGTGGCCGTGTTCTGGATCAGCAGGAGGAGCGAGGGCACCCCGAAAGCGAAGCCGAGGGCAAAGGCGAGGATCGCGATCTGGGCATTGTGGCTGAACAGGTAGGCCGCGAACATGCCGAGGCCGGATTCGCCCGACTGGCCGAACAGGGTGGCATGAAGCGCCTCGCGGGTGGCGCCGGGGACGCGCGGATCCATGCCTTCATTGGGAAACAGCGCGCCGTACCACGAGGGATCGGAGGCGACGAGCAGCCAGCCGACGATCGTGCCGGCGACCATCACCGCGAAGGCGATCGCAAGGTCGAGCCCCAATCCGCGCACGGCGGCCGACCAGCCCCCGCCGAGGAACCGCGCCAGCCAGGTGCCGAGGCCCTGGCGCGGGCCGTAGACCTGGAACCAGGCGCGCTGCACGAGGGCTTCGAGATAGGCCAGCGTTGCCGCATCGAGCGAGGTTTCGCGAGCGACCGAGAGGCTGGAGGCGGCGGTGCGGTAGAGCACGGGGAGGGCGAGGAGGTCGTCGTCCGACAGGCTGCGCAGGGAGCCCGCTTCGAGCCGGCTAACGATCCGCTCCAGCCGCTGCCATTCGTGCTCCCGGGCCTCGCGGAAGCGGTCGGAGCGAAGGGCGGCGGCGGCGATCGCATCGTCCTGCGCGGCGTCGGGGGCGCGGCCGAACAGGCCGGGCAGGCGAACCGCGCGCAGGGTTTCGAACAGGGCCATCAGCCGACGGCTCCCTTGCGGCGCAGGGCCAGGTAGGCATCGATCAGGCGGGTGCCGAGCCGATCGTGCGGGGCCTCGATCACCTCGACGCCCATTTGCCTGAGGCGGGCCAGGACAAGACCGCGCGTGCGCAGCAGGGCCTCGGCGCCGACCGCCATGGCGAGGCGGGCCATGTCTTCCGGTGCCTCGGCAGCGACCGCTTCGAGTTCCTCGTCGGCGAGGGTGACGAACAGGACGACGTGACGCCTGGTCAGCCGGCCCACGCTTTCGAGGAGCAGTTCGGCGCTGGTCGGATCGGTGAATTCGGAGAATACCACGACCAGCGAGCGGCGCTGGAGCCGTTCGGCCAAGGTCGCGAGGGCGAGAGTGAAATTAGGCTCCTCGGCCCGGTAGTCGAGCGTGGCGGCGGCGCGCTGGAGGCGGGCAAAGGCCGGGGTGCCGGTGACGAAGGGCGTCGCGGCGAGCGGCCTTGCGGCAAAGCCGTAGAGGGCGACCCGGTCACCCCCCTTGAGCGCGACCCAGGCGGCGGCGAGGGCGGCTGAGATAGCCCGATCGATCCGGGGGAGCCCGGCCACCGGTTCGCACATGGCGCGGCCGCAGTCGAAGGCGAAGACGATGGGGTTGTTGCGCTCCGCCTCGTATTCACGGGCGTAGAGGTGGGTGTGGCGGGCCGAGGTTTTCCAGTCGATCCGGCGACGATCCATCCCCGGCTGGTATTCGGCGAGCGCCTCGAACTGGCTGCCTTCGCCCCGGATACGACGGGCGATCATGCCGTGTTCGCTATCGCGCAGGAACAGCTGGAGCGCGGGCGAGCGGGCGGCGGCGAGGCTGGGCCATACGGCGAGGGTGCGGTCAAGCGGGCGGCTGTGCTGGCGCCCGCCGAGGCCGAGCGGCCCGGTCCACCGCAGCCACAGTCGCGAGACGGGCGCCGGGCCGCGGCGGCTGGGCACGAGCGAGGCATGGCCTTGCCAGGCGCCGTCCGCTGGGGTGAGGGGGAGGACGAGACGACCGCCGAGGGCGAGGCGGGGGTCGCATTCGAGCGCGGCTTGGGCCGAGCTGATGCGGCCCTCCGGCAAGTCGGCCATCACGGCGAGCGGCATGGGTTCACCCACTTCGCCGTCGGCGGGAAGGACCAGCCTGAGGTCCGCGAGACGCCCCGCGAGGAGGGCATCGGCGAGGACCAGCAACAGGAGGGCAAGGCCCAGCGCGGGGGCGACCAGCCATGCGCCCGGAGCGGCGGCGGCGATCACCAGCGCAAGCGGCGCGGCGAGGCCGATCAGCACGGCGGCGCGCTGGGTTGGCACGATCGCCAGGCGGGGGGCGAAGGTGAGGTTCATGGGGCGGGGGCTGGCTTCACCGCGGCGCTTCCGTTTGCTGGACGAGATCCTCGACGATGGCTTCGATCTCCTTGCCCTCGATCTCGGCAGCCGGGCTGAGCAGGAGACGGTGGCGCAGCACGGCGGTGGCGAGCGCCTTGACGTCGTCGGGCAGCACATAGTCGCGTCCGGCCAGCGCCGCGCGGGCGCGGGCGGCACCGGCGAGGAGCACGGCGGCGCGGGGGCTGGCGCCCGTGGCGATATCGGCGCTCTCGCGGGTGGCGCGCACGAGGCGCACGACATAGTCGGTCACGCTGTCGGCCAGCGTAATCGAGCGCACGGCGGCGGCAGCGGCGCGCAGGGTGGCCCGGTCGGCCATGGCGCTTACCCCGAGGTCGGCGGCGCGCGGCGGCCCGGAGCCTTCGCCGAAGCGGGCGACGATCTTCGTCTCCTCGGCGAGGCTGGGATAGGGGACCAGCAGCTTGAACAGGAAGCGGTCAAGCTGGGCCTCGGGCAGGGGATAGACACCCTGGCTTTCGATCGGGTTCTGCGTGGCGACGACCATGAACCGCTCGGGCAGGACATGGGTCTCGCCATCGAGGGTGACGCGGCCTTCCTGCATGGCTTCGAGCAGGGCGGCCTGGGTCTTGGGCGGGGTGCGGTTGATCTCGTCGGCCAGCAGCAGCTCGCAGAACACCGGGCCCCGGGTGAGGGTGAACTGGCTGGTCTGGAAGTTGAACAGGTTGGAGCCGAGGATATCGGCGGGCATCAGATCAGGCGTGAACTGGATGCGGCCGAAATCACGGCCCAGAGCGGTGGAAAAGCACTGGGCCAGGAAGGTCTTGGCCGTGCCCGGGGGGCCTTCAAGGAGGACATGGCCTCCGGCAAGCAGGGCGACCAGCAGGTGGTCGACCGTGTGATCGAGGCCGACGATCGCCTTGGCGATCTCGCCCCGGATCGCATCGGCGAGGCGGGCCACATCAGCCACCTCCAGCGCGGTTTCGCTCATCGTTCCAGCATCCTTTCGATATCGTAGAGGGCCCGCGCGGCGCGCAGGAGCTCTGCCGGGCGGCGCGCGGTGCGCAGGGCCGCGGCGGCGGTGGAGAAGGCGGGCGCGCCGGGCGCGCGCATGGCCAGCGCCCGGTCGATCGCGGCCTCGTGGGCGGCTGGATCGGCGCGGTGGGGCAGGGCGAGGGCGCGAACCAGCCGCTCGCGCACCAGCGCCGCATAGGGCGGGCCGAGCAGGTGGAGCCGTCGGCTGCGGCGCACGAGGCCCGCGGCATTGGCGACGAGCTGGCGCTTGCCGAAGAGCATGGCCGGGGCTGCGGCGAGGTCCGGGCCGAACCGCAGGAATGCGCGCCAGCCGACCAGCAGGGCGGCGAGCAGCAGGCACAGGGTGGCGGCAAGGAATGGCGGGGTGAAGGCCAGCGTCAGGAGATTGGGCGAGCGGGCGAAGCCGTTGAGGCTGACATCGAAGGTGACCCGGCGCGGGGCGCCAGCGGCACTGCCTTCGACCAGCCGCAGGGCGGCGAGCGCGGTTTCGCGGCTGGCGAGGCCATAATTGTCGAGCAGGTCGGGCTCGAACACCACGACCAGCGGCCAGCGCCCGCCTTCGCCCGGCAGGTCGGCCTCGGCGGCCTCGCTGCCCTGGAGCGCGAGGTCATCGAGCTGCGGCCAGCGCCCGCCCCCCGAAACATAGCCGGCGAGCACGCCGCCGCCCTGACGCAGTTCGACCAGCGGGACGATGGTATCGCCATGGCCGGTGAGGACCGCCCGCGCATCGGGGAGGGTGCCGGAGACGCCGTCGGCGATCCAGCCACGGTCAGCGGGGGCGGCATCGATCTGGACGGCAACATCGTCGAGAAAGCCCTTCCAGCGCGGCATGTCGGCCCCGGCAATGGCGACCCACCCGGCTTTCGCGCCCGGTGCGCCTACGCCGCCCTGTCCGAGCGGGGCGGCTCGCCACTTGGGGGTGACGATCAGCGTGGGCCCGATCAGTCGGCGCCGCTCGACGATCCGGGCGATGGCCTTGCCGTCAGCCTCGGCGGGTGGAGTGAGCACGACCAGGCCCGGCTGCGCGAGCTCCGCCTCGCTGCGGGCGAGCGAGACCTGCCAGCCCTGCCGTTCGAGCAGGGCCGAGAGCGCGGCATAGCCGGTGAGGCCCTTGCCCGCGCCGTGGGCGCCGCCGTCGTTGAGCGGGCCGTGAACCATGCCGGCCCCGATCATCCACAGCATCGCCACGAACAGCGCCGTGCCAAGGCCGACCAGGCCCAGCACGGCGGCGGGCGAGAAGGGGGCGCGGCGGTTCAAGTGGCCGAGCCTTCGGCCAGATCGGCGAGGGCGAATTCGGCATAGGCCGCGCGCGCGGCCTCCCAGTCTTCCCCGGCCAGCGCGCGCAGGGCGAAGCGGCTGCGCTCGACCCGCGCGGCGATCAGGGCGAAGGCGCGGCGGGCGCGGTCGGGCAGGGAGGTGAGCCCGGCAATCTCGCGCGCGGTGCTGGCCGGGGCGATCCAGTCCGGCCGGGCCGCCGCGATCTGTCCGACACTGCGCCGCAGGAGCAGGTGGACGGCCTCGGCATAGTCGCCGCCCGCGGCCAGCCGGTCAGCCTCTTCGAGCAGGGCGAGGGCCTCGCCGCGGTCGGGCGTCCAGTCCGGCTCGGCGGGCCCGGGCCGCGGCTTGCGGGAAGCCAGCCAGCGGCGGACCAGCACAATGGCGAGAGCGGCGAGGGCGAGCAGGGCCAGGCCCGCCAGCACTTTCTCGAACACCGGCCACGACAGCCCAAGCCAGCGGCCGAGCGGGCCGAACAGGGCTTCCAGCCATTCGCCGAGGCGCTTCAGCCAATCGGGAGCCTGCGGCGGCGGCGGCGGGGGCACCGGGGCATATTGGATATCGGCGGACTGGCGCACGGCCTCCCAGTCGCGCGCCCAGCCCGAATCGAGGCCGCTGCCCGCGCTGACCGCGCCCTGTTCGATAGCTGCCGCCTCCACGCGCCGTTGCTGGCATGCCCCGCAGCGGGCGGCAAGCAGTTAACCGTATTGTTTCAGCCGCGAACGCGGGCCTGGGGGTAGGAACCCAGCAGGCGCAGTTCCTTGGTATGGAAGGCCAGCTCCTCGAGCGCGCGGTCGACCCCGGCATCGCCCGGCGCGCCGACAATATCGGCGTAGAACATGGTGGCCGCGAAGCTCGCGCCCTTCTGGTAGCTCTCCAGCTTGGTCATGTTGACGCCGTTGGTGGCGAAGGCGCCGAGCGCCTTGTAGAGGGCGGCGGGGACGTTATTCACCTCGAACACCATGGTGGTGATCGCAGGGGAACCCTTGAGTTCGGCGGGGTCGAGCGGCTCGCGGGCGAGGACCACGAAGCGGGTGGTGTTGTCGTGCGCGTCTTCCACCCGTTCGGCGGCGATCCCGAGGCCATAGAGCTCGGCGGCGAGACGCGGGGCGATGGCGGCGGCGTCATGCTTGCCCAGCTCGCGCACGTAAGCGGCGGCGCCGGCCGTATCGGCATAGCTCATCGGCACGATTCCGCGCTCACGCAGGAAGCGGCGCGACTGGCCCAGCGCCTGGGGGTGCGAATAGGCGACCTTGAACGGGCCGAGCGAGCCATCGGCATGGGGCAGGGCCATGAGATCGTGGTGGATCGAGAGGAAATGCTCACCGACGATCGAGAGGCCGCTTTCCGGCAGAAGGAAGTGGATATCCGCGACGCGCCCGTGCTGCGAATTCTCGATCGGGATCATCGCGCAGCCGGCCCGGCCGTCCTTCACCGCATCGAGCGCGTCCTCGAAGGCGAAGCAGGGCAGGGGCAGGCATTCGGGGGCATATTCGAGCGCGGCCCGGTGGGAATTGCAGCCCGGCGCGCCCTGAAACGCGACCGCGCGCCCCGGCGCGGCGGCGGCGGCAGCGGTCATCTGCGTGACGAGCGCGAGGGCGGGCTCTGGATAGGAGTTCATGGGAATGCGCGCTTAGGCCCTCTGGGGGCGCCGCGCAATTGCTTGGGCGACCGGCGCAAACGCGTGCAGGAACCGCGATGCGCGATGCCCCCTTGCGCGGCGGCGTTCCCGTCACTAGAGCGCCGTCCGGACGCCAAGAGCTATTCTTCGGGGCATTCATGCAAGATCGTAACAACACCATTGCCGGTTGGGCGCTGTTTTCGGGCATTGTCGCGCTCGGCCTAGGCTCGCTGTCCGCGCACTATTTCCTCGCCGACAAGCAGGAACGCCCCGAAAAGATGGGCTATGAAATCGAGGGCGTGGTTTCGTCCGAAGGCGGCGGTGCCGCTGCCGAGGAAGGCATCGAGGCCCGCCTCGCCAAGGCCGATCCGGCCAAGGGCGAAGCCGTGTTCAAGAAGTGTCAGTCGTGCCACACCGCCAACCAGGGCGGCGCCAACGGCATCGGCCCGAACCTGTGGGCGACCGTGGGTGAGGCTGTGGCCCAGGGCAAGGGCGGCTTCGCCTTCTCCGACGACCTCAAGAAGCACGGCGGCAAGTGGGATTGGGCCACGCTCGATACCTGGCTGAAGAATCCCAAGGCCATGGCCGCGGGCACCAAGATGACCTTCGCCGGCCTGTCGGACCCGATGGACCGCGCCAACGTCATCGCCTACCTCAACAAGCAGGGCTCCAACCTGCCGCTGCCGGCCGTTCCGGCGGCTCCGGCGGGCGGTGCGGCCGCTGCCGGCGCGGCTCCGGCCGGGATCGACGCGGCGCTGGCCTCGGCCGACGTCAAGAAGGGCGAGCAGTCGTTCAAGAAGTGCCAGTCGTGCCACACGATCAATTCGGGCGGCGCGAACGGCATCGGTCCGAATCTGTTCGGCATTGCCGGCGACAAGGTTGCCGAGGGCCGTGGCGGCTTCGCCTTCTCCGACGATCTGAAGAAGGTCGGCGGCACCTGGGATGCGGCCAAGCTCGACACTTGGCTCAAGGGCCCCAAGGCGATGGCCGCGGGCACCAAGATGACCTTCGCCGGCCTGACCGACCAGCAGGAACGCGCCAACGTCATCGCCTACCTCAACAGCCAGGGCGGCAAGCTGACCCTGCCTGCGGCAGGCGCAGCGGCTGCGGCTCCGGCCAAGAAGTAATCCGGCCCAAATCAGCCGATCTGGCCGAAAAGATCGAAGGGGCGACGCCGCGAGGCGCCGCCCTTTTCGTTTGCCGGCAGTCGCCCTCTGAAACTGGCGGCATGGGCGGCACGTTGGTGACTCGCCCTGTTCACCATGCGATGCCACTGCCGTGACCGCACCCGCCATGTTCCGGCCCACCGCCAAAGAGCGCGCGATCTCCGCGCTGCTATCGGCCGCGATCCTGCTGGGCATGGGGGTGATGCTGGTGCTCGGCCTGAGCCCGGACCTGCGTCAGGCGCTGCGCCAGGGCGACCTGATCGCGGTGGCCTTCTCCGAACCCACGCCCACCCCCGAACCCACCCGCAAGCCGCCACCGCCTCCGGCGAAGTCCAGCGCGCCCAAGGGTGATGCCGGGGCGGCGGCGATCCGCAACCGGGCAACCCCGGTCGTCGCGCCGCCGGTCCCGGTGGTGCTCGTCCCCCCGCCGGTGGTCGCCGCGCCCGTCGCGAATACGGGCGCGGCGGCCAGCAACGGTGCGGCCGACGTGGCGGGGCAGGGCCAGGGGGCGGGCGGCATCGGCAATGGCCTGGGCGGCGGCGGGCTCGGCGGCAATGGTCTCGGCCGCGCGCCTGGCCCGGACACCGAGCCGCGCCAGATCAAGGGCAAGTTGTCGCAGCGCGATCTGCCCGACGGGCTGCTGGCCCCCGGGGAGGAAGCCTCGGTCGGGGTGCGCTATACGGTGCTGACCGACGGCACGGTGGGTGAGTGCGTGGTTACCAAAGGCAGCGGCAAGCCTGCGCTCGATCCGTTGCCGTGCCGCCTGATCCGTGAGCGCTTCCGCTTCCGGCCGGCGCGGGACGGCTGGGGCCGCCCGGTCAATGCCCAGATCGTCGAGACTCACACCTGGGTGGAAGAGCCGACCAGCGAGGAGCGCGCGCGGATCCGGGCGGGCGGATAGCGGGTTTACCTGAACTGCCGCGGACAAGCCGCGCATTGCTGCTGGCGTGCCCGAACAGGCCTCCGGTCAACGACGCCCCTTGAACCCTTGCGCGATCACGTACCACTCGGACGAATCCTTGCGGCTCGCCGGCGGCTTGGCGTGCTTCACCGTGGCAAAGTTCTGCTTCAGGATCGTCAGCAGGCCCTGATCGGTGCCCCCGGCGAAGACCTTGGCGACGAATGCCCCGCCCGGCGCGAGGGTGTGGATCGCGAAATCCACCGAGGTCTCCACCAGACCCATGGTCCGCAGATGGTCGGTCTGCTTGTGGCCCACGGTGTTGGCCGCCATGTCGGAGACGACAAGATCCGGCGGACCGTCCAGCGCGCCCTCGAGCGCGGCGGGGGCCTCGTCGGCCATGAAGTCCATCTGGAAGATCGTCACGCCCTCGATCGGATCGGTCGGCAGGAGGTCGATGCCGACGATCTTGGCGGCGGGCGCCTTCTCGCGCACGACCTGGCTCCATCCGCCCGGGGCTATCCCCAGGTCGACCACGCGCTTGACCCCCTTGAGCAGGCCGAAGCGCTCGTCCAGCTCGGCCAGCTTGTAGGCGGCGCGGCTGCGGTAGCCGGCGGCCTTGGCCTGCTTGACATAGGGATCGTTGAGCTGGCGCTGGAGCCAGCGGGCAGAGCTGGCCGTGCGCCCGCGCCCGGTCTTCAGGCGTTCCCCCGGATCGCGGCCGGAGCGGCTCATGCGCGGCTCTCCGCCGAAGAGCCGGGTCGCGGGCGGCGATAGCTGCCCCCGCTGTGGACCCCGGCGGCCATCAGGCTGCGCAGGATGCCCTCGCGGATGCCGCGATCGGCCACGCCGAGCCGGTCGGCCGGCCAGATGTCGAGGATTGATTCGAGGATGGCGCAGCCGGCGACGACGAGATCAGCCCGTTCGCGGCCGATGCAGGGGACCTGCCGTCGCTCTTCCGGCGAAAGGCCGGAGAGCCGGGCGGAGATGCCGCGCATGGCCGCGGTCGGCACGATCAGGCCGTCGACCATGTTGCGGTCGTAGTGCGGCAGGTCGAGATGGAGGCTCGCAAGTGTGGTGACCGTGCCGCTGGTGCCGAGCAGGCGCAGCGGCTGGTCGAGGAAGGCGCCGTGGCTGGCGAGGATGCGCTGGGCGAAAGAGGCGAAGCTCTCGTCGACGATGGTGCGCATGGCCTGGTAACGGGCGGCACGCTCTTCGGCGGTGCGGCCTTCGGCGCCGCAGGTTTCGCTGAGCGAGACGACGCCCCAGGGGACCGACTGCCAATCGAGGATGCGCGGAATGGTCGGCCCGGTCTCGATCAGGACCAGTTCGGTCGACCCGCCGCCGATATCGAAGATCATGGCCGGGCCGGAGCCTTGTTCGAGCAGGATGTGGCAGCCGAGCACGGCGAGGCGGGCCTCTTCCTGGGCGCTGATGATGTCGAGCGCGATGCCGGTTTCCTGGCGCACGCGTTCAATGAAGTCAGCGCCGTTTTCCGCGCGTCGGCAGGCCTCGGTGGCGACCGAGCGGGCGAGGTGGACGCTGCGGCGGCGCAGCTTGTCGGCACAGACGTGGAGCGCGGCGAGCGCCCGGTCCATCGCCGCCTCGCTCAGCCGACCGGTCTGGGCGAGGCCCTCGCCAAGGCGCACCACCCGGCTGAAGGCATCGACGACGATGAAGTTGTCACCCGAGGGCCGGGCGATGAGCAGGCGGCAGTTGTTGGTGCCGAGGTCGATCGCGGCATAGGCCTGACCGCCCTGCGATCCACCATGCGGCGCGCCCGGCCTGCCGCGCCCAGCCAGGGCGGCATCGCTGCCGCCGAATGCGCCCGAACCGCGCACCGGCGCGGGTTGGGGCGAGGGGCCGCCGGGCGATCGGGCCGAAGGGGAGGCGGCAGGTCCGGGGGGCACCTGATGGGCCGTCCGATCCGTTGGTCCTGCAGCGCCGCGTTGCGCTTTCTCCTTGGCCCGCGCCGGCGGAAGGCCTTCCGCCATGACTTGCACTCTGTATCTGTCTGTCCGCCGGGACGGCGGCAATGTTGCGGAGAACCTAGCGGTTCGGCGCCGTTCCGGCAAGGGCGGGCCCGGAGACGCCGGGTTGACCGCACGGCCGATGCCACGGGTGGACAAATGGCGTCCCGCGGGCGAAGGCTCGTCACGCAGGAACGTGCCCGCAAGGACACGTTGTCGAGAGGGTTGAGGAGTGGCCCACAGCGATGATGCCATTGCCCGAAATGCTCCAGAAGAGCCAGATCGCCGCGGTTCTCAGCAACCCCCGGCTGCCCGACAACCCGATCGTGGAGTGCAATACCGCGTTCGAGGAACTGACCGGCTATCCGGCGAGCGAGATCCTGGGCCGCAACTGCCGGTTTCTCGCCGGCCCCGGAACCGAGCCCTGGCTCACCGAAACCCTGCGCAGCGGCATCCGCAGGCGCCAGCCGGTGATGGTGGAGATCACCAATTACCGCAAGGACGGAACCCCGTTCCGCAACGCAGTGATGGTCGCGCCGATTTTCGACGATTCCGGCGAGCTGATGTATTTCCTCGGCTCGCAGGTGGAAGTTCCCGGAGAGCAGGCCCGCGCCAACGACGAGCGCCGGCGCGTGGCGCATGACAAGGTCGCCGCCCTGTCCGCCCGGCAGCGGGCTGTGCTGGTGCAGATGGCCGCGGGCAAGCTCAACAAGCAGATCGCCTGGGAACTGGGGCTCTCGGAACGCACGGTGAAGATGCATCGCGGCGCCGTCTTGCGGGCCCTCGGCGTGCGCACCACGGCCGATGCAATCCGGGTGGCAATCGAGGCCGGATACTGAGTAGCGCACCGCCTTGCGGGGGCGGCCCGAATCGGCTTGACCGGGTGGGACCGCCGGACTAGATGGCCGGCTCCGCGGTGCCCCGTCGTCTAATGGTAAGACTACGGATTCTGATTCCGTCTATCGAGGTTCGAATCCTCGCGGGGCATCCAGCTTCCTGAAATTCCTGATTTGCCCGGTCGCCAGCAAGATTCGCGGCCCTGCCACGCGGGTCGGTCGAAGCCGGCGATCGTGCCGCCAATGCGCGTGTCACCCTATTGCCAAGCGCCGCCGGGTCTGCCTACCAGTCCTGCCATATGACATATATCGTTTGGCAAGATCGCGTTTGACGGCAACATGACCCTCTGGCTTGCATCATATCCCCGTTCCGGGAACACGCTCCTGCGGCAGATGCTGTTTTCCGGCTGGGGTATCCTGACCGGCAGTATCTACCAGAAGGACCTTGGCGAAAACCTCGACCTGATCCGCAGCTCGGGCCATGTCGAACTGAAATTTGTCCGGAAGGGCGATCGCCTGCTCGTGAGCAATCCCCACAATGTGCCCGTCAAGACCCACCGCTTGCCGGACCATGGCCCGGCTGACCGGGCGATCTACGTGATCCGCGACGGACGAGCGTCGTGCGTTAGTCTGCGCCACTTCCACAAGGGCGAATTTTCGCTTGAGCAAATCATCCGTGGGCAGACGCCATATGGCACCTGGGGCGACCATGTCATGGCGTGGAGCGCCGCGCCCAACGTTTCCGCACTGCTGTATTACGATGATCTGGTGGCCGGATCGGACCGGATGTTGGTCCAATTGACCAAGCTGTTCGGCGAGCCTTGCGACGATCCGCTGGAGCCGCAGCGCAAGCGGGCGTTGCTTGCGGCCAAGGACGGCAAGTGGGTTCGCCCGCACAGCCGCTGGGAGGACGAGTGGAGCGATGAGGCCGAGGAGCTGTTCCTGAAGCACAACCATGCCGCGCTGAATCACTACGCACAGTCGCTCGCCGCAGCCTGAGCAGCCAACACAAGACCGCGCCCATTGCGCTTTCCCGCCCGCCGCGCGAGGAAGGGGCCATGACCGATGAACCACAATCACGCGGGCTGACGCGCCGCAAGTTCTACAAGGCGGAGCAGGAAGCCTCCTTCGCCGAAGCCCATCCCCACGATACGCCGCAGACGCAGAGCGAATCCTATCGCCTGGCCTTTCGCGACACCGGCTTCCTGCTGCGCGAAGAACTGCGCCCGGTGCGGTTCCAGCTGGAACTGCTCAAGGCCGAGATGCTGCTCGACGAGGCGCGGATCGGGTCGACCCTGGTGGTCTATGGCTCGGCCCGGATTCCCGCGCCCGAGCGCGCCGATGCGGCCCTGCAGGTGCCGACCACGCCGGAACGGCAGGCCATCGTCGAGCGGCTGGTGGAAAAATCGCGCTACTATGAAGAGGCCCGCAAGCTCGGGCACATCGCTGCCAGCCAGGCCATCGTCGAGGACGGGATGCGGCAGTTCGTGGTCTGCTCGGGCGGCGGTCCTTCGATCATGGAAGCGGCCAATCGCGGCGCCGTGGAGGCGGGGGGAGAGACCATCGGGCTCAACATCGTCCTGCCGCATGAGCAGGCGCCCAATTCGTGGGTGACGCCGGGCCTGTCGTTCCAGTTCCACTACTTCGCCCTGCGCAAGATGCACTTCCTGCTGCGGGCGCGGGCGGTGGCGGTGTTCCCCGGCGGCTATGGCACCTTCGACGAATTTTTCGAGCTGCTCTGCCTGATCCAGACCGGCAAGATGAAGCCGATTCCGATCCTGTTGTTCGGCGGGGGTTTCTGGAAGCGCGTGGTCAATTTCGAGGCGCTCGCCGAGGAAGGGGTGATCAACCGTGAGGACCTCAACCTGTTCACCCCGGTGGAAACGGCGGAAGAGGGCTGGGACGTGATCCGCCGGTTCTACGACCTGGACTGAACCACCGCTTGATGGCCCAGCGGGCCATGGCCGCCGCCGAACCCGGGGGCCGCGAGGAGGGCGGCCCGGACGAAGGCGCGCCCGTGTTCGACCGCACTGGCCAGGTCCAGCCCGCCACCCAGCCCGGTGGCGATTGCGCTTGCCAGGGTGCAGCCGGTGCCATGGTTGTGGCGCGTGGGGATGCGCTCGGCCCGCCAGACCACCGGATCGCTGCCGGGCACGACCAGACGGTCTTCCACCACTGCGCCCTGCGCATCTCCGCCCTTGGCGAGATGGGTCACCCCGCGCGCCGTCATTGCGGCTTCCCCGCCGAGGGCGGCGAGTTCCGGCACGTTGGGCGTGGTCAGCGTGGCGAGCCGCATCAGGCGCTCGAAGGCGGCGATTGTTTCCGCGTCGGCCAGGACCGCCCCGCTGGTGGCGATCATCACCGGATCGAATACGATGGGGCAATTCAGCCGCACCAGTCGGTCGGCCACGACATGCCCGATCTCGGCCGAGCCGAGCATGCCGATCTTCACCGCATCGACGCCGATGTCGCTCGTGCAGGCGTCAATTTGCGCGGCGATCAGTTCGGGCGAGAGCGCCTCGAGGGCAGTGACGCCGAGCGTGTTCTGGGCAGTGATCGCGGTGATCGCGGTCATCGCATAGCCGCCGAGCATGGTGATGGTCTTGATGTCGGCCTGGATGCCGGCGCCGCCTGAGGAATCCGAACCGGCGATGACGAGGATGCGGGGGGGCGTGGTCATCCCCTGAAGTGTCGCAACGTCGAGGCCGGGTTGTCTGCCAGCAGCCGCCTGGCCCGCGTCGGCCGATCCAGCAGTTCGCCGCCGCAATTGGGGCAAGCTTCGTCGAGTGCATCGGCGCATTCCGCGCAGAAGGTACACTCGAAAGAGCAGATGAAAGCTCCGGGCAGGTCGGCTGGGAGGTCGGTGCCGCAGCGCTCGCAGTCGGGGCGCATCTCCAGCATGAGAGCCTTTCCTTGGCAGTTGGCACCGTCGTGACGGAGCGAAATTGGCCCCAGTGCAAGGCGCGAGGAGGGAGCTATGCTGCTGCATAGTGACCGACGAGCAACGCCGCAATGGGGCCAATTTCGTCCGCCGCTGCGATCACGATGGCGCCAACTGCCAAGGAAAGGCTCTAGGCCGCGGCCTCACGAACCACGTCGCAGATTGCATCGACCACCTGCTCGACTTCGCGCGCGTCGTCGCCCTCGGCCATGACGCGGATCACCGGCTCGGTCCCCGAAGGCCGGATCACCAGCCGTCCGCGCCCGTTCAGTTG
>Ga0207681_10000140_pt1 | contig 60064 bp, 56 predicted proteins | sample KBSS53metaG_FD_184324 | JGI IMG/M metagenome (GOLD analysis project Ga0207681, IMG submission 184324) | Switchgrass rhizosphere microbial communities from Kellogg Biological Station, Michigan, USA - KBS S5-3 metaG (SPAdes) (version 2) | ecosystem: Host-associated > Plants > Roots > Rhizosphere... | reverse complement strand
CGAAGGCATCTACAAGGGCTTTGCCCGTGCCATGGCCCAGGCCATCGCCATCGATCCGCGCAAGGCCGATGCCATTCCCTCCACCAAGGGCATGCTCGGTGGCTGAAACCCTTGCCCTGATCGATTATGGCGCGGGCAACCTGCGCTCTGTCGCCAATGCCCTGGCGGTTGCGGGGGCCGAGCAGGTGACGCTCACGTCCGATCCCGATGTGGTGCGCCGCGCCGATCGCGTGGTCCTGCCCGGCGTTGGCGCCTATCGCGCCTGTGCCGAGGCGCTGCGCGGCGTTGTCGGCATGATCGACGCGCTGGAAGAGCGCGTGCTGGTCGATGGCGTCCCGTTTCTGGGGATCTGCGTTGGCATGCAACTCCTTGCCTCGCGCGGGGTGGAGCACGGCATTACCGAAGGGCTTGACTGGATCGCGGGCGAAGTGCGCCTGATCGAGCGGACCGATCCGGCCATCAAGGTGCCGCACATGGGCTGGAACGACGTGTCGCCCATGCACCATGCCGACGGCGCCGCGCTGATTCAGGGTGGGGAAGCCTATTTCCTCCATTCCTACCACTTTGCCGTCGACAACGGATCGGACGTGGCCGCGCTGACCGACCACGGTGGCGGCCTTGTCGCGGCTGTGGCGCGCGATAATATCCTGGGTGTTCAATTCCATCCGGAAAAGAGTCAGGACTATGGCCTCGGCCTGCTCACTCGCTTCCTCGGCTGGCGGCCCTGAACGCACGTTAGGGCGCGGAACCAGCCTGCGCCCGATGCTTTCCCTTTCCTGAACCGCCAGGAAAGGGATTCAATTATGGCAACAGGTTACGCCGCAACGACGGGCCAGCCCGGGCACACGGCACAAACCCCGCTCGCCGGAAGGCGCATTGCCATCACCGGCGGCACCACCGGCATTGGCCGCGCCGCAGCGCTGCTGCTGGCGGGAGAAGGCGCGCAGATCTTCACCTGCGGCCGCGATCCGGAACATCTCGCCGATGCCCTCGCTGCCGTGCGCGATGCCGGCGGCACGATAGACGGCCTTGCCCTCGATCTCGCGCATGAAGGCGCGGTCGATCGTTTCTTCACGGCCGCCGAAGACGCCATGGGCGGGATCGACGCGGCGATCATCAATGCCGCTATCCCTGCCTCGGGCTTGACCGAGATGGACGAAGCCAGCTTGCGCTATGCCATCGCAGCCGATTTCACGGCTTACCTCGTGTCTGCCTGGCGCGCGGCTGCCGTGCTTTCGGGCAAGGAGGGGGACATCGTGCTGGTCGGCTCGATGAGCGCGCATGTGCTGGGTGGCCACTCCACCGTCTATGCCGGCATGAAAGCAGGCATCGCCGGGTTTTCGGAAGCCTTGCGCCGCGAGATGGGCGGCAAGGGCGTGCGCGTGGGCCTGGTAGAGCCGGGCCTTGTCGGCACGGACTTCCAGTATCCCGACATTCCGGCCGAAAAGCAGCGCGCGATGATTGGCGAGGCCAAGATGCTCCGCGCCGAGGATATCGCCGTGGGCATCCACTATTTCCTGACCCAGCCGCGCCGCACCGTGGTGCAGCAGATCGTCATCGTTCCCAGGGTGAATGAAGAATGAAGTTTCCCCACGATCGGCTGGTGATCACGCCCCATGTGGTAGACCTGTCGCGCTCGCCGCTTGCCGGCCATTTCGATGCCGAAACCTATGTGCTGGGTGCCTTCAATCCGGGCATGACCGTGCTGCCCAACGGCAATGTCCTGTTGATGGTGCGCGTGGCCGAAGCGCTGCGCGAGCCGATGCGCGACGGCAAGGTGCATGCCATCCGCTTCGATGAAGAGCGGCGGCGCTATGTGCTCGACGCCTGGCCGCTGGAATTGGCCGACACGCGCGATCCGCGCAAGTTCATGGTGCCGGGCGGCGGCTGGAAAGTGATGGCGCTCACCTCGCTCTCATGGCTGCTCCCGGTGGAAATGACGCCCGATGCCATGGACATCGTGGCCATTCACTATGACAAGGCCATCGCGCCGCAAGGGCCGTGGCAGTGCTATGGCCTGGAAGACGCCCGCATTTCGCGCGTGGCCGAAGGGCAGTACCTGATGACGACCTGCTCGGTCAGTCCGGAGCGGCATTCCACGACGCTCTATTCCTCGGACAATGCCCTCGATTGGACGTTCGAGGGTGTTGTCCTCGATCACCAGAACAAGGACATGCTGATCTTCGAAGGCCTGGTGGACGGGAAATACTGGGCCCAGACGCGGCCCCTGGGCGATCTCTGGTTTGCCTATCCCCCCGGCAGCCCATGGCGCGCGGGCCCGTCGATCAACCTGGCCACCTCGCCAGACGGACGCCACTGGAAGCCGCACCTCTCGCCGCACATCCGCCCGCGCACCGACAGCACGGCGAGCGCGCGCATGGGCGGCGGTGCTCCACCGATCCTGACCGAAGTGGCCGGCCAGCGCGGCTGGCTCTCGTTGTGGCACGGGGTGGAGCCCAAGGAAATCGTCGGCATCTACCGCACGTTCTGGACCTTGCTCGACGAAGCCGATCCCACCCGCGTGCTGGCGCAGGGCGATACGCCGCTGCTCGAACCCGATGCCGAACTTACCCGTCCGCTCGAAGACCTGCTCTACTTGCGTGACGTGGTCTTCACCACCGGCGTCATCGACCAGGGCGACCGCTTCATCGTCGCTTCGGGCGAGGCGGACCTGGCCTGCCGGATTACCCATGTGCCCAAGGATGCGTTTGGGTAGGGATGCGTTACGAGCCCGAAAAGCGGGCTTTTTCTCCCCTCCTCTGAAGAGGAGGTGGAGCAAGACCTCCGCTCGCCCTGAGCCTTGTCGAAGGGCGCTGGCGCCAGGTCGCGGCCAAAACCCGCTGGACATGCCCGCGCGCGATGCTAGGCGCGCGGGCATGATCGTGTTTCCCGCCATCGACCTCAAGGGAGGTCAGGTCGTCCGCCTTGCTGAAGGCGATATGGATCGTGCCACCGTCTATGGTGACGATCCCGCCCACCAGGCCACGTTGTTTGCCCAGGCCGGCTCGCAATACCTCCATGTCGTCGATCTCGACGGTGCGTTTGCTGGCGAGGCGCGCAATCGCGAGGCGGTGGAAAGCATTCTCAGGGCGTTCCCCGGCCACGTGCAACTGGGCGGCGGCATCCGCAATCCCGTGGCCGTCGATGGCTGGTTCGACCTGGGCGTGTCGCGCGTGGTGATCGGCACCGCCGCGCTGAAAGACCCGCAGTTCGTCAAGGACATGGCCAAGGCATATCCTGGCGGCATCGTCGTGGCGGTGGACGCGCGCGATGGCATGGTGGCGACGGCCGGCTGGGCCGATGTGTCCGACGTATCGATCGCGGACATGGCCCGCCGCTTCGAGGATGCGGGCGTGGCCTCGCTGCTGTTCACCGACGTGGGCCGCGACGGGCTGCTCAAGGGTTGCAATATCGAGGCGACGGTCGACCTTGCCCGTGCCACGCGCCTGCCGGTGATCGCCAGCGGCGGGGTGAAAGGCATTGATGACATCGCGATGCTCAAGGTGCATGAAGGCGATGGCATCGAAGGCGTGATCACCGGTCGCGCGCTATACGACGGGCGGCTGGACCTCGCCGCCGCGATCCAGATCGCCGAGGGCTGAAAGGCGCCGCTGAAAGGCAATGTCATGACTGTTCGCGTCCGTGTCATTCCCTGTCTCGACGTGGCCGAGGGCCGCGTGGTCAAGGGCGTCAACTTCGTGGACTTGCGCGATGCCGGCGATCCGGTGGAGCAGGCCCGCGCCTATGACGCGGCGGGCGCGGACGAATTGTGCTTCCTCGATATTTCCGCCACGCACGAAGGGCGCGGCACGCTGCTCGACGTGGTGGCGCGCACGGCCGAAGTCTGCTTCATGCCGCTGACCGTGGGCGGTGGCGTGCGCGCGGTGGAAGACGCCCGCGCCTTGCTGCTGGCCGGAGCGGACAAGGTGGCGGTCAACAGCGCGGCCGTCGCCCGGCCCGAACTGGTGCGCGAGATTGCCGAGAAATTCGGCGCGCAATGCGTGGTCGGCTCGGTCGATGCGCGGCGCACGGGCCCCGGCAAGTGGGAAATCTTCACCCACGGCGGCCGCAAGGGCACCGGGATCGATGCGCTCGCCCATGCCGAGCGCCTGGCGAGCCTGGGCGCGGGGGAATTGCTCGTCACCTCGATGGACGGCGATGGCACCAAGGCCGGCTATGACCTGGAACTGACCCGCGCGATTGCCGATGCCGTGTCCGTGCCGGTGATCGCCAGTGGCGGCGTGGGCAATCTCGATCATCTGGTCGATGGGGTGACGCAGGGCCACGCCAGTGCGGTTCTGGCCGCCTCGATCTTTCACTTCGGTACCCATTCCATCAGCGAGGCCCACGCCGCCTTGCGCGCAGCCGGGTTGCCCGCGCGGGGGTAAGAGGCTTGACCCTCGCGCCGCACCGTTCCATGCCGCAGCCCATGGACCAGAGCACGCTTGCCCGCCTCGAAGCGACCATTGCCGCGCGCCGCAGCGCCGATCCCGACGCCAGCTATGTCGCGCGGCTCCACGCCAAGGGCCTGGGCAAGATCGCTCAGAAAGTGGGCGAGGAAGGTGTGGAAACCGTGATCGCCGCGCTTTCGGGCAGCGAGAGCGAACTGGTCGGCGAAGCGGCCGATCTCTTGTTCCATCTCATGGTGCTGCTGGGCGCGCGCGATGTTCCGTTCGCGCAAGTACTGGCCGAACTCGATCGCCGCGAGGGCCTTTCCGGCCTGGCGGAAAAGGCCGCGCGGCCGCGCGATTGAGCGGTTTCAGCTGGCTGAAAACTCCGCATCCCTGAAAGCCCGTTTCCAGACCCGATAAGGAGCGCCTGTCCCATGCCGATCGATGCCACGCTGCCTTATGACGACCAGAACGTCTTTGCGAAGATCCTGCGCGGGGAAATCCCGTCGAAGAAGGTTTACGAAGACGAATTTGCCCTGGCATTCCACGACATTGCCCCCCAGGCGCCGGTGCACGTGCTGGTCATTCCCAAGGGGCCCTATGTGAGCTGGGACGATTTTTCCGCCCATGCCCCGGCCGATCTCATTGCCGGCTTCGTGCGGGCGGTGGGCAAGGTGGCGCGCGATCTCGGGCTGGTGGAACCGGGCTACCGCCTGCTGGCCAACCTTGGCGGGCACGGCGGGCAGGAAGTGCCGCACTTGCATGTGCACCTGTTTGGCGGGGCGCCGCTGGGCCGCATGTTGGCCCAGTAGGATACCTCCATTCCGGTAATAATCCTTTCGCAGCGCAGCAAGATCGGTTAACAGAACCTTGTCATTCCGTCGCAAGGAAGCAACGCTTCGTCCATGATTTGCCCGGAAATCCCTTCTGGATGCCTCGACGGCAAAGTCCATCGCCTGGGCGTGCGAGTCTATTACGAAGACACCGATCTTTCGGGCGTTGTCTATCATGCCAATTACTTGCGCTGGTTCGAGCGTGCCCGTTCCGATCTCTTGCGCCTTGCCAATATCGACCAGCGCAGTGCCCATGAAGCCGGCGAGGGCGCCTTTGCCGTGGCTGACATGGCCCTGCGCTTTGCCAGCCCGGCGCGCCTGGATGACGGCGTCGTGATCGAGACGCGCCTTGCCGCATTGCAAGGCGCGAGCATCACCCTGCTTCAGCAGGCGTTCAGGCAAACCACCCTTCTTTGCAGCGCGCGCGTTCGCGTTGCCCTCGTCACGCCAGGGGGACGGCCGCGCCGTCTGCCGCGCGCGTGGCATGATGCCTTTGCCACCCTGATCGATCCCGCACAGGACCTTGAGAAAGCCCCATGACATTGGCCCTTCTTGCCGCCGCCGCAAGCGTGACTGCCGGCGCACCGACCCGGCTCAACCCGGTTGCCCTGTTCCTTCATGCCGACATCGTGGTGCAGATCGTGATGGGCGCGCTGGTTCTTGCCAGCGTGTGGGTGTGGATGATCATCGTCTCGTTCAGCCTGAGCATGGCCGGCGCCCAGCGCCGCTCCACCCGCTATGAGCAGGGCTTCTGGGAAGCGCGCGATATCGATGCCTATCACAAGGACAGCGGCAAGGGCGATGTGCCCGCCGCCCGCGTGGTGAGCGCGGCGCTGGGCGAATGGCGCCGATCGACCGCCGGCAAGAACGTGGACCGCGAAGGCACGCGCCAACGCTTGCAAGTGGCGATGGACAGCGCCGTTGCGGCCGAGACCGACCGCCTTTCGGGCCGCCTCAATTTCCTGGCGACAGTGGGCTCGGTCGCGCCCTTCGTGGGCCTGTTCGGCACCGTCTGGGGCATTATGGACAGCTTCTTCAACATCGGCGCGCAGGCCAATTCCTCGCTCGCCGTGGTGGCGCCCGGCATTTCCGAAGCGCTGTTCGCCACGGCCATCGGCCTTGTCGCGGCGATTCCCGCGGTCATCGCCTACAACCGCTTCAGCAACGCGGTGAACCGCTTCGAGGCGCGGCTGTTCCGCTTTGCCGATCGCTTCCACGCGACCTTGAGCCGCGAGCTGGAGCAGTAAGCCATGGCTATGAACGTGGGGCAGGGGGGCGGCAGTGGCGGCGGGCGCAGGCGCCGGTCGCGCGGCGCCCCGATGGCCGAAATCAACGTGACGCCGCTGGTCGACGTGATGCTGGTGCTGCTGATCATCTTCATGGTGACAGCGCCGATGCTCACCGCCGGCGTGCCGATCGACTTGCCCGACAGCAAGGCCGAGGCCTTGCAGGAAAAGAAGAACGAGATCACCCTGAGCATGGATGGCCAGGGCCGCGTGTTCCTGGATGATCAGGAACTGGCGCCGGGCGAACTGGCCGACCGGCTGGCAGCCGTGAACAAGCCCGATGGCAAGGCGTCGCTGGTCACGCTGCGCGCGGACAAGACGCTCGACTATGGCCGGGTCATGGCGGTGATGGGTGAATTGAACGCGGCCGGGTTCAAGCAGATTTCGCTGGTCAGCAACGGGACGGCCGGGAGTGGTGAAGCCGGTGCAGTACCGGCAGCGGAAAGCCAGCCCTGATCCCCATGGCGACGCGCGATCCCCTTGATACCCCTCCATCCGGTTTCCGCCGGGAAGAAGCCGTGGCGCTGGGCCTGGCCTTGGCCGCCCACGCCGGATTGATAGCTGCGCTCACGCTTTCGCCGCCGGGCAAGGAAATCAAACCGCCACCCGAGCGGATGGTGGTGACGATCGCCGACCAGGTGGCCGACACTGCGACATCCCCCGATCCCAACGCCCAGGCCGCGCCCGACGTGGCGCCCGAACTGGGCGAGCAGCAGGCCGCAGCCGAGCCTGAACCGGCGCCGCCCGTGCCGGTGCAGAAGCCGCAGCCCGCGCCGCCGCAGCCCCCAAAACCTGCGCCACCAAAGCCGGTGCCGCCGCAGCCGGCACCCCGGCCGCAACCGGCGCCACGGCCCCAGCCTGCGCCGGCAAAGCCTGCGCCGCCCAAGCCGGCACCGGCCAAGCCATCGCCGCCGCGCCCAGCACCGGCCAAACCAGCACCGGCCAAACCCGCACCCGCAAAGCCCGCGGCGCCAGCGGCGCGCCAGGCCGAACATGCGCCCGGACGCGCCAGCCCGGCGCCCACGCCGCCACGCAAGGCACCGCAGGGCGGCAACCGCATCGGCAGCGATTTCCTGTCTGGCGTGCCGACGACAAGCAAGCCAGGCACGTCTCACACCCCGCCAGCGCAAGTGGCTGGGCCGGAAGTGGCAGCATCGCTCAGCGCGACGATCGCACGCGCCATCAAGATCCGGTGGCAGGCGCCCCAAGGTGTCGATGCGGAAAAGCTGGTCACCGTGTTGGCTTGGGAACTGAATCCTGATGGATCGTTAGTGTCACGTCCGGTGGTGGTTTCGCAAAGCGGGATCACCGATGGCAATCGCGCCCAGGCCCGTGTTCACGCCGAGCGGGCCATCCGCGCGGTGGAACTGGCCGCTCCTTTCGATCTGCCGCCGCAGTACTACAACAAGTGGAAGCGCATCAAAGCCTTCCGGTTCGACAGGATGTTGTCACAATGATGCTTCGCTCGATCACGTTGATCGCATCGGGCCTGCTGGCCTTGACGGTCGGTGCGCCGGGATATGCCCAGCAACAGACCCTGCCGGCTTCGGCCGCACCACAGGCAGCGGCCGCGGCATCCGACGACGATGGACTGACGGGCTCGGTGACGGACGAAAACGCCTGGCAAGACCTGGGCGTGGCCATTCCGGCGTTCCCCACCGACAATCCGGTGCCAACGGCGGCTGAAGGCGGCAATACCCAGGTGCTGGGCAAGAGCCTGGCGCGGGTGGTCTTCAACGACCTCAAGAACAATGGCCTGTTCAAGCCGACCGGCCCCGATGCCTTGCCCGGCGTGGGTTATCAGGAAGTCTCAGCGCCCAATTTCGGCGCCTGGCGCGCGCGGTCGGCCGAAATGCTGGTGCAGGGTTTCGTGCGCGCTGCGCCCGATGGGCGGCTGACGGTGGGCTGCTATCTCTATGACGTGGCGCTGGGCAGCGAACTGGCGCGGCAAGGCTATGTGGTTGCGCCCGCCGATTGGCGCCGCGCCGCGCACAAGTGTGCCGACATGGTCTATTCGCGCCTGTCGGGCGAAAGCCCGTTCTTCGACAGCAAGATTGCCTATATTGCCGAGACCGGCCCCAAGGACCACCGCCGCAAGCAATTGGCGATCATGGATTCCGATGGTGCCAACCATCGCTTCATCACCAATGGCCAGGCCACGGCGCTCACCCCGCGCTATTCGCCCGATTATCAGCAGATTGCCTATCTTTCCTATCTCAACGGCAATCCGCGCATCTTCGTCTACGATATCGGCAGCGGGCAGCAGCGCCTCGTGCTGCAAAGCCGCAATCCCACGTTCGCGCCGCGCTGGTCGCCCGATGGCAAGAACCTGCTGTTCTCGATGGCGATCGGCGGCAACACCGATATCTATCGCATCCCCGCCACCGGCGGAGAGCCGGTGCGGCTGACCAACACATCGGGCATCAACGTGGGCGGTTCCTATAGCCCCGATGGCAAGCGCATCGTGTTCGAAAGCGACCGTTCGGGCAGCCAGCAGGTCTATGTGATGAATGCCGATGGCACCGACCAGAAGCGCATCAGCTTCTTCGGCGGGCGCGCGGCCACGCCGGAATGGAGCCCGCGCGGCGACCAGATTGCATTCACCTGCATCTGCGGCAACTTGCGCGTGGCCGTGATGAATCCGGGCGGGGGCGACATGCGCTTCCTGACCGACAGCTGGCAGGACGAGGCGCCGACCTGGTCCCCCAACGGCCGCATCGTCCAGTTTTTCCGTACCGAAAAGAACACGGGCCGCACCTCTATCTGGCAAGTCGACCTGACGGGTCGCAACGAGCGCAAGCTCAATACCCCGGTCGACGCATCGGACCCCGCATGGGGGCCGGTATTGCCATGACAGCCGGCGCAAAGGGGGCAAACGCCCCCAAGCGCAAATGATTTGCCGATTCGCCTTGTGCAATGCAACATTGTGAAACACGCTTGAGGAGACGACCATGAATCGCATGCTTCTGACCGTGACCATGCTTGCTGGCAGCCTCTCGCTGGTGGCCTGCTCGTCCAATTCGGCCAAGAACCGCACGGCGGCCGAACTGCCCCCGCAGCCCAGTGCCGATACCACCACGACCACGCCCCCGCCCGGCCCGGCCGGGCCGAGCGCTGGCAGCCAGGCCGATTTCGTCGCTTCGGTGCAGTCGGACACGATCCATTTCGATACCGACCGCTACAACGTCGATCCGCAAAGCCAGGCCATCCTGCAAAGCCAGGCGCAATGGCTGGCCCGCTATCCGGGCAAGCTGGTGACGCTTGAAGGCCATTGCGACGAGCGCGGCACGCGCGACTACAACATCGCCCTGGGCGAACGCCGCGCCAATGCGGCCAAGACCTACCTGGTCAGCCTGGGCATCAACGCCAGCCGCATCACGACTGTCAGCTATGGCAAGGAACGCCCGATCGCGCTGGGTTCGGACGAAGCCAGCTGGGCACAGAACCGCCGCGCGGTAACTGTGACGGTCCAGTAAGAGCGCTGGGCAGCAAGGACAGCTTGCGCCGGGGCTGCCTCGGCGATTAAGAGCGATCTGACAATCGGGGGCGTCTTGCGCGGCAAAATCCGTGCAAGGCGCCCCTGCCTTGAGGAACAAAGCGAAGGGCCGATGGCGCGGCAAGGGCGATCAAGCGACTGGGGTTTTCCCCGCTGGCGCGGCTATGGCAGCGCACGCGAGGCCGTGAACGTGCGCCTGTGCGACCGGGCAGGATGCAGCGAGCCGGGCAATTGCCCGGCGCCCAAATCGCCCAACAGCCCCGATCGCTGGTATTTCTGCGAAAGGCATGCGGCCGAATACAACGCCGGCTGGGACTATTTCGCTGGTCTCGACAAGGAAGAGGCTGCCGCGCGCGAGCAGGCGGAGCGGCGCACCAACGAAGGCTATACCGATTCGTCGTGGAAAGCCTGGGCGGGGCCGGGCGATGGCACCCGCAGCCGCGACGAATTGCGCGCGCTCGAAGCGCTGGGCCTTGATCCCGATGCGTCATTCGAGGACGTGCGCAAGGCGTGGCGCACCCGCGCCAAGGAAGTGCACCCCGACGTGCGACCCGGTGATGAACAGGCCGCTGCCGAATTCCAGAAGCTGCAAGTGGCCTATGAAGTGCTGCGCGCTGCCGAGGAGCGCCGCGTCTGGAAAGGGTGAGGCGCGCTGCGCTGCAGGTGCCTCAAGCTGCCGCCATGTGGTTGACAGGCATGGCCTCGTCCCGCGATGGAGATCCTTGCAGGGATAACCATGGGGGCAGCAACCATGGGGTTAGCATGAACAGGATCGTGACGGGTGTGATGGCGGTGGCAGGCATGGTGGCTTGTCCCGCGCTGGCGCAAGCCAAGGGGCTGGGTGTCGAGGCGACCGGCGGCAAGACCGATGGCCAGTGGGGCGCGGAACTGGGCGCAAGTTACAGCATGGGTTTTGGCCCGATTACGGTGCGCCCGGTGGCGGGGGCATTCATCCCGACGGAAAGCGGCGCGAGCACCTCGCTCTATGCCAAGGGGGAAGCGACGTTCACCATTCCGGCCGTGGCCGAACTGGGCGTGGGCGCGCGCCTGGCCCATGAAAAGGTGCGGCCCTATGCCTTGGCGGCCTTTCCCCTGCTGCCGATGTTCAAGCTGACATTGCAGGGCGGCGATCACTACGGCGCGGCAGGACTGCGGTTCTCATTCTGAAGCAAGTGCCTGGCCCAGGCCGGGCTCGAATACGGACCAGCCGGTGGCCTGGACCAGCCGCTCCAGCGCCAGGGTGCCGGCCAGCGAATTGCCGCGTTCGTTCAAGCCGGGCGACCATACGGCAATGCTGGCCACCCCCGGCGCGATCGCCAGGATGCCGCCGCCCACGCCCGATTTGCCGGGCAGGCCGGTGCGAAACGCGAATTCGCCCGATCCGTCATAGTGCCCGCAGGTGAGCATCAGGGCATTGATGCGCCGCGCGCGCTGGGGCGAGACCACGTTGCGCCCGGTATCGGGGTTGCGCCCGCGCGCCATGAGGTATCGGCCCGCCAGCGCCAGTTGGCGGCAGTTCATGGCCAGCGCGCACTGGTGGAAATAGAGCCCCAGTACCTTTTCCACCGGGTGGCGGATATTGCCGAACGCGCGCATGTAGTTGGCCAGCGCCATGTTGCGATAGCCGGTTTCCTGCTCTCCGCGTGCAACCGCATCGTCTATCACGATGCTGTCATCGCCCGCTAGCGCGCGCACGAAGCGCAGCAGTTCGCCGATTGCCTCGCGCGGTTCATAGCGGCCGAGCAGGATGTCGCTGACCACGATGGCGCCGGCATTGATGAACGGGTTGCGCGGGATGCCGTGCTCGCTTTCCAACTGGACGATGGAATTGAACGCGCTGCCCGAAGGTTCGCGCCCCACGCGCTGCCACAGCTGGTCGCCCACCGCACCCAGCGCCATGGTCAGGGCAAAGACCTTGGAAATGCTCTGGATGGAGAACGGCAGCAGCGCATCACCGGCCAGATGGCAGGTGCCATCGGCCATCACCACCGCCATGCCGAAGCGATCGGGCGAGACCGTGGCGAGCGCGGGGATATAGCTCGCCACGCTGCCCTTGTCGGAAAGGGCGCTCATTTCCTCGGCAATGTCGCGAACGATAGCACCCAAGGTGGGCATGACACTCTCCTTTGCCTTCGCTTGGTTCCACAAAGGGCGCCCCATGGGCAAGTGCGGGATAGCCAGCGGGGGTGTTTAGGGTTTATGCGGCCGCGCCATGGACGCGATCACCGTTGCTGCACTCTATCAGTTTGCTCCCTTTGCCGATCCGGCGGCCCTGCGCGCGCCGCTGCTGGCATTGTGCGAGGAGCACGGGATCAAGGGCACCTTGCTGCTGGCGGGTGAGGGGATCAACGGCACCATCGCGGGCAGTGCGGCCGGCATCGCTGCGGTGCTGGCGCATGTGCGCGCCTTGCCGCACTGCGCCGGGCTGGACGTGAAGTATTCGACAGCCGCGACCATGCCCTTTGCCCGGATGAAAGTGCGCCTCAAGCGCGAGATCGTCACCATGGGCGTGGAGGGGATCGACCCGCTGGCGAGCGTTGGCACCTATGTCGATCCGCACGACTGGAACGCGTTGATCAGCGATCCGGACACGATCGTGATCGACACGCGCAACGATTACGAAGTGGAAGTGGGCACCTTTGCCGGGGCGATCGATCCCCACACGCGCACGTTCCGCGAATTTCCGCAATGGTTCCGGCACGAGCGCGAGCGGCTGCTGGGCGAGGGGCGCCAGGCCAAGGTGGCGATGTTCTGTACGGGCGGCATCCGCTGCGAGAAATCCACCGCTTTCCTCAAAGGGGAAGGGGTGGAGCAAGTCTATCACCTGAAAGGCGGCATTCTCAATTACCTGGAGAAAGTGCCCGAGCAGGACAGCCTGTGGCAGGGCGAATGCTTCGTTTTCGACGAGCGGGTTTCGGTGGGCCACGGCCTGGCGCCGGGCAGCCATGTGCTGTGCGGGCCATGCGGCCGGCCGGTGGATGCGGCCGGGCAGCAATCGCCGGCATACAGGCCGGGCGTTTCGTGCCCGGCCTGCTTTGCCGCATGATGCCTTATTGAACCGTCAGGCCGGTGGCGTTGGTCTGGTAGGTGATGGCGTAGTTGGCCGCCGAGCCGGTGGAAAAGAGCGCGTTGGAGCCCGACAGCGCATAGGTGCCTGCCGGGGATGCGACTGTCGCGGGAGAGGTGACGCTGATCGAGGCGATGGTATCGCCGTTGACCAGTCCCGTGGTGGACGTGGCGGCGTTGGCAGTGGCAGTATCGGTCGTGGGATTGGCGGCCCCCACCGCGCGGACCAGCGCATTGGGCGTCAGCACCAGGCCGCGCGCCGTAACCTTGAAGGCTGTGGCATTGCCCGCCGCCTGGCCGAAGGTGATCGTGTAGTTGGCGCTACTGGCCACCAATCCCTTGCCGGTGATGGCATAGCTGCCAACGCCGGTGGTGCCGTTGACGCCGCTGGTCCAACTGGCCGTGCCGGTGGTGACTCCGGTGAGGAGATCGCCATTGACGAGGCCGGTGGCCGCGACCGTGCCCGACAGCGTGGGATTGGCAGCGCCATAGACCTTGGTGGCGGCTTTGGCCGTGTAGGTCACGGTCAGCGCGGCGGGATTGATCTTGTAGGCCGTGGCGTTGATCGCGTCTTGCACGAACGAGAAGGTGTAGTTGCCGCTGTTGCCGGCAAGGCCGCTGCCGGTGATGGCATAGTTGCCCGCGCCGCTGGTGCTGGTGGCAGTCGTGGCCCAGGCGGCGGTGCCGGTGGTGATGCCCGACAGGGTATCGCCGTTGACAAGGCCGGTGCTGCCCACCGTGCCCGTTACCGTCGGAATTGCCGCGCCATAGGTGCTGCTGGCCGCGGTGGCGCTGTAGGTGACGGTCAGCGGCGCCGGGGTGATCGACAGGGCCGTGGCATTGCCGGCGGCCTGGGCGAACGAGAAGGTATAGTTGGCACTATTGCCGGCAAGGCCGCTGCCATTGATGGCATAGCTGCCTACCGGGCTGGCGCTGGTGGCCGGCGTGGCCCAGGCGGCGGTCCCGGCGGTCACGCCCGCCAGGGTATCGCCGTTGACCAGGCCCGTGGCGCCGACGGAGCCCGAAAGCGTGGGCAGCGCGCCGCCATAGATGCTGCTGGTGGCCAGGGCGGTGTAGGTGACGGTAAGCGGTGCCGGCGTGATCTTGAACGCGGTGGCATTGCCGGCCGCCTGCAGGAACGTGAACGTGTAGTTGGCGCTGTTGCCGGCCAGCCCCTTGCCGTTGATGGCATAGCTGCCCACGCTGCTGGCCGTGCCGGCGGTGGTCGTCCAGGCGGCGGTGCCGGTGGTGACGCCGGCCAGGGTGTCGCCATTGACCAAGCCGGCGGCGGCGGTCGTGCCGGTGAGTGCCGGGTTGACCTTGCCATAGACCTTGGTGGCGGCCTTGGCGGTGTAGGTCACGGTCAAGGCTGCGGGCGTGATCTTGAGCGCGGTGGCATTGCCAGCGGCCTGGGCGAACTGGAACGTGTAGTTTGCGCTGTTGCCGGCCAGGCCGCTGCCGTTGACGGCATAGTTGCCCACGCTGCTGGCGGTGGTTGCTGTCGTGCCCCAGGCGGCAGTGCCGGTGGTGACGCCTGCCAGGGTATCGCCATTGGCAAGGCCCACGGCCGTGATCTTGCCGGTGAATGCAGGATTGGCCGCGCCATAGGTGCGGCTCATGGCATCGGCGCCATAGACCAGCAGCAGCGTAGCCGGGTTGATGGTAACGGCCGTGGCGTTGCCCGCGCCTTGCACGAACGTGATGGTATAGTTGGCGCTGTTGGCCGAAAGGCCGCTGCCCGTCACGCCATAGCTGCCCACGCCGCTGGTGGCCGTGGCGGTGGTGGTCCAGGCGGCGGCGCCCGTGGTGACGCCGGCCACGGTATCGCCATTGACGAGGCCGGTGGCCACCACGTTGCCGCTGGCGAGCGCGGGATTGACCGCGCCATAAGTCTGCGAAAGCGCATTGGCGTTATAGGTGAGCGTCAGCGCGGCAGGCGTGACGGTGAGCGTGGCTGCGGTGGGCACGATCACGCGATAGGCCTGACCCAGCGTTGACGTGGCGAACAGGTTGCGGGTGATGACATAGTTCCCGACGGAAGACCCTGCCATGGCCGACGTGGCGAAGAGGTTGGCCACTGGCAGGGTGTCCCCGGCTGGGCCGAAGAGGTAATTGTTGACGCCACCAGCGGTGATCGCGCCGGTGAAGATGGGATTGGCGCTGCCATAGGTACGGGTGGCGCCATTGGGCGTGGCGACGACCACGGGGGTGAGCGCGTAGAGCTGCGGGTAATAGATCTGGGTCTGGCCGGATTGGCCGGTCTGGTTGGGCGGAGACCACACGCCGGTGAAATTCCATCCGGCATAAGTGGTGCCATAGGTGGCGGCATTGGTCATCTGCGCAGTGGTGAGCCCCGCAGTGTTGACGCAACCAGATGAGGCGGCATCCGCTCCGCCGCACATGTTGGCGCGGCCCGAAGTCGTGACGTTCCAATAGGAATTGGCAATGCGCGAGCCGCTTTCGACATAGCCGACGAGCCCACCCACATTGGCCGCGCCGCTGACCGCGCCGACCGAATAGGTCTGGTTGATGCGCGAGGATGCAGCGAGGCGCCCGATGAGGCCGCCGGTATCGGTGGAGCCGGCGCCCGCAGTCACGTTGCCCAGCGCATAGGCCTGGGTGATGGCCGAGTTGTAGGCTTGGCCGACCAGCCCGCCGACCCAGCTTGAATTGGCGCCGGTCTTTACCGCCCCGCTGGCATAGGCGGTGTTGATGCCGGAGCTGTAGTAGAGGTAGCCGACCAGCCCGCCGACATATTGGCTGCCGCTGCCTGCGGCGGTTACCGTACCAGTGGCATAGGCACCGGTGATGGCGCCTTGTTGTTGGCCGACCAACCCGCCGATATAGCTGCCCGCGCCCGGCGTGGCGGTCGAGCCCACGAGTACGGCGCCAGTCGCGCGCACGGCCTGGAGCGAATCGGTCGAGTAACCGATCAAGCCGCCCACATAGGAACTGCCCGAGCCGACAGTGACCGCGCCGCTCGCCAACAGTTGAGAGCCGGCGCCCGATTGCATCTGCCCGACGAGGCCGCCGACGTAAGTGCTCAAGGTGCCGGCGGTAACACTGCCGATGGCGGCGGAATTGGCGACATTGCCATCGGCATAGCCGGCAAGGCCACCGACGTAGCTGGCCGAATTGCCAGCGGTTACGAAGCCGAGGGCATAGGCATTGTTGATCAACCCGTCGGCCTGGCCGACCAGGCCGCCCACGTAGGAAGCGCCATTGACCGCTCCATTGGCGTAGGAGGAGAGGATCGAACTGTTGCTGCCGTAGGCATGGCCGATCAGGCCGCCGACATAAGTGCCACCCTTGACCGCACCCGTGGCATAGGACTGTGACACGGGAACATAGGACAGATAGCCCGCAAGGCCGCCGACATTGATGGTATTGCTGCCCCCCGTAACGGCACCGGTGGCATAGGACAGCTGGATTGCGCCGCTGGTTGCCTGGCCGACGAGGCCGCCGATGGAGTCCACCCGCGTGGGCGTGGCCGACGTGGTGACAGCGCCGGTGGCGTAGTCGTTGCTCAGGGTCATCGACGAATAGCCGATCAGGCCGCCGATGCTGTCATAAGTATTGCCTGCCGAGCCGACCTGCACGATCGCGCCCTTGGCATAGCTGTTGCTGAGCATGCCGAGGCCGGACGATCGGCCGACCAGGCCCCCGACGCTATTGCTGCCGGTGACACTGCCGGTGGCATAGGAGCCGTCGATGTCGGAATTGGACAAGCCGCCGACCAGCCCGCCGATGCTGTAGGATTCGAGGCCCGAAACAACGTTGCCGGTGGCATAGCTGCCCGAGATCTGCCCATCCAGGAAGTTGCCGACCAGCCCGCCGACCCAGTTGGTGCCAGCGCCCGTCGTTACCACGCCGGTGGCGAAGCTGCCTGCGATGTCTGCCGTCGTGTTATAGCCGACCAAGCCGCCGACGTAGTTGCTCGTCGTACCGGTTGTGACAGCGCCCGCTGCCGAGGAATTGGTTATGCCGACCGAGCCGACATAGCCGGCCAGGCCACCCACCTGGTAGCCGGTGTTACCGGTCTTGACGGCCCCAAGTGCCTTGCTGCCGGAAATCGTGGTGGGATTGCCGGTGCCGTTGGTAGCGGAACCGACCAGCCCGCCCACATAATAGGCATTGATGCCGACGGTAAGCCCGGCCGTGGCCGAACCGGCAGTGCCGTTGACGATCGAGCCGTTCGATGAGCCCACCAGGCCGCCGACATACTGTGCATTGTTGCCGCCGGTGATAGCGCCGGTTGCGGTGCCGCCAGTAATCGTGCCGCTGCCCGCATAGCCGATCAAGCCGCCGATGTAGTTGCCGCCCAAGGTGAAAGTGATCGTGCCGCTGGCACTGTTGTTGCTGATGGTCGCTGCGTCGGCCGAGCCGATTAATCCGCCGACCAAATTGGAGGAATCCCCGACCTTGACCGCGCCGGAGGCGCTGTTGCCCGAGATCGTGACGACATTGGAGGACGAAACCTGATACCCGATCAGGCCGCCGACGCTGCTGCTGCTGGCGCCGGTGGTGACCGCGCCGCTGGCCGTGCTGTTGGTCAGGTTTCCGTCATATTGCGCACCCACCAGGCCGCCGATGTAGCTGCCGCCTGCGCCCACTGTAACCGTACCCGTGGCGCTGGCGCCACTAAGCGGGGTACCGGTGTTGTAACCGATCAACCCGCCGACCGAATTGGCACCGCTGCCGGCAATGATATTGCCCTTGGCATAGCTGCCGGTAATCGTGGTTGCCGTGTCGACATAGCCGATCAATCCGCCCAGGTAATTGCCGCTATTGCCAACGGTGATGGCGCCGGTAGCATAGCTGGCGGTGATCACCCCGCGCGCGGTGCCGGCAAGGCCGCCAATGGCAGACCAGCTGGTACCAGCGGTGACAGCTCCTGTGGCAAAGCTGGTATCGATCTTGGCGTTGGAGGCATAGCCGATCAGCCCGCCGATGCTGCTGGAACTATCGCCCACGGCAACGGCCCCCGTGGCGCTGCTGCCCGAAACGCCCACGGCAAAGCCAAGGGTATCGTCAATACCGATCAGCCCGCCCACGCTGCTGCCGCCGGCACCCTTGGCGGTGATCGCGCCCGATGCCGTGCTGCCGGAAATAGTGATGCCCCGCGCATTCCCGACCAGCCCTCCGACATATGAGCCGATGGCCGGCGCCGCAGTGGTGCCAATGGTGATCGCACCGCGTGCGGTCGAGCCACTGATCAGCGCGGTGGCGTTGAACACGCCACTCTCGTTGCCGGCATAGCCTGCGAGGCCGCCAATGTTGGTGCCGTTCTGGCCGATGGTGATCGTGCTGGTGGTGGCGGTGAAGGAATTGACGATGCCGCCCACGCAGCCGCCGTTGCAGCTGAATGAGCCGACCAAGCCGCCCACATTATAGCCATAGCCGCTGGTCATGGCGATGGCGCCGCTGGCGTTCGACCCGCTGATCGATCCATCGGCGAGATAGCCGACCAGGCCGCCCACGTTCTGCCCGGCGTTGCTAAAGCCGCTGAGCGTGGACAATGTGATGCTGCCGCTGGCGCTGGAATTGCTGATCTTTACACCATAGCCGCGCCCGAGCAAGCCGCCGGCAGCGTCTTCGCTCAGAAGGGCAGCAATCGTAGCCGAGGATGACGAGCCGGTGATCGTGCTCGCGGTGGAATAGCCGACGAGGCCGCCGATGTCGGCATTTGAGAATTTCGTCTCGCTCACTTTGCCCGTCACCGTGACGGCGCTGATATTGGCTGCGGTGCCGGAATAGCCATTATAGCCGATCAGCCCGCCGATATAGCTGTTGCCGCCGGTAATGGCCACGTTGGTCAGGTTGAGATTGGCAATGGTCGATCCGGCGGTGCCGACGCTGCCGACATAGCCGAACAGGCCGACCGCAAGGAAGGTGGGCCGGTTGACGGTCAGCTTGTCGATGGTGAAGCCTTGGCCATCGAAATTGCCGGTAAAGCCATTGCCCACCAGGTTGCCCGCGCTGTCGACGCCGAGGGGCACGAAATTGGCGATGGTGGACGCGTCGATGTTCTTCGACAGCGCATAGTTTTCATTGAGGTTGGTGTTGATCGCCTGGAGCTTGGCCACTGTATTGACCAGTTCATAGGCGGTCACCCCGCCAGCGGCGCTGACAGCGGGAAAGGCCGTGGCCGTTCCGAATACGGTGGGGTTGTAATAGATCCTGGCGGTGGACCCTGCGCCGGTCAGGCTGGCGGTGATGCCGCTGCCGAAGGTGACCGTGCCCGTGCCGGTGCCGGTGTTGTCTGCCCGCAGGACGAGGCCCGCGCCCGAGCCGGTGCTGCTGATCGACTTGGAGAGGGACACGTTGCGGAAGGCTGACAGCGTCAGCGTGTTGCCGCTGGTCCAGCTGACTGCATCGTTGACCAGCACATCGCCATTGGTGCCGGTGGTGCCGGCCGAAGACAGGATCGTGACCGAGGTGGTGGCAAGGTTGGCCGACAGCGCGGCGCCGGTGATGTTGCCCCCGCTGGCCGCGATGGTGAAGTCCACCGGATCGATCAGCCAGGTGCCGGTCTTGCCGCCCGCCGTCGAGGTGTCGACCTTGACGGCGCCCAGCTTGACCGAGGCGCCCGAGGTTTCGATCAGCCCGCCGCTGCCAGCGCTGCCCGTGGCGCGGGCGGTGATCGTGCCGGTGACGTTCACAGTGCCGCCATCGCCGCCCAGCAGGCGAACTGTGCCGCCCGAGCCGGTGGCGCTATCGACATTGATCGTGCCCGACAGGTTGATCACGTTGCGCACCAGGGCCTTGGCCGTTGCGGTGCTGACCAGCACCCGGCCGCCAGCAGCGCTGATGTTGCCACCCAGGCTGACCAGTGCGCCGCTGCCGGCCACATCGGCGGGCACGGCCACGGCCATGAAGTTGTCGCCATTGAGATCGAGCGTGATCGCCTGGCCCGAACCCACGCCCACTTTGCCCGCCGGCACCACGATCTTGCCCGAATTGCTGACCGTGCCGCCCAGCAGCGCGACATAGCCGCCCGCGCCGCTGGTGATCGTGCCGGCATTGCTTACGCCCGTGCCGCTGTTGCCGGCAAAGGCCAGCTTGCCCGCCATGAAATCGGCATTGGCGATGTCCAGCGTGGAGGCGATGAAGCCGCCGCCGGCATCGACCGCGCCGGTGGACGTAATGGCAATGCCGTTGGGATTGACGAGGTAGACCGCGCCATTGGATTTGATCTGGCCAGCCAGGGTGGAGGTGGCGCTGCCGGTCACGCGGTTGAGCGTGGCGCTGCTGGTGCCGGGCTGGGCAAAGGTGACGGTGTTGCCCTTGGCCACCGAAAAGCCCGTCCAGTCGATCACCGCACGGCTGCTGGACTGGGTGATGGTGACCGCGTTGGCGCCGGTGGCGATCGTGGCCAAACCGGCCGTGACTGTGCCGCCCACCGGCAGCGACTGCGCCTGCACCGCGGCGGGCAGCGCTGCAACCAGCAGGCCGGTGGCAAGGGCCGTGCCTGCAAGGAACGAACGACGATTGCGGCCATAGGCGCGCGCAGCATGCTCAGTCATGAAAATTCCCCCAGATGCAAGTTCACAGCATCGCCCCCAGCGAGACCGACAGGCGCCGGACTCCATTGAGCGGTGCGTAATCGGATGTGGTGGTGGCCAGTTCGGCCGCCAGCGAAAGCGTGGTGCCCAGCCGCGCGCGCAAGCCTGCGCCTATGGCAGCCACTTTCAGGTTGCCCGGTTCGGCGAGCGTTGGCCGCACGGTGCGTCCCGCGCCGGCAATGCCGAAGAGATAGGGGGCTACAAACAGGCGCCCCTGCGCGCGCGGCAGGCCGATCTCGCCACGCAGCCAGGCGCCCTCGTCCACCGCAGTCAACCCGCCGACATAGGCAGAAACCGCGCCTTCGCCTTCCAGGCTGAATTGCTCGGTGCGATAGAGCGGCTGGCCCAGGCTCGATTGGCCCTTGGCGCTCAACGTCAGCAAAGTGTTGGCCGGGGCGGGCAGGGTCAGGCTGGCGCCCAGTTCGATGCGGGTGAAATCGGCTTGCGCGCCCTGGCGCGAACGGGGGGTATCGGCCAGCAGCATGCCCAGTTGGCCCAGGCCCTGGCTGATCGTGAACGACAGGCTGGCCGGGCGTGACGGCGCGCCGGTGATGTTCAGGCCCACGCGCAAGGCGAGATAGCGATCGCGGCTGAGTTCGAGCGCGAAATCGGGCGCGCGGTTGGCCACGTCGGTGGCTTCGACCGCCAGGCTCAACACGCTGTTGCGCTGGCGACGCCGCAAGAGCGCAAAATTCGCGCGCAAGGTGCCGCGCTTGAGCACGCCGAGCGTGGGGGGCGTGCCGGGCAGGGGATCGGGCCGCGTGCGCGATAGCGTGATTTCGGGATTGAGCGTGAGGCGGCCATGGGCCACGCGCACCAGCGCGCCGCCGCCCACCACCAGCACACGGCCATGTCCTTCGACCAGGCGGGCCAGATCCTTGCCGCCGGCCAGATAGCCATAGAACGCTTCGCCCATGCCCAGCGGCGAATTGAGCGTTGCCTCGGCAGAAAAGCCATAGGTGCCCAATTGCGGGGCATAATCGTTGCGCGCGCCCAGTGTGGCGCTCTGCCGGTCGAACGTGCCGTCGATCACCAGCCGCGTGCCGCCCGGCTCCGTCCCTCGCGCAAGGGCAGAGCGCAGCGCCAGGCCCGGCGTGTCGCCTGCCAGCAGCAGCGCCTGCTCGATATCGGCCATGCGCAGGCGGTGGCGGCGCAGCACGGGGGCAAGGCTGGCCGCCACCGGCCCACGCACTGCGCGGGGCAGGGCGGAAAGATCGGCCGCTTCGATAAAGCCATCGACCACCACGACGCGGAAGGGGCCGCCGGGCACAAGGTCTTGCGGCGGCACGGCCACGCGCACCAGCACATAGCCGGCACGCGCATAGGCGGTTTCGAGCGCGGATGCGGCATCGTAGAGTGCGTCCAGCGTCGTCTTGCGGCCGACAAGTGGCGTAAACGCCGCCTGCCGCGCAGCATCCATGCCGGGAAAGCCGCCATCCACAACCACGCTGCCGATCATGACGGAAACCCGATCGGCGCCCGGCGGCGCGATCAGCCCGCCGCTTGCCGGAAGGTCGACAGCGGTACCGTCACTGCGCTGGGCGGGCGAAAGGCTGCGCGGCGTGACGGTGATCGGCGCGGGCGTTTGCCCGGCAGCACCCGGCGGCACTTGCGCCTGCGCCTCTTGCGCCCATGGGAACAGACCCCAAGCCGCACAAAGCCAGATCCAAGGCAGAAAAATACGAATGGCCGCGTTCTCCAACGCCCAAAACACGACAATCGCGCGGGGCAAACGGAATGCTCGGAAACATTGTTCCGGTAATAGAGCGGCGGCCCGACAGGAGAATGCAATAAAAGCGAATCGAAATATTATTATAAAATTTGACGATTCTTATTTTCTGCTAACTATGTCGATAATGGATCAAAACTGTAAGGCATTCAACGTCTAGTTTTCAAATCATCGAAACTAGCCAATCTGGCACCAGCCCCGTCTCGCAAGCAACGGGAATGATTGTATGGCGACCATAATTTTCTTTATGTTGCGTAAGGTTGCGATCTCGATCTAGTTACACCGCCTACTACCACGCAATTTTCGGCGCACGGAACGCATGGGTTTGCGTACGCAACATGCCGCCAATTTGGTGATTTCTGGCCGCGATGCCGTCCTGCCGTACAGGCCTGGGCATCTCGCCTTGTGCGGCTCCCGGCTTTTGGCCAGACTTGTCGCCCGCCGCGCCAAAATGGGCAGTCACTTGTTTCCACATATATGGCCTATGCTGGCAAGAGACTTGCGAATTATTCGAGCGTTTGGCGCCCGATGCAGTCTACGCGAGATGGTCATGGCCGATATTGAGCGCGACAAAAGGGGCAGCGCCTGACTGGCGGATCAGCAGATTGCCGATATTGTGCGATTCGTGGTGGAACTGGGCCAACGCATCGATGGAGCCGGCGGAAGGCGGCTGTATCTGCGTTGCGCTCAGTTATTGATGAATGGTCGGGGAGACAGGATTCGAACCTGCGACCCTCTGCTCCCAAAGCAGATGCGCTACCAGGCTGCGCTACTCCCCGACACGCTCACGCCCTTAGGTACGCCACGCCGATCGTGCAAGCGGGAAGTGCGCGGGGTTCAGGCCGCGACACTGAAGCGCGTGGCATAGCGCTGGCTGATCTGCTCCACCGGCAGAACCACGCAGACGTCAACCGTGTTGAACGCATGATCGATGAATGCGCCATCGCCAAAGCGCGCGCCGCAGCGCAAATAGCCCTTGATCAATGGCGGCAGGGCCAGCATCGCGCGGCGCTCGTCATAGCTGCCGCGCGGCAGGCGATCGAGTGCAACGCCATGGCGCACGCTGGGGCGTTGCGCGGCGGGCGCAAGGCAGGTGTGCGCCAGCAGGGAGAGCGCCGGGGCATGGGCATCGGGATCGGTGCCTGAGAATGACGCGCACCCGAACATCAGGCCGATGTCGTGCGCGGCGATGTAATCGGCAATGCCGCGCCACAGCAGGGAAATCGTGGCGCTGGTGCGAAACGCGGGCAAGACGCACGAGCGGCCCAGTTCCAGCAGTTCGCCCCCGACGCGGCTCTCGCCGGCCAGGAGCGGGGCGAGGTCGAACTCTCCGGCGCTGTAAAACCCTTGCGCTGCCTTGGCCACGCTTTCGCGCAGCAGGCGATAGGTGCCCACCACCTGCCCATCGGCCACGAGCGTGCCGGGCTGGTCTTCATCGATCACCAGCAGATGATCGCACAGGGCATCATATGGATCGGCATCGAGCTGGCCCACCAGATCGTGCGCGCGGGCGCCCATTTCATCGAAGAACACCTGCCAGCGCAGGCGTTGCACCGCCGCCAGATCGGCGCCATCGCACGCCAGGCGCACCGACAGGCGCCGTTGCCGCTTTTCGATACCGATCACGTCGCCCATAATTCCCGACCTCCGTTCGGATCGGAATAGCAGCGTGGCGTGACGGCGGTTTTGCAGAACGGTGATGGTCCTGCGTCAGTTATCACGCGTTTGTCGCGGCGCTGTCGCAATCGGCATGGGCGCGGGGGGAAAGTTTGGTAGGCCCGGCAGGATTCGAACCCGCGACCTAGCCGTTATGAGCGGCCAGCTCTAACCACTGAGCTACGGGCCCCCGTCGCCATCTTGCTGCCGTTAAAGCGCGACTGCCCACTTGGCAAGAAAGCGCTTTGTCAACCCGCCCATGTCGTATCCGGCCAACGGATGTCATATCTGCGCGGCGGCCATGATATCGTGGACGCCGGCGGGCTTGATGCCGCAACACGACAAGTGCGTGAAAACCACGCGCCACCATTCGTAGAGCTGATCGAGCTGGCGCGCATCGCGCACATAGGGCGTGTGCCCCGGGCGCAGCGACGGGCTGTGGAACGAGAAGACCAGCACCGGCAGTCCGTCGCTCAGCGCCAGGTCGATGCAGCGGATCGCTTCGGCGGGCGTGACGCCTTCGGGGGTGAGCGGCACGCGATTCATCAGCCCGGCGCGCGCCATGGCCCCGCGCAGGCGCGGAACGCGCCACATGCGCGGAAACAGCCAGGGCCCCTGGTTGCGCAGCATACCGGAAAACACCGTGGTCAGCGGCAGTTCCATCAGCCCGCCCTGGCGATCCACCCACCAGGGATGCAACGGCATGGCGGTAAAATCCGGGCCGCCCTGGCTGGAATAGTCGAAATGCGCGCGGACCGACGTATCGATGGCAATGCCCGATTCCGACAGGATGCGTGCCGAAGCCGGCCCCACGCCATAGCGGCCGGCGCGATAGATGCGCGGCGCATCGCCGAATGCGGCGGCGATCGTGTCGCGCAGCTTGATCAGCTTCGCGCGCTCCAGCGCAGGCGGCAGGTTGCCGGCAAAGCTGTTGTAGATGCTCAGTTCTTCCTGGTGCGGCGGATTGACCCAGGGATGCAGCTGTACGCCGATTTCGGCGCGGCCCTGGCGCACCGCCTGTCCCAGCGCGTCGGCCACGGCCGGGTCGCTGGCAACCGGATAGTCCATCAGATAGATCGGCGCGACGCCAAAGCCTTCGCAAAACTGCTGGAACTTGGCGAGCCGTGGCACATGGCTGAGGCCATGGCCGGTCCGCTCGAACGGCTTGGCCCAGTCGAACTCTTCCTCGGTATCGACAGTGACCACGAACCGCTGCCCGAACCCTGGCGCGAAACGGACCCGCGCCTGCGTATTGGGGGCTTGCGCGATCTGCGCATCGACGTGGTGGCCCTGGCTTTGCCGCGCAAGCTGGATCGGCACGTGGTCAGCCCGCTTGGGATGGGGCGGCCCTGCCCGTTGAAGAAGCGTCCGTTGAAGAGGCGGCGTCATCCGCGCTTGCGCGAGGCAGCAGGACCACGAGCCGCGCCCCGTCACGGCGCAGGCTGCCGCCCATCGCGCGCAGTTCTGCCGTTGCCAGGCGCAAGGCAAAGCCGTTGCCCATCATGCCACCCGGCCCAGCCCCGGTGCCGCGCGCACCATCGGCGGCAAACAGCGCGGCATCGTCACGCATGGCCAGCGAAGACGGCAGCGGCAGATCAAGGCGAACCAGCCCGCCCGGCGCTGCGGCATCCAGCGCGATCGCCAGCCGTTCACCCGGTGCTGCCGTGCTGGCGATCACGGCGAGCAGGCGCCAGAGTGCGTGTTCCAGTTCCGCTCCCGGCGCGTCGACCAGCACCGGCGCGGCGGGCTGCTGCCAGCGCACGCGTACTTCGCGCGGGCCGATGACGGGATCGAGCTGCGCCAGCAGGCGGGCGAGCAGTGCGGACAGGTCGATCGAGGCATCGGCCGTGGGCATGTCGGCCGCGCCGGTTTCCAGGCGGGCCAGCCGCTCCAGGTCTTCGAACCCGGCAAGCATCCGTGCTGCATCGGCGGCGATGCTGGCAGCCAGGCTGCGATACTGGTGCGGCGTGGCGCCGAACACCTGCTGCTGGATCATTTCGGCAAAACCCTGGATCGCGTTGATCGGGGTGCGCAATTCATGCAGCGTCTGGCGCAGGCGATCCGCGCCCTGGGCCACGGGCGCTGGGGCAGGGGAGGCGGCCACGGCGGATTGCGCGGGACGACGCAGGCGCGCACGATAGCCGGCAAAGGCGCCGCCGGCGCGGGCAAAAACCGGCACGGCATCGATCTGCCAGTCACCGGCCACGGCCTCGGCTCCGTCGATGCGCAGCAGGCCGGCAGTGATCGGCACATGCGCGGCAAAGGCGCGGGTGCTGCGCGCATCGAGCCGGGCGGCCGCATGCGGCTGACCGGTGAACGGACGATGCCCCACCAGCATGGGCGCCCATTCGGCGTCTGCGGCCACGATCGTGCCCAGCGCGTCGATCGCCACGTCGATGCTTTCGGGGCGCTGCGCCAGCACTGCCGGTTCATCGGCAAAGGGCAGGCGTGGATGGGCATCGGCGGCAGGATCGAGCGGGCCGGCAGCCGGCACGGCCGGCCGGGCCTCGCGGTCGCGGCGGAACGCCTCGATCCGGCGGACGATGGCGCCGATGCCTTCGGTTCCCGGCGCCGGGTCGGCAGGGGCACGCACTATCGGCGCGGCCTTGGCAGGCGCTGCAACGGGGGGCGCAGGAGGCGCGGACGCGACCATTGCTGCCTGTAGGGGCATTGCCGCCGCTGGAGCCATTTCCGCCGGTGGAGCCATTTCCGCCGGTGGAGATAGGGCGAAATCATCGATCCCCAGTTGCGCCAGCAGGGTGCCCACCGCCGGGCCAAGATCGCGGCGATGACGCAGGAACCCGCGCGCCTGGATGGGCAACTGCGGGATCAGCGCCAGCCATGCGGCGTCATCCAGGCGGGCGGCGCGGATGGCGGCCAAGCCCAGCCGGGGCGCCTGCCGGGCGAAATGGGCCACCAGGCGCGGATGGCACAGCGGCGTTCCGGCCAACAGCCCGGCGGCGCCCTCGTGCCCGCCGGGCGCGGCAGCAATGGCCTGAAACAATGCATCGAGCCGTTCGAGTGCCTGATCGTGCGAGATGGTCCAGCGATCGGCCTCCACCCGGCCGAGCAGGTCTGCCAGCTGGCGAAACTGCACGCGCATCCCCGCTGGCCCCGCCACGCGGGTGCGCAGCACGGTTTCCAGGCGATCGTCGACCACGAGGGACGCGCCTGTCGTCATGTCGCGCGCGGGCGGCGAAGGGGGATCAAGATCGGCAGGCATCGTACTGGCGCCGGGGCATCCTTTTGCACGGTCTTGTGCCATGGGGCATTGCCGGAGCAGAGGCAAGCCGGATAGGGACCGTTTTGAAACGCATGCTCAGGCGTTTAACCCTGTGGCTTTTAACAAAGTGTGCCACCTTGGGAAACGCGCTGCGGGGGCCGATACATTCATGCCGGAGCGGATATTGCCTGCAATGCACCGGCTTTGCGGATGGTGCGTTGCATTGCAGGACAATTGCGATATGAGCTAATAATATTAGCTTCACTGACCAGCGGTGACGCACAATCTTGCGGATCGGGCGGCCAAAGAGCACGAACATGGCAACACTGGACGGAATTGACAGGCGGCTGCTGGCCGAGCTTCAGGATGAAGGCCGCGTAACCAACGTGGAACTTGCCCAGCGGGTGGGATTGACGGCACCCCCTTGCCTGCGCCGGGTGCGCGCCCTGGAGGAAGCGGGCGTCATCCGTGGCTACCACGCCGATCTCGATCCGGCCAAGCTGGGCTTTGCCATCACGGTCTTTGCGCTTGTCAGCCTGAAAAGCCAGGCCGAGGAATCGCTGCGCCAGTTCGAGGAACACATGCGTACCCTGCCCGAAGTGCGCGAGTGCCACATGCTCAATGGCGAGATCGACTTCATCCTCAAGATCGTGAGCCGCGACCTGCAAAGCTTCCAGGAATTCCTGACCAGCCGGCTGACGCCCGCGCCCAACGTGGCGAGCGTGAAGACCTCGCTCACCATTCGCACCGCCAAGCAGGTGCCGGGGGTGCCGTTCAGCGAGTGAACGGTTGCGGGGTGCGCGGGAGGCTTGGACAAGCACGGCCCGAACGGGGAAGGCATTTCTCTCCCCCTCCTCTTCAGAGGAGGGGGTTGGGGGGTGGTGGGTGCGTAGCGCAAGGCTTCGCACCACCCCCGGCCCCTCCTCTGAAGAGGAGGGGGAGAATAGGCCGGCTTTCCCCTTCGGGCTGAGCCTGTCGAGGCCCCCAGCCGTCAAGCGCGCGCCTACTGCTCCGCCTTGGCTTGCTCGTGATGGCGGATCACTTCCTCGATGATGAAGCGCAGGAATTTTTCGGAAAATTCCGGATCCAGCCGCGCATCTTCGGCCAGCTTGCGCAGGCGGGCGATCTGGCGTTCCTCGCGGCCGGGATCGCTGGCGGGCAGGGCATTCTGCGCCTTGTAGGCACCCACCGCCTGGGTGATGCGAAAGCGTTCGGCGAGGATGTGGATCATCGCGGCATCGATGTTGTCGATGCTCTGGCGATAGCCGGCCAGAACCGGATCTTGCCCTTCGGCCGGTGCGCTCATGTGCCTGTCATGCCTTTTCGTCGGTCGCGTTCAGATGCTCCGCTTGCCGCTAGCTTGCAACTTGCGACTTGCCAAGCCGTGCCCCACGCGCCAAGCGGACAGCGATGACTGCGACCCTCCATACGCTCCCCCGCAAGGCCCAACCCTCGCTGGCGCCGCTGATGGCGCTTGTGGCCGATGACATGAACAGCGTGAACGCCGTGATCCTCGACCGGATGCAATCGCGCATCCCGTTGATCCCCGCGCTGGCCGGCCATCTTATCGCTGGCGGCGGCAAGCGCCTGCGCCCGATGCTCACGCTCGCAGGCGCCGCATTGCTCGGTTATGGCGGCAGCCGCCACTTCAAGCTTTCGGCGGCGGTGGAATTCATCCACACCGCCACGCTGCTGCACGACGATGTGGTCGACGGATCGGACATGCGCCGCGGCAAGAAGGCCGCCAATATCATCTATGGCAATCCGGCGACCGTGCTGGTGGGCGATTTCCTGTTCTCGCGCAGCTTCGAGCTGATGGTGGAAGACGGTTCGATCAAGGTCCTGCGCATCCTGTCGGGCGCTTCGGCCGTGATTGCCGAGGGCGAGGTGGACCAGCTGGTTGCCCAGCGCCAGGTGGAAACCAGCGAGGAACGCTACCTTTCCATCATCAACGCCAAGACCGCGGCGCTGTTTGCCGCCGCCTGCCGGATCGCGGCCGTGGTGGCCGAGCGCGACGAGTCCGACGAACTGGCGCTCGATGCCTATGGCCGCAACCTGGGCATCGCGTTCCAGCTGGCCGACGATGCGATCGACTATGATTCCGATGCCTCGGAAATGGGCAAGGACCAGGGCGACGATTTCCGCGAGGGCAAGATGACCCTGCCGGTGATCCTGGCCTATGCGCGTGGCAACGAGGAAGAGCGCGGCTTCTGGCGCGAGGCGATTGGCGGCAACCGCAACAGCGATGAAGACCTGGCCCATGCCATCGGCCTGATCCGCAAGCACGATGCGGTGAACGCCACGCGTGAGCGCGCTCGCCATTATGCCCAGCGCGCGATCGATGCCATTGCCGGCTTCCCCGCCAGTGCGGCCAAGGCGGCGATGGGCGAGGCAGCAGAGTTCGCGGTGGCGCGCCGCTATTGATGGGTCGCTTCTGCGTGGGTTGCGGGCCTTATTGCAGTGCCCGCACCAGCCCTTCGATCACCGAAGACCCGGCCAGCGGGCCGATCAGCATGAACAGCAGGTTCACCGCAACGATCAGCACGATGATGTGCTGCCGGCGGGGCGTTAGCTGAGGCGCCGGTTCGGGCTCTGGCTGGCGATTGGGCGGAGCCGGGGGCCACGGGTCTTTCAGATCGAGAAACATCGCACCCCTTTCGGACTTGGCGCGCGAAAAGGCCGCCGCGTTTAACAAATGCTAACACGATTCTTGGCCAACTGCATCGGTCCTGATGGGCAAATGTCGGGCAGGTGCGACGGGGTGACTCTCGCCAAGTGCCGGGCAAGGCGATAAGGGCGGGCGGGTGACCGACTTGCCCATCCACGCTGTCCTGCCCGATCTGCTGGCCGCGCTGGCCAGCCAGCCCAATGCCGTGCTGATCGCGCCGCCCGGTGCCGGCAAGACGACGACGGTGGCTACTGCGCTGCTCGATCAACCATGGTGCACGGGCACGGTGATCCTGCTCTCTCCCCGCCGCGTGGCTGCGCGCGCGGCGGCAGAGCGCATGGCCGATCTCCTGGGCGAGGCGCCGGGTGAAACCGTGGGCTATCTCACGCGGCTCGACAGCAAGCGCTCGGCACGCACGCGCGTGCTGGTGATGACCGAGGCGATCTTCGTTGCCACCATCCTGTCCGATCCCGAGCTTTCGGGCGTTTCGGCCGTGCTGTTCGACGAGGCGCACGAGCGGCATCTCGATTCCGACCTGGGCCTGGCGCTGGCGCTGGAGGCGCAGGGCGTGCTGCGCGAGGATCTGCGCGTGGTGGTCATGTCTGCCACGCTCGATGGCGCGCGCTTTGCCGGGCTGATGGGGAATGCGCCGGTGATCGAAAGCGCCGGCAAGGCCCATCCCTTGCGCATCCGCTGGCTGGGCAGCAGCCCGCAGTTGCGCACGGAACAGGCCGTGGCCAATGCCATCGCCACGGCCTGGGCCGAGGAAGCGGGAGATATCCTGGCTTTCCTGCCCGGCGTGCGCGATATCGACCGTACGGCCGACATCCTGGCGCAGCGGCTGCCCGGCGCGCTGGTGTTGCCGCTGCATGGGCAGGTGGAGCCGGCCGGCCAGCGCGCCGCGATCCGCCGCGATGCGCAAGGCCGCCGCCGCGTGGTTCTGGCCACGGCGATTGCCGAAACCTCGCTGACGCTCGATGGCGTGGCCGTGGTGGTTGATGCCGGGCTTTCGCGCCGGGCCGAGTTCGACAAAGTGGCGGGCGTCACGCGGCTGGTCACCACGCGTGCCAGCCAGGCCGCCGCTGCGCAGCGCGCCGGGCGTGCGGCGCGGCAGGGGCCGGGCGTGGCCTATCGTCTGTGGGAGGAAGCCGCCCACGCCGGCCGCGCACCCTTCGATCCGCCCGAGATGCTCACGTCGGACCTGGCACCGCTGGCGCTGACGCTGGCACAATGGGGCGCGGGCGATCAGGCCGCGATGGCCTGGATCGATGCGCCGCCGGCCGCGGCGATGGCGGCAGCGCAAGGCGCGCTCAAGGCGCTCGGCGCGCTGGACGTGGCAGGGCGGATCACGCCGCATGGCCGCGCGATGGCGCGCCTGCCGATGGAACCGGCACTGGCCCACATGCTCCTGTTTGCCGCCGAGCACGGCGCGGCTGGCGATGCGGCGCGGCTGGCGCTGTTGTTGCAGGAGCGCGGGCTGGGCGGCAGCGGGGAAGACCTGGCGCGCCGCTTCGATCGTTGGCGCGGGGATCGCGGCGGCCGCGCCGAAGCCTCTCGCAAGCTGGCCGCGCGCTGGGCTGGCTTGGCGGAGCGGCAAGCGCAAGGGGCTTCGGCAGGCTCAGCCCGAACGGGCCATGCACAAACCTCCGTTCGCCCTGGGCTTGTCGAAGGGCGCCTACGCAACGCCGGCGCCCCACCACTCGCCGTGCTTTTGGCCGAAGCCTTCCCCGACCGCATCGCTCGCGCGCGCAGTGCGAGTGGAGAGGAGTGGCTGGCATCGGGCGGGCGGGGCTATCGGCTCGATCCCGCCTCGTCGCTCGCCACGGCGCGTTGGCTGGTGATTGGCGATGCACAAGGAGAAGCCAAGGGCGCGCGGATCATGAGCGCGCTGGCGCTGGACGAGGCAGACGTGGCCGCCTGGCTATCCCATCGGATGGACCAGCGCCACACCCTGTCGTGGAATGCCACCGAAGGGCGGGTGGAAGCGCGGCTGGAGCGGCGGCTGGGGGCGATCGTGCTGGCGCGCGTGCCCGATCCCGCGCCCGATCCGGCCGCCGTGACGGCGCTGCTGCTCGACGTGGTGCGGCGCGAGGGGCTTGGCGTGCTGCCGCTCGGTGGCTCGGCGCAGGCACTCCTCACGCGCGCGCGCTATGCCGGGCTCGATGCGCTGGGCGAAGCGGCGTTGCTGGCCGGCCTGGAAGATTGGCTGGCACCGCTGCTCGCCGGGCGGCGCGACCTGGCGGTGGGGGCAGGCAAGCTGCACGAGGCGCTGGAAAACCGGCTCGACTGGAACGAGCGGCAGACGCTTGATCGCCTTGCCCCGCCGCAATATCGCTCACCGGCGGGCACCGGCCATGCCATCGACTATGCGCACGAGGGCGGGCCGGCGGTGGAACTGCGCGTGCAGGCGCTGTTCGGCCTCGATCGCCATCCCGTGATCGGCCAGCCGCCGCGCCCGCTTTTGCTCTCGCTTACGTCGCCCGCCGGGCGGCCGATCCAGACCACCGCCGATCTGCCCGCTTTCTGGCGCGGATCGTGGCGCGATGTGGTGAAGGACATGAAGGGCCGCTATCCGCGCCATCGCTGGCCCGACCAGCCGTGGACCGAAGATCCCAGCCTCAAGACCCGCAATGCGTTCGAGGCCACGCGCAAGAGCTGATCGATCCCGCTTTCGGTCGGGTCAGCTTTCCTGGGCTTGCGGCTCGGTAATGATGCGGTCGCGCGCGGCGCGCAAATCGCCGCCCTCGATCTGGATCTTCAGCCGTTCCTTGTCGCGCGCGCGGTACATGTCTTCGGCGCGGGTGATGATTTCCTCGCTCACCCCGGTTTCCGCAAGCGCGAGGCGCGCCATCTTCACTGCCGATTCCATCACTTCGCGGATCACCCAGCGGGCGGGCGAGCCGCGCAGGGCGACCACGGCGCGCCGGTCGAACGCGCGCACGAAGATCGCCGCCTGCGGGAAGGCCTGGTGCACCGCTTCCAGCGCATGGGCATCCATCTGGTCCCCGTCCATGCAGAACAGGATCAGCGCGGCCTCGTCTGCGCCGGCCTGGCGCAACAGATCGAGCCGCGTGCCATCGCCGAAATAGACCTTGGCGCCGAAATTGCTGGCCACGTCGATCATTTCGACATCGGTATCGACCAGCGTCACCGACAAGCCGCTGGCATTGAGCATCTGCGCCACCGTCTGGCCAAAGCGGCCGTAGCCCACGATCAGGGCATTGGCCGCATCGCCCGTGGGTGCCTGGCGTTCTCCCTTGACCTTGCCCGGATCGGCGCGCAGCGGCTTGGTCAGCGCCATCAGGAACGGCGTGGTGGCCATCGACAGCGTCACGATCGCGCCAAACAGGCTGGCCGCCTCGGGCGCGATCAGCTGCGCGTGCTGGGCCTGGGCAAACAGCACGAAGCCGAATTCGCCGCCCTGGCTCAGCAACAGGCCCAGCGCCAGCGCGCCGCGCCAGGCCATGCGGAAGGCAAGCCCGATCCCGGCGATCACCGCCGTCTTCACCGCCACCAGCGAGAGCGCCATGGCGATCACGAACAAGGGCCTTTCGGCAATGGCATGGAGATCGAGCATCATGCCCACGGCCAGGAAGAACAGGCCGAGCAGGATGGAGCGGAACGGCTCCACATCGGCTTCCAGTTCGTGGCGATAGGGGCTGTCGGCCAGCATGACCCCGGCGATGAAGGCGCCGAGTGCGGTGGAAAGCCCCAGCGCCTCCATCACGGCGGCAGAGGCCATGACGGTGAACAGCGCGGCCACCACGAACATCTCGCGCTCGCCCAGGTTGCCGATCAGGCGAAACAGCGGGCGAATGATATAGCGCCCGGCCAGGATCAACCCGGCGATGGCCAGCACTGTGTAAACCCCCAGCAGCCATCCCGGCGGGCCATTGGCATCGGCCGGATTGCGGCTGAGCGCGGCGATCAGGGTGATCATCGGGATGATCGACAGGTCCTGGAACAGCAGGATGGCAAAGGTCCGCTCGCCAAACGGGGTGCGCAACCGGCCCGAGGCCTGGAGCATCGGCAAGACCTGCGCAGTGGAAGACAGCGCCAGCGGCAGGCCGAGCGCAATCGCCGCCGTCAGGCTGAAATCGGTGCCCAGGTGGATCATCGCGGCAATGGCCGCACCGCACAGCACCACCTGCAACAGGCCCAAGCCCAGAATATCACGCTTCATCCGCCACAGGCGCGCGGGGTTCAGTTCCAGCCCCACCAGGAACAGCAGCAGCGTGATGCCAAGCTCGGCAATGCCCAGCTTCTGCTCCGCCTCTCCCACCAGGCCCAGCACGTGCGGCCCCACAACCGCGCCCGCCAGCAGATAGCCCAGCGTGGCCCCCAGCCCCAGCCGGCGGAACACCAGCACGAAGACCATGGCAAAGCCAAGCAGCAGGAAACCGTCATGAAGCATCGAGGGGGGCTGGGTCATGCGCCTTGCCTCGCCTTATGTGCCGCTGGCGTCAAGGTTTAGGCGGGAGAGCCTGCTGCCCGATGGCGGCCGCCACGCGATGCTGGGCGCGATGGGGGCCTGCGCGTCTCATACAAAACGGAGATGGTTTTGTTTGCAATTCGGGAAACGTGCAAATAACGCGCCCAAATTCTGAGGCAGAGTGTGGCAGGGGGCTACCGGCAACAGAATAGCGGCATGTTCGCGCAAGGATGAAGAAGGGATCTTGAATGTTCGGGGGCAATCATTCAATGCGCCGTATTATCTTGGCATTTTCTGGACTTTCCAGTGTGTTGCTGATCAACGACGCGGCTTTGGCTCGCGATGTTTTTGTCGGCCCGCGCGCAGAGGTGCGGGCGACCTGGTCTTCCTTGTTGGCCAACGATTATGACGCAGGCTATTGTTATGTCTATGTGGGCAGCGACCAGTGCGTGTCCTATCCCAGCAAGAAGCTGAGCAGCATGACCTCGGTTGGCGGCGAGCTTGGCTATGATGCGCCGCTGTCCGGCAACGCGACGATCGGCGTCTATGGCCGGTATGATTTTGGCAGCGGTGAAAACCAGAACGGCGCCGTGCGCTTCAAGGTCAAGGACAACTATGCCCTGGGCGTAAAGCTCGGGTATGGCCGCAACCGGGCCAACGGTTATTTCAAGCTGGGCTACCAGAACTGGAAGGTCGAAACCACGGTCCTCGACAGCAATATCAGTGCGATTGCCAATGCTGCGCCCGCCTTCACGCGCTCGTCGCAGCGTGGCGGTATCGACATCGCGCTTGGTGTCGATGTGCGCGTTGCCAAGCGTTTCTACGTCGGCGGCGAACTGGGCGGCGGCGTGCTGAGCAAGGACATGTCCACGGCCGGTCTCGACACCACACTCAAGACGCTTCGCCTGGCTGTAAAGGTCGGCACCCACTTCTGACCGATTGCCGCATGACGGAAAACGGGCCGGGCGCCGCGACAACCGCAGCGCTCGGCTTGTTTGTGTGCAGGCAGGCCGGTGTTCGTGTGCGATCATGCACGGCGAACGATCATGGTTCGCAAAATGGTGCCGGCTACAGGATTCGAACCCGTGGCCCCCTGATTACAAATCAGGTGCTCTACCAACTGAGCTAAGCCGGCACGCTGGGCCTGCGCATAGCCTCAAGTGGCCCCGAACGTCCAGCCCTCGGTTTGTGCAATTTCGGCTGTCAGGCCCGGTGGGTGCCACAGGGCTTGATCATCGGCCACCGCGCGCAGCCAGGCGGCGGTGATCAACGCGTCGCTCTGGTGATCATCGATCGGGCCGGCGTGGTGGAAGGGTGCGCTGCCCAGGGCCGCGAGCGCGGTGTCGAGTGCGGCGCCGTCGCGAATTTTCGATCGGCTGGCGGGGCGCCCGGCGGCCATGGCGGCGATGGTCGTATAGATTTCGCAGACCACGCTTCCCTGGTCCGGCAGCGGGTTGATCGGCCAGATCGCAAGGTGCTCTGCCAGGCGATGCAGCACGCGCATGCCCGACAGGCTCGACTTGCCCACTTGCGCGGCGCCCACCAGGTTGAAATTGCTATAGGGCTTGCAACCCATCTTTTCCTGCGCGCGTTCGGTCAGGCGCAGGCGGCCACGCCCTGTGGGAAAGAGATCGCCGCAGCGGCCGCCGTGGCGTCGGAAATGGCGCGCGGGCTCTGCCGCGTTTACAAAGGCGTTGACGCCCAGGTGCGGCTCATCGGCGCAGGCCGCATCGACCATGGCCCATAGTGCGCGGGCGTTGGGCGGGCTTTGCGCCCAGCCGGGAAAGAACGCGCCGCAATCGGCAAAGGGCAGAGACTGGCCCAGGTCCATGCCCACCAGGCACGCGGGCGGCAGGTCGCTGCGCAGCCAATCCAGCACTTCGGCGCGCGACCAGCGATGGCCGGGGCGAACGAGGGCGGGGGCCTGCGTTCCAGGCGCGCATATGGCCAGGGCGATGCCCTTGTGCCGTTCGCCGGCCGCGCCGGACCAGTCGATTGCCACGAAATGGGAGAACCGCGTCATTCGCCGGTTTCGGGAGACCCACCCTTCCGTTCATCCTGGCGCTCGCGCCGCTTGCGGTCCCACCAGTCCAGCCGCTTGGCGATCTCGCGCTCGAACCCGCGCTCCACCGGGCGGTAGAATGTTTGCGCGCGCATCTCTTCGGGCCAATAGTCCGCGCCGGAAAAGCCATCCTGCGCATCATGGTCATAGGCATAGCCCTTGCCATAGCCGATGTCTTTCATCAGCTTGGTGGGCGCATTGAGAATATGCGCGGGCGGGCTGAGCGAGCCGGTCTCGCGCGCGGCTTTCCATGCTGCCTTCATCGCGCCATAGGCGGCGTTGGATTTGGGCGCCGTGGCGCAATAGAGGCAGGCCTGGACAATGGCCAATTCGCCTTCGGGCGAACCCAGGAATTCATAGGCGTCCTTGGCAGCGAGGCACTGCGTGAGCGCCTGCGGATCGGCAAGGCCGATGTCTTCGCTGGCAAAGCGGACAAGGCGGCGCAGCACGTAGAGCGGTTCTTCCCCCGCCACCAGCATCCGCGCCATCCAATAGAGCGCGGCCTGGGGATCGGACCCGCGCAGCGACTTGTGCAGGGCGGAGATGAGATTGTAATGCCCGTCGCGGTCCTTGTCGTAGACCGCCACGCGCCGCATCAGGAATTTCGACAGCCCCTCGGGATCGAGCGGGGCGGGCAGGTCCACGTCGAGCAGGGTTTCCACCTGGTTGAGGAGGAAGCGCCCGTCGCCATCGGCCGAAGCGACCAGCGCCTCGCGCGCGGGGGGCGTGAGGGGCAGGGCAAGGCCGGTCTCTTCCTCGGCCCGGCGCAGCAGTTCGCCCAGGGCGGCGGCATCGAGGCGGTGGAGGATCAGCACTTGCGCGCGGCTGAGCAGGGCGGCGTTGAGCGCGAAGCTGGGGTTTTCGGTGGTGGCGCCAACCAGGGTTATCGTGCCGTTTTCCACCACGGGCAGGAAGCCGTCCTGCTGCGCGCGGTTGAAGCGATGAATCTCGTCCACGAACAACAGCGTGCGCCGGCCGGCGAGCGCCATGGCTTCTGCTTCGGCAAACAGCTTCTTGAGATCGGCCACGCCCGAAAAGATCGCGCTGATCGCCACGAAGCGCATGCCCACGGCATCGGCCAGCAGACGCGCGATAGAGGTCTTGCCGGTGCCCGGCGGCCCCCACAGGATCATCGATGACAGCTTGCCAGCCGCCACCATGCGGCCGATCGCGCCGTCCGCGCCCGTCAGGTGGCCCTGGCCAATCACCTCGTCCAGCGCGCGCGGGCGCAGCCGGTCGGCCAGCGGTCCGTGTTCCAGCGGCTGGGACCGGGGCGTTTCCTGGGGCGGCGGGGCAAACAGATCGGCCATCGCTGGGTGAGATAAGGCCTCTGCGCGAAAATTTCCCGAAAATTTTGCGGCGGACCTTGCCAAGATGTAATCAAGATATATCTTAGACGCATCGTGACGAAAGGATAGATGATGCGATTTGATTTCAACCGTCCCGAGAGGGGCATGTTCGGCGGGTTTCGCGGTGGCGGGCATGGCGAACGCCATCGCGGCCCATGTGGCGGCCGCTTTGCCAGCCGGTTCGACGAAGATGGCGACCATTTCGGCGGCGGCCCCTTTGGCGGCGGACCCTTTGGCCGGGGCCGGGGCGGTCGTGGGGGCGGCGGTGGGCGTGGCGGCCGTGGACGCATGTTCGCCACGGGCGAACTGCGGCTGCTGCTCCTTAGCCTGGTGGCCGAGCAGGACCGCCATGGCTATGAACTGATCAAGGCTGTGGAAGACCTGACGGGTGGGCAATATGCGCCCAGCCCAGGCGTGGTCTATCCCACCCTGGCGCTGCTGGTGGACGAAGGCCTGATTGCCGAGGCTGCCGGTGAAGGCACTCGCAAGGCCTTTGCCGTGACCGAGGCGGGACGGGCCGAACTGGCGGGGAAGACAGACGAGCTCAAGGTGATCGTCGACCGGCTGGCAAGCCTGGCCCAGGCCGGCGCGCGCGAAGACAGCCCGCCGGTGCGCCGCGCCTTTGCCAACCTTGCCCTGGCCCTGCGGCAGCGCGTGGCGGGCGGCACGTTCGACAACGACACCGCGCTGGCCGTGGCCGACATCCTGGACGAAGCGGCCCGCAAGATCGAGCGGCTGTAAACAACCCTCGTCCAAAGCAGAAAAACCGGCCTTGCCCGCAGCGGCAGGGCCGGTTTTCTGCGCCGATTTGCGATTGCCACGCTGGGGCGCCCCGCTTATGGCACGGGGTCTTCGAAACAATGCGACGTGCTTTGTGACCCTGGCTCAAGACCACATCGGCCCGATCGGGGGCGTGCCCCTGGTTGCCGGTGCGCCGGGGCTTTCGGTGGTCATTCCCTGTTACAACGAAGCGGCGGTGATCGATGAACTCGTCAGCCGCGTGCGCGCGGTGTGCGAGGCGCAATTTCCTGCCGATCACGAGATCGTGCTGGTCAACGATGGTTCGCGCGATGGCACGTGGCCAGCGATCTGCCGTCATGCGCAGGCCTGCCCGGCCATCGTCGGGGTCGATCTGGCGCGCAACCATGGGCATCAACTGGCGCTGACGGCGGGCCTTGCCATCGCGCGGGGCGATCTGGTGCTGGTGCTCGATGCCGATTTGCAGGACCCGCCCGAATTGCTGCCCAAGATGCTGGCGCAAGTCGAGGCCGGCTATGACGTGGTTTATGGCGTGCGCGAGACGCGGCTGGGCGAAACGGCGTTCAAGCGGTGGAGCGCGGCGCTGTTCTATCGCCTGCTCGGGCGCATGGTCGACATTGCCATTCCGCCGGACACCGGCGATTTTCGCCTGATGACGCGGCGCGTGGTGGACCAGCTCAACGCCATGCCCGAACGCTATCGCTTCATTCGCGGCATGGTGGCCTGGGTGGGATTTGCCCAGATCGGCGTGCGCTATGAACGCGATGCCCGGTTTGCCGGGGAAACGCACTATCCGCTCTCGCGCATGCTGTCCCTCGCGTTTGATGGGGTGACAGGCTTTTCCACCGTGCCGCTGCGGCTGGCCTCGCACCTGGGGATCGGGTTCGGCCTCTCCGGGCTGGGCATGCTGATCTGGGTCATGGCGCGCTATTTCGCGCATGGCACCGTAACCGGCTGGGCCAGCACGATCACGATCATCCTGGTGCTGGGATCGGCGCAATTGCTGATGCTGGGGATGATGGGCGAATACCTCGGGCGCATGTATATGGAAACAAAGCGGCGCCCGCTGTTCATCGTGCGCGAGGTGGTCTGCGCGCAGCCCAGCGCAGCTGTGGTCGCGGCCCCGCTGGCCCGCGCTGTGCAGCAGGGCTGAACCGGTTTGCCCACGATGAGAATTGACCGCGCCACCATCGCGCTTCTGGCGCGCTTCGTGGCGGCTGGCCTGGTCAACACGGCGGTGGGCACCGGCATCATCGTTGCCTGCCTGCATTTCGGGCTGGGCGATTATCCGGCCAATGCCTGCGGCTATGGCGTGGGCTTCGTCGTGTCTTATTTCCTGCAGCGCAAGTGGACCTTTGCCGTCAAGCGCCGCGCGACATGGGCGGAAGTTGGCCGCTTTGGCGTTGCCGTGGCATTGTCCTATGGCGTGAACCTGGCCGTGCTCGCCACCGGCCGAGGCGCCGGTTTTGCCGGCCAACCGCTTTTGCATGTGGTGGCGATGGCGGCCTATTCGGCAACGTTCTTCGTGATTTCGCGCTTTGTCGTGTTTGCGCCCGAACGGGTTGAGGCAGCGCCGGCGGGAAAGACATCGTGATGGCTGCAAACCCGTCTGGCCCGCGCTGGCTGCAATCGCCGTGGTTGTGGCTGATCGCCATGGTCCTTGCAGCGCTGCCGCTGGCCCTCCCGCCGGTCGCGCCGCTGACAGACCTGGGCGGGCACTTGGGGCGCTATGCCGTGCAGGTCGATCATGGCCGCTCGGCCGATCTGGCGCAGTGGTACAGCTTTACGTGGAATCTCATTCCCAACCTGGGGGTGGACCTGCTGGTCGAAGCGCTGGCTCCGGTCCTGGGGCTGGAACCGGCGCTGCGCGTCATCGTGATGGCGATCCCCGTGCTGCAGGTGCTTGGCATCCTGTGCCTGTCGCGCAGCGTGCACAGGCGGATCACGCCGCTGGCGCTGTTCGCGCTGCCCCTGGCCTATGGCTATCCGCTGCATTTCGGCTTCCTCAACTTTGCCTTGGGCCAGGCGCTCGCCACGCTGGCACTGGCACTATGGATCGCCATGGCGCGGCGCGGCTGGTATGTGGCGCGCTGGATCCTGTTCGCGCCGATCGCCTGCGGCTTGTGGACTTGCCATCTGGTGGGCTGGGCGCTGTTCTGCGTGTTTGCGGGAATGTGCGAACTTGCGCCGCACCTGCGGGGCTGGCGCCCCTCGTGGGCGGGCCTGGTGCAAGTGGCGCTGCGGGTTAGTTGCCTGGTCACGCCGCAAGTGCTGCGCATGGTCTGGCCCTTGCCTGCCAGCGGCCATGGCGCCACGCGCGATTTCTTCCAGCCCGAAATCAAGCTGCTCTATCCCCTGATGCCGCTGCGCGATCGTTGGCTGGCATGGGACGTGGCGGGCACCGTGCTGCTGCTGGCCCTGGCCGTATGGGCCATGCGGCGCAAACAGCCAGATGGTGCGGGCATGGACGTGCCGGCGGCCTTGCGGCGGGGCGTGCTCGTCATGGGTGCTGTCTACCTCGTCATGCCCGGCACCATTTTCGGTTCGAGCATGGCCGACATGCGGTTGGTGCCGTTCCTGTTGATCATCGCGCTTGCCGGCGCCGCACCGGTTCATCCCGATCGCGGCTGGCTATCCGGGCCGCGCCTGGCACAGCTGGGCGCGGTTTTTGCCGTTGCGAGGCTGATCGGCAACGCCGTGAGTCTGTGGTTGGCGGGGCATGAATTCGCCGCCGATCTCGTCGCATTGAACGACGTGCCACGCGGCAGCCGGGTCGTCTCGCTGGTAAGAGAGCAATGCGTCGTGTCGATCCTGCCTTGGCAGCGGGAACGGCGCATCCACCTGGGCGGCTATGCCATCGCCCGCCGCCACGCTTTTTCCAACGATCAGTGGGTGATTCCGGGCGGGCAGCTGCTTCAGGTGCATGCGCCGCAGGCCGGTGCCTTTGCCACCGACGATTCCGAGCTGGTCAAGCCTTGACGATTCGACAAGCCCAACGCCATCGGCAAGCGGCTGGCGCAATTGCCGCGTGCCGCGTTTGACTATGCGTGGATCATTGCCGATGGTCAGGCGCGGCCTTTGCCCGGCGCCGTCGTCGTGCGGCAGACGCCGGGCAGCGTGCTTTATCGCCTGATGCCAGCTACCCGCTGATCACTTCCTGGCGCGCTTCTGGCGCACCAGCCGCACGTAGGTATCGGCGACGGCCTGGTTGATCCGGTCCCAGCCGAATTCCTGGGCGCGGCGTTCGCCCGCTGCGCCGTGCTGGGCGCGCAACTGGGGGTTCTCGACATAGGCGCGCAGGGCTTGGCAAACTGGTGCACGGCGCCCGGCGTGATCAAGCGGCCCGAAACGTGATCGTCCACCAGGCTCTGGCTGCCGGTGGCGGCACTGGCAACGACCGGCAGGCCACAGGCCATGGCTTCTAGCGTGACATTGCCGAACGTCTCGGTGACCGAGGGGAAGAACAGCACGTCCATGCTGGCCACGCCCCGGCCCAGGTCTGCGCCCGAAAGGAAGCCGGCAAAGACCGCGTCGGGCAGGCGCGTTTCCAGCCATTCGCGCGCCGGGCCCTCGCCGATCACCAGGACGCGGAACTTCGCGCCCTTGCTTTTCAGCTCGTCGATCGCGTCGGAAAACACGTCCAGTCCCTTTTCCATGACCAGGCGGCTGAAAATGCCGATCACGATCTCGTCATCAGCCAGGCCGATCGAGCGGCGCCATTCCATGCTGCGGCGTTCGGGCGTGAAGATCTCGCGGTCTACCCCGCGCGACCAGATGCCGATGTCATAGTTCATGCGCTGTTCGCGCAGCACCTGGGCCATCGATTCCGAAGGGGCCACCAGCGCATCGCAACGGCGATAGAACCGGCGCAGCATGGCCTCGATCACCGGCTCCAGCCAGGCCATGTTGTAATAGCGGAAATAGGTTTCGAACCGGGTGTGGACCGATGCCAGCACCGGCAGCTTGCGCGCCCGCGCCCAGGTGACCACGCGGTGCGAGGCGACATCGGGCGAGGACACATGGACGACGTGCGGATCGAAAGTGGCCAGGTCGCGGCGCACGCGCGGGGAGAGGGCGATCGGCACCCGGTATTCGCCGCGCCCCGGCACGGCCAGCGCCGGAATGCCAATGAGGGTGCCCGTCGGTTCGAACGCGGGTTTTTCCACTTTGGGCGAATAGACCCGCACTTGCGCGCCCTGGCGCAGCAGATAGCCCACCAACCGGTTGAGCGCCTGGTTGGCCCCATCGCGCACGTAATTGTAGTTGCCGCTGAACAAGGCAATGCGCAGCCCGTCGAGCCGGCCTGTGGCGGCCATTGCGCGCAAGTCTGGGGTGCCGGGCGCGGATTGGGCAGGCGGCACGGTGGAGGAATGCATCATGGCGCGCGCCATAGCGGGCATGGGCGGAGAAGGCGAGAGGGCGGCGCAGCAAATGGCAAAGCGCCCGCCGAACCGGGGTTCGACGGGCGCTTCGTGCGTGATCGATCAGGCTGGCTTACCAGCCGCGATGCCAGCGGTGGTAGCCATAGCCGTAATACGACGGACCACCACGATAGACTTCGCGATAGACATAGGTGCGCGGCGGCGGCGGGGCATAATAGCCGCCACCATAATAGGCCGGGCCTTCATAATAATAGGTCGGCGGCGGCGGGGGCGGCGGAGCGTAACGCTCTTCCACGACATAGCCGCGCGGGCGATCCGATGCGATGGCGGCGCCCACCGCCAGACCCAGGATGCCGGCACCGACTGCAACGGCAGCACCGTTGCCGCCGCCGCCACGATACCAGCCATGCGCCTGCGCAGGCGCGGCGGTGGCCATCACGGTGGCGCCCATTGCGCCTGCCAACAGAACCTTGCTCATCAGCTTCATGGCTTGTCTCCAACCCGCGCCTGTCCGAAAAATGTGAGCCTCATGCTCGCAGCGGGCCTTGTTGAAGACACGATTAGCAATGCGCGCTGAACCGGCGATGAAACCTTTGTTCAGGCGGGCACGCGCGCACAAAAAAGAGCGCCCGGTTGCCCGGGCGCTCCTTATTTCCGTCGATTTCACCCGTTGGCAGGGCGGCGATCAGGCGCTTTGCTTCTGCCGGCTCGCCTTCTTGCGCTCGTTGGGATCGAGGATCGCCTTGCGCAGGCGCACGGTCTGCGGCGTCACTTCGACCATTTCATCGTCGTCGATATAGGCGATGGCCTGTTCCAGCGTCATGATGCGCGGCGGGGTCAGGCGGATGGCGTCGTCCTTGCCGGTCGAACGGAAGTTCGTCAGCTGCTTGGACTTCATCGGGTTGACTTCGAGATCGTCGGGCTTGGCGTTTTCGCCGATCACCATGCCTTCATAGACCTTGTCCTGCGGGCGCACGAACAGCACGCCGCGGTCTTCCAGGCTGTTGAGGGCATAGGCCACGGCTTCGCCGGTGGCGTTCGAAATCAGCACGCCGTTCTGGCGGCCTTCGATCACGCCCTTGTGCGGGCCATACTTTTCGAACAGCCGGTTCATGATCCCGGTGCCGCGCGTGTCGGACAGGAATTCGCCGTGATAGCCAATGAGGCCGCGCGAGGGGGCCGAGAAGGTGATGCGAGTCTTGCCCGCGCCCGAGGGGCGCATGTCGGTCAACTCGGCCTTGCGGCGCTGCATCTTTTCCACGACCGTGCCCGAGAATTCGTCGTCCACGTCGACCAGGACGGTTTCATAAGGCTCGGTGCGGCCACCCTTCTCGTCGGTGCCGAACAGCACGCGCGGGCGGCTGATGCCGAGTTCGAAGCCTTCGCGGCGCATCGTTTCGATGAGCACGCCCAGCTGCAATTCGCCGCGGCCGGCCACTTCGAAGCTGTCCTTGTCGGCGCTTTCGGTCACGCGGATGGCAACATTAGTTTCCGCTTCGCGCAGCAGGCGATCGCGGATCATGCGGCTCGTCACCTTGTCGCCTTCGCGGCCGGCAAACGGGCTGTCGTTGACCGAAAAACGCATGGCGAGGGTTGGCGGATCGATCGGCTGCGCGGCGATCGGGGTGCTGACCGAGGGATCGGCCACGGTGTTGGCAACCGTCGCCTTTTCCAGGCCGGCCAGCGCGATGATGTCACCGGCGCGGGCTTCTTCCACCGGCACGCGCTCAAGCCCACGGAACGAAAGGATCTTCGAAGCGCGGCCCACTTCCAGCACCTTGCCATCGCGGTCGAGCGCGTGGATCGGCTGGTTGAGCTTGATCGTGCCCGACTGGACGCGGCCGGTCAGCACGCGGCCCATGAAGTTGTCGCGATCGAGCAGGGTGGCAAGGAACGTGAACGGCCCATCGACATCGAGCGTGGGGGCGGGAACGTGGCTGACGATCTTTTCGAACAGCGGCAGCAGGTTGCCTTCGCGCACGGTTTCATCGTTGCCCGCATAGCCGTTGCGGCCCGAAGCATAGAGCACCGGGAATTCCAGCTGCTCGTCGTTGGCATCGAGGCTGACGAACAGGTCGAACACTTCGTCCAGCACTTCCTGCGGGCGGCCATCGGGACGGTCGATCTTGTTGACCACCACGATCGGCTTGAGGCCGAGCGCCAGCGCCTTGCCGGTGACGAACTTGGTCTGCGGCATCGCGCCTTCCGAGCTGTCGACCAGCAGGATCACGCCGTCGACCATCGAGAGGATGCGTTCCACTTCGCCGCCGAAGTCGGCGTGGCCGGGCGTGTCGACGATGTTGATTCGCGTCGTCTCGTCGGTGGCGGGGTTGGTCCATTCCACCGACGTGCACTTGGCCAGAATGGTGATCCCGCGTTCCTTTTCCAGGTCGTTGGAATCCATGGCGCGCTCTTCCACGCGCTGGTTGTCGCGGAACGTGCCGGACTGGCGGAAAAGCTGATCCACCAGCGTGGTCTTGCCGTGGTCGACGTGGGCGATGATGGCGATATTGCGCAGAGGCAGGGACATGAAAGGCTTTCTTCGGAAACCGGGATATTGGGCTTGCAGCAGCCGTTGGGGGAAAATCCCGTCTTCCCGGTTCGGGCCGCACTTGGGCGCGCGCTTACTCGCTATTGTGCGTTGCCACAAGAGCAGCTGGCAAATCCGGCCGCGTCGGCCCTGTGGCGCGGGCGCCACAGTGACGGCAAAAGCCCCCGATTTGGTGGCATTTGCCGATCAAGGGCGCGGATTGCAGTTTGTGACCCACGCTATCCGCGCTAGGCAGTAATGGCTGCGCGGGCATGCCGACACGGGGGTGAGGCGGCCCGCGCAGGACACGGGGCGCATTCATAACCAAATGAATCTGGCGGGCAAACACGTTGGGCTGGTTTCCTTGCCGCACGCTGCGGCGGGCACAGCGATTCTGGCACTGGTCACCTGCGTCCCCGCCCATGCCAGCGTGCCGGCGCCTGCCGAAGATGCCGGGCAGAACACAAGCGCCGCCATCATCGTCACTGCAACCAAGCGCGAGGCCAGCCTGGAAGATGTGCCGGTGGCCGTCTCGGTCGCGGGTGCAGCGACAATCGCCCGCGCGCAGATTCGCGATCTGAAAGACCTGACCAGCCTGGTCCCGTCGCTTTCGATGCAGCAGCTGCAAAGCCCGGCCAACGTCAACATCTATATCCGCGGCTTTGGCAACGGCGCCAACAACAGCGGGATCGAGCCTTCGGTGGGCGTGTTCGTCGACGGCGTCTATCGCTCGCGCACGGCGGCGCAGATTGCCGACTTGCCCGATGTGGAGCGGGTGGAAGTGCTGCGCGGGCCGCAATCCACGCTGTTTGGCAAGAACGCGTCGGCCGGGGTGATTTCCATCGTCACCCGCCTGCCGCAGTTCAAGCCGAGTGCCGACATCAAAGCCAGCTATGGCAACTATAATGCGCTCGTGCTCAAGGGCGTGGTGACCGGGCCCGTTAGCGATACCCTGGCGGTGAGCCTGGCGGCCGGACGCAATCGCCGCGACGGATATATCGTCGATCCCGATAGCGGCCGGCGCAGCAACGGGCGCAACCGCTGGTTCACCCGCGCCCAGGCGCTGTGGCAGCCAGCACCCAACCTGTCGCTGCGCGTGATCGGCGATTACGGCTTGATCGACGAGGTGTGCTGCGCGCCGTTCAATGTGCAAAGCTCTGCCGCCACCCAGGCCGTGCGCGCCGTCGGTGGCAAGGTCAACGCGCCCGATGCGATCTATGCCGACCAGGCCTGGTGGAATTTCGATTCGACCAACCGCATCGCCAACTACGGCTTTTCCGGGCAGCTCGATTACACCGCCGATCGTTTCAAGGTCACGTCGATCACCGCCTGGCGCAAGCTGACCTCGGCGACCAACCAGGATTCGGATTTTTCCAGCGGGCAAATGCTCGGCCGCAATGCGCAGGACCTGGCGATTTCCACGTTCACCCAGGAACTGCGCGTGGCGAGCGACCTGGCCGGCCCCTTCAACGCCATGGCCGGCGTGACCTATTTCAACGAGGCGTTGCACCAGCAAAACGAGATCGCGTTCGGGCCTGACATGCGCCCTTATGCCAACCTGCTGGTGCAGGCGGGCACGGGCGGCGCGCTCGCCATTCCGGCGCTCGAACAGGTGCTGGGCGGGCTGGAAGGCAATCCGGCCCGCTATGCCGGGCGCTTTTTCGCAGAAGGGCAGGGGTCACGAGAACGCTATCGCCTGCGCAACGAGGCGTTCACGGCATTTTTCCAGGGCGATCTGAAGCTGGGCGGCGGGCTGACGCTGACCGGGGGCCTTGCCTATACCGCCGATACCAAGCGCTATGCCATGGCGGGGCAGACCAGCGACGCCTTTGCCGGGGTGGATTTGGATGCCCCGGCCTATGCCCCGTTCCGCCGCCAGTTGCTGCTGGCAGGCGGCCTTGGCGCGCGCGGCGTGAACCCGCAGGACCCTGGCGCCGTCGCCGCCTTTGCCCAGGCCAATCCGCAGGCCTACGCCGCCGTGCTGGATTACGCGGCCAGCAATGCCAACAATCCGGCGGCCAATCCGCTTGCGCCCCTGCGCGGCCTGCAGCTGTTTCCGCCCTATCTCGACCTGCCCAATGCGGTGGAGCCGGGGCGCACCCATGATTCACGGCTGACCTGGACTGCACGCGTGGCCTGGGCGCCCAACCGGCACTTGCGCGCCTATGCCAGTGTCGCCACCGGGTTCAAGGCTAGCTCGATAAACCTTTCGCGCGATAGCCGCCCGTTCGCCGCTGACCGCGCCGCAATCGAGAATGCGGGTCTGGCGCAAGTGAACCAGACGTATGCCACCCGTTTTGCCGGGCCGGAACGCAGCACGGTCTATGAACTGGGGATCAAGGCCGATTGGGGGCTGGCCACGGCCAATGTGGCGGTGTTCCAGCAGACCATCAACGGCTTCCAGTCCAACGTGTTCACCGGCACCGGCTTCCAACTGGTCAATGCCGGGAAAGAGCGCGTGCGCGGGGTGGAAGTGGAAACGGCTCTGCGCCCGGCCAAGGGGCTGGCGCTTTCGGCCAGCGCCACCTGGCTCGATCCGCTCTATGTGGATTTCGCCGCGTCGGCCGTGGGCGATATTTCGGGGCACCGCCCTGCCGGCATCCCGGCACTTTCGCTCACGCTTGCCGGACAGTACGAACGCGCGCTGTCGGGCAAGGTGCGGGCATTCGTGCGCGGCGATTTCCACCATGAAAGCCCGGTGACGACCGAAGAAGGCCTGCCCGGCTTTCTTGACCTGGGCACGGCGGCCGCCATTGCCGCTTCGGACCGCTACAAGCGGCGGGTGGACGAAGCGAACGCGGCGCTGGGCATGGTGCTCGCCGATCGCACGGAATTGACGGTGTGGGCGCGCAACCTCACCAACAACCGGACATTGACCAAGATTTTCGATTCGGTGGCCCAACCCCATGGGATTTCGGGTTACACCAACCAGCCGCGCACTTATGGTGCATCGGTGCGTTATCGCTTCTAACCCGGACGCGAAGCGCAAGACTTGAGGGGGCTGCCTGGCGGCCCCCTTTTTCTTGTCTTATCGGAAAATTTCTGGCTGTCTGCCATTGCTGTACCATGGGGATGGTGCCTGACGGGGGGACACGCGTGCACTGGTTGATCTTGCCTTACCAACGGATGCTCGATTTCCGCGGCCGATCGTGCCGCATGGAATACTGGATGTTCCAGCTGACGCTGCTGTTGCTGGCCGCGCTGATCTTTGCACTGATCATCGTCTTTGCGCCCAAGAGCGGAGACCCAATGCCCTGGTCTTCCCCCATTATCTTGTTGCTCACCGCCCTTTCCATCGTTGCTCTCGTGAGCTGGCTCTGGGCGGGGTTGCTGGTGACGATCCGCCGTTTTCACGACCAGGACCGGTCGGGCTGGTTCATTCTGGTTGGAGCCATTCCCTATGTCGGTGGCCTGATCACCATCGCCTTCATGTGCGTGCCCGGAACGGTTGGTCCCAACCGCTTTGGCATGGACCCCAGGAACCCGGACATGAGCGACGTGTTCGGGTGACAATCCCCCCACAACCAGCCGGGAGACCGCGATGAATTGGATGCTTTTGCCCTATCGGCGCTATTTCGAGTTTTCCGGCCGTTCGCGGCGCAAGGAATACTGGATGTTCACGCTGTTCGGCATCCTCGTGAACGTGGCGCTGACGATCGTATTCGGCCGCACCACCTATACCGCGATGGGCTGGTATGCCGGCGTCAACACGCAACTCAACGGCGTGGGCGATGCGCTTTCTGGCCTGTTTGGCCTGATCAACTTCATCCCTGGCATTGCCGTGATGGTGCGCCGCCTGCACGACATCGATCGGACGGGCTGGTGGGCCTTGCTGATCTTCGTGCCGATCCTGGGCTGGTTTGCCCTGCTGGTGTTCATGTGCCTCGATGGCACGCGTGGGCCCAACAGCTATGGCTCCGACCCCAAGAACCCCTATGAGGTCGACGTTTTCCAGTAATCACAATTCCCTGAGTGCCTGGGCGGGCCGCGTGCGCAGCACGGTGAGCGACCCGCCCAGCGCCATGGCGAGCACCAGCGCCAGCGCGCCGGCCAGCACCGCCAGGATCGTGCCCCAGCCGGGCAGCCAGGCAAACTCGAACACTTGCGTCACCACGGCCCAGGCCCCGGCCGTGCCCAATGCCAGCGCTACGCCAGCAAGCAGCACGGCCAAAAGCGCCTGTTCGGCCAGCACCAGCATCAGCAATTGCCGCGATCCGGCGCCCAGCACGCGCAGGATCACGGCATCATACTGGCGCTGTGCCCGTGCCGCCGCGATGGCCCCGGCCAGCACTGCCATGCCCGCCAGGATCGCCACGCTGGCAGCGGCAAAGATCGCCACGGCCATCTGCCCCAGGATATCCCGCGCCTGGCTCAGCACCGGCCCCACTTCGATCACCGAGCTTGACGGCAAGGCGCGCACCAGGCCCGAGAGGATGGCGCGCGACACCGCCGCATTACCCTTTGCCCGGCCCAGCTCGATCGTGGCGGCCAGGTTATAGGGGGCATCGGCCAGGGCATTGGGGCTGAACACCAGCACATAGTTGAAGCCATAGCTGTCCCAGTCGATGCGCCGGAACGAGGCGATGCGCCCGCTGCGCTCCACCCCCAGCAGCGAGACGGTGATCCTGTCGCCCAGCTTGAGGCCGATGGCCTGCGCCAGCTTCTCGTCCACCGACACCAGCGGCTCGCCAGTATAGCCCTTGGGCCACCAGCGCCCGGCCGTCAGCGCGTTGCTTTCGGGCAGGGCATCGGCAAAGGTTAGCCCGCGATCGCCGCGCAGGGCCCAGGCATCGTCGGGAATACGCACCAGATCGGCCACGCGAATCATGTGATCGGCCGGGCCGAACGCCACGATCGTGCCGCGCATGGCGGGCACGGTGCGGATGCGCGCATCGGGTGCGGCACCCAGGACCACGCGGTTGAACATGGGCAGGCCAGCGGGCGGCACGTCGAGCACGAAATAGTCGGGCGCGCGCTGCGGCACGCGGGCGGCGATATTGGCATCGAGGCTGGTCTGCACGCCGGCGAGCAGCACGAATGCCGCCAACCCAAAGCCGAGCGCCGTGACCAGCGCGCCGGTCTGTGCGCCGGGGCGATGCAGGTTGGCGAGCGCCATGCGCGCAATGGGATGGCGCGGGCGCGGCAGGCGCGCGGCCAAGCGCACGATGGCCCAGCCCAGCGCCGCCAGCAAGGCGAGCACGCCGCCGGCTGCGCCCAGGAATCCGGCCGCGAGCCACGGCTGGTCTGCCCCGGCAATGGCGATGGCGGCAATGGCCGCCAGCCCGGCGCCCATGGCAAGCACGCGTGCGCGCCAGCCTTCGCGCGGTGGCACCAGCCCGGCGCGCATCAGCGCCATCGCCGGCACGGCCCGCGCCCGCAGCAGCGGCGGCGCGGCAAACGTGGCCGCGATCAGCACGCCTTGCAGCGCGGCCAAGGCCAGTGCACCGGGGGAGAAAACCAGCCCGGTGGGGATCGGCAGCAAGCCCTTGAGCGCCAGCCCGATCAGCGGCGTGGTGGCCAGGCCCAGCGCCAGGCCCACGGCAATGGCCAGCACGGTGGCAAGGCCAAGCTGCAACAGATAGATGCGCGCCACGTCGGCCCCGGTGGCACCCAGGATCTTGAGCGTGGCGATCGCCCCGCGTCGCGCTTCCAGATAGGACGCCACGCCATTGCCGATGCCGATGCCGGCGATCAGCAGCGCGGCAAGCGCCACCAGCCCGAGAAACTGCCCCATGCGTGACACGAAGCGATCGAGCCCCGGCGAGGCCTTGTCGCGCGTGCGCATTTCCAGGCCGGCATCGGGGAACTGGTGGGTAAGGGCATCAGCCACTACTTGCGGTGAAACGGTGGGGGGCAGGCGCAGGCGGTATTTCCAGCGCACCATGGCACCCGGTTGCACAAGGCCGGTCGCGTCGAGCCCGGCGCGGCTGATAATCACGGTGGGGCCAAGGCCAAAGCCTTCGCCCAGCCGGTCGGGCTCATCACCGATCACCCCGCCGATGCGCAGCGTGGCTTGCCCGATGTGCAGGGTTTGTCCGGGGCTCACGCCCAACCGCTCGGCCACGCCCGGCGCGATCCAGGCGGTATCGGCCGGCGGCGCGCCCGCCTTGCGCCCATCGGAGAGCGTGAATGCGCCATAGAGCGGCCACGCGCCGTCCACTGCTTTCAATTCGATCGGCACCGCCGTGCCATCGGCGGCGGGAACCGTGGCCATGGCCCGCATGCGCGCGCCGGTGGAAAGCGCGCCGGCGCGGGCAAAGGCGGCCTGCTCGCGCGCGCTTGCCTGGCGCCCGGCCAATTCCACTTCCACATCGCCGCCCAGCATGGCCTGGCCGCGCCGCGCCAGCTCGCTGCCGATCGCATCGGTTAGTGTGCCGATCGCAGCAAGTGCCGCCACGCCCAGCACCAGGCAGGTGACGAGGATGCGCAAGCCTCTGAATTTCCAGTCTAGCCCGCGCCGGGCCAAGGCCCAGGCGCCGCTCCAGCGCAGGCGTGCTGCCGCTGCGCTCATCGTGTCTGATCGGCCACGATGCGGCCATCGGCCAGGCGCAGGATACGCCCGCACCGCTGCGCCAGCGCTTCATCGTGCGTGACCATCAACAGCGTGGCCCCGGCTTGCGCAGCGCGGGCAAACAGCAGGTCGGCCACGGCAGCGCCGGTGGCAGCGTCCAGGTTGCCGGTCGGTTCGTCGGCAAACAGCAGGGCAGGGCGCGGGGCCAGCGCGCGGGCAATGGCCACGCGTTGCTGTTCCCCGCCCGAAAGCTGGCCGGGATAATGATCGAGCCGATGGGCAAGGCCCACTGCCGTCAGCTCCGCTTCGGCCCGTGCCATGGCGTCGGCCATGCCGGCCAGTTCCATCGGCGTGGCCACATTCTCGCGCGCGGTCATGGTGGGCAGCAGGTGAAAGGCCTGAAGCACGATGCCGATCCGCCCGCGCCGCGCGGTGGCGAGGCCATCCTCGTCCAGTGCCGAAAAATCCGCTCCGTCCACGCGCAGCACGCCCTGGCTCGCGCGCTCCAGCCCGGAAAGGACAGCGAGCAACGAGGACTTGCCCGAACCCGATGGGCCGAGCAGCGCAACGGTTTCACCGGCCATGACATCGAGGTTCAGGCCTTTGAGGATATCGACACGGGCGGCATCGGGGCCGAGCGAAAGGGTGAGGTCGCGGGCGGAAATGAGCGGGGCAGGGCTTGTCACTGCGCGGGAGTGGCATAGACCCGTCCCATCTTGCAACCGGCCATTCCACCAACGACATGAGTGGTCGACTGCCTTTTTGGGAAACGCGATGCGCCCGCACATTCTTGCCGTACTGCCGATGATCATGCTGGCTGCCTGTTCGCAGCAAAAGGCGCCCGATCCCCTGGAAACCAGGGCTGCCTCTGCCGCCACCAGCGCATCGGTTCCGGCAGATGCGCCGGTTATCCTGGCCTTTGGCGACAGTCTCTATGCCGGATACCAGCTGGCGCCCGGGCAGGGCTATCCCGAGCGCATGGAAGCCGCGCTCCATGCGGCCGGGGTGAAAGCCCGCGTGGTCAATGCCGGCGTATCGGGCGATACCACGGCGGCCGCGCGCCAGCGGCTGGCCTTCACGCTCGACAATCAGCCGCACAAGCCGGCGCTGGTGCTGGTGGGGCTTGGCGGCAACGACATGCTGCGTGGTCTCCCGCCCGAACAGACGCGCGCCAATCTCGATGCCATCCTGGCTGAACTCAAGCGGCGGGGCATTCCTGCCATGCTGACCGGCATGCTGGCCGCGCCCAATATGGGGGCGGATTACGTGGCCGCGTTCAACCCCATCTGGCCTTCGCTCGCCAGGAAATATGACGCGGCCCTGGTGCCGTTCTTCCTGGCGCCGATCCTCAACCAGCCGGCGTTGCAGTTGCCCGATCATATCCATCCCAACGCGCAAGGGGTGGACAAGATCGTGGCAGCGACCGAACCGGCCGTGGCGCAGGCCTTGGGCAAGGCTTTGGGAAAATAATAGGCTTCGTCATCCCCGCGTCACCATCCCGTCGTGGACGTGCCAGAGCGCAGCCTCGGCGGTGATCTCGGCAAATGGCGCGGTTTCGGTGCCGGTCATCCACACTTGCGCGCCCGAGGCGGCCAGCCGCTCGTAGAGCGCAGCGCGGCGCAGCGGATCGAGATGGGCGGCGATTTCGTCCAGCAGCAGCAGGCGCGGCCTTGGCCCTGCGGTAAGCTGGGCATGGGCGAGCACGATGGCGATCAGCATCGCCTTCTGCTCTCCGGTGGAGCAATCGGCCGCCGGGGCGTCTTTTGCTGCTAGGCGCACGGCCAGGTCATCGCGATGCGGGCCGATGAGTGTGCGCCCGGCAGCCCGATCGCGGCGGCGGTTCTGGCGCAGCGCGGTGCGCAAGGTCTCTTCATCGGCGGGCGTCTCACCGGCATAGCGCAAGAGCGGCCGGGCAAACGGCTGATCGGGCAGGGTTTCCAGCACCAGCCCAAGATCGTGGACAAGTTCCGCGCGCGCCGCAGCGATGGCCGTGCCGGTTTCGGCCAGTTGCGTCTCCAGCGCGTCGAGCCAGGCAGGATCGGGCTCGCGTTCGTCGGCCAAAAGGCGGTTGCGCTCGCGCAGCCCGTTTTCATAGCGGGCGCTGGCCTGGGCATGGATGGGCAGGCGGGCAAGCACCAGGCGATCGAGGAAGCGACGGCGGTTGCCCGCGCTTTCGGCAAAGAGCCGGTCCATCGCCGGGGTCAGCCAGGTGATCGAAAGCCATTCGGCCAGCCGCGAGGCCGGAGCCTGCGCGCCGTTGATCCGCACCAGGCGCCGTCCGGGCGCCTGTGGCTGGGTCTGTGTGCCCAGCACGAGTTCGCCCTCTTCCATCTCGGCCGCCACGGCAAAGCTGCCATCGCCATGGCGCGCGGCCATTTCGGCGGGCTGGGCACGGCGCAGTCCCCGCCCCGGCGCCAGCAGCGACAGCGCTTCGAGCACATTGGTCTTGCCCGCGCCGTTTTCCCCCACGAGCACGTTGAAGCGCGCCATGCCATCGAGCCGGGTGGCGGCATGGTTGCGGAAATCGCGCAGGGTGAGGCGGGTCAGCGGCATTGGCGCATGGGTTCGCACCACCCCCCAACCCCCGCCTCTGAAGAGGAGGGGGAGCACAGCAAGAAAAGCCCCCTCCTCTTCAGAGGAGGGGGTTGGGGGTGGTGGAAGCCTGAAGCAAGGCCCGACATCACCCCTGCCCACGCTCCAGCAGCCCGTGCTTTTTCAGGCAGTGGCGCAACTGATCATAGGTCACGCCCAATGCCTTGGCTGTCTGGCGCTGGTTATAGCGATTGCGGCCCAGGTGATGCTCCAGGATCGCGCGTTCGTGCGCGTCCACGGCGGCGCGCAAGTCCTGGATCGTATCGAAATCGGCGCTGCTGGTTGCTTGCGCCATCACCGTGGTGCAGGCGTCGGGCGCGGGTGTGGGCAGGCCGGCGGGTTTCCACGGGCTGTCAAACGGGTCGAACTGGACGTGGGCGATCGGCCGGTCGGGATCGTCCCAGCGATAGACGGCGCGCTCCACCACGTTGCGCAGCTCGCGCACGTTGCCGGGCCAGGCATAGCTTTCCATCTGCGTGGCGGCATGGGCGGCAAAGCCGGGCCAGGCATCCCATTGCAATTCGGCCGCCATGCGCCGCCCGAAATAGTCGGCCAGCACCCCGATATCGCCTTCGCGCACACGCAGCGGAGGCAGCGTGATCACCTCGAAGCTCAGCCGGTCGAGCAGGTCGGCGCGGAAGCGGCCCTGGGCAGCCATCTTCGGCAAGTCTTCGTTGGTCGCCGCGACGATGCGCACGTCCACGCGGATCGGGCGGCTGGCGCCAATGCGGGTCACTTCGCCATATTCCACCGCGCGCAGCAGGCGTTCCTGCGCCCCCATCGACAGGGTGCCCAATTCGTCAAGGAACAGCGTGCCCTTGTCCGCCTCTTCAAAGCGGCCGACACGCACCCGCGTTGCGCCGGTAAATGCCCCGGCTTCGTGGCCGAACAGTTCCGCCTCGATCAGGGTTTCGGGCAGGGCGGCGCAGTTCATCGTCACCAGCGGTTCCTGCCAGCGGGTGGACAGGCGGTGCAGGCGCTCGGCGATCAATTCCTTGCCGGTGCCGCGTTCGCCGATCACCAGCACCGGGCGGCGCATGGGCGCGGCGCGGCTGGCGCGCTCCACCGCATCGAGGAAGGCCCCGGATTGGCCGATGAACTGCACTTCGCGTTCCATGGCCAACATTTGGCATATTTTCCCAACACCGGGCAAGATGTGCCAAGTATCGGCTGGGGGATTTCCAGAAAAATGGCCGATTTTCGCCACTTCCACCGTTTGGCACGCGCCTTGCTGAACGCTAGGCAACTGCCTTGGAGTAACCCCGATGACCACCGCCCCGTTCTTCTCCACCCGTCTTGGCCGCGCCGCCCTGGTCAGCATTGCCGCGATGCTGGCGATGAACGCTGTCGTGCTCGCCCGCCACATGCCCGAATTCCCGGCGCTGGGCGGGGCGGTGCATGCCGCGCCTGCACACACTGGCGTGACCACCTCGGTCTCGGCCATCACCGGCGGCCTGGCATGAATTCCATCCTCGAACCCGTGCCCCCCGTTTCGCCGCGCGGACAGTCGACGCGTTTCGACGAAGCGCTTCGCACCGCGCGCCAGCGCCCCTCGTTTGGCAGCGGCCAAAGTGATACGCAGGCCGCAAGGCCCCTTTTCAACGGAGCAAACCTGATGGGCATCTTTTCGCGCACGCGCGATATCATTGCCGCCAATTTCAACGACCTGCTGGACAAGGCCGATGATCCGGCGAAGATGATCCGCATGATCATCATGGAAATGGAAGAGACGCTGGTGGAAGTCCGCGCCTCGGCCGCGCGCACCATTGCCGACCAGAAGGAAATGCTGCGCCATGTGGCCAAGCTCGATCGCCTTCAGGCCGATTGGGCCGACAAGGCGCAGCTGGCGCTGTCGAAAGACCGCGAGGATCTGGCCCGCGCTGCCCTGGTCGAGCGTAAGAAGGCGGCCGACATGGCCGAACAGCTGCGCGGCGAAGTGGCTGTGCTCGATGATTCGATGGGCGCCTATGAACAGGATATCGAGAAGCTGCAGACCCGCCTGCGCGAGGCGCGCAGCCGCCAGACCGCGATTGCCGCGCGCCTCGAAAGCGCCGAAAACCGCGTCCGCCTGCGCACCTTGATGACCAGCGAGCGCGTGGACGAAGCGCTGGCCCGCTTCGACCAGCTGGAACGCCGCGTCGATTATGCCGAGGGCCGCGCCGATGCGCCCAGCATTGCCGACAGCAGCCCGCCCAGCCTGGCCGATGAAATCGCCGCGCTGGCCGGGCAGGACAAGATCGACGAGGAACTGGCCGCGATGAAGCGCGCCATGGGCAAGGAGGGCTGATCGCCATGGATTTGATACCGTTTTCCGCGATCATCACGCTGTTCGTCGTGCTGCCCTGGATCGTGCTGCATTACATGACGAAGTGGAAGACCGCCTCCACGCTGACCAGCGGCGATGAACAGCTGCTCGAAGAACTCTATCGCCTGGCCCGCCGCCTGGAAGAGCGGATGGAGACCGTCGAGCGCCTGGTGGCCAGCGAAAACCCGCAGTTCCGCCCCGCGCGCCTGGGTGCCGAACGCGATGCCCACGCATCCGACCTGTCGGAACTGGATCGACTGATGGCGCAGACCAAGGGGACCGTGAAATGAAACCTGCCCATACCCGTTTCTATCGCGACAAGGTCAATGGCAAGTTCATGGGCGTGTGCGCCGGCATTGCCGACTATACCGGCGTGGACGTGCTCTGGGTGCGCCTGGCGGTTGTCGTCGGCACGCTGTGCGGCCTGGGCTTCTTGCCGATCGTCTATATCGCACTGGGCCTCATGGCCGAAAAGAAGCCCGCGTCGCTCTATGCCGATCGCCAGGAACAGAAGTTCTGGCAAGGGGTGCGCCAGTCGCCTGCCCGCTCGGCCCGCGAAGTGCGCGCCAGCTTGCGCGACATTGACCGCCGCCTGGCCGAAGTCGAACATTTCTACGTCTCCAGCAATCCGCGGCTGGCCCAGGAAATCGAAAGCCTGCGCTAAGCGCGATCATTCCCATCCCGGCACTTCGAAGGGGACTGCTGCCATGGATTCCGGAACACTTGCTCTGCTTATCCCGCTTGCCCCGTTCATGACCGCCGGCTTTGCGATCTGGACCAAGCACAGCCGGCGCATGGCTGAAATCCGCGCCAATGCCACTGCCGAAAAGGCGGCGCAGTATGCGGCGCAGAACCAGGCGCTGGAAGACCGGGTGCGCGTGCTGGAACGCATCGTCACCGATCGCGGCTATGACGTGGCCCTGCAGATCGAGGCGTTGCGCGATGCCACGCGGCTCGAAGACGGCGCGCAAGCCCCCGTTTCGGGCAAGCTGCAATGACCGCCGCCGGTGCCATCGTGCTCATGGCCTTTGCCACGCTCGCCACGCTGCTGGCAGCCCTGGTTCTGGCCGCCCAGGCCTGGTCGCGCCGGATGGACCAGCGCGAGCGCGAGATCATCGCCACCACCCGCGCCACGGCCGAGCAAGCCGCGCAATATGCCGCGCAGACCGCCCGCCTCGAACAGCGCGTGCACGTGCTCGAAAGCATGATGCAGGACCGCGAACCGGCGGCATTCCCGCAGTTCACCTGAACCCCACCAAGACTTGAGGACGATCCCCCGTGAGCTTTGGAGCCACTCTTGTCGCCATCGTGGCGATCCTGGCCTGGGCCAGCCTGCGCCACCGCCGCCACAGCGCCGGGCAGACCCAGTTTTCCATGGCCGATCCGGCCGAAAATGCCGCGCTTGCCCGCGAAGTTGCAACCCTGCGTGCGCGGGTGGAAGTGCTGGAGCGCATCCTGACCGACCAGCGCGGCAGCATGGACCTGGCGCGCGAGATCGAGCAGTTGCGCGAACGCTGAAGGGGTTGAGAGGGGCGGCCCAAGGCTTTAAGGCCCGGCCATGCGCAGCCTTTCCGACATTCTCGAAGAATATGAATTCAGCGATGGCGACGAACGCTATCGCCTGCTGATCGAGCTGGGGCGCGAGCTGGAGCCGATGCCCGACGCGCTCAAGACCGAAGCGACGCAAGTGCGTGGGTGTTCGGCCGCCGTCTGGGTCTATCCCACCCAAGGCGAGGCCGGGCGCCTGCATTTCCTGGCCGACAGCAATGCAGCGATCACCAAGGGCATCATCGCCCTGGTGCTGGCCGCCGTGCAGGACCAGCCTGCGCAGGATGTCGCGGCGATGGATGTGGCGCAGGCCCTGGCGCCGTTCAATCTGAAGAACCAGCTATCGTCGAACCGCACGCAGGGCCTGCCCAACATGATCGCGCTGGTTCGCGATCACGCGGCGCGGCTGGCGGCGGCAGGCTGAGGCGGCATGGTCCGCCGCCACCTGTGGACGGCTGCGGGCCTGTTCTTCGTGGGACTGGGCACGGTGGGCGCGTTCCTGCCGCTTTTGCCCACGGTGCCGTTCCTGCTGCTGGCGGTGTTCTGCTTTGCGCGGGGTAATCCGGCGTGGGAGCAGCGCCTGCTCGATCATCCCAAATGGGGCCCGCACTTGCGCGAATGGCGCACGCGCCGCGCCATCCCCCGTCGCGCCAAGAAAGCCGCGCTTGCCACGATGGCGCTGAGCGTTGCGATCACCGCGTTCACCGCCGGCTGGCCCTGGGTGCTGATCCCGGCCGGGGTCATGGTCTTGAGCGGCACCTGGATATGGACACGCGCGGAATGAAGATTGCCGGCCTTTTTCGTTATCCCGTCAAATCGATGGGTGGCCAGTCGCTGATGCGCGCGCAAGTGACGCCGCAGGGACTGGCGCAAGACCGGCGCTGGATGATGGTCACGCCCGAGGGGCGCTTTCTTACCCGGCGCGAGCTGCCCGCGATGGCGCTGGTCCGGGCCGAACCGCGCGGCGATGGCGGGGTGATCCTGCACCATGACGATGCCCCCTCGATCGCGGTGGACGTGCCGCTGGGCGAGGAGCGCCATGTGGTCAAAGTGTGGGGCGACAGCGTGGCGGCAACCCCGGCGAGCGAGGCGGCGGACGAGTGGCTTTCGGCCCGGTTCGGCCGTCCGGTGCAACTGGTGCACATGGGGGAAGACGCGGTGCGCCATGTCGACCCCGATTTTGGCCACTCGACCGATTCGGTCAGCTTTGCCGATGGGTTCCCGCTGCTGGTTACCACCCAGGAATCGCTCGATGCGCTCAATGCCCGCTTGCCGGCCGCGATCGAGATGGAGCGCTTTCGGCCCAATCTCGTGCTGTCCGGCGCGCCGGATGCCTTTGTTGAAGATACCTGGCAGGTCTTGCGCATCGGCGCGCTCACCATGCGCCTGGTCAAGCCCTGCGTGCGCTGCGTGATCACCACGCAAGATCCGCAGACCGGGCAGTCCCAGGGGCGGGAGCCGCTCGCCACCCTGCGGACCATGGGCCGGATCTGGCACCGCCAGCCGATCTTCGGCGTCGATGCCATTCCCGACGGGCCTGCCGAGATTGCCGTGGGGGATGATGTCGCGGTGGTGGAAGCCTAGGTCGTGAACCCATAAATGGCACCGCCGAGGTTTGAGGCCAAAGGCCCCGTCGCGAGGAGAAAGCGCGCAGGAATATCGGCAATATTTCAAGTGCTTT
>Ga0207681_10000136_pt1 | contig 60437 bp, 54 predicted proteins | sample KBSS53metaG_FD_184324 | JGI IMG/M metagenome (GOLD analysis project Ga0207681, IMG submission 184324) | Switchgrass rhizosphere microbial communities from Kellogg Biological Station, Michigan, USA - KBS S5-3 metaG (SPAdes) (version 2) | ecosystem: Host-associated > Plants > Roots > Rhizosphere... | reverse complement strand
CCGCCTCGGGCTTTGCGGCCTCGGCGCGCGGCGCCGCGTCCGCCGTCTTGTCCTTGTCCGCTGCTGGCTTCGCCGCTTCCGGGGGCGGCGCCGTTCGCCGCGGCAGCACCTCGACGCCCCGTTTCTCGTCGACCTTGACCGGCTTCACGTGAGAGGTCTGCCAGCGACGGACCGGCTCGGCGCCCGCCACGCGCGCGAACAGCCGCAGCAGGCGCGGCGGCATCGGGCGATCGAAGATCGCCTGGCGAACCGCCGCCAGCCTGACCTCGGGGACGATGTAGAGCTGGAACGGGACGCCCAGCCGCTCCGACGCCGCGTCCAGCTCGGTGCGCGCCAGCGGCTCGCCGCACAGGACCTGCAGCGCGCCGTCCTTCACGCCCACCGGAACTGCCCGCGCTTTGTCCGACCACGCGCTGTCCAGCTCGATCGCCGACCCGTCGGGATTGACGCATTTCACCGGGTTCTCGCACAGCGCCGGTTCGGGCATCGGCAACCCCGTCGCGACGCCCAGCTCCTCCCACAGCAGCGGCTCCTCGATCGCGTCCGTCTCCAGCAGCGCCGTGTCGAGCGAGCCGCCGTACACCGCCTGCCGCGCGAGCGCGGCGCGCATCGTGTCGGCGGACACCCGTCCCGCGTTCACGAGTCGATCGGAAAGCCGGGATGCCATCCCGCCGCGCTCACCCCTCGTCGAGGATGACGTAGCTGCCGGCCAGGTGGTCGTGCAGCGCGCGATGCTCGCGATCGAACAGCGCCCACAGCCACCCGAGGCCCGCCGGCAGCAGGCTGGGCACCAGCGCCAGCAGGCGCAGCAGCCCGCGCGCCGGGCCGGGCGCGCCACCGCGCGCCGAGATCAAGCGAATGCCGACCAGCCGCATGCCCGGCGTCTGCCCCGACATGCCGCCGAAATACAGCTGGTAAAGCCCGGTCATGCCGAGGAACAGGCCGACGGCGCCGACCGCCATCGGGCTGCGATCGAGAATGCCCGCCACCAGCAGATCCGGACCCAGCTCGCGCAGGGCGGGCATGGGCACGCCCATCGACACCGCCACCGTGGTGGTCACCGCGATGGTGAGGACCAGCAGCAGCGCGAGGTCGAACAGCGCCGCGACGGCGCGCCGCGGGAATCCGGTCACGCGCACCCGCACGACGCGATCACCCCGCGGTCGGGAGGAAGAGGAGGAAACGGACGATGCGGGCATGCTCACGGCGGCTGCGGTCACGGCCCCATTGTGCGGAGCGCGGGGCGGGACGGCAAGTTTACCCTCAGGGCGACAGCGCGCCGAAAGCTTCCGTAGCCAGCGCGACCGCGACGATGGCCGCCGTCTCGACGCGCAGGATCCGGGGCCCCAGGCTGACAGGGACGAAGCCGGCGGCCCGCGCCGCCTCGACCTCGGCCGACGCCAGGCCCCCTTCCGGTCCCACCAGCAACGCGGTCGGCGCGCGATCGGGCAGCAACGCGCGCAGGGGCCGGGCACCCGCGTCCGGCGACAGCACCAGCCGCCGTTCCGGAAGCTCGGGCGCAGCCAGCGCGGCCTCGAGCGTGGCGGGGGCCGCCACCGCCGGAACATCCGCCCGCCCGCATTGCCGGGCCGCCTCGCGCGCGATCTTCTCCCAGCGGGCGCGCCGTCCGGGCTCGGGGCGCGCCACCGAACGGTCGCTGATGACGGGCACGATGCGCGACACGCCCAGCTCGCAGCACTTCTGCACCAGGAAGTCCATGCGCCCACCGCGCGGCACCGCCGTCAGCAACACCAGCGGCGTCTCCGCGGAGGCGGCGCGCGCGCCGGCGACCGACCCGCCGGCGGCGTCGCCCACCAGCTCGGTCTCGCTGCGCCCGACGTGCACCACGCGCGCGCGGACCTCGCCGCCCGCGCCGTCGAACAGCGTGACGACGTCGCCGGGCCGGGCGCGCAGCACCCGCGCCAGGTGGTGATGCTCCTCGCCGCCGACGGTGATGGGTGTCGCGCGCATGCGATCCGGCGGAACGAACAGCCGCCGGTTGCCGCTCACGGCGTCCCCGGCAGCGACAGGCGCAGCGCGGCCCACTCGTCCTCGTCGCGGCGCGCGTCGATCGCGAAGCCCGCGGCGTGGTAAGCGCGCGTGACGGCGTCGACGTCGCTGGCCAGCAGGCCCGAGAGGATCAGCGCGCCGCCCGCCCCGATGCGGGCCGGGAATTCAGGGGCCAGCGGCACCAGCACGGCCGCCTCGATGTTGGCCAGCACCAGGTCGTTGCCGGCCGGCACGTCCGCCAGGCTGCCCACGCGCGTGGACACGGTCGTGACGCGATTGAGCGCCAGGTTCTCGTCGGTGGTCGCGACCGCCTCGGGATCGACGTCCAGCGCCAGCCCGCGCGCCGCGGGCCACAGCAACGACGCCGCGATCGACAGGATCCCGGAGCCGCACCCGAGGTCGACGAAGCGACGCACCTCGCGCGCCGCCAGCTCCTCGGCCATCGCGATCACCAGACGCGTCGAGGCGTGACCGCCCGTCCCGAACGCCCGTCCCGGATCGATGTCGATCACGCGATCGGTGGCGGCCGCGGGCGGCGCGTCCCAGCTCGGGCGGATCACGAAGCTGCGTCCGACGCGCAGCGCGCGAAAGTAGCGCTTCCAGACGTCGCGCCACTCCTCCTCGTCGGCCTCGCGGCGCGCGATCGACATCGGATCGGGCGACACGCCCGCGGCGCGCAGCCGCTCGCACGTCGCCTCGACCTCGGCCACGACCTCGCCCTCGATGTCGGGCGCGCACTGCGCGAGGATCAGCGACCGTCCGCCCTCGACGCGGATGATGGTCTCGGTGTCGCGGATCTCGACGCCGCCGGTCAGCGCACCGACGGCGTCAGCCAGCACTTCGGCCGCAGCCGAAGGAACCGCGATGGCCAGCTCGATCCAACGCGTAGACACGCGCGGCGCTCGAACCTCAGCGCACGACGCGGCGCTTGGCTTCGCGGCGGCGGCGCTTGCGCGCTTCGCGCATCTTGCGCTTCCGCTTCACGGACGGCTTCTCGTAGTAACGCCGCCGCTTGATCTCCTGCAGGATCCCTTCCTTCGACATCTTCTGCTTCAAGATCTTCAGCGCCTTGTCGACGGAATCCCTGACTTCAACTTCAAGCGGTCGGCCGAGCAGTGTCTCCAAGCGTCTCTCCTATTCCGAGGAGGCGGATCTGACACTCCGGGCCCACTTCCGTCAAGCGACACACCATTCTCCGACGAAGAAATCGGGCAATGGCTGAATTTCGCGCTTTGCACATACCGTGGGGACAGGGTATGTAACGACACGTTTCGAACCTGAGTTTCGGAGTAGTCACGCGGGGTTTTGGAGGGCCACCGGGAACAAGCCTCAGGTCAAAAAGGAGCTGACAGAATGCTCATGGGGGCCAAGGTCTTCACCGCAACCAAGGCGAAAGACCGGGAAGAGCTAGGCGAAACCGTCACTCGCTGGATCCGAGACAACCCGCGCGCACGCATCCTCGACAAGATCGTCACTCAGAGTTCGGACAGCGAATTCCACTGTCTTACGATCACGATTTTCTACGAGCTTACGGCGCAATAGCGCTGCGGCGCGCGCTTTTCGGGTACTCTCACCGCGTGGGGGACGCGGTGATTCGGACCTTCGAGTCCGGCACGTTTGAATGGATGACTCCATTCGACGACGCCCGTTCTGCGCGATGATGCGCGTCGGATTTCTGCTCAAGCGGGGTAAGCCGGAGGCGCGCGAGCTGGCCGCCAGCCTGGCCGCCCAGCTCACCAGCGGCGGCGCGACGGTGGCGGCGCTGGCCGAGGACGCGGCGGTGATTCCCGGCGCGACCGCCGTCGACGCCGGCGATCTGGGCGCGGCCGTCGACGTGCTCGCGGTCCTGGGCGGTGACGGCACGTTCCTTTACGGCGCGTCGCTCGTCGCCGATCACGGCGTTCCGATCTTCGGCGTGAACCTGGGCAGCCTGGGATTCATCACGCCCTACGCGCGGTCGGAGACGTCGGCCGCCTTCGGCGACCTGCTGGCGGGCCGCCTGCCCGTCGAGGAACGCATCCGCCTCGCGGTCACGATCCGTTCCGTGCTGGGACAACCGACGAGCATTCCGACCCGCAGCGCGGTCAACGACGCGGTGCTGACGCAGCGATCGCTGGCGCGGCTGCTCGATCTCGAGGCGCGCCTCGACGGCGCGATGGTCGCGACCTACAAAGCCGACGGGCTCATCGTCTCGACGCCGACGGGCTCGACGGCGTACACGCTCGCCGCGGGCGGTCCGATCCTGACGCCCGACGTGCAAGCGATGGTGCTGACGCCGATCTGCCCGCACACCCTCACCCACCGGCCGCTGGTGTTCCGGCCCGATTCGCGCCTGGAGATCCGCAACGCCTCCGACGGTCCGGTCACGCTGACCATCGACGGGCAGTGGGGCCACGAGCTGGCCGGCGGCGCGTCGATCGAGGTGCGGCGGGCCGCGCAGCCGCTGCGCGTGTACCGATCACCGCGCGGCTTCTTCGGTATCCTGCGGGAAAAGCTGTCGTGGGGCGAGCGGCAGAGTTAGGCGCTCCGCGCCGCAGGCGCGGTCTGCGCCTATTGTTTTTTCAGGTAGCCGCGATCCCGCGCTTCGCGCGGGGGCGGCTAAGCCGCAACAACGGCGCCGGCGCGCCGAAGATGGCATCACCGTGCTGACGCTGCTCAAGATCTCCGGGTTCGCGCTGATCGACGAGGCAGAGATCGCGTTCGGGCCGGGCTTGACCGCGGTGACCGGCGAGACCGGCGCCGGCAAGAGCATCCTCGTCGAAGCTTTGGGCCTGCTGCGCGGGGGCCGCGCGGGCGCCGACCTGATCCGCGGCGGCCGCGACGAGGCGCGCGTGGAGGCGATCGTCGAGCTGCCGGAGGCGTCGGCGGCGCGTGCGCGGCTGCTGGCCGACGGCCGCGCGTACGAAGACGGGCTGGTGGTGAGGCGGACGATCGCGCGCGGCGGGCGCGGCCGGGCCCACCTGGGCGGCAGCCTCGCCACGGCAGCCGATCTCGGGGCGCTGGTCGGACCACTGATCGACATCGCCTCGCAGCACGACCAGCAGTCGCTGACCGATCCCGAGAGCCAGCTCGCGATCCTGGACGCGTTCGCCGAGAATGCGTCGCTCCGGGACGAGATGGCGGCGGCGTACGCGGCGCAGACCGCGGCGGCGGCGACGCTGGCGGCGTTCTCGGCGGATGCGCGCGCCCGTGCGGAACGCGAGGATCTGCTCCGCTTCCAGCTCGGGGAACTGGAGGCCGCGCGGCCCGTGCCGGGCGAGGAGCAGGCGCTCGCCGCCGAGCGCGAACGGCTGCGCGGCGCCGAGAAGTTCTACGGGGCGACCGCGGGCGGCGAGGAAACGCTGTACGCGGGCGACGGCGCGGTGAGCGAGCGGATCGCGGCAGTGCTCCGCGACCTGGAGCCGCTGGCCGCGCTGGACCCGGCGCTCGCGCCGCAGGTCGAACGGCTCTCCGAGGCGGCGGCGGCGATCGACGACGTGGCCGCGACCTGGAGCCGCTGGCCGCGCTGGACCCGGCGCTCGCGCCGCAGGTCGAACGGCTCTCCGAGGCGGCGGCGGCGATCGACGACGTGGCGCGCGACCTGGGCCGCTACGCGCGGGGCGTGCGCTCCGATCCCGCGCGTCTGGCGGAACTCGAGGAGCGCCTCTTCCTTCTGTCGCGCCTGTGCCGCAAGCACGGCGGCACTGTCGCCGACCTCGCCGCGCGCCGCGACGCGCTCGCCACCGAGCTGGCGGAGGTGGCGCGCTACGACGACGCGCTGGCGGAGCGTCAGGCGGCGGCGGACGCTGCGAACAGGCGCGCCGTCGCCGCGGCGGCGGCGCTGACGGCGTCGCGGAAGCAATCAGCGGTCAGCCTGGAGAAGAAGGTGTCGGCGACGCTGCGCGAGCTCGGGTTCGCGACCGCGCGCCTACCTGTCGTTCTGTTCGAAGCGCGCGAGCTGGGCGCGGCGGGGGCGGATCGCGTGCGGTTCCTTTTCGCGCCCAACCCAGGCGAAGAGCCGAAGCCGCTGGCGCGGATCGCGTCGGGCGGCGAACTGTCGCGCGTGATGCTGGCGGTGAAGCAGGCGCTGGCGCGCACCGACCAAGTGCTGACCTACGTGTTCGACGAGGTCGACGCCGGGGTGGGCGGCGGCGCGGCCGAGGTGATCGGGCGCAAGCTGAAACGCATCGCCGCCGATCGGCAGGTCATCGTCATCACGCACCTCGCGCAGGTGGCGGCGTTCGCGGACGCGCACGTGCGCGTCACCAAGAGCGTCGCCCGCGGCAAGACGCGCGTCGCGATCGAGGCGCTCGCCGAGGCCGATCGCGCGGGCGAGATCGCGCGCATGCTGGCGGGCGCCGCGCCGTCGCCGCAGGCCGCCGCCCACGCCGACGAGATGCTGCGCGCCGCGCGCCAGGACTGACGTCGCTCCGCGATCGTTTGTGCGCAACCCCAACCGGGCGCGGCCGACAAGTTCCCCGGTGCTAGAATGGGAGCCGTCATGACCCAGGTGAAGCTTTGGAATCGGACCGATCTCGATGATGCGCATCGCGGGCTCATCCCAGGTGAAGCGGTTCGGACCGTTAGCCTCGAAGCAATGGTCGACACCGGCGCGGTAACGTTGGTGATCCCGGAGGACGCGGCCCGCGCGCTCGGATTGTCCGTGGTCCTGCTCGGGATGGCCACGCTGGCAGATGGGACCAGGCGTCGGATACCGAAGATGGGACCGCTCCGGATCGAGATCCTCGGCAGACAGATGTCGTGCGACGCATACGTTACCCCCGCCGGTACGACGCCACTCATCGGCCAGATTCCTCTCGAGGAGCTCGATCTGATTGTCGATCCGGGAACGCGCGAAGTCCGAGTCCGTTCGGAGGCAGGCCCCGAGGCAAAGCTGCTCCGCATCGCGGCGTAATCCACGGCAGCTCGACCGTCAGTAAATTGCCCGCACCCGGATCGCGTGTTACGTGAAGGGTTCGGCCCCTGCACGGGGTCGGTCCATTCCCTGCAGGTCGGTCTTGGCAAGAAAACAACGACGCAGACGCCGCTCGCGCGAGGGTGGCAAGCACCTGAGGCTGGGCGTCCTCCTGGTCGGGCTGGTCGGGGTCAACGTCTACGTGTTCTTCTTCAACCGCGGCACGGCGCCGCGCGAGATCCTGAACATGCAGTCGACGTCGAAGACGTTCGACTCGACCCGCCAGGAGGCGCTGGCGGCGGATGTGCGCAAGGCGGGCGAGCTGATCGCCTCGTCGTCGAACCCCAAGCCGGCCGCCAAGGCCGCGGTGCCCGCGCCCGCGCCGGGGGCGCCGCCCGCCATCAAGATCCCGTTCGCGCCGCCGCCCGAACCGGTCGCGATGCGCGCGCAGCCGCCCGCCGCGGCGCCGCCCGCCATCAAGATCCCGTTCGCGCCGCCGCCGGAAGAGGAGACCGACGGTGCGGACACGCAGGGGGTCGAGAAGAAGTTCGCCGCGAACGACACCCTGGGCGCGGTGCTCGCGCGCGAAGGGTTCGGCAGCAACGGCCCGGCCGTGATCGCGGCGCTCGCCAAGCTGGTCGATCCGCGCAGCATCCGGGGCGGCCAGAAGTACGTCGTCCGGACCGGCGATGACGGGACGCCCGAGGCGTTCGAGTACCAGCCGACGCCGGCGCTTCGTTATCTGGTCGAGCAAGACGAGGTCGCCGAGACCGCCGTTGGTCACTGGACCGCGCGCAAGCTCGCGGCGAACGTCGAGATCAAGACCGCGGAGGCCAGCGGGACCGTTGAATCGTCGCTGTACGAATCAGTGCAGAAGACGGGCGAGTCCACCTCCCTGGTCAGCCAGCTGGTCGAGCTGTTCGCCTGGGACGTGAACTTCTATATCGACACCCACCCCGGCGATCACTGGAAGGTGGTGATCGAGAAGCAGTACCTGGGCGGCCAGTTCTACAAGTACGGCCGCGTGCTGGCCGCCGAGTACGGCGGCAAGGTCGGCACCTACCGCGCCTTCTACTGGGCGGGCAAGGATGCGCCCCGCGATCGCCCCGGCAAGTACTACGACGAGAAAGGGCAGGCGCTGTCGAAGAGCATGCTCAAGACGCCGCTGCGCTACGTGCGCATCAGCTCGAAGTTCGATCGCAAGCGCTTCCACCCGATTCTTCACGTCGAGCGCGCGCACCTCGGTATCGACTACGCGGCGCCCGTGGGAACGCCCGTCTGGGCGTCGGCGAGCGGGCGCGTCGTCGAGGCCGGCATGAAGCGCGGGTCGGGGAACACCGTCGTCATCGCGCACTCGAACGGCCTCAACACGCGCTACTACCACCTGTCGAAGTTCGCGCGCGGGCTGCACGCCGGCCAGCAGGTCAGGCAGAAGGACGTGATCGGCTTCGTCGGGACCACCGGGCTGTCGACCGGCCCGCACCTGCACTTCTCGGTCACCAAGAACGGCGCGTTCGTCGATCCCAGCAAGCTGGCGGTCAACCGCGACCCGCCCGTCCCCGATCGGGGCGCGTACATGGCCGCCATCGGGCCCCGCATCGCCGCGATGAAGGCGATGCAACCCGGCGCCGTCGCGAAGAACTAATCCGATCCCCTCGCCCGCGAAGCGCGGAGAGGGTCGAGGGGCCGCGTTACTTCGGCGTTTCCGCCGTGTAGTTGAGGTAGTTGCCGGTCATCATCAGCAGCGACATCACCGCCCACGACTCGTCGTAGTACGCGCCGCCGACGTTCGCCTGCATGGGCACGACGCGCGCGTAGGTGTCGTTGAGGAACGTCTGGTACGTGCCGGCGACCATGGCGCCCACGCCCGCCGGGCCGAGGAACGAAGCCGACTGCTGCGCCAGCGTGGGCGTACCGTTGGCCGGCGAGAACTGAACCTTCTTGGCGCCGGTCAGCTCGTAGCCGTCGACGATGTTCGCGGCGCCGATGCCGCTGAAGAAGGTGCTGGTCTTCGTCAGGTAGTCCTTCGCGCGCGTCTCGCCGAACCAGCACCAGTCGAGCGCGATGCGGAACGGCGTCCGGCACGAGTCGTACTGGTAGTGGAACGGGCCCGCCTGCGATCCCGAGACCATCATGTTGTTGCTGGCGCACCACGCCGGCACGAGCCCGTTGCTCGCGTTGCCGTTCATGGACGTCAGCGACTGGGCGATGACGTCGTAGGTCGTCTTGATCACCGCGTCCCAGTCGTGGCCGGAATCGACCATCTTGAACAGGCGATAGAACGCGGGCGCGAAGTACGAGATGTTGATGTTCGCCCACAGGTTGGTCGGTCCCCAGCTGTCGCCGGGCCCGGCCAGCTTGGAGTCGACGATCTCGTGCAGCCAGACGTTGTTGATCTGCTTCTTCGCCAGATCGAGGTAGTTCAGCGTCCCCGCCGAGCCCCACTGCTTGTCGGCCATCAGCAACGCGACCGCGATGTCCTCGTCGGCGTCGGTGGCCCCGCCCACGCCGACCGTCATTCCGCCTGACGTGATCGCCCAGTTCATCAGGCCGTTGGCGTTCAGGTGCGCCTGCGAGTACCGCCACAGGTCGTCGAACAGCATCTGATCGTCCTTGGCGCCCATGTACACGGCGATCAACATGCCGTACGCGATCCCCTCCGATACCGTCGACATCGCCGGCGTGTACATGCTCACCGGATCGGAGCCCGTGCGCTGAATGCGGCGCATGCTGGTGCCGGCGCCGACCACCGTGTCGGTCTTCCATTTCGAGTAGGCCGCCGTCACGTCCGAGTTGAGGTAACCGGTCGGGTAGACGCAGCGCGAGTTCTCGCGGTTCTGCGGGAACGGGAAGTTCACACCGTTGGCCGCGGGTGTCGGCCCGCGCGGCGGCATGGTTCCGCCCGTGCCGCCCCCGCCCGCCGTGCCCGTGCCCGCGACGCCGCCGGCGCCCGCGATACCGGTCGTGCCCGCAGACCCGCCGCCCGATCCGCCGGTGCCGGCCGTACCGCCGCCGCGCCCGCTGACGCCCGCCGTCCCGGTGGTGCCGGCGACCGCGCTGCCACCGGTGCCACCGCGCCCGCCCGTCGCCGTGCCGCCGGTCGCGCCGCCGCCCGTCGTGCCGGCCGCGTTGCCGGTGCCCGCGGCACCGGTCGTTCCAGCGCTGCCGCCGGTCGTGTCGGGCCGCAGCGGGCCCGCGCAGCTCGCGAGAAGAACGCTGCCCACGCAGGCAGTGAAGCCGGCGACGAAGCCGGACGAGAGACTATGCGAGGTGGATTTCGGGTGACGCATTAAGGGGGCTCCCCGCCCAACGATTCCCACCCTGGTCCGTCGGCAATCAGACCGCCTGGCCGGGTTGCCGGTCAAGCATTTTTGAGGCCTACCCTCTCAATTTTCGTCGGAAAACGCGACGGCGCCGAAGCTGACGACGCTGGCGTCGTCGATGTTCCACTGCTCGTAGGCCAGGCGGCGCCCGCGCGCCTGGGGCACCGCGCGCAGGAACGTGTAAAGCGGCGATGAACCACACCATTTCAGGTCGTCGTCGCCGCGTTCCATCACGCGATTCCAGAAACCCTCGGCGTCGCCAGCCGCGATGCGTTCGACGCGCGCGTCATCCCGCTCGGCGACCTCGGCCAGCGGACCTTCGTACGCGCGGGCCGCCCGCGCGTCACCATAACGACGGCCCACGTGCGCGAAGTCCACGCCCAGCACGAAGCAGAGCTCGCGCCGGCGGCGGGCGGCGATCTCGCCCAGCGTTCCCACGAAACGCGCGACCTGATCGGCGGTCTCCGGCAGACGCTCCGCTTCCGCGCCCGCCGCGAACGCGCCGCACAGGATGGGAAGAATTCGGACGCGCGGACCGAACAGAAACTGCAGGAAGACGACCTGGAACTCGATCGAGTGCTCGACCGCGTGACAGTAATCCTCCACGGTCACGGCGGCGCCGGCCTTCGCGCACAGCTCGTCGACCAGCGCGGTCTCCGTCGGCGCGGTGCCGAACGGCGTCGCGAACGGCTTGCGCGTCAGGCCGAAGCGATCGGGCTCGCCGTAGTGCGAGGTGCCCAGCACCACGAAGATCCGATCGTCATTCGCCGCCTTGGGGAGGGCCCGATAGGCCGCCGCGTAGCTCGCGCTGCCGCCCTCCGGGCTGACGTGCGGTGCCGCGATCCCGATCAGGCTGTTGCCCGCCTTCGCCTTGCTGTTCGTCTTGGTCCGCGACGCCTTGCCGTTGAAGTAGCCGCGCAGCGTGTCGTTCAGCGCGGGAACCTCCGACGGATAGCCGCTGCCGGCGTGAGCCGACGCGCGCTCGGCCCGTGCCGCGAACTCGCGTTCGCGCGCGCCGCGCAGCTCGGCGAAGCGATCGTCGTCCAGGAATCCCGCGTCGTGCAGCGACGAGATCAGCCGGCGCGCGACGTCACCGACCGAGACCTTTCCGGTCAGGCGCGCCAGCGCCGCGCTCAGATCGCCGGCGTCCTGCTCGCCGTCGAAGCAGCCGAGGCAGCGCGCCAGCAGCGGCGGGATCAGCAGCGTCACCTCGGAGAAGCGGAACGGATCGCGGATGATCAGCCCGGGCTGCTCGGGCAGCGGCGACGGCATGATGTCGAGATCGGCGCGCAGGCGCGGCAGGGGAGCTGCCATACGCTTACAGTCTTAGCTGATCTATTGCGCCACGCCCGGACACTGCGGGTTCGGCTGACCAGGGGTGCCGAAGTTCGGCCCCATCGGCTCGTACGCGTCACCGGCCATCGTGTTGCGGGCGAGGCACCAGTAGGTCATCGAGACGTCGTTGTCGTTCGCGTTGTAGTGGCGTGGATCGAGGCTGAACGCCCGGCCGCCGGTCCCGGCGACCGCGCCCGGGTAAACGAAGTCGTCGATCAGCGTGCCGTTACACGCGATCGCCGCCCTCTCGCCCGCGTCGTTGTCGAACTTCACCGCCACGGTGTAGACGTAGTCCGGCGTGAAGGCCGTGCCGCCGGGGCCACCAGGCGTCGCGGAAACCGCCAAGGTCTTGAAGGTCATGGGCGGCAGCACCAGGCTCGTAGCGATCGCCGGGCCGGTCAGCGACGAGTCGAGGACCTGGCAGCCCATCAGGTCGTACGTGACCGTCGTGCTCGGGTTGTAGACCTCGAACCACTCGCCGTAGTCGTCGGCGATGGTGGCGCTGTTGTTCATGAGCTCGGTGATGACGATCTGACCGGCCGCGCTGGGCATCACGCCCACGGGGCCGCCGGTGCCACCGGTGCCGGTGCCGCCGCGGCCACCGCCGGCGGTTCCCGCGGTGGCGCCGCCGGTGCCCGCCACCCCACCCGTGCCGCCGCGCCCACCGGTGCCCGCGCTCCCGCCGGTGCCGCCCGTTCCCGCGACGCCGCCCGTGCCACCGCGTCCGGCGGTGCCCGTCGTGCCGCCCGTTCCGGTACCGCCGGTGCCGCCGCGCCCACCGGTGCCCGCGCTGCCGCCGGTTCCGGTGCCTGCGATGCCGCCCGTTCCGGTTCCCGCGCTGCCGCCCGTTCCGGTTCCCGCGCTGCCGCCCGTTCCACCGGCCACGGAACCTCCCATACCGGTGCCGCCGCCGCCCTGGCCCGCGCCACCCGTCCCGCTGGTTCCACCGATGCCGGCCACACCGCCGCCGCGCCCGCCATCTCCAGTCTCCTCGTCGTGAAACGACGCCCGCGTGCACGCGAGCGCCCCGATACCGAGCACAACGAGGATCCGTAGTGAACGCATGTCAGAAGCGGAACGAACAGGACACCATGTTATTCGTGGGAACGCAGGCGACCGCGGGCGCCGGCGCCTGGTCGCCGCGCGGCCAGAGCAGGGCCGCAGCCGCGCCGCTGATGACCGCCGCCGCGCCCAGACCGATCGTCAACCCCATCGCGACCTTGCGCTGGCTGTTGATGCTCGATTCGTTGTCACAGATGTGCGTGTCCGTCGCCTCATTTCGGCAGACGTCCAGCTGATGCTGCTGGTCGTGCCACCACAGCGCCGTCCCGCCCGCGCCCAGCGCCGCGACGACGGCGCCGCCCGCGAGCCACAGATGCGCGTGGCTTTGCTCGACCGTCGCCGTGTCGCGCTCGCCCGGTTGCGAGATGACGGCTCCGCCGGTCGCGCCCGCTCCCGCGCCCCCCGCCAGATCCCCCGGCGGAGGCGCCGGCGCCAGCGCCAGCTCGATCGTCTTGTGCTCGCCGCCCGAAACCTCGACGTCCTCGTCCTTCTCCGCCGGCGCGCACGAGGCGCAGCGCAGCGACAGCTGGTGGCGCCCGAACGCCAGCAGCACCACGCCGTCGGGCTCCACATCGGCCGGACGGCCGTCGACGAAAAGTGACGCTGACTCCGGTTTGATCTTCACGGTGAACCGGCCGACGAAGGTGTTCGCGCGCGCCAGCAGCGCCTCGGCGTGCCGCTTCTGTTCGGGCGTCAGCGGGCGGCGCTGGTCGCGCAGCGAAGCCCCCAGCGCGCGCGCCGCCTCGACGTAGTCGCGCAGCTCGAACGACGCCATGCCGATTCCGCGCAGCGTGCGCGCGGTGGGCACCTTGTCGTGCGCCTGCCGGAAAAGCGCGCGCGCCTCCTGGAAGTGCCCCGCATCGTACTCCGCGACCGCGTCGCCGATCAGGACGGCGACCGGCGTGTCGTCATCGGCCGCGCGCGCCGCCGCGCCGCTGAACGCGACCAACGCCGCAATCAACGCGAGCCTGCCCCGCGTATGTCTAGAAGTCATCGACGGAGAGCTTACCAGCTCGGTTCTTTTGGTTCGACGGTGTCGATGACGTCTTTGCGGGGACCAAGCGCGGGACCGTGCTCGACGGGGCCGCGCTGACCGCGGGCGCCGGACCTTCGGCGACGGGCGCACGACTGCTCGACCGGTGCGAGGCGTGCTGCACCGGAGCGCGCGCCGGTTTCGCCTCGCCCTTCCCGGCTTCCTCACCGGCCGCCTTATCACGCGCCGCCGCTGCTCCCACGGCGGCCGCCTCCGGAGACTCGTTACGCGCCGCCGCCGTTTCTCCTCCGGGCGCGCTCGCGGGCGCGGGGACGACCGGCGCAGCCTGCAGCGCCGTGGCGGCGGGAGCAGCGGTTTGCGCGGCCGGCGTCGCGATCGGGCGCGCCGGGTTGGTGACGTCCCGCGATTCCAACCACAACCAGGTCCCGCCCGCCGCCAGCGCCAGCCCGATCGCGGCCGCGACCTTGAGACCGCGGCGATCCTTCGGGACAGGGTACTGTCCGTCCGGGGTGAACCGCGGCATCGCCAGCTGCGTGATCAGCCCTTCGGGCGGCGTTCCCATCGCCAGCTTCAGCTCTTCCCGGCCGACGCCCTCCACCGCCACGATGTACGAGTTCATGTCGGCGTACCGCTTCTCGAGATCGCGCGCGAGCGCGCGGTGAATGACGGCCGCCAGACGGCGCGGCACGTCGGCGCGCAGCGTCTGCAGCGGCGGCGGATCGCGCTGCATGATGTCCAGCATCAACCCTGAAAAGTGCTCGCCCACGAAGGGCGGGCGTCCCGCGAGCATCTCGTAGAACACGACGCCCAGCGAGTAAACGTCGATGCGGTGATCGGCGTGCTTGCCCGCGCGAACCTGCTCGGGCGCCATGTACTCGGGCGTGCCGACCACGTTGCCCGAAAGCGTGATGTCGCCGGTCGTCGCCGCGTCCGCGACCGTCAGCTTGGAGACGCCGAAGTCGAGGACCTTGCAGTCGATCATCGAGCCCTCGGCGTCCGTGCACAGGAAGATGTTGTCGGGCTTCAGGTCGCGGTGAATGACCCCGTGGGCGTGCGCGGCCGCGACTCCACGCATCGCCGGCAGGATGATCGCCACCGCCTCGACGAACGGCATCGGCCCCGTGCGCTTCATGCGATCGGCCAGCGTCTCGCCGTCCAGCAACTCCATGACCAGACAGGCGGAGCTCTGGTGCTCGACGACGTCGAAGATCGTCACCACGTTCGGGTGATTGATGCGTCCGGCCGCCAGCGCCTCCCGGCGAAAGCGCTGCAGCACCTCCGGGCTGGTGGCGAGCGCGGGGAGAATCCACTTCAGCGCGACCCGGCGCTCGGTGCGGATGTTGACCGCCCCGTACACCTCCGCCATACCACCGGCGCCGAGCAGACGCTCGATCCGGTACTTGTCGGCCACAACCTCCCCTATCGCCAACGTCTGCGATGGTTTGGCGTCCGCGGCGCCATTCCCCTCGTTGTTTTGCAACTGCATAATTGAATCCGATCTAGGCCCCGGCGGCAAGCGCAGCAGGGGGTATGGCACGTCGAACAAACGCCTGCCATCGGTTAAAGTTCCGCGCGCTTGTGAGGCGTCCCTCGTCGCTGCGAATCGGTGGCTTGACGGCTTTCTTGTTTACGGCCGCCGTCATGATCCCGACGCCGGCGGTTGCGCAACCGCGTGGGAAGCCGTCGAGCTTTGCTCGACGCGGACCATCGCGGGAGGGTTCGGGAGGGGAAAGGGTGGGGGCCCCCACCCGTCCCCTCCTGAGCCAATTAGACCAGCCGTTACCGGCGCCGTCGGACCGCAGCGAGCCCAAGCCCGCGCCCAAGCTGACCAAGGCCCCCGCCATCAAGAAGCGGGTCGAGCCGGTGTACCCGGCCGACGCCCTGGACGCGGGTGTCGGCGGGGACGTGACGCTGGCGATCGACATCGGCGCCGACGGCCGGGTCACCGCGGTGGCGGTCGCCTCGGGAGCCGGGCACGGCTTCGACGAGGCGGCGGCGGCGGCGGCGCGGGAGATGGAATTCTTCCCTGCGGAGGTCGACGGCAAGGCTTCGCCAATCCGCATCACTTACACGATCCATTTCCAGCCCAGAACAGCTCAAAAAAACGAAACGCCCGACGGCGGCGTCCCGACCGACGCCGCCGCGACCGACGCCACCCCATCCGACGGACCGCCCGCCGACGGTCCGCCGCCGGCTCCGCCCGCCCCGCCGCGCGTCGTCGTGCGCGGCCGGGTCCAGGAACGTGGCTCCCGGGATCCCCTGGTCGGCGCGGACGTCGCCCTCATTCGCCGCGGAGCGGCAACGGGCGGGGGCGACACCACCGCCCAGGTCGTGGGGATGACGGACGACGACGGGCGGTTCGAGGTCCGTGTCGCCGAACCGGGTGCCCTCCGGGTCGTCGTCTCCGACACGGTGCATGAAAGTTGTTTACGCGACTTCGCCGCCGCCGAGCTGGCCGGTCCGACCCCGGTCGAGTGGAGCTGCTACGCGCGCAAGCGCGGCGGCTCCGTCAACGAGACGCGCGTCCGGGCCCGCCCCGAGCACCCCGAGGAGACGAAGCAGACGCTGAGCAAGGCCGAGCTGACGACCGTGCCCGGAACCATCGGCGACCCCCTGCGCGTCCTGCAAAACATGCCCGGCGTCGCGCGCGCGCCCTTCGGCCTCGGGTTGCTGATCGTGCGCGGCGCCAACCCGTCCGACACCGGCGTGTTCATCGGCGGCGAACCGATCCCGGCGCTCTATCACTTCCTGGCTGGACCGTCGGTGTTCACGGCGAACCTGATCGACAAGATCGACTTCTTTCCGGGCGGCTTCGGCGTGCGCTACGGCCGCTACATCGGCGGCGTCGTCGACGTCGGCATCAAGGGCGACGTCGGCCGGACTCTGCACGGCGCGGTCGATATAAACCTGCGCGATTCCTCCGCGTTCGTGGAGGGTCCGGTCCCGGGCGGCGTGCGGACCAGCTTCGCTGTCCGGCGCAGCTACATCGACGCGATCCTTCCGCTGATCCTGCCGTACGTCGTGCCGTCGCAGGCCGGGTCGACGTTCTTCACCGTCGCGCCCGTCTACTGGGATTATCAGGCGCGCGCCGACAAGGACCTGCGGGGCGGCGGCCGCGTCGCCCTGCTCGCCTACGGGAGCAGCGACTCGCTGGAGATCATCTCGGCGGACCCGACCGTCGAGCTGGCGTCGAACACGCACATCGGCTTTCACCACGTGATGGGCGAGTGGGTCACCTCGCTGGGCGACTGGAACACGCGCCTGTCGGCCACGTACGGCTACGGCGATCAGAGCCTGTCGACCGGAACGTTCGGCGGTTACCAGCGGTACCACCGGCTGTGGGGGCGCGAGGACATCAGCCGGCGCTTCAACCCGGCGTTCGCGCTCTCGGCTGGTCTCGACTTCGTCCTCAGCTACGACTGGGCGCACTACAACGACCTGCCGTTCCCGCGCGAGGGCCGTACGATCGGGAACACCATGCCGCCCCAGATGGTGGACGTCGAGCGATCGCTCTACGACACCGCGCCGGCGGTGTACGCCGAGGCGCAGGTGAACCTGACCCCGCAGCTGCGCATCGTGCCCGGGCTGCGGCTGGACTACTACCACGTCGTCCAGACCGACAAGTTCTCGTACGACCCGCGGCTGGCGCTGCGCTGGGAGCTGACGCCGCGCTGGGCGCTGAAGGCCGCGGTCGGCCTCTATCACCAGCTGCCGAACCCGCAGTTCCTCGATCGCGAGTTCGGGAACCCGAACCTGCTGCTGCCGTGGGCGGACCAGTATCAGATCGGCGTGGAACGGAAGTTCACCGAGGCGGACGAGCTGACGGCCACCGCGTACTACGTGCGCCGCCACGATCTGCCGGTCGCCAGCACCGACCATTTTTCCAGCACGGGCCGCGCGCGCTCCTACGGGCTGGAGCTGTTGCTGCGGCACAACGTCACCGAGCACTTCTACGGCTGGCTCGCGTACACGCTGTCGAAGTCCGAGGTCGCGGGACGGCTGGCCGAGGGCGTGCCGATGGGGAACAACGGCATGCCGCGGAACGGGGCCGACCTGTCGTGGCGTCCCGGGCAGTTCGATCAGACGCACAACCTGATCGTCGTGGCGAGCTATCGCTTCCGCGACTGGGAGACAGGCGCCAGCTACCGGCTGGTCACGGGGACGCCGCGCACGCCGGTCGCCGGATCGTTCTTCGACGCCGACTTCGGCACGTACACGCGCGTGAACGGCGCGCCCGGGTCGGCGCGCAATCCGATTTACAGCCAGCTGGACGTTCGCATCGAGCGGCGGTTCACCTTCGATCGGTGGGTGCTGGGCGTTTATGTGGACATCATCAACGTGCTGAACTCCGAGAACGCGGAGGGCGTGCTTTACGACTACCGGCAGCGGCAGTCGGCGCCGCTGCGGGGCGTGCCGATCCTGCCGATTCTCGGATTGCGAGGGCGGTTCTGATGCGCCGGGCGTGGATGTTGTTGGTCGGGGTGCTCGCCGCGGCGTGCACGAACTTCGAGAATCCGACGACCGTCATCGATCTGCGCATCCTGGCGGTGAAGGTCGAGCCGTCCGAGATCATCCTGAACGCGGACCTCAGCAACCCGCTCATGCCGATCCTCGATCCGGCCAGCAACCCGTCGGTGACGGTCACGCCGCTGATCGCCGATCCGAAGGGCAACGGGCGGGACGTGTTCTATTCGATCAAGTTCTGCCCCAACAATCCGTTCGCGCCCGCGCCGCCGGGCGGCGGTCAGGGCGGGGGCGCGTTCCCGTCGGGCGGCGCCCGCACCACCGTCGGCAGCGCGCTGTGCGACGAGAACAGCGCGTACATCTGGGACGCGCCCGGCGGCCCGATCGCCGCGAACATGCCGCGCGACGTGCATCCGGACGTCGACCAGCTGACCGCCGCGTTCATGACGGACGTCTTCCCCGACCAGTACGGCACCTTTCACGGCGGCTTCGACCTGGGGATGCCGCTCACCCTCGACATCACGGTCGACGCCGGCTCCGAGCAGATCCGCGGCGTCAAGCGGGTGCTCTACTGGGCCCAGCGCATCGACGACCAGCAGATGCCGAACCAGCTGCCGACCATCGACGCGCTGGACATGTTCTACGTCCGCGACGAGGCGACGTTCGATCCGGTCGACGATCCGCAGCCGATCGCCGAATCCGACAGCATGGCGTTTGACGTCGACGTCAAGGCCGGCGTGTCGTCGCTGTGGATCCGCCCGTCGAAGGGCAACGCCGAATCGTACGAGACGACGGTGATCGATCCGACCACGCACAAGGCGGTGCCGTTCACCGTCGAGCGCGAGACCTTGCGTTACCGATTCTTTGCGACCGCGGGGACGTTCACCCCGGCTATCACGTCCAGCGAGCCCGACCCCGGTTTCGTCCCCAAGGGTCCGATCCACATCGAGTCGGAGTACCACCTGCCCGCCCGCGACCAGGTCGAGGTCGACGGCGAAGGCCACGCGATCGTCACCATCTGGGTCGTCGTCCGCGACGACCGCGGCGGCGAAACCTGGCAAAAACGCCAGCTCCGCATCACGCCGCTGTGACACGGCACTGGCGCAGCGACGCGACGGGCGCCATGCTGGGCGCCATGTGGACGCTCGCGAAGCCGAAGATGCCGGGCCCGGGTGAAGCGCTGCCGGGGCGCGCGGAGAAGATGCCGGTTCCCGAGAAGCACTTCGTCAGCGGCGCGCGGCTGCAGCCGCCCTTCCCCGCCGGCATGCAGCTGGCGACGTTCGGGCTGGGCTGCTTCTGGGGCGCGGAGAAGAAGTTCTGGCAGCAGGCCGGCGTCTACAGCACGGCCGTCGGTTACGCGGGCGGCACGACGCCGAACCCGACCTACCGCGAGGTCTGCTCGGGCCTGACGGGCCACACCGAGGTGGTCCAGGTCGTGTTCGATCCGAAGGTCGTCAGCTACGGCGAGCTCCTGCGCGTGTTCTGGGAGGCGCACGATCCGACGCAGGGAATGCAGCAGGGGAACGACGTCGGGACGCAGTACCGATCGGCGATCTACACGTACGGCGACGCGCAGCGGGCCGAGGCGATCGCGTCGCGCGACGCGTATTCGCGGGCGCTGGCCGACTCGGGCTTCGCAGCGATCACGACCGAGATCGCCGACGCGCCGGAGTTCTTCTACGCGGAGGACTACCACCAGCAGTACCTGGCGAAGAACCCCGACGGGTACTGCGGCCTGGGCGGCACGGGCGTGTCGTGTCCCGTCGGCGTGCGCGTCGCGCCGCCGGGCGACTAGGTGAAGCTGATCTCGAACCGGCAGGCGTCGTCGCCGCGGCCGCCCTGGCACGTCGTCTCGCGGACGCGCACCGGCCGCTTGAAGATCGACGCCACGGCCCCGGCGATCAGCCCGCCTTCGAAGTGACACATGCCTTCGCCCGCGTGATGCGCGCCGGCGCAGGCGATGCATTCGCGCACGACCACCCGGACGGTCGATTCCGTCACCACCGACGCCTCCACGACGCCGAGCTTCAGCGACCGGAACAGCGCAACCATGTCGTCCAGCGCGCCCAGCCCCAGCGACCGTCCGATCTTCTCGCCCGCGGCGCGCGCGGTCGCGCTCGCCTCGGCCCCGGTCATGGAATCAAAGGCGACCAGCCGCAGCAGGCGATACAGACCGACGCTCGCCTCCGGGCCGAGCGACGGGCGCGCGACGCGCAGCGCGCTCGCGACGTCGATGGCGGGCGTCTCGGCGCGCAGGCGGCCGAGGTCGGTCCGCAGCCGCTGCACGTTCGTCTGATAGATGCGGTTGTCGGGCGCCAGCGCCAGCGCCTTCTCCCACGCGTCCAGCGCCTCGCCGTAGCGGCCCGCGCCGCGCATCTCCAGGCCTCGGTCGAACATCTCGACGGCGCGCTCGCGCGCCGAGCGCTCTGCTTCCGGTGAACGCGCGACCGCCGTCGTCCGCCAGCCGCGCACCGCCGTTCCCGACGGCGCGGCGGGCGCCGCGAAGATCGACACGGGCGGCGGTACCGCGGAGGGCGGCGCGGGCGGCGCTTTCGCGGGCGGCGGCCGGGACGGCGCCAGCCCCGACGCCGTCATGCGCGCGGGCAGCGGCGGAGGCTCGGCCAGCTTCCGGATCGGGCCCGACGCCTCCAGCATCTCCACCTCGCACAGCGCGATCTCGCCGTCGGACGACGACCGCTCGCTGCGGGCGGCGTCGTCCGAAGCCAGCACGCCGATCGGTTCCGGAACGGCTTCGGCGTCGGGCGACGGCGCCAGCGCCGCTGGCGGCTCGGCCGGCGCGGCCGCGGGCGCCTCCAGCAGCGCGGCCAGCGCCGCGGTCACCTCGCGCTCCTTGCTGGTGCCGCCGAGCTGATCGAGGCAAGCGCCCAGCGCGGCGCGCAGCTCGCGCGCCGACGCATAACGGTCCGCCGGGTTCTGCGCCGTCGCCTTCATGACCACTTCCGCGACGCGCGAGGGGACGGTCGGCGCGCGCAGGCGCGGATCGCAAGCGTGGCTGACCAGCGCGGCCCTGATGACCTCCTCGTCGGTGCCGTCGAACGGGCGCTTGCCGGCCAGACACTCGTACAGGATCACGCCCGCCGAAAACACGTCGCTGCGGCGATCCTCGCTGACGCGGCGGATGCGCTCGGGCGCCGCGTATCGATACTTGCCGACGAAGACCTGCGGGGCGGGCGTGCGCGCGGTGGCGCGCGCCGCGCCGAAGTCGATCAGCTTCGCGCTGCCGCTGGTGGACACGATGACGTTGTCGGGGCTGATGTCCCGGTGGACCAGGCCCAGCTCGCCGCGCGCGTCGGCCGCGGTGTGCACGTGCTCGAGCGCGTCGCAGACGTCCATCATCACGTGCAGCACCATCGTGATGGGCAGGCGCTCGCCGCGCGCCAGCATCCGCTTGTGCGCCACGCGCAGGGTGACGCCCGGGACGTACTCCATGGCGATGAAGTAGCGCCCCTCCAGCTGACCGAAGTCGAAGACGTGGACGATGTTCCCGTGACTGAGCTGCGCGGTGATCGCCGCCTCGCCGATGAACATCTGCACCAGCTCGGGCCGGCTCTGCAGCGCGGTGTGGATCGTCTTGATGACGATGCGCTTCTCGAATCCCTGCGCGCCCTTGATCTTCGCGCGCCACACCTCTGCCATCCCGCCCGCGGCCAGGCGCGATCCGATCTCGTACTTGCTGAACTCCGTGCCCGGGTGCCAGCTGGAAGCCAGCGGCGCGGTCGCCGGCGCGGATTCGGTGTGCGTCCTGCTCACGGCGCTGTCGGCGTGCGACGCCTGCGACGGCGCGGACGGAGCTCTATCGTTCAACGAACGGACCACCGGGGGTGGGCGATCAACGGCGCAACTACGCAAAACTTAACTCGCTGGCCGGGAAACGAAGGCTGGATGACAAATTCGACTTCATTGCGTGATCCAGCCCGCTCCGCCGGCAAGTTTCCGCCGGGCGTCCTGTGGCATGCTGCCCGGTCTGCGCACGCTGTTCTCGACCGAGACGTTCATGGCCCGAGGTCATTCGTACCTCTGGACGCCGTCCCTCCTCGTCATGGAGTTGGCGACGAACGCGGTCATCGCTGCCGCGGCGATCGCGATCGCGGTGGCGCTGCTGCGCGCGGCGGCGCGGGCGCGCCCGCGGCCGCCCGCGCTGGCTTACACGCTGCTGGCCGTGTTCGCCTTCCTGCTCGCTGCCGCGCACGCGCTGGACGTCTGGGTGATCTGGCTGCCCCTTTACGGGGTGGACGTCGTCGTCCGCTGCGCCACCGCCGTCACCGCCGTCGCCGCGGCCATCGTGCTGCCGCGGATGCTGCGTAAAAGCTGACGATGCCGATCAGCGAATATGGGCGCCTGGATGGGCTCGGGCTGGCGGACCTCGTCCGCCGCCGCGAGGTGACGCCGGCCGAGTTGCTGGAAGAGGCGATCGCGCGCGCCGAACGGGTCAACCCGCGCGTGAACGCGATCGTCACCCCGCTGTACGATCAGGCCCGCCGCGACGCCGCCGCGCTGGTGCCGTCGACGGGCGCGTTCCACGGCGTGCCGCTGCTGCTCAAGGATCTCGACGCTGCGGTGGCGGGCGTGCCGCTCACGGCGGGTAGCCGTTTCCTCGCCGACTTTCGGCCCACGCGTGACGCGACGATCGTCGAGCGCTTCCGCCGCGCGGGCGCGATCGTGTTCGGCAAGACCAACACGCCCGAGCTGGGCATCACCCCCTTCACCGAGCCGAAGCTGTTCGGGCCGGCGCGCAACCCGTGGAACCTCGATCTGACACCCGGCGGATCGAGCGGCGGCGCCGCGGCCGCGGTCGCCGCCGGGATCGTACCGGTCGCGCACGCCAACGACGGCGGCGGATCGATCCGGATCCCCGCGTCCTGCTGCGGCCTGTTCGGGCTGAAACCGACGCGCGGGCGCACGCCCGTCGGGCCCGATCAGACGCAGGTGTGGAGCGGCTACGCGATCGGCCACGTCGTCTCGCGCACGGTTCGCGACAGCGCCGCCATGCTCGACGCCATCGCGGGCGCCGAGGCGACGTCCCCGTACTGGGCGCCGCCCCCCGCACGCCCGTTCGCCGCCGAGGTCGGCGCGCCGCCGGGACAGCTGCGCATCGCGCTGGCCAAGCGCCCGTGGGTCACGGCCGTCGCGCCCCACGCCGACTGCGTGGCGGCGGCGGACGACGCCGCGCGCCTGCTGACCGACCTCGGCCACCACGTCGAGGAGGCGGACCTCGACATCGACGGCGACGGATTCGCGCGCGACTTCTTCACGCTTCTCTGCGTCGAGATCGCCACCCTGATCGCGCGCGCGACCGAGCGCCTGGGCCGGCGCCCGCAGCACGGCGACATCGAGACCAACACCGCCCTGATGGCCACCATCGGGCGCCAGCAGACGGCGCCGCGGGCGGGGCTGGCGCGCGACCGGCTGGAAGCGGCGGTCCGGGCCGCCACCACGGCCTACGAGAAGTTCGACCTGGTGCTGTCGCCGACGCTGGGCGCGCCGCCGGTGGCGATCGGGGCGCTGGTGCCCCGGGGCATCGAGGCGTTCGCGCACGACCTGGTGATTGGCCTGCACCTCGGCGTGCTGCTGCGCCTGCCCGGCGTCATCGAGCCGGCCGCGCGGCGGGTCCTCTCGTTCTTGCCCTTCACGCCGCTGGCCAACGTCAGCGGCCAGCCGGCCATGAGCGTGCCGCTGATGTGGAACGCGGCGGGCCTCCCGATCGGCGTCCACCTGCAGGCCCGGTTCGGCGAGGAGGCGACGCTGCTGCGCGTCGCAGCTCAGCTGGAGGCGGCCCGGCCCTGGGCCGACCGCCGGCCGCCCGTCCATGCCGACGCCGTTCCGTCCGTGAAAGGATCTTGATCCCTTCGGACGGCTTCGGCGGTACAAACGAGGCGAAGGAGAAGGGCGATGGCAAAGAAATCAGCGCGCAAGAAGTCCTCCGCAAAAAAAGCGAAGAAAGCCGCCAGGAAGCCGGCCCAGAAGGCCGCCCGCAAGAAGCTGGCCGCGAAAGCTTCAGGCAAGAAGCTGGCCGCGAAAGCCTCGCGTAAGAAGCTGGCCGCGAAACCTTCGCGCAAGGCCGCGAAGAAGCCGGCCAGGAAGCCAGCAAAGAAGCCAGCCCAGATCGCCATCAGCGCGACGACGGCCGTCCTGGCAACCGCCGATTACCTTCCGCCGGAGCCGACGGAGGTCAGCGCCGACGTTCAAACGGCGGAGATCACCGAAGAATCAGCGGTCATCGATCCCGAGCCGCCGGCCGATACGATCCCGTAGTTCTCCGACGGGATCGGCAGCTGGCCGCGAGAAGGGTCGCGGCCAGTAAAGTCACCCAACCGTATCCGCCTGCGCGGGTTCCGGCGGTCGTGCACGAGCAGCCGCCGGACCCTGTTTCTCCGGCGATGCCGCCCGCGCCGCTGCTCATCGACCCTCCGGTTCCGGCAGCGGGCGAACCGCCGGTGCCGGCCTGACCCGTGCCGGACGCGCCGGCCTGGCCCGTGCCGGACGCGCCGCCCGCGCCCGCCGACGACGAGCCGCCTGTGCCGCCCGCGCCCGCGCCGCCGCTGCCGCCCGCCGATGATCCGCCCCTGCCCGCGGCCCCGGTCGTGCCCGCGCCGCCGGTGCCGGCGCCACCGCTGGCGCCACCGGTGCCCGACGCGCCGCCCGTGCCGGTGCCGACGCCGCCGACGCGCGGTCCGTAGGTCGGCAGCGGCGCGCCCAGCTCGTACGCGCCCAGGTCCGGCGCGCTGCCCGCGAAGTCGTCGTTGAGTCCGGCGATGACGACGCCCTTGTCGATCGCCGCGCTGCCCGCCGCCAGCCGCAGATCGGCGACCGGCTTGGCCGGATACGGGTTGGCCGGGAACGCGGGCGGGGTCGCGAAGATGCTCATGTCGACCTGCACGGCGTTCTTCTCGGTCGTGTTCGCGGTCAGCGTCGCGAAGCTGGTGAACGCGGTCGCGCCGATGTGGCCGGTAAATGTGTTCGTCCCGATCGACGCGACCCCGTCATAGTCGAACGAGCAGCTCGCGTCGGCGTCGCGCACCTCGAAGATGCGCCCGTCGCCGTTGCCGTAGCCGCCGTAGGTTCCGCCGCCCATGCCGCCGATGAAGACGTTGTTGCGGAACAGCGCGCGGCGCCAGGTCTCGCCCGCGTAAACGCCCAGCGCGTCGCCGCACTTGATCGCGGTGTTGTTCACGACGACGTCGCCGACGGTGCCGTTGTGGAACTTGAACGGCGTGTACAGCACGTTGTACATGGCGTTGCGGAAGTAGTACGTCGGCCCGCCCAGATCGGGCTGCGCGCTGATGCCGTCGAAGCAGTTGCGGATGCGGTTGCGGAAGACGCGCACGTTGCCCATCGCCGAGTCCGCCTCGATCGCGTCGTCGGTCGCCTGCTCGATGTCGTTGTTGCAGATGTCGATCGACGTCTGCTCGAACGCCTCGTCGTATTCCATCAGCGAGATGTCGTCGCGGAACAGCGCGATGTGGTTGAAGCAGATCACGTGGCCCGAGCCGGTGAACTGGATCCCCTCGCCGCCGTTGTAACCGTCCGCGCTCAGCATGCTGTCGATCCACATCGCGCCGCCGGTGATGTCGTTGTCGATGATGGTGTTGTTCCGCGGGATGCCGGATCCCATCATGAAGGTGATCCCGCCCGCCGTCGTACGGATGCGGCAGCCGCGGACGACCGTGTCAGACGCGCCGTTCATCCTCACCTCGCCCATCACCGTCATGTTCTCGAGGTTCACGTTCCGGCGGTCGTTCATGGTCACGCGCCCGTTGACGATCACCGTGTCGACCGATTCGCCGCGGATGACGATCTGCTGGCCGCCGGAGCCGTTGCGGCTGACCGTGAACGCCGGATAGGTCCCCGCCCCCAGCAGCAAGACGTCGCCAGGCATCGCGGACGAGAGCATCGACGTCAGGTTGGTCGGCGTGACCGCCTTGACGGGCGCGTTCGCCGACTGACCCGGGATCGAGCGCGTCCCCACCGACGTCGTCGCCGTCATCGAGCCGCCGTCGGGATCGTTCAGCGTCAGCTCGATCTCGTAGATCTGCCCTTCCTGCAGATCGAACAGGCTGCCCGCGTGCTTGTTGGTCCACGACCCGCCGGTCCCGAACGTCCCGGTCGTGTTCGACCCGGCCGGTACGCGCACGAGCGGCATTCCCGTCTTCCAGGCGCCGCCGTTCGGGCGGTAGCGAACCGTGACGACGCCGTTCGCGTTCGAGTCGCCGGTGATTGCCCATTCGATCGCGATCGCCTGGCTGGTCGGGTACGGCGTGGTGATCGCGCCGGGCGTGGTCGCGGTCTGCGCGTGCGCGCGGCCAGCCATCAACGTCGTACCGGAGATGACTGCAAAGGCAGCAACCGCAGATCGCCTCATTGGACCAGCGTAACGCAAATCCGCGCCTGCGACGCGCGTCAATGTACCGCGAAGAAGTAGGACAGGCCGGCCATCGGCAGCGCGATCATCCTGGACGATTCCGTCGTGAGTCCCGCGGCGTCGGTCTCGCTCTTGTAATGCTTTCCGTACCAGCCACCGACGTCGAGCGACAGCAAGTTCCGGCGCGCCGCGCCGAACCCGACGCCGATGCCGACGCGCGCATGAAGGAACGGGAAGCTGTCGCTTCTGTGGGGACAGGTCGCCGCGCCGGGATCGCATCCCTCGTTCGAAGGACCACCGCCGATCATGAATCCGCCCCCGAAACCGAAATAGGGAAACCATCGGTTCGCGAACGGCGCACCGACGACCGCGCCGGCGCTCAGGTTCGCGCCGTGCATTCCCGCGGCGCCTACTTCCAGGTGGACCGGCCCCTCCACGCGATACCGGTAGACGATCTGGACGATGCCCGTGCCGCCGAGCTGGCCGCCCACACGATGCCGACGCTCGAAACCGTTCGGTCCCGGCGGACGCGGCGGACGCAGCGGTTGCACCGGCGCCGCCACCGACGGCGGCGCTGGCGGCGGCGGTTGCGCCACCACCGGTTGATCAGCCGGCGGCGGTGGTTGCGCCACCAGTGGCGAATACGCCGCTGGCGGTGGTTGCGCCACCGGCGGTGGATAGTCCACTGGCGGATACGCGTCCTGCGCGCGCGCCGCCGATCCGATCGTCACGATGACGATCGCGATCGAACGCGACACCGATGTCGCGGTTCGACGCGTACCGAGGTCGATTTTCGCCATGGTGCCGCGAGACAAAGCAAGCGGCGATCCACGGCGGCGGTCAGTCGAGCCGTTGCACCTCGACGCGCGCGTCGTTGAAGCAGGCGCCGCCGCCGAAGTCGGTCAGCGTATCGGGGCAGAGCGCGTTGGCGGTAGCGCCGTTGTCGGTGTGGCGGCCCCAGAGGCCCTTGGGCAGCATCGCGACGCCAGGCCGCAGATCGGGATTCAGCGCCGCGCGGCAGCGCACCTCGCCCAGCGCGTTCCATACGCGCACGCGATCGCCGTCGGCGATGCCGCGCTGGCGTGCGTCCTCGGGCGCCAGCTCGATCGGTACGTGACCGGGGACGAGCTGGCCGAACGTCGAGCTGATGGTGTGGCTGGAGGCGGGCGAGATCAGCGCGAGCGGCGCCGCCGCCGTCGCCGGATCGGGCAGGTAGCCGTAAATCCCGTCGGGCGCCTCGCGATCCAGCGCGGGCGGACAGAGCTCGATCTTGCCGCTGGCGGTCCGCGGGAAGACGTCGGCGAACTGGATCGGCGTCGCGCCGAACGCGGGCTCGGCGCGTCCGTCGCGCGCCAGCGCCTGCCGCAAGCGCGGCCCGTCGGGCGTGCTGCCCAGCAGCGCGTCGACCAGCGCGTCCGCGCCTTCCGGATCGCCGTCGCGCCGGAGACCCAGCCGCCGCACCAGCTCGCCGAACACCGCGTGGTTGGCGCGCGCCTCACCGACGGGCGGCACGACCGGGCGCGCCGCGTGCAGCACGTAACCGCCGTAGCCGCGCGCCAGCTCGTCGTGTTCCAGGAAGGTCGTCGCGGGCAGCACCACGTCGGCGTAGCGGGCCGAGTCGGTCCAGACCGCGTCGAACACGACCGTGAACAGATCCTCGCGCGCCAGCCCGGCGCGCACCTTCTCCTGATTCGGGATCGTCGCGACCGGGTTCGCGTTGTAGACGAACAGCGCCTTGACCGGCGGCCCGTCCAGCTCGGTCAGCGCGACGCCCAGCTGGTTCATGTTCACGGCGCGCGTCCCCGTCTCGGCCTCGGCGGCCGCGGCGCTGCTGTCGATGTCGCGCCACGCGGGCGAGTTGCTCATGGTGTAGCCGCCGCCGCGGACACCGAACTTCCCCGCCACCGCGGGCAGCGCGAGGATCGCCGCCACCGACGACCCGGCGTTGCGGTTCCGTTCGGGCCCCCAGCCGCATCGGATCACCGCGGGGTTGGTGTCGGCGTACAGGCGCGCGAACGCCTCGAGGTCGGCCGCCGGGACGCCGGCCTCCGCCGCCGCGCGCTCGAACGTCCACGCGCCGGCGCGCGCCCGCAGCGCCTCGACGCCGGCAGCGTGCGCGGCGAGGAAGTCCAGATCCGCGCGCCCGCTCTCGAACAGCCACGCGATCAGCGACAGCGCGACGGGCAGATCCGTCCCCGGCCGCAGCGCGATGTGCAGATCCGCCTGGCGCGCCAGCCGCGTCTTGCGCGGATCGACGACCACCAGGCGGGCACCGTGCTGGCGCGCCCGCTGGATGGGCGGGCCCAGATGGATCCCGGAGGCGGTCGGGTTGCAGCCCCACATGACGATGAGGCGCGCGTGCTCGTAGTCGGGCAGCGCGACGCCCGGCATCTTTCCGTAAAGGCCGCCGGCGGCCGCGCCCGTCGGGGCGGCGCATACGGTGCGCAACAGCCGCGATGCCCCCAGGCGGCGAAACAGGCGCGCGTCGGTCGCGTCCTGGGTCAGGTAGCCGTTCGAGCCGCCGTAGCAGAACGGCAAGATCGACTCGCCGCCAAAGCGATCGCGCGCGTCGGTCAGCGCGGCCGCGATCCGATCCAGCGCCTCGTCCCAGCTGACGTCGCGAAACGCGCCGCCGCCCTTGCGCCCGTCGCGCACGGCCGGGCGCAGCACCCGATCCGGTCCGTACATGTGGTCGGGGAAGCGGCGGACCTTCGCGCAGATGAACCCGTCGGTCAGCGGATTGTCGCGCGAGCCGTCGACGCCCACCACGCGCGCGTCCTCCACCTTCACGTGCAGGCTGCAGGCGTCGGGGCAGTCGAGCGGGCAGATCGAAGACAGCGTCTCGGTGGCCATGGAAGCGCGAGCATAGTCGCTCCGCGCCGCAGGCGCGGTGTGCGACTACGTTTTTTTCTTAGTAGCCGCGATCCCGCGGGGGCGGCTAGCGCCCACCACGGCGGGCGCACATTCCGCGAAAGCGTGACCGCATGGCGGCGGCCGCCGGTGTAGGGTTCGGCGCGATGGAACCCGCCTGGTGGATTCCCGGCGCGCACCTGCAGACCGCATGGGCGCGCATGACGCGCTCGCGGCACCTGGTGACGTTCGAGCGCGAGGTGCTGACGACACCCGACGATGACGACCTGGTGCTGGACCATGTGGCCGGGCCGCCCGGGTCGCCGCGCGTGCTGATCCTGCACGGGCTGGAGGGCAGCGCCCACTCGCTGCACACGCAGGGGCTGGCGCTGCTGGTGGCGCGCGCGGGATGGCGCGCGACGGTGCTCAACTTCCGGTCCTGCGCGCGCGACGCGGGCGACATCCAGCAGCGCCTGCGCAACCGGCGGCCGCGCCTCTATCACTCGGGAGAGACCGGCGATCTCGATTTCGTGGTGCGCACGCTGGTCGCGCGCGAGGCGACGCCGATCCACGCGCTCGGTTTCTCGCTGGGCGGCGCGGTGCTGCTGAAGTGGCTGGGCGAGGCCGGCTCCGCGGCGCCCATCCGCGCCGCCGCAACCATCTCGGTGCCGTACGATCTCGCCGCCGCCGCGCGCTTCCTCGACCGGCCGATCGGCCGCGTCTACTGCGGCCATTTCATGTCGCGGTTGAAGGAGAAGGCCCTCGACACGCTGGAACGATTTCCCCGCGAGACCACGCACATCGATCTGGATCGCGTCCGCCTCGCGCGGACCTTCCACGAGTTCGACGATTGCCTGACCGCGCCGCTGCACGGCTTCACCAGCGCCGACGACTACTATCGCCGCTCCAGCTCCCTCCCCTACCTGGCCCGCGTCACCGTCCCCACCCTCTGCGTCAGCAGCGAGGACGACCCGCTGATCCCCGGCGAGTCGGCCCACCGCGCGCGCGACGCGGCGGCGCCCGCCGTCCGCTTCGAGATCAGCGCCTGGGGCGGCCACACCGGCTTCGTGTCAGGCCGCTGGCCCTGGCGTCCGATCTACTGGGCCGAGGAAATGTCGGTCGGCTGGCTGCGCCGTCACTCGGCGCCGTAGTCGCCGGCCTGCCCGCTGCCGTCGCCCGACATGTCCTGGTTTCCGCCGGGCGGATGGTGGTTGCCGCTGTCGTCGGTGGGCATGTCGCGCTGGCCGGGTCCGATGCCGTGGTACGTGATGTCGCCGCCGTTGCCGTTGGGGGCGCCGCCGCGCGCGATCAACATGCCCTGGTTGTCCATCCAGTTGCGCGTCTCGCCGTGCTGGCCGTCGCAGTTGAGGAAGATGGCGAACTTCTCCTGCTCCTCGGGGAACGGGGCGACCTGGCCCATGATCCCGTCGTTGCGCGCGTCGCCGCCGACGTTCCCGTCGCCGCCCGAGGCGTTCAGCACGCCGGACGGCGCGATCAGCAGGTTGCCCTTGCCGACGTCGACGGCGTTGTGGTTGTCGTCGCTGAACAGGTAGATCATGCCGCCCAGTCCGCCGGTCCCGTCGCTCGCCTCGCCGCCGCGCGCCGAGAGCGAGCCCGCGATCGTCAGGTCGCCGTCCATGGTGAACAGCCAGATGTGGCCGCCGCCGCCCGCCACGCCGCTGCCCGCCTTGCCGCCGTCGGCCGTGATCTTGCCGGACTGGTCGACCATCACCGCGCCGTCCGTCGGGATCAGCTCGATGTCGACGCGGCCGCCCTCGGCGCCGTTGCCCGAGCCACCGTGCACGACGGAGCCGCCGTTCGCCGCGATCTCGCCGCCGACGTGGAAGCCGCCAGCGCCCGGGTCGGAACGCGGGCTGCCGTTGACCAAACCGCCCGCACCTGGCGTGCCCGCCGCATCCCCGCCGCTCACGTCGAGCGCGTGCGTTCCGTTGACGTTGATGGTGCCGGTGCCCGGCTCGGCGGTGAAGGTGCCGCCCTGGCCGCCCATCGTGTCGCCCGCCCCGCCCATCGCGATGACCGGCACGCGAATCATGATCGACGCCGGCGGCGTCTTCTCGCCGATGCGCACGGTACCCGCCGCGCCGCCGGCCAGCGATCCACCGGCGCCCTTCGCCGTCGCGAGGCCGCCGCGCGCGTCGATCGCCGCGCCCAGATCGACGGCGCCCGAGGCGTCGACGGTAAATGTCGCCGCGGCGCCGCCCTGCGCGGCTCCCGCGCTGGTGCCGGAGGCGGCGCCGCCGCGAACCAGAATCGGACCGGAGATGCTGACATCGGCCATCGACGTCATCGCGATCGCGCCCGCGGCTCCGCCCGCGGTATCGCCGTCGCCGCCCGAGCTCATGAGCTTGCCCGTGATGACGATCTGGCTCGCCGACAGCGTGATCGCGCCGCCCGCCTGACCACCGGCGGCGCCGCTAGCGTCGATGGCGCCCGTCACGTACAGCGTCCCCGTCGCCTTCAAGTCCAGACCCTGGCGGCCACCGCCGAGATCGGCGGCGCGCAACGTGCCGGTCACGAACAGATCGCCGTTCGCGGAGATCTTGCGGATCGCCTCGCCGCCACCGCTGGTGACGCTGCCGGAGATGACCGCCGATCCGGGCGCGCTGACGTCGGCGCCGAGCGCCGCCGCATCAATGGTCGTGACGCCCATCGGGACCGCCGGCACCGAGGGCGACATCGCCGTCGCCGTCGTATCGATCGTCACGTCGCCCGTCGCGATCAGGTGAACGACGCCGCCCGCCTGCCCCTGACCGCCCGGCGACGACGCCGTGCCGCCCGAGACGTCCACCGCGGGTTCATTTGTCACGACCGTTCCATCCGGGCTCGCCGACGAACCGCCACACCCCCGCCCGACCACGGCCAGCTCGAGCATTGCGAGGCTGGCCGCCGCGGTCCCCCAAACGCGCCACGTGTACTTCATCGCGCTTGGCGAATTGCAACGGCGGTGCCGACGGCGGATGCGGAAGAGCCGCGCGCCTTTACGCCACCGCTGTCACGTTTTCGTTAAGTCCCGGGTCGGTGGTCTCACCGAGCCGTAACGAAGCGCGCCTGCCGCCCCCGCGCGAAGCGCGGGTTCGCGGCACCAGAAAAGACAGTAGTCGCACACCGCGCCTGCGGCGCGGAGCGACTAACGAAAGTCGCGCAGGTGGCGGCGGCCGCCGGGCCGGCGGGGGCCGTCGGTGGCCTGCTGGCAGTCGACGCACAGCTCGACGTACGGCATCAAATCCAGCCGCTTCTCGGGGATCGGCTCCTCGCATTCGATGCACAGGCCGAACATCTCCGGATCCGACTCCAGCCTTCCGAGAGCGGCCACGACGCGCGCGAGCACACCCGACCGGTTGCGGTTGCGGCTGGACGCGATCGCTTGCGACATCTCCGCCAGCGGCTGCGCGTCCTCGTCGCTGCCGACCGCGGTCGCATCCTGGCGGCCCGGCTGCAGCTCGACGTCGCCCTCCGCGAGGATCTCCGTCTTCAGTTCGAGCAAACGTTTGCGATGGCGCGCGCGGGCGGCGGGCGTCATGTCGTCAGCCCTCTCCGTACTTCGTGGCGTTACCGTTGACCGCCAGCATCCCGGTAATTCCGATCATTAACTTGAATGACGTGCCGATGGCAGCCTTGTTGTTCCTCGCCTTCCTAATCGTCATTTTTCTGAGCAGCATCGGGTTTCAGCTGCTGGGCCATCACGCCGGGCGGCGCTGGCGCGCCCACGGCGTGGCCGGGTACATTGACGCGACGTCGGCCATCCAGGCGTCGCTGTTCGCGCTGCTCGGGTTGCTCATCGCCTTCTCGATCTCGGGCGGCGAGACGCGCCTGCAGGCGCGCCGCGAGCTGATCGTGAGGGAGGCGAACGCGATCGGAACCGCATATCTGCGTCTGGATGTGCTGCCCCGCGAGGCGCAGCCGGCGCTGCGCGAGCTGTTCCGGCGCTACACCGAGACGCGCATCGCGTACTTCAAGCAGATGGTTCACTTCGACCAAGCGCACGCCTTTCGCGACCGTGCCGCCGAGCTGCAGGGCGAGATCTGGACGGCCGCCACCACCGCCGCCCTGAGCACGCAGGACACGCGGGCGACCCTCCTGGCGTTGCCGGCGATCAACGAGATGATCGACGTGACGACGGCGCGCGACGCCTCGCTGCGGACGCACGTCCCCGGCGCGATGTTCGCGCTGTTGATCGGGCTGGCGTTCGCCTGCGCATTCCTCGCCGGCATCGAGATGTCGAAGCAATCGCGGCCGAGCCCGTTCCACGTCGTCGCGTTCGCGGGCACCCTGGCGCTGACATGCTACGTGATCGTCAACGTCGAGTTCCCGCGTCTCGGGTTCGGTCGGCTCGGCCCGATCGATGCGCTGCTGGCCGAGGTGCGCCAGCACATGTCGTAGTCGCTCCGCGCCGCAGGCGCGGTGTGCGACTATTGTTTTTTCAGGCAGCCGCGATCCCGCGCGAAGCGCGGGGGCGGCTGGTCGCTATTCCAGCGAGGCGCGCAGGAACCACGCGTGCTTCTCGAACTCGGTGATGATGCCGGTCAGCAGATCGACCGTGTCCGTGTCACCCACGGTCTCGCCCACCGTGCGCGACGCGCGCACGCCGTCGAGATATGTCTCGATCCGATCCGCCAGCAGCTTCACGTGTTCCAGATCGCGCGTGGTGTCCTGCGGATACTCCGCCAGCTTCGACGCCTTCGCGACGTGCCGGACGGTTCCGTAGGCCCTCGCCCCCAGCGTGACCGCCCGTTCCGCGACGGCGTCGTTGTGCTCGGCGAGGCCGACCGCGAAGGTCTCGAACAGCGGATGCAGCGCCGCGAACTGGGGTCCCTTGATGTTCCAGTGCGCGACCTTGATCTGGCTGTGCAGGTCCAGGCCGTCGGCCAGGCGGGCGTTCAGCGCGTCGGCGACCTTGGCGCGTGCGTCTTCAGGTAAATGGCTCGGGCTGCGGTACATGGTGTGCCTCCGTTCGGGTTGTTGAAGGCAGGATGGCGCCGCAGGCCCACATGCGGCCAACACATCCTTGCGACGTCTGTGATAGGCGGGCCCTATCAGCGCCCGAGCCGGAACAGATAGCGGAAGCCGACCTCGGTCGTGTAGTCGAGCTGGCGCGTGCCGAGCAGCTGCGTGCCCCCGCGCATGAACAGACCGATCCGGCCGATCAGCAACCGACCCGCCTCGAGGCGTGCGAAGAAGCTTCCCGCCTCGGTCTCGAAGTCGACCAGCGTGTCCAGCGCCAGCGATAGCCAGGCGAACCCGGGCCCGAAGACGATGTTGCCGACCCGCGCGAACAGCAGGTTGACGTCGGGCCGCGCCGCCTCGCCCGCGACCGAGATCTGCTCCTGGACCAGGATGTAAGGCAACCACCAGCGCACCGGCTTGACCGCGGCGCCCGCCCCGAACACCAGCTGCGTCTTTCCGTCACCGAGCTCCGGCTGGCTGGCGCTGTTGAGAACGACGCCGCCGATCACGACGGCGACGAGCTTCGGGCTGGCGGCGAGCAGCCCGATCGCGGAGATCTGCGCGTCGCCGAAACCGGAGACCTGTCCGGCGGGCGCCTTCACGACGTTCAGGTGCCCTTCGTAGCGAAGCAGCAATCGATCGAGGAACTGGATGTCCAGCTGGGTCGTCGTGACGTGCACGGAGACGCCGCCGGGGAGTTGCGTGAACGACTGCCGCAGCTCCAGCCGCGGGATCAGCTCGACGGGAGCGACGCCGGCGCCCGCCTTCACCTCCTCGGCGGCTGATTCGGGCCGGGTGTCCTCCTCGGACGGGGCGGGCCCTGAGGACGCGAGCCACGCGGCGAGCAGAACGGACGCAGGACAGCCCATCGCCGCGGTAACTTGGGGACCGCCCGGGCTCACCCAATTGTAGGGAGCCGCCTACTTCTTCTTGTCGCTGAAAAGCCCGGTGCGCTCGCCCGTCTGGTTGTGGCGCCAGGCGTAGTAGACGCCCGCCACGCCGGAGATGGGCGCGATCACGCCCAGCAGCGGCAGCAGCAAGAAGTGCGGCAACAGCGAGCACAGCCCGACATAGATCGCCATGCCCGGAACGGCCTCGCGCAGCGGCGCCGCGTACATCCAGCCGAAGGGCCCCAGCACCAGCGACAGCACGCCGGACGCAGCGACCGACTTCTTGTCGCCGCCTGTGCGTGCCAGGCCGGTGCCCAGCGCCGCCTTCGCCACCAGCCCCGCGGAGGAGGACGCGCGCGCGACCTCGCGGGACAGCGCACCGAGGCGCTCGAACTCGGCGATCGTCTCGGGAGCGGAACGGGGCCGCTCGGCGCCGCGCACCGTCCAGATCATCTCGCCGGAATCGGAGACGTCGACGTCGAGCACGCCGTCCACCGTCATGGCGTCCAGCCACTCCTTGGTCCGATCGCGCGCGGCGCCCGTCAGGTGCTGCACGTGGACCAGCGTCAGCGGCACGCGTGAACGAAGCCAGATCTCCAGTACCCGCGCCTCGAAGTCCTTCTTCTTCATCGCGTTCCGTGGGCAGTCTACAACGACGATCACGCCGCGGCCTCAACCTCGAGCGTGGCCAAATGGCGACGGCGGCGCGGCGGCGGCGGCGGCGGCGTGCCGAAACTTTTCTGCCTGCCCGCGCCCCGGGGACACAACCAACCGCGCGCTGGCCCCGTACTCGTCGAATAGGGACCGCGCCCGATGCCCCCCGTCGTCGCAGCACTCCGAAGCTTCCCTTCATGTAGGCGTGCCGTGGCGGCCGCCGCGATCGCCGCGGCGCTGGCCGGCTGCACCGGCAAGGTCGGCGGCGGAGGCGGCGGCGCGGGCGGCGCCGGTGGATCGACGGTGCTTCCGCCCGGCGTTGCCGGACCGATCAACCCCGGACGCGTGGTCGCGCACCGTCTGAACAACGTCGAGTACGACAACACCGTGCGCGATCTGGTCGGCGTCGATCTGAAGCCGTCGTCCACGTACGGTTTCCCCGACGACGCCTACGTCGAGGGGTTCGACAACAACGCCGACGCTCTGACGGCGCCGCCCTTGCTGCTGGAAAAGCTGGAGACGGCGACGCAGGCGATCGTCGCCGCGGCGCTGTCGCCCGCGGCGGGCAACGCCGCGGTGCGGGCGCGCATCATGGTCTGCGATCCCGCGCAGGCCGGCGAGACGGCGTGCGCGACCCAGATCCTGTCGACGTTCGCGTCGCGCGCCTTTCGCCGCCCGGTCACGGCCGACGAGATGACCGGCTACGCAAAGCTCGTCGACGTGGCGAAGTCCGTCGGCGACGGCTTCGAGCAAGGGCTCGCCGCCGGCATGCAGGCGATCCTGCTGTCGCCGCGCTTCCTCTTCAGGGTCGAGGCGAACCCGGGCGCCGGGCGCAACGCGCCGCTGGACGATTACGAGGTCGCGTCGCGGCTGTCGTACTTCCTGTGGAGCAGCATGCCCGACGACAAGCTGTTCGAGCGCGCGGCGGGCGGCGCGCTCCACGACGGCACCTCGATCGTCGACGAGGTCCGGCGCATGCTCGCGGACACGAGATCATCGGCGCTGGTCGACAACCTGGCAGGCGAATGGCTGGGCAGCCGCCAGCTGGCGGTCCAGCAGGTCACGCTGACGGATGTCACCTTCGACACCGCGCTTCGCGGCGCGATGGCGTCGGAGGCGTCGCTGTTCCTGGGCGAGATGTTCCGCGGCGGCCACGCGATCAAGGAGCTGCTGGGCGCCGATTTCCTGTTCGCGAACGATCGTCTCGCGGCCCACTACGGGCTGACCGGCGCGGGCACCCAGGGCAGCACGCTGATCAAGCTGCCGCTGACCGACAGCCGTCGCGGCGGCGGCATCCTGACGCAGGCGAACACGCTCACCGTGACGTCGATGCGCGACCGCACCTCGCCCACCCGCCGCGGCAAGTGGGTGTCGGAGAACCTGCTGTGCGTGGTGATTCCGCCGCCGCCCCCGATGATCCCGCAGCTGGAGCCGCAGTCCACCACGGCCCCCACCAGCGTGCGCGAGCGCCTGGCCCAGCACCGCGAAAAAGGATCGACCTGCTCCGGCTGCCACCGGTACATCGATCCGATCGGGTTCGGGCTGGAGCACTTCGACGCCGTCGGTCGCTGGCGCGACACGGACAGCGGCGTCGCGATCGACGCGACGGGGACGGTGCCGCAATCGAACGCGCCGTTCGACGGCGCCGTCGGCCTGGCGGCCGCCGTCGGCGAGGATCCGCGCTTCCTCGACTGCATGGTGCGCAAGCTGATGACCTACGCGGTGGGGCGGACGCTGGTGACGACGCCGGCGGCGGGTTCGCCGATGGACGACACCGCCGGGCTGGCGGACATCCGCACGCAGCTCGGGTCGACGGACGCGCGACTGGATCGCCTGATCGAGCTCATCGCTGCCAGTCCCGCGATGACCATGCGCATCGGAGAGGAATCACAGTGAAGAACTTCCGAATTTCGCGCCGGGCCGTCCTTCGCGGAGCGGGCGTGGCGCTGGGCCTGCCGATGCTGGAGGCCATGCTGCCCGTGGGGCGGCGGGCGCGCGCGCAAGCCGCGGCGGCGGGCAAGCCGCTGCGCCTCCTGGTGTGGACGTTCCCCGACGGCGTGCGTATGGATGCCTGGACGCCCACCACGACCGGCGCCGGTTACGCGACCACGCCGATCCTCAAACCGCTGGATCCCTACAAGGCGAAGTTCAACGTCATCTCGGGGCTGGCGAACACGCCGGCCAGCGTGGTCAGCGGCGACATCTTCGCGGGCTCGCACGCGCGCGCCACGGGCGCGATGCTGACGCAGGTGCCGCTGACGTTCACGTCCGGCTCGAACTTCAAGGCCGGGATCTCGTTCGATCAGGTGATCGCGAACGATCTCAAGACGCGCGTGCCGGCGCTGCGGCTGCCGTCGCTGGAGATCGGCGCGGTGTACGCGGGCGCGACCGGCAACTGCGAGGACGGCTTCTCGTGCGCCTACCTCACCAACCTCGCCTGGTCGGGACCGACGACGTTCCTGCCCAAGGAGACGAACCCGAAGGCCGTGTTCGATCGGCTGGTCGCGGGCGGACTGCCCGCCCCGGGCACGACCACGCCCACCACGCCCACCACGCCCACCACCCCCACCACGCCGACGACACCCACCACGCCCACGACGCCTACGACACCGACCACGCCCACGACTCCCACCACGCCCACGACACCGACCACACCCACGACGCCCACCACACCGACCACACCCACGACACCCACCACGCCGACGACACCTACCACGCCGACGACACCCACCACGCCCACCACCCCCACGGTCGACAAGGCGCTGACGTACCGCAAGAGCATCCTCGACCTCGTCGCGGCCGACACGAACACACTCAAGGGGCGCCTCGGCAAATCGGATCAGCTGAAGCTCAGCGACTACCTGGATTCGGTCAACGAGCTCGAACGCCGGATCGCCGCGATCGCGCCCGCGCCGGCGACGTCGGCGTCCGGCACGACGACCACGCAGTCGCCGCTGACGATCGCCACCACGCCGACGCCCGGCCGGCAGTGCATGGCGATCACCGCGCCCAAGGACGGCACCTACCTGGGTCGCGATCCGGCGAAGAACGTCTACAGCTATCCCGAGGTCCTGACCGCGATGAACGACCTGATCGCGATGGCGTTCGCGTGCGATCTGACCCGCGTCGTCACCTTCATGACCGAGATTCCGCTGAACACACAGACCAACTATTCGTTCGTCGGCGTCAACTCGTCGAACTACCACGACGACATCTCGCACCACGGCAAGGACCCGACGAAGCTGGACGGGATCCAGAAGGTCAACACGTTCTACGCGACGCAGTTCGCCTCCCTGCTCGGCAAGCTCGCCGCCACGACGGACTTCGACGGCTCGTCGGTGCTGGACAACTGCGCGATCATCTTCACCAGCGAGTTCGGCGACGGCGACAACCACTACCACTACGACCTGCCCGTCGTGCTGGCCGGCGGCGCCGGCGGCGCGTTCGCGACCGGGCGGCACATCAACTACCCGAGCACGCCCGACAACGGCTCGGGCGCCATCGGCACCGCGCGCCGCGCCGACAAGCCGCTCGCGAACCTCTACATCTCGATCATGCAGGCGTTCGGCATGAACGTCTCGACCTTCGGCAGCGTCGACGGAAGCACGCCCTACGGAACCGGTCCGCTGAGCGAGCTCCGCGGCTAAGGGCCCGAGGCCCCTCTGGCGCTACCGGTCCGACGTTCGATAGCGCAGCCGCGTGGCCGCCAGCATCGCGCTCCACGCACGCCGCCAGCGATGGGGTCCGCGCAGCCGCTCGAGGATCGCGGTGAGATTGTTCTGGGTCCGCACGGCGTCCCAGTGCGGGCGAATGCGCGCCATCAGGTGCGCGACCTTGACGTCCGGGTCACGATCGAGCTCTTCCATGTCTAGTGCCGCTCCTTTTCCACCTGTAATGCGCGTTCAGCGGCGCGCAATCGCCGTTGCACCGTCGTCTTCGAGCAGCGGCAGATCTCTGCGATCGAATCCAGCGTCTCGCCCTCGACGTGCTTCAGCACCCACACCACCCGCTGGCGCACCGGGATGCGCTCGACCATGCGGTAGGTCGACACGATCTCGGCCTTCTCCTCCGGAGTGGCCCCGTCGTCGGCCAGCCGGGCGTCGGACGGCAGCGACTCCAGGCTGAAGAACGATCGCAGGCGCCGCCGGCGCAGGCGGCGGATCGCGCGCCTCACCGTGATCCGGGCCAGCCACGACTTCACCGCCTCGGGGCTGCGCAGCTGGTGGAGACCGCGGTACGCCTCGATGAAGACCTCTTGTACGAGATCATCCAGCTCGTCGTCGCGGCCCAGCAGGCGGAGGCCGATCGTCGCGACGTAAGACGAGTAGCGCTTGAACAGATCGCCGACCTCCTCTTCGCTGACCACGCCGCCGCTCCCTCCCCGCAACCCGAGAAATCTGGTGGCGCGCCGCGAATCGGCAAGCAACGGCACCGAACCGTTGCCGCGCGTACCCGTCCGGTAGCGGCGCACGCGCACGTATCAGCGTTTCGTGATGGCACGACGGCTGCTTCGCTGCCGGCCTCGTGGCCACGAAACCTGTCCTGTGCGTCCTCTCCGTATTCCTAACCATCGCCGTCGCCGGATGCGAAAAATCCTCATACGACGATTTCAGCGCCGCGTTCCCGATCGCGCGCGAGCGCAAGGCGCGGCCGCGGCCGCGACCCGACACGCCGATGCGGCCGCTCGCGCCCGCGGCCGACGCGCCGCCCGCCGCGCCGGCGCCAGCGCCCGAACTGCAGCTGACGCCCGGCGTCTCGGTCGACGCGCGCATTCTGATCGTCACCGCGGACGGAACCGACGCCGCGTTCGAGGCGATCCGCGACACGCTGGCGTTTCTCGGCACGCCTTTCGACGTCCTCGACGCCACCAGCGGCCCCACGCTGACGGCCGCAACCCTCGCCGAAGGGGATCACGGTCGCTACCAGGCGATCTTCCTCGACGTCGGCGATCTGTCGGTCAACGGCGGAAGCGCGTTCAGCAACGACGAATGGGCGGCGCTGGCGGCCTACGAGGCGCGCTTCGGCGTCCGCCGCGTGGCGGCCTACACGTTCCCGACCAGCGCCTACGGTCTGGTCAGCACCGGCGGCTCGATCGATCCGACGAAGAGCCCGATCCAGGTCCGTTGCAGCGCGGCCGGGGCGGCGGCGCTGGTGGGCCTGAACTGCGCGAACCCCGTCACCATCGACGCCGGCTTCGGCTATCCGGCACGGGTCGCGCCGGGCGCGAACACGACCGCGCTGCTCAGCGACGGCGCCGGCAACGTCTACGCCGCCACCACCACGTATTCCGATGGGCGCGAGGCGATGGTGCTCACGTTCGCTCAGGCATCGAACGCATTCCACACGCTGCAGCTCGGCTATGGCCTGGTCAGTTGGGCGACGCGCGGCCTGTTCGTCGGCGAGCGCCACGCCTACCTGTCCGCGCAGATCGATGATCTGTTCCTGGCCAGCGATCTCTATCCGGGGACCGGCGCGACGTACCGGATCACCGACAAGGACATGCAGCAGCTCGCCGACTGGCAGAACGCCCGCCGCACCCACCCGCTGGCGGCGGGCTTGCGTCTGGCGTGGGTGGCGAACCTGGAAGGATCGCGCGGCGTGGCCAGCGATCCGCTGACCGCCAAGGCCGTCGCGCTCGGTCCGGCGTTCTCGTGGATCAGCCACACCTGGGATCACGCGGACATGAACAACATGAGCTACGCCGCTGCGTACTCCGAGTTCACGCGTAACGATCAGTCGGTTCGAAACCTCGGGCTGAACCCGTACGCCATCCAGAATCTGGTGACGCCGGGGATCAGCGGGCTCGACAACCCCAACGTGATGCAGGCGGCGCACGACGTCGGCATCCGCCAGCTCGTCAGCGACACGTCGGTCGACGGGCAGGACAACCCGTCGCCCAACGCCGGCCTGTGGAATTCCCGCGTGCCGGAGATCCTCATGATCCCGCGCTTCCCCACCGACCTCGACTACGACGCGTCGCTGCCGTCCGAGTGGATCAATGCCGACAACGACCGCGACGGCGGCAGCAACACCTTCGAACAGATCGTCGCCGCCGAGAGCCGCGTGCTGGCCGGTCATCTCCTGCGCGGCGCGAACGATCCGTGGATGTTCCACCAGGCCAACACGCGCAACTACGGAGGCGGCCGCAGCCTGCTCACCGATCTGCTGGGGGCGACGATCGATCGCTATCTGGCCAGCGCCACGTTGCCGATCGTCAGCCCGAACATGGATGAACTGGCGACGCGCGTGATCGATCGAATGCGGCTGGATGCCTCCGGCGTCACCGCAACCATCGGGCCCGGCGACAGCATCACCGTGCAGGTCGCGAACGCCGCCCGCGTTCCCGTGACCGGGCTGTGCACGGCCGACGCGGAGACCTACGGCGATCAGAAGATCGCGTACCTGGATCTGGCAGCGGGTGGATCGACGACGTTGTCGTTAGCCGGCTGCAACGCGGGCGGCACGACCGGGACCGGGGGCACCGGCGGCGGCGCCGCGGGCACGAGCGGACGCGGCGGCGCGGCGGGCAACGGCAACACGGCCGGCAGCGGCGGGACGACGGGCGCCGCGGGCACCGACGGCGCGGGCGGACGCGGCGGCAGCAATGTCGGCGCGGCGGGCAGCGGTAGCCTGGCGGGCAGCGGCGGCACGACCGGCCGCGCGGGTAACGGCGGCGGCGGCGGTACCAACGGCGCGATCTCGGGGGAAGCCGGCGCGCGCGGTGAAGCCGGCGCGACCGGTGGTGATTCCGCGACGGGTGCCGGTGGCGAGGGCGGTTCGAGCAAGACGCCGGAACCGTCGGGTTGCGATTGCGCCGTCACACCCCGAGCTCCTGGCTCGGGTCTGGCCTGCATCCTGATCGCGGGCGTGGCGCTGTTGCGCCGGCGCCGGCGATAGTAATGGGAACCCTCAAAGGGTTCCCAAACCCTCCCGCGATGTTGCGCGGCGAGCAAAGCTCGCCGGCTCCACACGCGATCAGCAAGACCACTCGACCGTCGGCGCGCAGCATCGCCGGCCGCGTCGGCAACGCCGGCGCCGAGGTCGAAATCTTCGTCATCTCCATTTGCCCTTCTTCCGCCCCTTTTCCTTCACCTTCACCTGCGTCATGCCGTGCTTCTGCTTGACCTTGTATTCGGTCACCGATCCGTCGCGGTTGGCGACGCGGAATTTCTCCGGCTTGCCCTTGTGGTGCTTGTACCGGCCCGGTGGAATGCCCCCGATCGACCCGGGCACCCCGCGCGGTTCGACGACCACCCATCCGCCGCGATAGTCGTTCGCGCCGTACCAGCGTCCGTCGCGCCCGCGCATCCAGTAACGGCCGTCGACGAAGAACACCTCCTCGCCGTAATCGCGAACCACGAGAACGCCGGGCTGAACCTCGACCATCGGCGGCGCGACCTCGAACCTCACCGTCGGGACCGTGACTCGCACCTGCACCTGCATCAGAAGCGCGAAAACGAGCAGCATCACTGAGCAGAGCCCCCAGCGGCCGCGAAAAGCTCAGACGCGATGAGCCGTCACGCGCGCGTCGCGGCTCCCATACACGAAGCACACAACGAAGGAGGAACCATGAGTCGCATACTGTATGCGTTGGTCGTCGTCGCTGTGCTCTGTAGTTGCGGTGACGGAACCAGCGAGGCCATCAAGCGGGGCATCGGCTCCGAGTGCAACACCACAGACGCCCTCTGTAGCGAGGCCAGCCAGTCCTGCCTGACGGAGTTCAAGGGCGGCTACTGCGGGAAAGCGATGTGCATGCACGACACCGACTGCCCGGCGGGCTCCGCCTGCGTGACCGCAGACAATCAGATGAACTACTGCTTCCTGATCTGCGTGGACAAGCCCGACTGCAACGTGCGCCGCTCGCTGGAGAACGAGTCGAACTGCACCTCCAGCCTGGCGTTCGTCGACGGCACCAATGGCCGCAAGGTCTGCAATCCGCCTTCGTCGGGCATCTGATCGCGGCACCGTGAAGGTCGTGGTCGCGGTCGCCGCAGCGCTCGTCGCCGTCAGCACCGCGGCGATCGCGTCCGAACCGCCCGCGCCACCGTCGATCCCGGGCGGCGTCGCGGACGCGGGCGGAACGCTCGGCTACTTCGCCGTGCAGGACGGTTCAGTCGTCGCCGTCGATCTCGCGACGGGCCAGCGGCGCTGGACCACGCGACACGGGCGCTGGCCGCTCGCCGCGCGCGCGGGATGGCTGGCGGTCGCGGCGCCGGACGGCGCCCAGCGGAACACGCTGCACGTCTGCTTTCTCCGGCCGGCGGACGGCAAGCTGATCATCGACGCGCCCGTCCGCATGCCCGACGGCATCCTGGTCAGCAACGAGGGCGATTCGGTCGACGGTGAAGTGGTGATCGCGTTGCACAACGCCTCGCTGACGCTCTCGTCGGACGTGGATGGCGCGCGCCTGCGCATCAGCTGGCTGGCACAGAACTGGATCCCGAGCGGCTTCCGACCGTCGCCCGTGCAGAAGGTCTCGGGTGTCGTGCTCATCGATCCGACCAAGGGCTCGGTCGAGCACAAGCCCGGCGTGCAAGCCGCCGCGCCCGCGCCGGCCCTGATTCCCACCCCCGCAGGCTTCAAGCCGGCGCCCACAGCGATCTACTGGGGCTGGGGTCGCTACGGCTCCGCCTGGAGCAACAAGCCCACCGTGTTTCGTATCAGTCCGACGATCGTGGCTTTCTTCTCCTACGAAAATCGCCGTCTGATCCTCAATCGCTGGCAGAACGGTCAGGCGCTGCAGCCGCTCGAGATCGCGTCGGGCGCCGAGTACGCGCCGCTGGTCTCGGCCGACGGCCGCTACCTGGTGCTGACCAGCGGCACCGCCGAGCACCCGGTCATCACGCTCTACGATCTCACTCGCGCAGGCGCCGCGCCGTTGCCGGCGCCGGCGCGCCTGCCGCCGCTGAACATGAAGTTTCGGCCGCCGTTCGCGGTGCTCGGTCCACGCGTCTACTTCGTCGCCGAGGACGACGGCACCATGAGCGGCCCCAACTACGGAACGATCTTTCTGCGCAACCTGGTCGCCCTCGACTGGACGACCGGGCGCGTGAGCTGGCTGCACCCGCTCACGCCCCGTTTCCTTCCCGCGCCGACACCCGGCGCAGGTCCTCACTAGATCGCGCTACCGCATCGGCATCGTCGAGTCCGACGGACCGCTGGTGCCGCCCGTCCCGGTGCTACCGGGCATCGGAGCGCCACCGGTGCCCGGCACCGGCGTCGACGGACTCGAGGTACTTCCGCCCGGCGTCGTGCCGGTCGTGTCCGGCAGCGTACCGCTGCTGCCCGTCCCGGAGGTGCCGGTGCTGCCCATGCCGCCACCGCTGGTGTCGGTGCTCCCGCTCGGGGACCCGCCCGGCGCCGTCTGACCGCCGCTGCTCGTACTTCCGGCGCCGGTCGAGGCGCCGCCCGCTGTGCCCTGCGCGATCAACACCGGCTCGTGAGCCGGCGCCGCCGGCGGCGCGCCCCAGAGCGACAGTGCCAAGATCAGTTCGTTCACCATCGTGTCCTCCTTGAGTAAAACGTACGGCTCGTCGCCTCGAGGAAAAGCGCGACCGCCGGCCCGCAGCCCGACCGCAGATTGGGGAGACGGCTGTATCTGGACAGAACGGCTCCGTCACCGGCGCGCGGCGATCGCGCGCGCGACCGCGCGGGCGTCGATCGCGATCTGGCGCAGCAAGCCCGTGGCGGGCTGGCTGTAGCCGACGAAGTACAGGTTCGGATGCGCGCCGCCGCCTTTCCAGTCGCGCGGGAAGCCTTCGCCGTCGAGGACGCCCGGCACGTCCAGAATTTCTTCGAGACCGGGGCGGTATCCGGTCGCGAGGACGACCGCGTCGAACTCGCCGGCGCTGTCGTCCGCGAACGCCGCGCCTGTCTCGGTGAAACGAACGACGGCCGGCTTCACCGCGATCGCGCCGCGCTTGATGGCCGCGATCGCGCCCACGTCGATCAGGGGAACCCGGCGGCGCAGCGCGATCGCCGAGAGCGGCCCGAGGTCCGGCCGCGCCAGTCCGTAGCGCGCCAGGTTGCCGAACGCCAGCCGCGACACCAGCCGCCCGATCTGATCGCGCACCGCCAGCGGCAGCCAGCGCGTGCGGATGCTGGTGAGCTGCGTCGGCATGCCCAGGAAGTCGCGCGGCACGATGTTGATCGGCGAGCGCAGCGCCAGCGTCGGCCGGGCGCCGTGCTCGGCCAGATCCAGCGCGATCTCCGCGCCCGTGTTGCCGGCGCCGACCACCAGCACGCGCTGCCCGCCGAACCGATCCGCGTTGCGGTAGTCGCGCGAATGGATGAGCGCGCCGCGGAAGCCTTCCTGCCCGGGCAGTCGGTCCGGGTTCGACACGCGGTTCAGCCCGGTCGCCATCACCACGGCGCGCGCGTGGTAGGTGGCCCGCGCGGTCTCGACGGCGAAACCATCGCCCGCCGCGCGCACCCGGCGCACCGCCTCGCCCGTGCGCGGTTCGATCGCGAAGCGCGCGGCGTACTCTTCCAGGTACGAGACGACGTCGGCGCGCGACGGATAGCGCGGCATCTTCTTCGCGAACGGCAACCCGGGAAGATGCGACTGCTGCTTGACCGTATGTAGGTGCAGCCGGTCGTAGTGGCGCCGCCACGAATTCGCCAGCGACGCGCCCGCCTCCAGCACCAGCGCATCGACACCGCGCCGCTTGAGGCAGGCGGCGCTCGCCAGCCCGGCCGGACCTGCGCCGACGATCAGCGCCGGTAGCACGTGCGTGTTCTCAGCGGGCGCGCTCGACATCGCGGCGGATCATACGCGGCCACGAAAATCTGTGGCGAGCCGGGCGCCCCGATCTGTCGGCGCGATCATCGCGCTGGAAATCCTCGCTGATCGCCGTCGATCTCCGAGGGCGATTACCTTGGCCCTGCCCTTGCACAACGGCGTTCACATGACCTACTCCAGAAAAACTCTCACCTCATTTCTGTTTCTGTCTCTCGCAGCGATCGCCGGATGTGACGGCGGTGAATTTCCCACACAGCCGGGCGACAGCGTGGTCACCGACGGCACCACGTCGTTCGCTGTCACGTCGTCCGGCGGCGGGCTCGTCGAGCGGGGCGTGCCCCAGGGCGCGGCCTGCGATCCGCAAGTCTGGACGTTCACGGTCCACATCGCGTCCGAGCAGTTCGCGTGGGAAACCTGCACCGTGACCGGCGATGCGGCGGATCCCGCGTCCTACACGATTACGGCCGGCTCCCGCGCGCTGCGCCCCGGCCAGATCGACAGCGTGCTCACGACCGCCCGGACGGTCCGGGTCTCGGCGGGCACCAGCTGCGGCGCGGACAAGCCGGCGCTCCACATGTCGGTGACGTCGCCTTCCGGGAGCTTCGTCTACGGCGACGAATTCTACGCGTGCCTCCACGACGCGCGCGCCTACGTGGAGAGCCAGGAGCTCGACAACCTCGTGTCGGTGCTGCGCGAGCTCTACGTGGGACCGGTGTGCAGTGAGGCGCAGCCTTGCGCTGCGAATTGACACCGGCGCCCCGTGCCGCGGACGGAGACGCCTACGTCATACGTCGACCTTGAAGCCAAGGTCGACGTCGCAGGCGGCCTGGCCGCCGCGGATGCCCCAGTCCTCGCGCGGGACATCGTGCACCACGATCAGGACGTGGTTCTTCGGGATGCTGAACGGCTCGAGGGCAGCGACGATGCCGCTGTAGAGGCTTCGCTTGGCGTCCAGCGAGCGGCCCGCGAACGCTTCGATGGTGACGAACGTGTACGCGTCGGGTTGCTCGCACGGCGGACACGCGAAGCGGTGCGGCTCGTGCACGACGAGGCGGACGTTTCGATCGCCGGGCTTGATCTTGAAGGCGTTCACGAGCGCGGCGTGCACCGCCTCGATGAGGCCCGCCTCCTGTTCGCGCGTGTATTGCTTTCTCACCTCGATAAGAACGCTGGGCATCTCTCGCTCTCCTGTGGCCGCGCAGGATAGCGCGCCCGACGCCCACGTTCAGCGGATCCCGTCCTCGCGGGGCGCGACGGCGCGGAACTGCACCAGCAGCGCGAGGTCGTAGATCGCCTTCAGCGTGCCGCCGATGATCAGCGGCCAGCCGAAGCTGGACTTCTGCAGCAGCGCGCCCGCGATGAGAGGCGCCAGGCCGGCCGCCAGGCTGCGCGGGACATTGGTGACGCTGGACGCGGCGGTCCGCTCCTCGGGTGGGACGACGGCCATCACGAACGCCTGGCGGGCGGGGACATCCATCGACGAGACCGTCATGCGCAGCAGCAGGCACGCGATCGCCAGCGGCGCCGTCGGCATCACGCCCGCCAGCACCAGAAACAGGTTCGCCGGCAGGTGCGTGTAGACCATCGTCCGGATCAGGCCGATGCGCGCGGCGACGCGTGGCGAGAGCACCTGCGACAGCGCGGCCAGCGTCCCGGCGACGAAGAACACCGCCGCTGTCGTGCGCTGATCGAGCTGGAACCGCCGGTGCAGCCACAGCACCAGCAGCGACTGCACGACGAAGCCGCCCCCGAACGAATCGACGCTGAACAGCGCCGCCAGCCGCAGCACGACGGCGCGCGATTCCGCCAGCGGCGTCCGCGCGCGCTTCTCGGGGTGGATCTCCAGCGCGGGCGAGAGCCGCGCGTAGATCAACGCGGCGACCACGGCGCACGCGGCATAGACGATGAACACGCCGCGCTCGGCGCGCAGCAGGGACACGCCCCCGTGCGCTGAAAGCCACGCCGGCAGGCCGCTGGCCAGCGCGCCCACCGACGCCGCCAGCGACCCGACCACGTTGTACCAGGCGAACGCGGCCGTCCGCGCCGGACCGGCGACGGTCTGCGCGATCGCGGCCTGCTCCGTCGGGAGAAACACGCTGACGTCGCCGGACGACGGGTTCAGGGTGCCGACGACGGCCACGACCAGCAGCGGCCAGAAATCGGTGAGGCCCGCAAACCCGATCCCGGTCAGCGCCATCAGCATGGACGCCACGAGCAAGATCCGGCGCCGCGACAGCCGGTAACCGAGCAGGCCGACCGACAAGGTGACCGCCGCCGATCCGAGCAGCGTTCCCGTGACGATCGCGCCCACCTCGAACGCGTTGAAGCCGAGCCCGGTGAGATACGTCGCGAGCGCGACGCTGACCAGCCCGTCCGCCAGGCCGCGGACGCCGCGCGTGAACAGCAGCTTGCGCGCGTCGCTCATCTCCGCCGTCAATTGTGGCACCGAATTTCGGAGATCTTCGCCTCGCCCCCGATAGGGCGAGAGGCCGACGAGCCGAAGGCTCGGCGGGTGAGGGGGCCCGCGGTGAAGACGGCCCCCTCGGTGATTCGTAGGTCGCGGCTCGGCTAACGGCGTCGTCGCCGCAAGAGCGTGGTCATGGCGACGAAGAGCAGCGCGATCGAGCCGCCGTCGCTGCGGCCGGCGATGGCGCAGCCCCAGCCGGACGAATCGTCGCCGCCGCCCGTGTTGCCGGTGCCGCCGTCGCCCGCCGCGCCGCTCGCGCCGGCCGCGCCGGACGTGCCCGCGCCGCCGCTGGTGTTGCCGGCGCCGGTCGTGCCCGCGCCGCCGCTCGTGTTGCCCGTGCCGGTCGTGCCGGCCGCACCACTGGTGTTGCCCGTACCGGTCGTGCCGGCCGCGCCGCTCGTGTTGCCGGTGCCGGTCGTCCCCGCCGCGCCGCTCGTGCCCGCAGCGCCGCTGCTGTTGCCGGCGCCGGTGCCCGCGGTGTTGCCCGCGCCCGTCGTTCCCGCAGCGCCCGTGCTGCCGCCCGCACCGGTCGTGCCGCCGCGCCCGCCGGTGTTACCGCCAGCGCCGCTGCTGCCGCCCGCGCCGGTCGTCCCACCGTTGCCCGTGGTGCCGCCGCGACCAGCGGCCCCGGTCGTCCCGCCTCGGCCTGCGGCGCCCGTCGTTCCCCCGGCGCCCGTCGTCCCACCGCCACCGCTGGTTCCGCCCGTCCCGCCGCACGAGCCAACCGGCGTACCGCCGCTCGTGAGACCGAAGAAACGAACGACGTCGCCCCACAGACCTTCGGGCGTCAGATCGTGGACCACGTTGCTGGGTCCGCTGTTGGCCTCCACCACGACCAGCCCGGTGCAGTCCTTGTACGACGTCCGCGCCCAGGTGTTCGAGGCGCCGGGCGGCTTGATGTTTTCTTTCGTCGCGTTGGCGTCGGTGACACCGAAGACGTTCGTCCACTGCGCGACCTGCGCCGGGTACGTCTGACTGTAGGTCAAGTTGGTGTCGCCCATTCCCTGCCAGAACTGAATGCGCGGCCTGCTGCCCGTGAACCCCGGATCAGCGTTGCGGACCTTGTCGCCCCACTGCATGGCGGTCGTCGACGCCGGCGCCGACCAGCCGTACGCGCCGCCCCCGGTCCACGCCCCGGCGGGAACGCCCGCCAGCGACGACCCACCGGCGAACACGTCCGGATACGAGGCGAGCAACGCATGGGTCATGCATGCACCCGACGAAGGTCCCGCGGCGTAGACCTTCCTCGGATCGGCGTTGTTGTTCGTGACCACGTACTGCACCATCTTCACGATGTTCGCGCGCTCGCCCGTGCGGCCCAGCCCTGCGTCGAAGCAGCTGCCGGCGGATTTCGGAGCGATGATGAGGAACTTGTTCGTATCGGCGTAGCTCTGGAACCAGCCGTGGGCGTTCGCCGCGGTCCCGCCGCAGTAGTGGAGGCTGACGACGACCGCGGGTGATGCACCGACCCCATCCGGGACGTAGAGGTCCATGGGCGTGGTCGCCCCGTAATTGACGTTGGTCTTCCAGGTCGCGGCCAGCGCCGGCGTCGCGGCCAGCAACGTCGTCGCAACGACCGAAAGGGAGAGGGTTGTGCAACGTCGCGGCATGGGGGGCTTCCTTCCCGGGGACGGGACCGGCGATGCACCGGCCCCTGTAATCCGGCATTCCCGCTGCTCCGGGCAGCGGATCTACAAATCTCCTCTCATTTATGGTGCTCGGTATCATTTGTGGCGGTGGCTCAAGCAGCCGTTGCCAGGCTCATTTCGCTCACCGATAGTTTCAGGCCATGCGGAACAAACTGCTGGTCTCTCTTCCCGTCGCGCTGTTTGCCGGCCTGCTCGCCGCCAGCGCTCCCGCGTCGGCCGCGTCGCTGACCCAGGTCCCCTCCGGGTGGCAGGTGGGCACCGAGCCGAGCTGGACGTCGATGTACTGGTACGTGCCCGACGGCCTGCCGGCGAACGCGCCGGTCATCGTGCTCGTCCACTACTGCAGCGGAAACGCCGCCGGGATCTTCGGCGAGGCGCAGTCGGGCGGCATCATCCAGAAAGCCGATGCGAACAAGATCCTGCTGGTCGTTCCGCAGACCTCCCGCAACTGCTGGGACGTCGCGACCGCGAACTCCCTCAAGCACGACGCCCCCAACAACGACACGAAGGCGATCGTCGACATGACCAAGTACGCGATCGCCCAGAAGCAGGCGAACGCCAACCGCGTCTACATCATGGGCGCGTCGTCGGGCGCGATGGTGACGCAGGCGATGCTCGCGATCTATCCCGACGTGTTCAAGGCTGGCGCCGAGTTCGCGGGCGTTCCGGCGGGCTGCTGGGCGGTCAACAACACGACAGACGGCCAGTGGAGCTCGCCGTGCGCGGGCGGTCAGGTCACGCACACCCCGCAGGAGTGGGGCGACATCGCGCGCGCCATGTACCCCGGCTACACCGGCTTCCGCCCCCGCATCCAGCTCTGGCACGGATCAGCGGACAGCATCATCAACTACACGAACTACACCGAGGCTGTCGACCAGTGGACCAACGTGCTGGGCCTGTCGGCGACCCCGACGACGACGGGGACCTTGTCGATCAGCAACAAGAGCTACAACCGCCGCCAGTGGAAAGACTCCTGCGGGACCGTGGTGCTCGACGCGTTCGATGAGCCGGGTGGCCCGCACGGTCCCGACGCGAACATGAACGGCCAGTACCCGCTTCCGTTCTTCGGCCTCGACACGACGCCGTTCGCGGCGGTCGATCCGCAGGTCGCGGCCTGCGGCTCGACGGGCACCGGCGGCACCACCGGCGCCGGTGGACGCGGCGGCACCACCGGAACGGCCGGCGCGGGCGGAACGACCGGCGCCGCGGGCAGGGGCGGCACCACGGGCACCGCCGGCACGATGGGAAGCGCCGGACGCGGCGGCACGACCGGTAGCGCCGGAGCGACCGGTTCGGCCGGCACCACCGGCACGGGCAACACCAGCGGCGCGGCGGGCACCACCGGTGCCGCCGGCGACAGCGGCGCGGCCGGCACCGGTGTGGTGTCCGGAACGGGCGGCGACAGCAGCGGCGCCGCAGGAGACAACGGAACGAGCGGCCAGGCCGGCACCAGCGCAAGCGGAAGCGGCGGCGACGCCAACCCGACCGGCGCGGCCGGCACCAGCGGATCTGCCGGCAGCACCGGCCTGGGCGGCTCCACGATGCCTGGATGCGCTTGCGACGTCGGCCAAACGTCGGGCGCGTTCAACGCGCTCATGTTCGCAGGACTCTTCGCTGTGATAGTCGGCCGACGACGGGCGAAACGTTCGGCGGGCAAGTGATGGCGCCATTTGGCTGGCAATTGGGCTCGGATTCGTGGATTGATCCGCGCCCATGAAGCTCAGACATGGTGGTCTAGCCGCACTCGCCGTTCTCGCGCTGTCGCTTCCGGGTTTGCGCGCGTCCGCGCAGACCGGCGACGAACCCTCTGAAGAGAAGACCAAGCCGAAGGAGGCCGAATCCGCGGCGCCAGCCGACGCCGTAGAGGTGCCTCCGCCGGCCCCGCCGCCCGCGCCGGAGCCGGAGCCGGTGCGCGCGACGTATATCCCGCCGCCCGCAACCCCGGCGCGCATCGAGAATTCGAGCGGCAGCGTCCAGATCGGCATACTCGCGCAACCGGCCTACGAGATCGCGGGCGCCCCGGACGCCGAGAAGACGACGAAGAACATCTTCCTGCGCCGTTTCCGGTTGATGGTCGGCGGAACGCTGTTCAAGACCATCGAGTTCTTCTTCGATGCGGACTGGCCGAACCTGTTCAAGCTGGACTCCGGCGAGACGGGGAAGTTCGACAAGTACGGCCCCGGTCTGATCGTCCAGGACGCCTACGTGACGTTCAAACCCTTCGGGGCGCTGATCAAGCTCGACGCCGGGTTCATGCTGCCACCGCTCTCCCACAACGGCCTCGAGAGCGCGGCGAAGCTTTACGGCGGCGACTACTTCGTGAACACGTTCCGCCGCAGCGTCACCACCAACGCCGACCCATTCACGAACGCCGGTGAGAGCCCGGTAGGCCGCGACCTCGGCGCCCAGCTGCGGTTGCTGGCGGTGAACGGCCACATCGACGTTCGCGCTGGCGTGTTCCAGGGACACCGGCTCGGCGCGGTACCGCAATCCACCATGACGCCGGCCACGGTCGGGGGACTCAACGCGCCCCGGCTGGCGGGGCGCCTCCAGCTCAACCTCCTCGACGCCGAGCCCGGGTTCTTCTACCAGGGCACCTATCACGGCATGAGGAAGATCGTCTCGATCGGCGGATTCATCGACTACCAGAGCCCGTACAAATATTTTGGCGGCGACGTCTTCATCGACCTGCCCGTCGGACCCGGGATCATCACCGTGCAGGGCACGTTCGGGCAGTGGGACGGCGGAACCTACACCGACGCGAATGGCATCATCACGCCGTTCATCCAGCTGCCCAAGGAGAGGGTGATGCTGGGCGAGCTGGGCTATCTGATCGGACCGATCATGCTCAGCCCCATCGTGCGCGTGGAACGTCTCACCTCCTACGCGAGGGACATGACGACCGGCGAGTCTCCAACCTTCGCGTTTCCGAGCGAGAATCGCTACGGCGGCGGGCTGGCGTTCTGGCCGTACGGACACAACTCGAACCTCAAGGCCTCGTTCACGCGCGTGGAGCGCTCCCCGGCCCCGCACGCGTTCAACGTGATCAACCTGCAGTGGCAGGTGTACTACTACTAATCTCCGCGCGAAGCGCGATCTGATCCGCCCGGCATCGTTGGTACACTACCGCCGTGACCACGGCGGACCGGATCGTGATCGTCGCTGTCGACGTCGAACCGCTGTCGATTCCCCTGCGCGAACCGTTCGTGATCGCGACGGGGCAGATCGACGCCACGCGCGCCGCGCTGGTACGCTTGACGGTGGAGGGCCGGGACGGCCGGCGGGCGACGGGACTCGGCGAGGCGGCCGCGCTGCCACCGGTCACCCGCGAGGATCAACCCGAGGTGCTGGCTGAGATCCGGGCAGTGGCGGCGGACCTGCGCGGCATCGCCTTCGACAATTTTGGCGCGATCCTGAACCGCGAGCCCCCGCTCAGTAACGTCTCGCTCGCCGGGATCGAGACCGCCATCCTGGACGCCGGGTCGCGCCTGGCGCGCGTGCCGCTGTATCAGTCGCTCGGCGGTCCCGATGTGACGGCGACCGAGCTCCACACGGACATCACGCTGCCGATAGCCGACCCGGAGCGGATGTACGCCGGCGCGCGCGCACACCGGCGGACCGGCTTCGACACCTTCAAGGTCAAGGTGGGTCGTGACTGGCGCGCGGACCTCGCGTGCCTGCGCGCGGTCGCGGCGGCCGTGCCCGACGCCCGCTTCCGGCTGGACGCCAACGGCGGCTTCACCGCGCGCGACGCGCGCGCGCTGCTCGACGCCGCGCTGCACGACCGCTTGACGATCGAGTGCTTCGAGCAGCCGTGCGCGGCGGCCGATCTGACGGGGATGGCCGAGGTGGCGGCGCATTCGCCGATCCCGGTCGTCGCCGACGAATCGTTCCGCGGGGTCGAGGACCTCGAACGGATCGTCGGCGCGCGCGCCGCGCAGGGGGTCAACCTGAAGCTCGCGAAGCTGGGGGGGCCGCTGACGGCGTTGTGGCTCGCACGGCGCGCCCGCGAGCTGGGCCTGCGCTTGATGGCGGGCGCGATGGTGGAGACGCGCGTGGGCCTGCTGGCGATGGCTCACGTCGTCGCGGCGCTGGGCGGCGTCGACTGGGTCGACCTGGATACGGCGTTCCTGCTCGCGGACGATCCGTTCCAGGGCGGGTGGATGCTCGATGGGCCGCGCATCCGGCTGATCGGGGATCCGGGGCTGGGCGTCAGCGTGCGCCCGTCCTCCGGACTCGGACCCTCACCCTAACCCTCTCCCGCAAAGCGGGAGAGGGGACCTGATGCTCTCCTCCGGCCGCCGGGAGATCTGCCCTCCCTCTCCCGCTTGCGGGAGACCGGATCTGCCCTCCCTCTCCCGCTTGCGGGAGACCGGATCTGCTCTCCCTCTCCCGCTTGCGGGAGAGGGTCGGGGTGAGGGTCCGACCTCAGGCCGCGCGGCGATGACCGCGTGCGGTCTTCTTCGCGGCCTTGCGCGGCTTCTCGCGCGCGTTGGTGTTGGCGGCCAGGCTTTCGCGGAGGCGTGTCATCAGGTCGGCGACCTCGCCCTTGGGCGCGCCGGCGCCGATCGCGCCCAGGCGGGGCTTCGCGCCCTTGCCCTTGATCTTCGCCGCGATGATCGCGGACAGGTTCGCCGCGTACTGGTCCTTGTACGCGTCGGGTTTCCAGGACCCGCTCAGTCCGTCGACCAGGCGTTCGGCCAGCTTCAGCTCGCTGTCGCGCAGTCCCTTGGCGGTGGGCGCCTTGATCGAATCGGTCTCCGCCAGATCGTCAGCCAGCCGCAGCAAGGTCAGCACGAAGATCTCGTCCTTCACGGACAGCGCCGCCAGGTGCTGTGACTGCCGCAAGATCAGCTGCGCGATGCCCACCTTGCCGCTCTTGCGAATGGTCTCGCGCAGCAGCGCGTACGCGCGGTCGGCGCCCTTCCCCGGCGCGACGTAGTACGGCGTCTCGTAGAAGCGCGCATCGATCGCTGACGCCGGCACGAAGCTGAGCACGTCGATCGTGTCCGTCTTCTCCAGCGCCGCCTTCTTGAAGTCTTCCTTGTCGAGCACGGCGTACTCACCCTTCTCGTACTCGTACCCCTTCACGATCTGATCCCAGGGCACAGGCTTCGCTTCGCGCTCGCACACCCGTTCGTAGTGCACCGGCGATTCGTCCTTCGCGTGCAGCAGGTGAAAGCGCGGCCGCTGGCTTCGCACCGCGCTGACCAGCTGAACCGGAATCGTCACCAGCCCGAATGAGATCGCCCCGTTCCAGATCGCCCGCGCCATGGTCGCCCTCCTGCCGGTCAAGCTAAGGCCGTTTGACAGGCCCGCGGCCCGTCCGCGATGCTCATCCGCGCATGAAGATCCGCTACAGCACGGGCTTCGCCGTCTTCATCCTCGTCGCCGCGGTGTTCGTCCTCGGGACGTCCTTCATCACCGGGGCGTCGATCAACACGTTCACGGGCGCCCTGCTCGCCGCGGTCGGGATCGGATACCTGACCCGGCCGCTGGCCGAGCTGACCGATCGCGAGCTGACGATCCTCCCGCTGATCGGACCGATGAAACGGGTCTATCCGGTCGCCGGTCTTCGCCTCGTCGACGGCAAGATCTTCAACGGCCAGAAGCGGGTTCGCTTCCCCTCCTGGTGCACCAACAGCAAGGACTGGCGCGCGCTGACGGATCGCCTGCGCGGGCGCCCGAACTGATGCGGATCCGCTACCGCCGCGCCATGGTCGTCGCGCCGCTGATCTGCGCGATGGTCTTCTTCGCATTCCCGCTCAAGGACCGCCTCGCTTTCTCGATCTTCATGCTCAACGGCGTCCCGTTGCTCGTCATCGCGTTCGCGCTCCGTTTTCGATCAATGGGCGAGCTGACGGATCGGGAATTGATCTTGCGCGCGCTTTACGCCGGGAAGGAGGCGCGGTTTCCCCGCGGGAACCTCAGCGTCGTCGACGACAAGATCTATTGCTGGGACAAGCGGGTCCCGATCGCGAAATGGAACGTCGACCCGGGGGACTGGCAGGCGCTCGTGCGGAGTCTGCGGCCGGCCCAAACGGCCCCGCCGTGACGAAGCCGCCGTGACGAAGAAGGACGACTGGTACACCAACTCGCGGTGGGACGACGCCGCGCGCGCCGACTTCGACGCCCACATCCGGCGCGCGCGCAAGGGCTACTCGCGCGCCGGGTATTTCAAGGTGAAGGCCCGTTGTCTCTGGGCGGGTGGCCAGGGCGAGCCTCCGCGGCACGATGCGGCCCTGGAGCTGCTGGCGCGCGGGCTCGTGGAATCCGGCGACGAAGCTGGCGTGGAGGCGGAGCTGCGGAAGGAGCTGGCAGTGTTCCAGCTGAGCGCCGGCGACCGCGCCGCCGGGATCGCGTCGCTGAAACGATCGATTGCCGCGCCCGAGTTCAACCCAGTCTGGCCAAAATCCGGCACCCAGGTCCTGCTCGCGCGCTGCCTGATCGAGGGCGGTGATTACGCGAGAGCGATCCGCACCTTCAAGAAGGCCTACGCGTCCGCCTCGCATCGCCCGCGTTACGCCGCACTGGAGCGCATGCAGGTCGTCGATCACGACGGCAAGCCGTTCGCCCATCCCGACGATGCAGCGGAGTGCGTCGTGATCTACCACCACGCCGCCGAACCCGACGAGCCGGCCGTCCCCGAGGTGACGGCGGGCGACCGCGCCTCGATCGCCGCGCTCGATCGCCATTTCGCGATCATCGAGCCGCAGTTCCGCGACCCTCTCCGGCGCCCCTTCCACCCCGCAACCGCCTATACCGGCGAATTTCTGGCGCAGCACTTCGTACCCGAGTTCGGCGCGTTCCTCGGGCGCGTGCTGGTGAAGACCGCCCGCGGCAAGTGGATCGTGCGCGCGCCGCTGATGAAGAGCCGCATCAAGCTCGGCACGCGCGAGCTGAACCCGTTCCGCGCCGCGTTCGCGACCGCGTTCTACGAGATCCCGCTGGCCGTCGCGCTGGAACAGATCGAGAGCAAGCAGCCGCGTTTCGCGCTGCCCTGAAAGCTACGGGAACGCGACCGGCGCGGACGGCGCGTACCGCCAGGCGCTGCCGTCGCCCAGCTGACCGTACATGTTGCTGCCCCAGCACCAGAGCCCGCGGGCCGCGTCGATCGCGCAGGCGTGATCGTTGCCGACCGCGACGGCGCTCCAGCCACCTTCGCCAGCGATGAGCCCGGGGCCGTCCTCGGTGCCGAAGCCCGGGAGCGTCAGCGGCGACCAGTAGCCGGTGCGATAGCTCCAGCAGTGCAGGCCGCCGCCCGTATCGATCGCGCAGGCGAGCCCGCCGTTCGCGCGAACGGAAGCCCAGGTCCGATCGATCCCCTGCGCACGCGGCGTCACGGCGAGAACGTCGCCGGGCACGAGCGCGCGATCCACCGACAGCGTCCAGCAGGCGAGCGATCCGTCGCCGCGGACGCCGCAGCCGTCGGCGCCCGCCAGCGCGATCGACGACCAGCCCCCGGCCGTCGCGATCGGGATCGGAACGTTCGCCCCGAACGGCCCCTCCTGATTCCGCCCGAAGAGGCCCCAGCACCACAACGTTCCGTCGTCGCGCACGCCGCACGCCTTCTCATTGTCGGTCGCGACGTGCGACCACCGGTCGGTGCCGATCGGTTCCGGCTGGACGCCGCCGATCGCGATCTGCTGCCGCACGTCCTCGCCCGCGGGCGACCACTTGTTGTCGCTGAAGCAGACCAGCGTCCCGGCGCGAATGCCGCAGGCGCCGCCGCGGTCGGCGCTGATCTCCTGCCACTCGTTCGCCTTGCCGATCTGTGTCGGGACCCTGATGTCGCCCCACGGGTACCAGCACCACAGCGAGCCGTTCTGGCGGATGCCGCAAGCGTGGAAGGGCCCGGCGGACACCGTCGCCCAGTCGGCGTCCTGACCGACGCGAGTGGGAATGTTCTTGCCCTGGCCCCAGGTCCAGAGCGTGGCGTCGTCGCGCACGGCGATGGACCAGGCGTTGCCGTCCGCGATCGACACCCATTTCTGATCGTCGACGCGGGTGGGCTGCTGCTTGTTCGCAGGTAACCCAAAGCCGAGCTCGCCGAACAGGTTGCGCCCCCAGCAGTAAAGGGAGCGATCCCGCTTTCTGCCGCACGTGAACCCGTCACCGGCCGCGACCGTTTCCCAGCCTTCGCCGGGGAGAGCGGCCGCGGACGTCGCCGGCGCTTCGCGCGTTCCCAGCGCGCCGAAGCTGTCCTCGCCCCAGCAGCGCAGCTGGCCTCTGCCGACCGCGCAGGTGTGCGTCGAGCTGCTGCTGGGCGACGTCCACCCGGCGGCGGCGGCGAGGGTCGTGGTTTTCAGCGTGCACGCGGTCGCGTCGCACATCGGCGTTCCGCACGCCAGCGATCCGTCCGTTCGGCTGCCGCAAAGCCTGCCGTTCTGATTCGGTCCGACGCTGACCGCGGTCCAGTCCGTCGCGGTCCCGATGCGGCGCGGAACGCGCGTCGCGTCGGGCAGCACGAAGTTGCTCTCGGTCCAGCACCAGAGCTCGCCCGAGGCGCGCACGCCACAGGCGAGGCCCCCTTCGTATCTTTCATCCCCGCGGCCGATCGCGATCTGGATCCAGTCCGTCGCGCCGTCGACCATGACCGGGCGCGTGTCGCCGATCGGAAACGGAGGGCGGAAGCTGCCGTCCCAGCCGGAACCGCCCCAGCACCAGAGCCCGGCGCCGGCGCGCAGCCCGCACGTCGCGCCAAAGCCGGCGGTCACCACCATCCAGTCGGCCGCGTCGCCGATTCGCGTCGGCTGCAAGCGCGCTTCGGTCGTGCCGTCGCCCAGCTGGCCCGCCGCGTTCGCGCCCCAGCACCAGAGCGATCCATCGCGCCGGATGGCGCAGGTGTGCTCGCCGGCAGGAGCGCAGTAGGTGCTGGTGCAACCCTCCCCGCCCGTCGCAACCGTGACCCAGTCGCTCTCGCTGCCGATGCGGACGGGCGCCGCGCGATCGTCGCGCGTGCCGTCGCCCAGCTGGCCGAACGCGTTGTTACCCCAGCACCAGAGCGAGCCGCCCTCGTCGACCAGGCAGGCGTGCGCGGGACCCGCGACGAGCTGCGGCCCCACCGGCGGCTTCGGCGGCGGCAAGCCCGCATCCACCGGTATCGGCGGGCAAGCAAGGCACACGTGGGACCCGCCGCCAGCGCCGCCCGCGCCGGCCGCGCCGCCCGCGCCGGCCGCGCCGGCCGCCCCGGCGTCGAATTCCGCGCGGTCATGTAACGGTCGACTGCACGCGCCCGCCAGCGCGATCGCGAAGAGCGCAAGCGATGCTCGACGAACCACGTACGCCGCCACGGATCCACGGTAAGGCGATCCGGATAGCCGGAGAATCAATATTGTCGTGAGCGCACTGTTCACCGGCGCTTTATGATCGCCGGCGCGCAAGACCTCAGTTTGTTGAGGGGTCCGTCGCCGCCTCTCGCGAAATCTTCGGGCAGCGCCGGTGGCACGTATGATGCTGCCGCCGCGGGCAACAGATGAAAGGCACCCTCATGAAGCCGCTCCTTCGTGCGATCGCAATGGTGGCCGTCGTTTCGATCTCCGCTTGCGGATCTGACAAGGCGAGCCACGACGGGGGCCCCCGCGGGGGCGCAGGTGGACAAGCCGGTGCAAGTGCTGGTCGCGGCGGCACCGGCGGCGGCGCCGCGGGCACGACGGGCGCTGCGGGAAGCGCGGGCGGCAGCGGTACGACCGGCAGCGCGGGAACGGGAGGCGGCGCCGGAACTGCTTCGGGAGGCACCGGCGTCGGCGGATCGGGCGG